>Ga0207677_10000033_pt1 | contig 117936 bp, 92 predicted proteins | sample KBSMisM42_FD_184311 | JGI IMG/M metagenome (GOLD analysis project Ga0207677, IMG submission 184311) | Miscanthus rhizosphere microbial communities from Kellogg Biological Station, Michigan, USA - KBS Miscanthus M4-2 (SPAdes) (version 2) | ecosystem: Host-associated > Plants > Roots >...
CGTTGATCGGGACGTTCATCCGCAGCCCGTACTTTTTCGCGGCGCGCTCGAGGTCTTCGTAGCAATCCTCGTAGCCGGCGGAGTTCCACGGCGCGACCGGCAGCTCGTCGAGCCGCAGTCCGCGGTTCGGGATCACCTTCTCCATGTCGATGCCGATGATCCGGCCGTAGCCCTGGCAGGCCGTGCACGCGCCGAGCGGCGAGTTGAACGAAAAGAGGTGCGGCGTCGGCTCGATGAACTCCGTCCCGCATTTGTTGCAGGAGAAGCGCGAGGTGAAGCGATGCGACAGCCATCCCTCCTCCGCTTCCTCGAGCACGTTCACCGTCCCCTTCGAGATCTCGAACGCCTGCTCGATCGCCTCGGTGATCTGCGTGTGCTTTTCTTCATCGACGCGCAGCCGCGTGATGAGCATCTCCAGCGACGTGAAGCCGTCGGTCTCGACTTCCTTCAGGTCGGCGACCGCGCCGTTGATCCAGGCGCGGAAGTAGCCGGCCTTGATCAGCTGCACGAGCACTTCGCTGCGGTTCGCCGCTTCGAAGAAGACCGGCGCGAGCACGACCACACGCTTGCCGTTGAGCGACGACGCGATCTCGCGCGTGATCGACTCCGGCGATTCCTTGCGCACTTTCGTCTGGCAGTCGGCGCACCACGTCTCGCCGCAGTAGGTCATGAAGAGGCGGATGTGATCGGCGAGCTCGGTGGCGGTCGCGACGGTGGAGCGCGCGTTCTTCACCGAGTTCTTCTGTTCGATGGCGATGGCCGGGAGGATGCCGTCGATCTCGTCGACGTCGGGCCGGTCGATCCGCTCGAGGAACTGCCGCACGTACGTCGACATCGATTCGACGAACCGCCGCTGCCCCTCGGCGTACAGCGTGTTGAAGGCGAGCGACGACTTCCCGGAGCCGGACGGACCAGTGATGACCGTCAGCTGGCGCTGCGGAATCTCGACGCTGACGTTTTTCAGGTTGTGAGTCCGCGCGCCGCGGATCGCGATGGAGCGAGGCATGTCGAAGTGAGAACGTTTCGGGAGGGCTTCACATGCCCGAATAGATGACGAACGGCGCCCAGTACTTCGGCTTCAGCCCTTTCGAGTGAATGAGCATCAGTTTCGCGTCGCGCAACGCGGTCGCGGGATCGCGGCCGGCATTGATGCTCTTGTACATCGCGTCCATCAGGTCCGGCGTTGCCGCGTCGTTGACGTCCCACACCGCGGCGATGACCTGCTGCGCGCCCGCGCGCACGAAGGCCCAGGCGAGGCCGACGAGCCCTTCGCCGACGTACGTTCGCTTCCCAGCGCCGTAGCAGCTGGAGATCGTGACGAGCCGGGCCGTGATCGGCTGCTTGATGATGTCGCGCGCGAAGAGCTTGTAGCCGTTCGGATCAGGCCCGAGGATCACGGCGGAGTCGAACGGATTCGCGATCGTCGCCTCGCCGTGAGCGACGAAGTGCAGGACGTCGTATGTCGCCGGCGATGCGTTGCGATACGCGGACGGCGTCGCGTTCGCGTGATCGAGCACGACCGCGCGGCTGAAGCGCTTCGCCACGACGGCGACTTCGCGGCCGGCGTTCGGCAGCGCCGGATACGCCGGATCGGCCTGCGGCGCGTTGCCGACGAGCAGCACCGACTTCACCGGTTTCTGCACCTGCGGCTCGCGCCCGAGCAGCTGCAGCGATGGAGCGTTGCGGAGCACGACGTCCTCGATCCAGAAGTGCTGCTTCGGAGCTGGGACGACGAGCGTTTCGAGATTGAGGACGTTGAGTCGGCCGTCCGGGATCACGATCACGCGGCCGCTGCGTATGCCGGTCGGCTCGACGAGCATCCGAAAGAGCTCCGTGCCGCGCGACATGCTGCCGCCGGCGGGACCGAGGAGATCGCGGATGTATGCGTCGATCGTGCGGTGGATGGTGCTGCGCGGCGGTAGCGTGGCAACCGTCACGTTGTCCGCGGTGATCGTCCAGACGTACGAGTGCTTTGGCCCGAGGTGGTAATAGAGAATCGAGGAACGCGCCTGTCTTGCGATTGTCTTCGGATCGCGATTGGTGCTGATTCCGAGGCCTTCTTCCAGCGTCTGGCCCTGCACTGTCTCGACGGCACGCAGAGCCTCCTCGCCGCGCTGCGCGGCAACGAGAAAATCGACGTAATCATCGACGACGGCGCCGGCCTCATTGTTGAACGAGAGGCGCATCGGTTCCTGCTGGATGCCCGACCGCGCGTCGCGAAGCGTGGCGAGTGCACGTCGGAACTGCCGGTCCGCATCGTCGTTGCGTTTTTCCGCGGCGTAAACGGCGGCAAGCTGCGCCTCGGCCAGCCAGCGTGTTTCCGGCCGGTCGGCTTCCTTCGGCACGGCCTCGACCAACTTCCGGGCCGTCTCGTAGTCGCCGGTGCCGGCGGCGATCTGCGAGTCGAGAATGCGCGTCATGAGAAGCGACTCCGCGTCGCCTCTCTTTGTCTTGATCGCCTCCGACTCCTGGGCCAGCCGCCGCGCCTCGTCGTAATGACCGCTCTCCAGCGCGATCGTTGCCAGGTTGTGAGTGATCATCCCGAGCTGCGAGTGCCCGATCGGTTTTGCCAGCGAATACGCGATTCGGTAGTAGCGATCCGCTGTCGCCAGATCGCCGCGATCGTGCGCCACGTTGGCGAACTGATTGATGAAGGGAATGCGATCGAGGATTGCGCCGGTCTTCTCGCTGGCCTTCACCGCGCGCTCGAAATGCCCGGCCGCCTGTTCGAAGTCGCCGATGTCCCGGAGCGCCCAACCGAGCTCTCCCTCCAGCTTCAGTTCGAGTCCGTCGTAATGCAGGGCGCGTGTCCGTGTCAGCAGCCGCTCGAAGCTGCGAATCGCCTCCACGTATTGATGACCTTGCACCAGGTGGTAGTGCTGGATCCGGTACTCGATGTTCAACTCGGCGAGCTCGTTGCCGTTCTTGCGCGCGAGTTGAAGAGCACGGCGCAGCAGGTTGTCCGATTCCGCCGGATCGAGGAACGACCGGTAGAGCAGCGCGTTCGGCAAAAGGAACGGCTGGCTGGATGCGGCGAGCTCCTGCGCCTGGTCAATGTAGCGCGCCGCCGCTTTCCGGTCTCCGCCATAGAACGACAAAGCCGTCAGGGCGAGCAGGCGCCGGACCGCGATCCTGCCGCGCGCCAGACGGGGAGGCAGTTCCGGCTGGAGCATTTCCCGCGATTCGGCAAACCGCGCGAGGCTGGCCAGCGCTTCGCCGCGGCGGATGCGCAACTCCCACACCGTGTCTTCATCCGCGTCGCGTGCGAGGCGAAGGAGCTCCGCGGCCTTCCCCTCGGCGGCGAGCCACTGGCCACGGTCCGCCGCCGCGCGTACCTCATCGAGCGCGCGGGAAGAGACGGCAGGCGCCGCTGCGACGCTGCCGGAGATCAGCAGCATCAGCAGCGGCGCGATGATTAACTCACGGCATCGTGTTCGTGCCATTCCCCTCCACGGATCCGATCGTCATCGAACCGTCTCCCAGCCCGCGGCTGAGGAGGACGACATCTTTCGTCATGATTTCAGGCGTGCCGTCACTGCCGGCGTGCGGAAATCCGCGCGGCGCGAGCTCGAGCCGCAGCAGCGTGAGGCGGCGGTGTCCGTGCTTGATCAGCGCCTCGGCCAGATGAGCCGTGCCGAGGCCCTTGACTGGAACGTGGAAGCCGCTCCGCCCTTTCGGCGACACCGCCGTGCAGCAGATCGAGCGCCCACTCACCGCCTCGTCGGCCTTCCCCTTCGATGAGCGGACCAAACTCTTCACGTCCGTGTCGTCGAAGCCGATCAGCTTACGATACTCGGCCATGTCGGACGAGCCGAGCGCCGTGACGAACTCGTCGAACGAGGGGTTGTCATCGAACAGCTTGGTATCGACCGGCACGTCGACTTCTTTACCGTTCACCCGGACGCCGAGGTACTCCGCCTGGAACGTGAACTTGCGGTCGCGCACGCTGCCGTCGTCGAGCACTTCGCGGATCGACGTTACCGTCGCCCACATCGATTCGACCTGCAACTGATGGAAGACGTCGAGGTTGTTGATCATGACGTCGGCGCGCGTCGCGTAGATCTGGCCGTTGCTCGAACCGAACACGCGGGTCTCCGCGCGATCGAACGAGATGCCGTCGCCGTCGTCGTAGTTGGTTACGAGCCCGGAACCTTCGCCACCGGTCGGGGCGAGGGCCACCGAGGCGAGACTGGGGATGACTTTGCGTTTCGGCGACGTGATGACGCCTCCGAGACCGATTGCACTTGCGTTGAAAACGTAATGACCTGTGACCATGGCTCTCTCCTTCTGCGTTTTTACCGGTCCACCTCGAACGGATAACTGGCGACTTTGGGTCCGCGGTTGCCATCCGCACGGACTCCGTAAACCACCAATTCGTAGCTGCCCGCTGGCAACGGACGTAGCAGCGCCACTGGAACGACCTCTTGCGCCTGCTCTTTCGTGATCGGCAACGTGAAGTGCACGTGTTGACTCGCATCGCGCAAATCGCAGACGTAACTGGGTTGAGACTGATCGGTGATGTTGACGTAGAGCACCGCCGGCTGGCCGGCCCGCACATGCTTCTCGGCCGCGCGCGACTGCTCGAGCGGATACGGATTCAGCACCTCGAGCAGCGGCACCTGTTGCTGCACCGCGGGGCCGAAGTTCTGAATGCCGACGACGATTGCCAGCGCGGCTGCGACAGCGGACGGAAGCCAGGTCGTCACGGCCGGCCTCCATCGAAATCGCCGCTCACCGGCCACCACTTCCCGGCCGTTGTCGAGGAAAGCGATGCCGTCGCTGATTGCCGTGCCGCATTCGTCGCACTCGAAGGCGTGGGTTTCAAAGTCTTTGCGCTCATCGGAATTCAGTTCGCCGAGGAGGTATCGCTCCGCGGCCATCGAATCGGTTGCTAGTTTGTGGTCCATTCGTCCTCTCGACTGCGTAGTGACGATTAGTCCCCATCCGTTTCATCGTCGGGCGGAAATTTGTCGCGGAAGTGCTTGCGCGCCCGGTGCAGCAGGACGCGGAGGTAGCTGCGCGAGACGCCGAATCGCGCGCAGATCTCGTCTTTCGGGATCTCCTGCAGCATGGCGCGGAGGATGTCGCCGCCGGGCGGTTTCATCTCCTCCAGCACGCGCTGCACGGCACACTTCCGCTCCTCGGTGATCATCGCCTCTTCCTGGCCGGGCTCGTCGACGACCGGCTCGGGGTGGTCGTCGAGATCCTCCGCGACGGGATCGCGCCAGAGCTCGTGCAGGATGTTGCGGCAGAAGCCGAAGACGAAGCCGGGGAGCGTGCGGCCGTCGCGCAACTTGCCGGCGTAGATCGCCTTCAGGACGCGCTCGAAGGTCTCCTGGCGCTTCTCCTCGACGTCGGCCATGGAGCGGACACGGCGGCGCAGGTAGTTGAAGATGCGCGGATTGAAGTGAGCGTAGAAGTGTTCTTCGACAGGGGCGTCGTGCTCTCGCAGACGCCGTACATAGTCGTCGTCGAACGTGAACCGGTCCATGCGGGAAAGACCCACTTTAATGCAATCCACTGATCAGGAGGGACGCAGTGGCGGAATTCCCCAGAAAAATCACGCCTCCACAGTTGGCTGGGGAAGGGTGGGGTAGGCAGTAGCCAACTGTGGAGGCCGTGATCAGCGTGATGCTGAGCTTTTTGCTGAGGCGCTCAAGTCTACTCCAAGTGGAGCGGACGGGGGTACAAGTTGCACCGCTCATTCCACCCGATTACAATCCGCGCCCGCTGGAATTCACGTTTCGGCGGACAGGTTAATGTCGCTTGCTCGCACCCATAGCTTAATTGGATAGAGCATCTGACTACGGATCAGAAGGTTCGAGGTTCGAGTCCTCGTGGGTGCACCAAACGAAACTCACAGCAGCGGCGGGCAGCGAGCCCGCCGTTGTACTCTTTGAGAAATGAATCAGGCGCAGTGGCTGTCGGAAGCCATGGATGAAGCCTTTGCGCTTGCCGAGGACGCGGCCACGGAGGGGGAGATCCCCGTCGGGGCCGTGATCGTCGACCGGGAAGGGCGGATCATCGGACGGGGGCGGAATCGCCGCGAGTCGGGAGATCCGCTGGGCCACGCCGAGCTTTACGCGATCCGCCAGGCGGCGGAAGCGATCGGCGACTGGCGTCTCGAAGGGACGACGATGTGCGTGACCCTCGAGCCGTGCGCGATGTGCGCCGGCGCGCTGGTCAACGCCCGGGTCGAGCGGCTGGTCTACGCCGCAAGCGATCCGAAAGCGGGCTTCTGCGGCTCGCTCGGAAACCTCGTGCAGGACGCGCGTCTCAATCATCGACTGGTGGTGGAGACGGGCTTGATGGAGGAGCGTTCGCGCGCGCTGCTCCAGAGTTTTTTTCGGCGGTTGCGCGAGCGGAACCAAACGGAGAGGTGGCAGAGTGGTTGAACGCGGCGGTCTCGAAAACCGTTATACCTTCACGGGTATCGGGGGTTCGAATCCCCCCCTCTCCGCCAGCCGCGCACGCCTGATTTTGATCGTGACCCGCGAGTGCCCCTGCCTCATGTGGAGAGATGGCCGAGTGGCTTAAGGCGCACGCTTGGAAAGCGTGTGTACGTTAACAGCGTACCGTGGGTTCGAATCCCACTCTCTCCGCCACGAAGAGTCACCCATGATCGAGGTCGACATCCGGGAAGCGAAGACCCAACTCTCCCGGCTCATCGCCAAGGTGGAGCAGGGCGAAGAGGTCGTGATCGCGCGCGCGGGCGAGCCGGTCGCAAAACTGGTCCGTGTGGATCGCTCGAAGCAACGCCGCAAACTCGGTGAATACGCCGGCCAGATGTGGATTGCCGACGACTTCGACTCGCCTGTTGATCCCGAGACGTTCAAGCCCAGGCAGTAAAGTTCTGGTTGACGCGCACGGCTGGCTGTCGGGTGCTCGCGCTCCCGAGGCCTTGAATACCGAGGCGGCAGCACTGCTGAGCGATGGCGAAACAGAAGTTGTCTTCTCAGCCGCCTCCGTCTGGGAGATCGCCGTCCCCCCAAGTCCCGGCGCGCTACTGCTGCGCCGGGACGTACGTCGCATCCGACGTGTTGCGGTCGATCACCGATCCGTAGGCCGTGACCTTGCCGTCGCCGTCGATCACGCGGACGCTGATCCGCGCGTTGTAGACGTTGCCGATGCCGAGGTTGCTGAGCACCGGGAGCTGGACGAACTGGTACGCGCCGAGCGGCACCTGCACGATCGGCGACACCTTCGAATCCGGCAGCGTCACCGCGATCTCCGCCGTCGCCGCCTTGCCGTTCACCTCGGCGATGCCGATGTTCGTCCGGTAGCGCGGCGAGTCTTCGAGCTGGAGGATCTGCAGCGGACGGTCGCTGGTGCCGACCGATTGCGCCGGCGTGATCGCCGGGATGAACTGCCCCACCGAGCCGTTCGACGTCTGGTCGTACGTGCGCGCGGTGACGACGAGCGGCGCGTTGGCGCTGGTCGTGACGTGCAGCACGCCGCCGGTGTTCGTCAGGCCGAACGCCGACTGCAGCACGTTGTCGAGCGCCTTCACCTCGCCCGGGTTGATCGTGATCTGCTGCGAAACGCTGTTCGCCGCGCCGGACGACGGATAGAACGTGAGCGTCGCGTCCTGCGGCGCGTTGCCGCCGTTCAGCACGCGGAGGTCGCTGCGCCAGTTCGCGCTGCTGCTGTCGACTTCCGCCACGCCCGGCACCACGAAGCGGTTCGCATTGTTGGCGCCGAGAGGCGTGCCGGCGACGAAGAACGGATCGGATGACTGATCGTCGACCACCGACGCGTATGCCGTGACGCGGCCGTCGCCGTTCGTAACCGCGACCTCGATGTGACCGTTGGTGAGCGAGATGCCGTTCGCCGCGAGGAACGAGTTGAGCTGCTTCTGCTCGCCGGCCTTGAGCGAGACCGGGATGTCGAGCAACTTCGTGCCGCCGCCGTTGAAGACGCTGACCACGACCGACGCCGCCTTGTTCGCGGCTTCGACGAGCCCGAGGTTCGTGCGGAAGAGGTTCGACTGCGCGATCTGCTGCAGCGTGAGGATCGACGACGGGCCGGACGCCGCGTGCGTGATGAAGCTGGAGAACGGCGTCGCCGGGATGAACTGGCCGAGCGTCGACGTGCCGACCGCGTTGAACGTGCGGCTGGAGACGATGGTGGCGATGTTGTTGAGGAGCGGCTTGCCGTTGCTGTCGAGCGCCTGGATCGTCAGCGCGCCGTTGGCCGAATCGCCGAGCGGCCCGACGCCGAACCAGTTGCGGACGAAGTCATCGAGCGCGGTCGTGGTGCCGGGCCCGATCGTGATGGTCGTCTGCTTCATCGCGCTCGAGCCGTTGTTGAACGAGAGGTTGTACTTCTGCGCGATCGCGCCGATGTTCGCCACGCGGATGTCGCTGCGCCACGTCGAGCCGCCGTTCGCCAGGAAGCCGAGCGACGGGACGATCAGCGCGCTCTGCGATGCGCCGGTCAGCGGCTGCGGCGTCACCGGCGTGACGACATTGACCGACACCGGGATGGAGGTCGTCGGCGCCGAGCCGTCCGCATGCACGCGCGTCGACGAAACGCCGCCGGTGCCGTAGACGACCAGCACGGTGCCGGTCCAGGTGCCGTTGTCGAGATTGCTCGGATCAAGCGAGATCGTCAGCGTGACGCCGTCCGGGCCGACGATGCCGCTCACCGGCACGATCGAGACCCACGGCTTGTCGGTGGTAGCAAAGAAGGAAGTCGTGATGCCCGGAAGTCCGGGGATGAAGATCTGCCACGTGACCGGTTTCGTGCTGCCCACCGGCACGTTGACGCTCGGCGCCACGTCGTGCGGTCCCGGCACCGGCACGATGACGATGCTGACGGTCTCCGACCACGGACCGACCGCGTCGCAGGTCGCCACGGCGCGGACGCGATAGAAGAACGGCGTCGGAGTCGTCACCTGCTTCGCGAACGTCTTCTGCGTCGCGCCGGTGGTCGAGGTGCTGAGGATGTTGGCGAAACCGCCGTCGGACGCTTCCTGCACCTCGTAGATGCTCGCGTTCTCGATCTTGTTCCACACCAGCGTGAAGTTTTGGCCGGTGGTCATCTGGCCGGGAATGCCGGCCTGCGGCGGTTCGGACGGCGGCGTGCAGACGGTGAACGTGCTCCTCGCCGACGACTGCGGCTGGCCGCAACCTTCGGCGCCGAACGCGCTGACCGTCCAGCTGTACGTGCCGTTCGGCAGCGTGACCGACGTCGACGTCGCGAAGGTGTTGAGCGTGATCGGCGGTCCGCCGCCGTCGATGATGACGCCGTAGCTCGTGGCGTTGAGGACCGGCGTCCATGACAGCGTGACCGGCGAGGCGACGGTGCTGTGATCGGCCGGCGTCAGGATCTGCGGGCCGAACGCGGGGCATTGCGGCGGCGGCGTGACGCTCGTGGTGAACGAGCTCGTGTTGTTCGACGGCTGCGGATCGGTCGCGGCGCTGCTGACGGTCGCGGTGTTCGTGATCAGGCCGCTCGACGCCTGCACGACGTACGTCGCGAAGATCGTCGTCGCCTGATGCGGTGCGAGCGACGCGATGGTGCAGGGGAACGCCGTGGTGCAGGCGCCGCTGTTCGAGACGAACGAGAGGCCGGCGGGCGTCGGATCGGTGACGGTGATGTTCGTTGCGGTCAGCGAGCTGTTGTTGCTCACCGAGACCTGGAACGTGATCTGGCTGTTCGAATTCGCGGTCGCCGGACCACCCTTCAACACGAGAAGGTCGATGCTGCCTCCGGCCGCGAGCGGTGTCGTCGCGGTCGACGCATCGTTCGAGCCGTTCGCGTCATTCGTCGAGCTGCTGACCGTCGCGGTGTTGCTGATCGACGTGCCGCTGTAGCCCGCCGGCACGTTGAACGTCGACGTGATCGTGGCCGACTGTCCCGACGTCAGCGTGCCGAGCGCGCAGGGGAACGACGTCGTGCATGCGCCGCTGTTTGAACCGAAGGTGAGGCCGGCCGGCGTCGGGTCGGTGACGAAGACGTTGGTCGCGCTGAGCGGGCCGTTGTTCGTGACCGTGATCGTGTACGTGACCGACTGTCCTGGCGTGAACGACGCGGGACCGCTCTTGTTGATGGAGAGGTCGGCGCTCGCCGCGACCGGAGTCGTGACCGTGGACGTGTTGTTCGCGCCGTTGGTGTCGCTCGCGGCGGAAGTGACCGAGGCGGTGTTCGTTACCGACGCGCCGTTGTAATTCGCCGGGATGCTGTACATCGATGTGATCGTGGCCGACTGGCCGGAGGCGATCGACGCGATGTTGCACGGATACGGGCCGGTGCAGGCGCCGCTGTTCGAAACGAAGGTGAGACCCGCGGGAGTCGTGTCGCTGACGACGACGGACGTCGCGGTCGACGGCCCGAGGTTCGTGACGGTGACGGTGTAGGTGATGAGCTGTCCCGGCGATGCTGACGGCGGACCGCTCTTCGTGATGCCGAGGTCCGCCTGCTGGACGATGTTCGTCGTCGCGGATGACGTGTTGTCGGCGTTGTTCGGATCGTTGACCGCGGACGACGCCGAGGCGGTGTTGGTGATCGAGCCGCCGGCGAAGTTCGAGGCGACGGTGTAGGTCGAGGTGATCGTCGCCGTCTGTGTCGGTGCGAGCGTGCCGACGTTGCAGGGGAACTGCGTCAGGCAGGAGCCGCTGTTCGAGACGAACGCGAGGCCGGCCGGCGTGACGTCGGTGACGACGACCGACGTCGCGGTCGACGGACCGTTGTTCGTCACCGTCGTCGTGTAGCTGATCGTCTGGCCCGGATTCGCGGACGCGGGACCGGTCTTGTTGACCGCGAGATTGGCCTGTTCGCCGACGTTCGTCGAGATGGTCGAAGAGTTGTTGGTGTTGTTCGGATCGCCGGTCGTCGACGACACGGTCGCCGTGTTCGAGACGCTGCCGGAGAACGTCGGCGCGGTGCTGTACGTCGACGTGATCGTGACGATCTGCCCCGCTGTGAGCGTGCCGAGGCTGCACGGATACGTCGAGAGGCAGCCGCCGGTATTCGAGACGAACGTGAGGTTGGCGGGCGTCGGATCGCTGACCACCACGTTGCTCGCGGACGACGGACCGCTGTTCGTGACCGTCACGGTGTACGTGAAGTTTTGCCCCGCGATCACGCCGGCCGGACCTGTCTTCACGACCTGCAGGTCGGCGTTCGGCGCGACGACCGCGAGGAGATCGAGCTCGGTCGGCGTGTAGCTCGAGGTGATCGAGCCGAACGCGCCGTATGTCGGCAGGTTCTTCGTGGCGAAGTCGCCGCTGCGCGAGGCGAACGTGTGCACCGGGAAGACCGTGCCGTCGGCCGGCTGGTAGGAGTTGATCAGCGAGACGTCGAGCGTGCCGTCGAGCGTCGAGACGCCGCTGACCGCGACGACGTCGTATGCCGACGCGCTGCCCAGCTTGATCGTCATCGTGCCGGTGGAGCCCTGCGTGTAGTTGCCGGTGATGTTGATCGTGCCGGTGGTGGAGGCGCTGCCCGGCGCGACGTTCGCGTCGTTCTGCACGTCCGCCGTCACCGTGCCGGCGCCGTTGAGCACACCGCCGCTGAGCTGCATCGGCGTGGCGACGGTGATGTTGCCCAGGCCGAGCGTGGTCGTGCCGGCGGTCTGCGTGTACGAATCGGTGAAGTCGAGCGTGCCGATCAACGCGTTGACCGTTCCGGCATTCGTGAACGCCGGATCGATGAGGTTCGTACCGCTGCCCGCCGACTTCTGGAACGTGCCGTTGTTCTGGATGCTGCTGCTGCCGATGAGGATCAGGCCCGAGGTGCCCACCCTCTTCCGCGGCGGGGCCTTCACGGAGCCGACGACCACGATCTGCGCGATCGGCTGATCGGTCTGGATGTCGAACAGGCCGTTGTTCTCGATGTAGGCGCCGTTCGTCGTGATCTCGTTCGGCGTCGCGGCGGTGTAGTAGAGCGTGCCGTCGTTGCAGAACTCGATGCCGTTGATGGCCATGTTGCCGTTCGCGCCGTCGAGCGTGAAGGTGGCGCCGGAGGCGACGTCGAAGCGTCCCGATCCCTGCATCGTGCCGCTCGACCAGGTGCCGGTGCCGTACATCGTGAACGACACGTTGGTGGCCATGCCGAGCGTGCCGGAGTCGAAGGTGAAGTCGTTCGTGTCGCCCGGGGCGAAGAACGAGAGGAGGCCGCCGTCGATGAGCGTCGTGCCGGCGACCGAGTACGTGGAGCTGTTGCCGAGCGTCGTCGAGCCGCCGGGGAAGGCGACGGTGCCGTTGCCGGAGACGAAGCCCTGGATGTCGCTGCTCGCCGCGCTGAAGGCGAGCGTCGCCGCCTCGACGTCGAAGAAGCCGGTGCTGGTGCCGGAGCCGGCGATCAGCAGCGTGCCGGAGGTGACGAACGTCGTCGCGTCGTTGGCGAACGGCGCGGAGATCGTCGACGTGCCGGCGCCGCTCGCTTTCCACAGCAGGCCGTTCGGCGCGACGACGAACGAGCCGCCGCCCCCGCCCGCGTCGATGGTGCCGTCGTTCGACAACTCCATCGTTCCATAGACGCCGAAGGCCGCACCGTTGTCGAGCGTCAGCGGATTCGTCGTCGCGGAGAAGTTGAGGGAGCCGTAGTCGTTGAAGGCGCGGCCGTCGAACAGCATCGCGCCGTTCGCGCCGTCGAACGTGCCGCTGCCGCTGCCGTTGAGTTGCGTGCCGCCGGAGCCGGTGATGGTGCCGCCGTGGAAGTCGAAGACGTTCGCGCTGAGGAAGCCGACGCCGGTCAGCGTGCCGCTGTTCATCGAGAACGCGTTCGGCGACGTGACGCCGCCGATCGACAGCGTGCCGCCGCTGACGGACAGAGTGCCGCCGCCGGAGACCGTCCCTTTCGTGGTGAGCGTGTACGTGCTCGACGGGACATCGATCGCTGCACCCGTGGCCACGGTGAACGGTACGTCGCCCGTGCCGCCCTGCAGCGACAGCGTGCCGGCCGTGACGTTCACGCTGCCGGTGTTGTCGCTGCTCGTGATTGTGCCGCCGCTGATCGTGCCGCCGTTCGTGACCGAGACGCTGCTGTTGATCGAGAACGTCACGTTGTTCGTGGCGTCGAGCGTGCCGCCGCTCAGTTGCAGCGTGCCGCTGCTGGTGACGGTGCTCGAGTTCTGCAGGTCGAGCACGCCGCCCGACTGCACGTCGACCGTTCCGCCGCTCACGTTGAAGTTGGAGCCCGGCTGCAGCGTCAGCGTGCCGCCGTTCGCGATCGTCAGGATGCCGCCCGACTGCACGAAGATGCCGGCGCCACTGGCGATGGTGCCGCCGCCCGCGAGCGTCAGCTGCCCGCCCGACTGCACGACGATTCCGCAGCCGTTGCAGGTGAGATTCAGGCCGTTGATCGCGTTCGGGATCGCACTGTTGATGATCAGCGTCGTCGGCGACACGTTCGTGTCCGACGCGGAGTCGCCCGTCGCGCAGCCGGGGAAGCCGCCGGACGGCGACCAGACTGCGCCGCTCGTGTCGGTCCAGTTCGCGATCGGCGGCGGCGCGCTGGCGGTCACGCTGTAGCTCGTCGAGGGAAGGCAGGCCGCGTAGATCGCAGCGGCGCCGAGGACGGTGACGAGTACGGCCGTCGTGACGACTGCAACGAAAAGCGTCGGACGACGGAAGGCAGTACGGCGGACTGCGTCGATCATGTAGGGACTCCCGCGCTGAAGTTCGTAGGGAACGAGGCGAACGAGCCTACCACCGTTGGGCGAAATAGGGGCCGTGGCAGAACCGTTACCGTGTGTCCGAACAAAGCCCGCTGGGGTGAGCTCGGGTCCTGTGCAGCAGGCGCACCGAACCTCGTCAGGTCCGGAAGGAAGCAGCGATAAGGTGCTCCACCTGCGTGACACAGATCGGCCTGGGCTCTTCCGAGCGGGCTTTGCCGCTTTCGCGGAATTGAGAATTGAGAATTGAAAATTGAGAGAATGAGCGCCGCATGACGCACTCGATTGAATTTCTCAATTCTCAATTCTCAATTCTCAATTCATGAGTTACCAGGCTCTCGCGCGCAAATACCGTCCGCAATCCTTCAACGACATCGTCGGTCAGGAGACGACGGTCCGCACGCTGCAGAACGCCATCAAAGACGAGCGCATCCATCACGCGTACCTCTTCTCCGGCGTCCGCGGCGTCGGAAAAACCACGAGCGCGCGCATCCTGGCGAAGGCGCTCAACTGCGTCCACGGTCCCGCGGCCGAGCCGTGCAACGAGTGCACGATCTGCCGCGAGATCACCGAGGGGATCGACCTCGACGTGCGGGAGATCGATGCCGCGACGTACACCGGCGTCGACAACGTGCGCGAGCTGCGCGACGTCACGCAGTACGAGCCGGCCCGCGACCGCTACCGCGTCTTCATCATCGACGAAGCGCACATGCTGTCGATCCAGTCGTGGAACGCGCTCCTCAAGCTGATCGAGGAGCCGCCCGAGCATGTGATCTTCATGTTCGCCACGACGGAGATGAACAAGGTCCCGCAGACGATCATGTCGCGGGTCCAGAAGCTGATCCTCCGCAAGATCACGCTCGATGAGCTGATCGGACGGCTGAAGCAGATCTGCGAGGCGGAAGGGATCAAGGCCGACCGCGATGCGCTGGAGATCGTCGCGCGGAGAGGCGAAGGCAGCGTGCGCGATGCGCTCTCGATCCTCGACCAGGTCATCGCCTTCGCCGGCCGCAACATCTCCGCCGCCGACGTGGCCACGGTCCTCGGCCTCTCCGACACGAACTTCTTCGCCCGCATCGTGATCGCGATCGGTGAAGGCGACCACGGCACGATCCTCGACACGATCAGCGAGGTGTCGGAGAGCGGCCGCGATTTCAAGATCCTCTACCGCGACCTCCTGAACTTCGTCCGCAACCTGCTGCTGATCAGCGGCGGCGCGAACGAGTCGATGCTCGCGGTCTCCCCCGAGGATCTCGCCGCGATCAAAAATGTCGCGCAGCGCTTCTCGTATCCCGATCTGCTCCGCATCGCGAACCTCCTGCTGCGCGACGACGAGACGGTGAACCGCGCCGAGCACCAGCGCCTCGCCGTCGAGCTCGCGCTGCTGAAGGCGGCGACGTTCCCGAAATTGAAAGCGGTGGAGGAAGTGCTCGCGGGCGGCGCCCCAGTTACCCCTCGCCCCGCGACGCGGGGAGAGGGTGGCCCTGAGCGAGCGAAGCGAGTCGCAGGGCCGGGTGAGGGGCTCTCCTCCCTAACCGAAAAGCTCCAGAAATCCCGCCCCCTCATCGCCGGCTACGTCGACCACGCCACTTCCGGAAAGAAGGAAGGCAGCAAAATCGTCTGGACGTTCGATGACCAGACGTTCGTCGATTACGTCAACGACGCGAAGGCCACGATCGAGCAGCTGGCGACGGAGGTCTTCGGCGAGAAGATGACGATCGAGACGAAGCTCGAAGGGGCGCAGCAACCGCAGGGGCGCCGCGCGGAGGACAAGCCGTCGGCCGTGCGCGAAGACCCGATCGTGAAGGCATTCCAGAAACATCTCGGCGGCGAGATCGTCGAGAGCAGGAGATCGAAATGAATCCGAAGCAGCTGATGAAGCAGGTCCAGCAGATGCAGGAGCAGATGCAGCGGCAGATGGCCGAGCTGCGCGTCGAAGGCTCCGCCGGCGGCGGCATGGTGAAAGCCACGATGAGCGGCTCGAAGGAGCTCATCGGCGTCGTCATCGACAAGGAAGCGGTCGACCCCAACGACGTCGAGATGCTTCAGGACCTCGTCGTCGCCGCCGTGAATGAGGCCTCCCGCAAGGTCGACGAGGCGATGCAGAGCTCGATCGGCGCGATGACGGGAGGGATGAAGATTCCGGGGATGTTTTGACCGCGCCTCCGCTCGCGAACCTCATCAACGAGCTGACCCGGCTCCCCGGCATCGGCGGGAAGTCGGCCTCCCGCCTCGCCTACCACATCCTCAAACGCCCCGCGAGTGAAGCGGAAGCGCTGGCGCAGGCGATCCTCGAGGTGAAGTCGAAGATCTTCCGCTGCTCGATCTGCAACAACATGACGGACGTCGAGCCGTGCGCGATCTGCGGTGACCCGCGCCGCGATCCGACCGTGATCTGCGTGGTCGAGGAGGCGTTCAACATCGCCACGATCGAGTCGACGCGCGATTTCAAAGGCGTCTTCCACGTCCTCCTCGGCGCGCTCTCGCCGCTGAAGGGCGTCGGCCCGCAGGACATCGACGTCGGCGGCCTGCTCAAGCGCGTGCAGGGCGGCTCGATCCGCGAGGTGATCATCGCCACGAATCCGAATGTGGAGGGCGAAGCGACGGCGCTCTACATCGCGCAGCAGCTCCGGCCGTTCGATGTGAAGACGACGCGGCTGGCGTTCGGCCTGCCCGTCGGCGGAGACCTCGAATACGCGGACCAGGTGACGATGTCCAAAGCACTCGAGGGACGTCGTGAAATCTAACGCTAGGTTCCTAAGTCCCCGCTGTGTTATACATTTCCGTCCCGTCCTCACTTTCGGGCACTGGTGAATAATGGCCTCTCCTGATCTCGTCATGTACGAGGAGGAGTACCAGCAGATCAAGGACATCCTCCATCGTCTGCAGGTAGACTCCAACTCGAAAATCGTCTTCCTGGTCGACAAAAACGGCCAGCAGATCGCCTCCATGGGAGACATGCGAGGCGTCGATGCCACCTCACTCGCGTCCCTGACCGCCGGCAACGTCGCCGCCACGGACGGCCTGGCGAAACTGATCGGCGAGAAAGAGTTTTCCATCCTCTTCCACGAGGGAGAGCGCGACAACATCCACATCTCCCTCGTCGCGCAGCGCGTGATCCTCGTGGTGATCTTCGATGAAAAGTCGTCACTCGGCCTCGTGCGCCTCCGGGTGAAAAAGGCCTCCGGCGAGCTGGAGAAGACGTTCGAAGTGTTGCTGAAGAAGTCGGAGGCGGAGCGCGGCAACCAGGCGAACCGATTCGACTCGCCGTTCGCTGAGATCACCGACGAGGACATCGACAGCCTGTTCAGCGAATAGCAATGACGTTCATCAACTACGCCGCGCGCGAGATCAACTGCAAGATCGTGTACTACGGTCCCGGTCTCTGCGGAAAGACCACCAACCTGCAGTGGATCTACGACAAGACCAATCCGCAGGCCAAGGGGAAGCTGATCTCGCTGGCGACCGAAACCGATCGCACGCTCTTCTTCGACTTCCTCCCGCTCGACCTCGGCACCGTCCGCGGCTTCAAGACGCGTTTCCATCTTTACACCGTTCCGGGCCAGGTCTTCTACGACGCCTCCCGCAAGCTGATCCTGAAGGGCGTCGACGGCGTGATCTTCGTCGCCGACTCGCAGGAGCCGCGCATGGAAGCGAACATCGAGTCGCTCCAGAACCTCGAGAAGAACCTCAAGGAGCAGGGCTACGACCTGAAGACCGTCCCCTACGCGCTGCAGATGAACAAGCGCGACCTCCCCACCGCGTTGCCCGCCGACGAGATGTATCGCCAGCTCAACTTCAAAGGTGAGCCGACGTTCGAGGCGGTGGCGATGAACGGAACGGGCGTCTTCGATACGCTCAAGGCCGTGGCGAAGCTGGTTCTCACCGAGCTGAAAAAGAAGTAGGGTTGCCGCGCACGAATGCGCCACGGCCTGAACATCGTCGCCATCGGCGGCGGCACCGGACTCTCGACCCTGCTCCGCGGCCTCAAGACCTACGTCGGCGGCAGCGGCACCTGGTCGATCTCCAGCCTCGGCGCGATCGTCACCGTCACCGATGAAGGCGGCAGCTCGGGCGAGCTGCGCCGCGACTTCGGCATGCTCCCGCCGGGCGACATCCGCAACTGCATCGTCGCGCTGGCCGAGGAAGAACAACTCCTGTCGCAGGTCTTCAACTATCGATTCGCGGCCGAGGGTCCGCTGAAAGGACATTCGCTCGGCAACCTGCTGTTGACGGCGATGACGGACATCACCGGCAGCTTCGACAACGCGATCCTCGCGGCGTCGAACATCCTCGCCATCCGCGGCGCGATCTATCCGTCGACGCTGAGCGACGTGCGGCTTCGCGCGATCCTCGAAGACGGCACGGAGCTCGTCGGGGAGGTCGCGATCAGCGGCTCGTACCTCGGCGACCGCCGCGCCAAGCCGCGCGAACATGCGCGCATTGTCCACCTGGCGATCGATCCCGCCGACGCCGCGCCAGTCGATGGCGCGCTCGACGCCATCGCATCCGCCGACATGATCGTGATCGGCCCCGGCTCGCTCTACACCTCGGTGCTGCCGAACCTGCTGATCAAAGACCTCGCCGATGCGCTGCGCGCGTCGAAGGCGTTGCGCGTCTACATCTGCAACGTGATGACGCAGCCGGGCGAGACCGACGGCTACTCGGCTGAGCAACACCTCGCCGCGATCGTCGAGCACGCGGGGCTCGTCATCGACGTGATGATCATGAACGGCCGCCGCCCCTCGGAACAGATCCTCGAGAACTACGCGAAGCAGGGCGCCTTCCCGGTGGCCTTCGATGTGAATGCGGTGAGGGAGCTCGGCGTCACGCCGTTCTTCGGCGACATCATCGCGGAAGGCGATTTCGTCCGGCACGACTCGCGCGCCCTTGCCGATACGATCTTCCGGCTTTACGACCGCTACGGCCGGACATTGGAACGAATGCGGAGAAACGAAGGATGACCGAAAACGTCGAAGTGATCATCCTCGCGGCCGGACTCGGCACGCGGATGAAGTCGGCCACGATCAAGATCCTGCACCACGCCGCGGGGCGGCCCATCATCGATTACGTCCTCGACCTCGCTTCCGAGGTTTGCAAACAACCCCCGGTGATGGTGGTCGGGCATCAGCGCGAGGCGGTGCAGAAACAGGTCGGCGACCGCGCGCGCTACGCGGTGCAGGAGCAACAGCTCGGCACCGGCCACGCGGTCATGCAGGCCGTCTCCGTGCTCGGTCGCGAAGGCATCCTCGGCAAGCGCATCCTGATCCTCTCGGGCGACGTCCCGCTCACGCGCATCGCGACGCTGCGCAAGCTGATCGCCGAGCACGAGCGCTCCAACAACGCGCTCACGCTGCTGACGATGAAGCTGGACGAGCCGGCGATGTACGGCCGCATCGTGCGCGACCAGAGCGGCGCGGTGTCGCACATTGTCGAGGCGAAAGACGCGACCGACGAGGAAAAGAAAATCAACGAGGTGAACGCCGGCATCTACGTCTTCGACGGCGAGCGCCTCTTCGAAAACCTCAGCAACCTCTCCGACGAGAACGCGCAGGGCGAGTACTACCTCACCGACCTCCTCGGGATGCTGCGCAATGCCGGACATCGCGTCGGCGCGGTGGTCGTCGACGATCCGATCGAAGCGGCCGGCGTGAACTCGCGCGCCGATCTGGCCACGGTCGAATCGGAGATCCAGCGCCGCGTCGTGGCGAAGCTGATGAGCGGAGGCGTGACGTTCCGCAATCCCGGCACGGTCGTCATCGACTCGACGGTCGCGATCGGCGCCGATACGGTCGTCTATCCGTTCGTCACGCTCGAGGGGACGACGAAGATCGGCGAAGGCTGCGTCATCGAGCCGGGCGTGCACCTGATCAACGTCACGGTCGGCGACGACGTCCACCTCAAGACCGGCACCGTCGCGGAAGACGCGATCATCGAGGAAGAAGCGGTGGTCGGTCCGTACGCGCACCTGCGGCCCGGCACGCAGCTCGGACGCCACGTGAAGGTGGGCAACTTCGTCGAGACGAAGAAGGCGGTGTTCGGCGAAGGGGCGAAGGCGTCGCATCTCTCGTACATCGGCGATGCGGAAGTCGGCGCGAACGCGAACATCGGCGCGGGCACGATCACCTGCAACTACGACGGCGTGAACAAGCACAAGACGGTGATCGAGGAGGGCGCGTTCATCGGCTCCGACACGCAGCTTGTCGCGCCGGTGCGCGTCGGGAAGGGAGCGTATGTCGGGGCGGGATCGACGATCACGAAGGATGTGCCGCCGGCGGCGCTGGCGCTGAGTCGCGTGCCGCAGAAGACGATCGAAGGGTGGGCGGAGCGGAAGAAGAAGTAGCGCTCAGCCCCGGATCAATTCCACGCGCATCTTCCCGAAGTCCACCACCACCCGGAAGTTCTTCAGGAAGTTCTCCCCGATGATGCCGACGGCGTGCGCGCGGTCCTCCGACTGGTACATCGGCAGCGTCTTGAACGTGCCGGCCCATTTGTCGAGGCCGATCTCGATGTTCTCGATTTTCTCGCCGCGTTTCTTTGCGCCGCCGAGGCCTTGCAGCAACGCGCCGTGCATCTTCGGCGCGTAGAACTGCACCGGCAGCGCGGGGAGCGAGCCCTCGTTGAGGAACGTCACTTCCGAGCCGGTGTCGAGGATGAAGAGGAACCATCCTTTGCGATTCACGGTGCCGCGCACCATGGGGCGGAAGCCTTCGATGAATAGGTTCTGATTCGCGTCGGGCTGACGGTCGGCGGCGGTGAGGTGCGTGAAGAACGCGCTGCCGCGCCGGTAATCGAACTCGATGCGGAACTCCTTCAGCAGGTTCGCGCCGAGGAGAAGGTTCATCTCGAACGACTGATCGGTGGCGACCAGGAAACGCATCTTGTCGTTCGGCATGATCGCCACCGGCACGTTCTCGATGACGATGCCGCCGATCTCCAGCGAGTCGAGCATGCCGAAGTCGACCTGGATCGGCTCGTCGAGCAGGCCGAAGAACGTCCCCTGGAACTTGCCGAGACGGCGCACCGGCAACGTCTGGGCGAGACTTTCGGAGACGATCGAGAGGACCGCGCCGGAGTCGACGATGGCGAACGTGTTCTTCCTGCCGTTCATCCGCACGTCGATGCGCGGCACCTCGGGACGCCCGATCTGCATGGCCACGCGGTCCGACTGCGAGCCGGTGAAGTGATAGACGTCGGTCGTCGACAGCGCCTGCAGGTAATCGATGTGCCACGGCTTGATCGGCAGCCCATTCTTCTGCGCGAGCTGCGCCCACTCCAGGCTCGACTCGAAGTTGTTGCACATGTATTCGACCTGCGAGAGGTCCCACGCGATCTCGGAGAAGGTCGTGCGGAACGGATCGAGGTCGATGGCCGCGCGAAGGTGCTGGCGCGCCGCGTCGTAACGTCCCGCCGTCAGCTCCGCCTCGCCGAGCGACCTGAGGTCGGCGATGTTTTTGCGCTGGCGTAGTTCGACCGATGACGTGAGATCGATCGCGCGGAGGTAGTCGTATTTGCGGATCATCGACTGCAGGTCCGAGCCGCGATCGATGCCCGCGGGCGACACCTGCAACGGCGCAATCGACACGTCGGAATAGAGCGCGCAACCGCTTGCCAACCCGGCGATCGACGCAACCACGAGCAGCCGTTTCACGATGCCGATGATTCTACGCGCGTGCCGGAGTGATGGCGTTCAGGCGGAGCGGTTTTGGTACAGGGCCGTGTTCGGTCGTTTACAGCTTGACCATGATGCCGAGCTCCCGAATCTGGTACGCCAGAGCCTGCCGCGACATTTTGAGCAATGCGGCGGCCTGGTTCTGGTTCCCGCTCGCGGCGGCGAGTGACTTTTCGATCAGGTCGCGGCGGAAGCGCGCGACGGCTTCCTGGTACGAGCCGGCGGCGGCGCGTTTTGTCGTGATCTGGCGGAGGCGCTCGGGCAGATGTTCGACGTCGATCGCGCGCGCGTCGCCGGCGAGAGCGTGCGCGGCGCGGATCGTGTTCTGCAGCTCGCGGACGTTGCCGGGCCACGCGTACGACGCGAGGATCGCTTCGACGTCCGGCGTGAACGACGACGCGCCGCCGCGATGCTTCTCGCGCTCGGCCGCGAGGAAGTGCGATGCGAGCAGCAGCACGTCGCTTCCGCGTTCGCGCAGCGGCGGCAGCGCGACCTCGACGCCGCGAACGCGGTAATACAAATCCTCGCGGAAACGCCCTTCCTCGACTGCCGCATCGAGCTTGCGGTTCGTCGCGCTGACGATGCGGACGTCGGCGGTGCGATTGACGGTGTCGCCGACGCGCCGGAACTCCCCCTCCTGCAGAAAGCGGAGCAGTTTCGCCTGCGCGGTGAGCGGCATCTCGCCGATCTCGTCGAGAAAGAGCGTGCCGCCGTCGGTCGTCTCGATGAGGCCCGCGCGATCGCGGTCGGCGCCGGTGAATGCGCCGCGCACGTGTCCGAACAACTCGCTCTCGATCAGGTTCTCCGGCAGCGCGGCGCAGTTCACGGCGGTGAACGTCTTCTGCCGGCGCGATGAATGACGATGGATCGCCCGTGCGGCGAGCTCCTTGCCGGTGCCCGATTCGCCGAGCACGCAGACCGCGACGTCGCGCTTCGCCACGCGCGTGATCGTCGAGTAGACGTCGTGCATGGCGGGCGAATCGCCGATCACTCCGTCGACGCTCGTGCGCGTCGCGATCGGCTCCTCCTGTTCGAGGAGCCGCCGCAAGCGATGGTTCTCGGCGCGCGTCCGGAACAGCGCGGCGATCGCATCGCGCGACTCCGCGGCCCAGCGCGCAAGTCCGTCGACGTAAAGCAGCTCGCGCTCGCTGCACGCGATCCAGTCGGGCTGCTGCAGCACGTTTTCGTAATCGCCGATCGGCGGCAGCGAACCGATCTCGCTCCAGTGTCCGAGGCGGTTGCGCGTGGCGAAGCGCCAGCGGACGGCGCCGAGGTCGTGCGGGCCGAACGGGAAGTCGCGCGTGGCGGCGGCGCGAAGCACGTGCAACTCGCTCGTTGCCGACGACGGGATCTCGATCTCGATGCCGAGCTCGCGCGCGAGCATCTCCGCGGTGGCGCGGTCGTCACGTGTCAGCGCGGTGCGGAAACGTTCCAGCGGCGTTGCGTCTTCGACCGCGCCGAGGAGGCGCCGGTGGCGACGAGCCAGCTCGACGTTCGGCGTGCGGCCGGTCGAGCGGAGCGGCGTCGACAATCCTTCGATGATGTCGATCTCGTCGAGGATCAGGTTCGCCGCTTCGATCATCTGCGACGAGAGCTCGGCTTCGAGTGCCGACGCCGCGGCGATGCGCGCGCGCTCGAAGCGGCCACGCGAGAAGTCGAGATGCGCGGTCAGCAGATCGAGCTCGCGCAGCCGCCGCGCGTCGTTCGTGCCGGAGTAGAAATGCCGCAGCCGCTCGATCTGATGCGACGCGTGCACCCACTGCCCGTCGTCCGCCGCGAGAAACGCGAGCGTGAAGAGGATGCCGCCTGCCGCGCGATCGCCGTCCGTCTCCTCGACCAGCGCCAGCGCATCCAGCGCCTCGGCGCGCGTCTCGCGCCAGCGGCCGGCGGTGAAGAGGACGAAGACGCGGTCGAGCGCGACGTCGATCCGGTCGGGGATCGTCTTCGCCAGGTCGAGCGATGCGGCGGTCGAGTCGAGGGCCGCGTGTACGTTGCGGTGGCGGATGGCGCGATACGTCGCGTGGCGCGCGAGCCAGTACGGATCGTCGATGCGGCCGGCAAACGAGTTCCCCGCTTCATTCGCCAGCAGCGCGAGTTGATACGAAAGCCGCGCGCGCTGCTCGTCGTCGCGCGGCTCGCACTCCTTCAGCGCAGCATGTGCCTCGTCGTAGCGCCCTTCCACGAACAGCAGCTCGCCGCGCAGCAGCGCCGCGTCGAAGTCGCGATGCTCGATGCGGTCGAGCCGGTCGAGCGCCGCTTCGTAGTCGCCCGTCCGCCGCTCGCACTTCGCGAGCAGGACGTCGTTCTTCGTCAGCGCGCGCGCTTCGGAGTATTTGCCGCGATCGATCAGCGCGGCGGCAAGTGTCTCGGCGAGTTTCTCGGTCAGCGCATGCCGCGGAAACGCGCGCAACACGCCGACTGTCTCTTCCGCGCTGCTCCAGCGGAACGATTCGAGCTTCGCCGCCGCCACGCGGCAGAGCGCCGCATGCGACGCGTCCGGTACGAGGTGCGAGAGGTTGCGCGCGAGGACGAAGGTGTCGTTCTCGATGGACGTCACTCCGTCGATCAGCAATTCCTCCAGCGCGCCGGTGAAGAGAAATTCCGCGAGGAACGTCCGCGCGACGTCGCGCGGGATGCGCCGCCCGAGGAGCGACAGCGCGCCGAGATACGAGCGCCGCGGCTCGGCGATCGCGATGTCGTCGGGCGGCAGCTCGCCGCGATCGAGCAGCGCGTCGTATGCCGGCGAGGTGACGAGGCTTTCAATCCACAGCCACGGTTTCGCTTCGAGCAGGCGTTGCGTCGCGAGGTGTTGCGTGATCACGAAGTGCCGCGCGTCGGGCAACGGGGTGCCGCCCGCGATGATCCAGGTCGCGCCGTCGACGTTCGACAGCATCTGCACGACCTGCTTCGATGCGGCATCGAACACCTCTTCGACGATGAAGATCAGGTGTGCATCGTCGAAATGCGCGATCACCCGTTCGGCGAGCTCGGTCTCGGTCAACGCATCGAGGGCGCCGATCAGCGGCTTCAGCGCATCGAGCGCGGAGTAGCGGCGCAGCGGCGAGCCGCCGCCGAGGACGTAGACATGATCGATGGCGCGGATCGCGGTCGTGTCGCTGCATTCGTACCGGCCGCCGCGCGTCGACCAGAGTGCCTCGAGCGCTTCCGGTCCCGGCGCGGCGATGGAGCCCGCGGCCGCGATCCGCATCCAGCGCAGATCGGCCGCGACGTCTTCGCGCAGGCGGCGATGCGCTTCCGCGTAGACCGACTCCGCGCGGCCCCACGATTGCCGCAGCACGTCGAGCGGCGGCGCATCGATCGCATCGGCGAATTGATGGATGACCGTGAGCACCGGCGGCGCCGTCGACGGATCGGGATGGCGCGCCGCGATGCGGACGAGCCGGCAGTCGCTGCCGCGCTTGCGCACGACGGCCCACTCGTCCACGGCGAATTCGTTGTCCGCGATCCCGGCGAATTGCAGCAGCGCCTGATGCGCCGCGAACTGCGCGACGAGCGACAACCGCTCGCGCGCGCCGAGCGTCCACTCGTTCAGCGGCTCGAGCTCGAGCTCCGCGTCGAACGCGAGCGTCGAGTGGCGGAGCGTCGCGATGAGCGCGCGGTCCCACGCGAACGCGCGCCGCGACACGACCACCGCATTGCGAGGACGCCGGGCCATCGCAAGAAGGGGAGCGGAAAAGTTCCTAATCCCCTACCCACAATTTTGGTAAATCACACACCGACCCGCTTCACGAGCTCCCTGAACCTCGCCTCGCTCCGCAGCGACTCCAGCGACGGATCCACCTTCAACCACACGATCGATTCCGACCGGTCGGTGTACGCCTGCTCGAGCCAGTTGATTGCCTCGTCGTTGTGCCCGAGGCCCGCGTTGACGCGCGCGAGGAACAGCGGGAGCGTGTACGTCGGGCGGCGCTTCAGCTCCTCGATCGACGCGAGCGCTTCCTGCGAGTTGCCGGCGCGCGCGTTGATGAAGCCCCACATCGAAACGAACAGCGGCGTGCGCCCGCCGAGCGACATCGCTTTCTCCATCAGCGACAGCGCATCGGCCGTGTTCCCTTCGCGCTCCGCGATCTGCGCGAGGAGCATGTACGCATGCGCGAAACGATCGTCGAGCTCGAGCGCCTTCTTCGCCTGCGCGCGCGCCTCGGCGAGGCGTCCCGAGTAGAACAACACGCGCCCGACGTCCCAGCTCGCCGGCGCGGACAACGGATCGAGCTGCTCGGCGAGCTTCATCTCCGCCAGCGCGCGATTCAACTGTCCGGTCGCCGCGAGGAAGTTGCCATACAGCCGGTGTCCCTCGGAATCATTCGGATTGAGCGAGATGGCGCGGCGGAACTCCCGCTCGCCCGCCGCGAAGTCCCAGTCGTACCAGACCAGCACGAGCGCCAGCGACGTGTGCGCCTGGGCCAGCGAATCGTCGAGCGCCAGCGCGCGCTGCGCCGCCTCGCGCACGCGCGGCATCGCCTCGCGCGGCGGCATGTAGAGGTTCGAGAGGCCGTAGTACGCGTCGGCCAGTCCGGCATACGCGAGCGCATACGTCGGATCCTTCTCCAGCGCCTGATTGAAGAACGTGACGGCCTTATGGACCGACTCCTCGGTGTACTTCCGGCGGTAGTAGCGCCCTTTGAGATAGAGCTGGAACGCGTCGCTGCTCGCGGCGCTGCGGCGTTGCAGGAGCTTTTTCTCGTCGCCGGACAACCGCGTGCGCAGCTTGTTCGAGATCTCCTGTGCCATCTCGCGCTGCACGGAGAGCACGTCCGAGATGCGCCGGTCGTACTGCTCGCCCCAGATCTGCGTTCCCTTGCGGACGTCGGTGAGACTCGCGCGGATGACCAGCATGTCGCCGCGCAGGTAGACGCGTCCCGTCACCACGCCGCGCACGCGGAGCTCGCGTCCGGCGGTGAGCGGATCGGCCGCGTCGCCTTTGTAGTGGAACGCGCGGCTGCGCGCGACGACCTGCAGTTGCGGCAGTTGCGACAGCGAGTCGGTGATGCTGTCGGCGATGCCGTCGCTGAGGTAGTCCGAGCTCGGATCGCCCGACGCGTTCACGAACGGCAGCACGGCCACGGTGCTGATCGGCGCGTCGGCATCGAGCAGTCCGCGCGCCAGCACCCAGCCGACGATCGCGACCAGCACGATGCCGGCGATGATGGCCAGCATCGGCAGCATGCGCCGGCGGCGCAGCCGGACGATCGACGTGTTGGTCAGCGGCAGCGTCGCCTGATGCGCGAGCACCGGATCGGAGTGCCGCATGTCGCTGGCGAAGTCGAGGTTCCCTTCCAGCTCCAGCTCGCGGCGCAGCGTGCGGAGATCGCCGAGGAGCTCGCGGGCGCTCTGGTAGCGCTTCGCCGGATCTTTCTCCAGCGTCTTCATCACGATGCGATCGAGATCGGGCGGCAGCCGCGGCACGAACTTCGACGGCGGATCGGGCTGCGTGTACGCGACGGCGTGCGCCAGCTCGACGAACGAGTTGGTGACGATCGGCGGGCGGCGCGTGAGCATTTCGTACATCACCGCGCCGAGGGAGTAGATGTCGCTGCGGCCGTCGGGGACGGCGCCGTGCGCCTGCTCCGGCGAGAGGTACATCAGCGTCCCCATGATCGCGCCGGTGTTCGTGTCGGCGCCCGGACCATCGAGCAGTTTCGCCAGGCCGAAGTCGAGCACCTTCACGTAGCCGTCGGGGCGCAGCATGATGTTTTCCGGCTTGATGTCGCGGTGGATGATGCCGGCTTCGTGGGCGGCGGCGAGCGCGTTCGTGACGCCGATGGCGACGTCGAGCATCTCGGCGAGCGAGATCGGCTTCTCGCGCATCACGCGGCTGCGCAGCGTTTCGCCTTCGATGAACTCGGTGGCGATGTAGTGCCGGTCGTCGGCCTCGCCGATCTCGTAAATCGTGATGATGTTCGGATGATTCAGCGCCGAGGCCGCGCGCGCTTCGCGCTGAAACCGGCGGACGCGTTCCGCGTCGCCGCAGAAACGCTCGGGCAGGAGCTTGAGCGCGACCTTCCGCCGCAGCGTCGCATCCTCTGCCAGGTACACCTCACCCATCCCGCCCGCACCGAGTAGGCGGTCAACGCGGTAGTGCGAGATTTGCTCGAGATCCATCGATTGGCAGTGACAGGAGGATACTAGAATGCCTCCCGCCTTGAACGACATCGAAGTCGCCATCGAAGCAGCCCGTCGCGGCGCCGCCGTGCTTCTCCGCCATTGGGAGCACATCGGCAAGGAAGAAGCGGACCTCAAAGCGCGCAACGACTGGGTCTCCGCCGCGGATCGCGAGAGCGAAGCGGCGATCAACGAATTTCTCGCGCAGGAGCGTCCGAACGACGCGACGCTCGGCGAGGAAACCGGCAGCAGCGGCGCGTCGGCGAATCGACGGACGTGGATCATCGATCCGCTCGACGGCACGTCGAACTACCTGCAGCATTTTCCGGTCTGGTCGGTTTCGATCGGATTGAAGCAGGGCGACGAGATCGTCGCCGGCGTCGTGCACGAGCCGTTGCGCGATCTCTTCTTCACTGCCGAGCGCGGCGCGGGGGCGTTCCGCAACGGCCGGCCGATGCACGTCTCCGATCAGGAAAAACTGGAGGCGTCGTTCCTCACTACCGGCTTTCCGTTTCGCGCGCAGGATTACGTCGACGCGTACTGCAGCATCTTCCGCGAGATCATCATGGTGGCGAAGGGCGTGCGGCGTCCCGGCTCGGCGGCGCTCGATCTCGCGTACACCGCAGCCGGCGTGTTCGACGGCTTCTTCGAGATGCACCTCGCGGCGTGGGACGTCGCGGCCGGATCGCTGCTCGTCACCGAAGCCGGTGGCGTGATCAGCGATTTCTCCGGCGGTGCGACCTGGCTGCAGCGCGGCAACATCATCGGCGCGCCGCGCGGCGTTCACGCAGAGCTGCTGAAGATCATCAATCGTTATGTCACGGAAGATCAGCTCGATCACCGCGTCCGACAAACTCCCGCGTGAGTTCTACCTGCCGGACACGGTGACGGTGGCGCGCGCGCTCCTCGGCTGCGTGCTGTGGCGCCGCCTCGGACGCGAGCAGCTCGCCGCGCGCATCGTCGAGGTCGAGGCCTACCTCGGCGCGAACGACGCCGCCAGCCACACCCGCGGCGGACTGCGCTCCGAGCGCAATCAATCGATGTATCTCGAGGGCGGCCACGCGTACGTCTACCTCAGCTACGGCATGCACTGGTGCATGAACGTGGTCTGCCAGGAGGCCGACATCGCGGAGGCCGTGCTGCTTCGCGCGGCGATGCCGCTGCGCGGAATCGAGTCGATGCGCACGCGGCGGCCGAAGGCGAAGAACGACTTCGAGCTGATGAACGGACCGGGCAAGTTGTGCGCGGCGCTGGCGATCGACAAGCTGTGCGATGGCGTGCCGCTCGACGGCGACAGCCTCTGGATCACGCCGCGCGACGTCGAGGTGCGCGAGGACGAGATCGCGGTGAGCAAGCGGATCGGCGTCGAGAACTCGGGCGACGCCGCGCACTGGCCGCTGCGCTTTTTCCTCCACGGAAACCGCTACGTATCGGCGTATCGGTATGTCCGCTGATCATTACCGCACGCCTGCCGCCGTTGCGGAGTTCCGGCAGAAGATCGAGCGCTCGGAGTTCCTCGGCATCGTCTTTCCGGTCGCGGCCGAGGAGCAGTTCTTCGAGGAACTGCAGCGGATCGAGAAGCGCCACTTCGACGCGACGCATCACTGCTGGGCGTTCCGCTTGTGGGGCGGACGGACGCGCAGCTCCGACGCGGGCGAGCCGTCCGGGACGGCGGGGAAGCCCATTCTTTCTGCGATCGAAGGGGCCGAACTGCACGACTGCGGCGTGGTCGTGGTCCGCTGGTACGGCGGCGTGAAGCTCGGGACGGGCGGCCTGTCGCGCGCGTATCGCGAGACCGCGGCCGAGGCGCTGCGCGAGACGCCGCGGCTCGATCGCTACGTCTACACGCGGTTCGTTCTCGAAGTCCCGTTCGAGATCCTCGGCACCGTCTACCGCCTCGTCGCGCCGCCCGACGTCGTGCTCGTCGCCGAGCACTTCGGCGAGTCGAACACGTTCGAATTCGATGTGCGGGAGTCGATGGCGGAGGCGTTTGGTGCGATGTTGCGCGAGAAGCGGATCACTCTTCGCTGACGGTGGTCTTCGCGATGCGGTCGCCGGTCCGCGGCTTGCCGGCGACGACGAGGAACACCTCGATCAGCGTCCACGGAAACAGCACGATCGGGAGGTTGCGGACGATCGAGCGGAACCAGCCGCAGTGCTCTCCGCGCGGCGTCACGAGGCGGAGGCCGAGCATCTGCTTGCCGAGGGAGCGGCCTTTGTAGCCGTCGCGGATGAGGAGCGCCGTCACCAGGATGGCGAGCGCGATCCACCAGACGATCTGGATCGCCTTGACCGATCCGCCGACCCAGGCCATGGCGTAACTGATCGCCGATGCGGGGAGAATGAGGACAATGGCGATCGTGAGGCCGTCGACGAGGAAGGCCGCGATGCGCAGTAAGGTGGTCTGAGAGGTGTCGATCAGTGCCAAATGAAACTCTCGCTGCGGATTTCCGTAGTTACCGGCTGCAGGTGACTCGAATGAACAGCCGAAACCGCTACCTTTATTTACTGCCCGCGATGTTCCTCGTGGCCTGTGTGGCCGGCGAGCGCCGGGAGGTGACGATCAATCGTACGTGGCCGGCTGACGGCATCCACCGCGTCCATGTGAACGAGGTCAACGGCAGCGTCAACGTCGAGGCTGGAAATCCGAACGAGATCTCGCTCGTCGCGCACGTCCGCGCGTACGATCGGCCGAAGCCGAACGAGGACAATCAGGGCTACTTCAAATCGAACGTCAACGGCGACACGCTCGACATCGGCCGCCAGTCGCACGGCAGCATCCGGTTCATCGGCATCCACTTCGGCGACGACGTGCAGGTCGACTATTCGCTGCGCGTCCCGCCTGCGCTCGAGCTCGAGCTGAAGACGGTGAACGGCCGCATCGCCACGCACGGCATCGACGGCGCGACCGAGGCGAAGAGCGTGAACGGCGAGATCAACCTCGAGAACGCCGGCACCTCGGACGTCGAAGCGCACACGGTGAACGGCAAGGTGATGGCGAAGTTCGTGCGCGATTTTCAGGGCGCGCACCTGAAGACGGTGAACGGCCGCGTGGTCGCGGTGCTGCCGCCGAACGCATCGTTCGCATGCGACCTCTCGCAGGTCAACGGCGACTTCGAAGCATCGTTCCCGCTGAGCATCCACTCGCATCCCGGCAGCCGCCGCGTGCAGGGTGACGTGAACGGCGGACTGCACGAGCTGCGCATCTCGACGGTGAACGGCGACATCCGCCTCGAGAACGGCGTCGCACTGCCGGTGCCTCCCGTCCCGCCGGTGCACGCGCTGCCCGCGCCGTCGGTCCCGAGCGAGCGCCCCGCGCTGCCCGCAATGCCCGCTCCTCCGGCGCCGCCGAATCCGACGACGCGGTAGGCAACCTATACTTCGCATGTGACTGGCGCGCAGCGATCCATCCTGCTGTTCGTCGTCCTCGCGTTGGCCGCGCTCGTCCCGCTTCGCAACTACGACCTCTTCTGGCACCTCGCGACGGGACGGTGGATCGTCGAGCATCACGCGCTGCCGGCGGATGATCCGTTCGCGGTCGCGAGCGATCGCGGGGCGTGGATCAACGACGAATGGCTCTTCGACGTGATCGCGTATCCGCTGGAGAAAGCGATCGGCTTCGGCGGGCTGACGATTCTCCGCGCGCTCTTTTTCGCCGCGCTCTTCGCGTTCGCGACGAAAGACTGGATCGTCGGCGCGATCGCGTTCGCCGGGGCGAACTCGCTGCTCGACTTCCGGCCGGCGTCGTTCGCGGCGGGATTCGTCGCGGTGGGCATCGGGATCGCGCGGCGGTCATGGATCGCATTTGCCGTCCTGACGGCGATCTGGATCAACGTCCATCCATCCGCGCTGCTCGCGCCGCTGATCATGCTGGTGATGACGCGCTCCATCCCGCGGACGCTCGCGTCGTGTGCCGCGCTTTTCGTGAATCCGTACGGCTGGCGCGCCATTGCGGCGCCGATCTCCGTCAACGCGCTGGCCACCAGCGGCGCGTTCGTGAATGCCGAATGGCAGCGCAGCTCGCCGCTCGTCTTTCCGATCCTCTACATCACGATCATCGCGGGCGTCGTCCTGTTGTGGAAGCGGAGCGAGATCGTGCTCTTCGCGATCCTTGCGCTGCTCGCGGTGCTGCACGTGCGGCATCAGCCGCTCTACTTCGCGGCGTTGCCGGTACTGCTGCCGCCGATCGAATGGACGTGGAAGTGGCCCGCGCGCGTGGCGGCGATCGCGGCGGTGCTGTTTGCGATCGTCATCTCGCCGCACGGCATCGGGCTGCTGCGGCATCGCTGGCCGATCGAAGTGGTCGCGCGATTGAGAGCGACCGGCTTGCGCGGCAACGTCTACAACCCCGATCAATTCGGCGGCTTTCTGATCTGGTCGTTTTATCCGGAGCAGCGCGCGTTGACCGACGGCCGCAACGAGCTCTATCGCACGTACGACGCGGAGTACACGAAGGCGCGCGTCGACGGCCGCGCGTGGCACGCGCTGCTGCACAAATATGCGATCGATCTCGCGGTCGATGAATACCGGCGCGAGCGGATGACGGTCATCGATGCGGTGACGAAACAACGGAAGGAAATGTCGGCGTCACTCGTCTACTGGCCGCGATCGCAATGGGCATTGATCGGATACGACGACGCCGGAATGGTCTTCGCGCGGCGCGCTGCGTTTCCGGTGGAGGTGCTGCAGAGGTGGGAGCTTCGGGGCGTGGTGCCGGACGCGGTCAATTGACCAATTCGGCGCCGCTGGGACGGAGCAGCTCGGCGTGTGGCCAGCGCTCGCTGAGCATCCGTTCGAAGTGCGGACGGACGATGCGGTCGTAACGCTCTTCGAACGAGGGATGCAATTCGAGGATCGCTTTGCGCGCGCAATCGATCAGGCAGCAGGCCTCGCGATGCGTGACCGTCATGTCGCTGCCGACGAGATTCATCGTCAGCTCGACGATCATCCGAATACGGCGGAGTCTCCGGCGTTCGAAGAACGCTGAGCGGACCTCCGTCATCGATTCGGTTTCAAATTTTGGCATCGTGTAGTCAGGCCAGCTAACGCGGGTCCCGGGGGTTGCATTCCTTGGTTTTCCGCGCAAACGCTACGCGTGTTCGCGGTCGCCGTCGGCCCAGATCTCTTCCGCCACCGCATCGTCGACGCGCGACTCGTAGTACCGAATCGCGGCGCGCGCGACAGCGTGCACCGAGGCGTAGTTCAGCGCGCCGCCGGAGATCGCGCCGACGAACGGCACCATCTTCATCAGCCGTTCGCGCGCGAAGCGGGCGCCAATTTTCTCCGCCACGAGGCCGCCTTCGATCGTGGCCGACTCCAGCATCGTGGCGATTCCCTGCTTGCCGATGCCGACGCCCGACGAATACGCGAGGCACGACAGCGCCTCGGCGAACCGCTCGCGGCCGTGCGGCTCGTAGCCGTAGATCGCGGCGATGCCGATGATCAGCTTGAACTGCTGAAAGACGAGATACGCGAGGTCGGCGCCGAGCGTTCCGATGGCGAGGAGGCCCGAGGGAATGCCGGTCATCGCGCCGGCGGCCGCGCAACGGATCGCCGTGCGCCGCACCAGCGTCTTCGCATGATCGGCCGCAACGAACTCCGGCTCCTTCACGCGCATCGCCTCGACGTCGGCGCGGATCTTCTCCGTGTCGATCTCTTCGAAGAGTGAACGAAAGACCTCTTCGAGCACCGAGTCGGCGCGTCGCTTCAGCTCTTTCGCGGTGACCATCTTCATCAGTCGGAGGTTTTGGTTTCGCTTTTCGTTTCGCTTTTCGTCTCGCTCTTCGTCTCCGGTTTCGATTCCGATGACGACGGCTTCGACGCGTTGTAGTCCGTCTTGTAGAAGCCCGAGCCCTTGAACTGAATCGCCGGCGCGGAGAGCAGCTTCTTCATGTCGCCGCCGCACTTCGGGCAATGCGCGTACGGCGGATCGTCGAACTTCTGAATGACTTCGACCCGCTCGCCGCAGGCCTGACACTGATACTCGTACAGAGGCATGCGTTCATCCTTTGTTCATTGTGCGGCGCTGCCGGAAAGCGGCGTCAGTCGGGCCTGCGAGTTCTCTTCCGCTGCGAAAAGCTCGCCATCGCGGAAGTAGACGCCGGCCACATGTCCGTCGCTCGTCCGGTAGTACCACGACTCGATCAGCGAGTCGCGCCTCTCCGTACGAACGGTCCAGCCGGGGATCGGCTTCCCGAGAATCTTCGCCACGTCGTGCTGTGACATACCTTTTTCCAGCGCGAGGAGCTTCGGCCGCGAGACGGCGAGATGATCGACCGCTTCGCGCAGACCGTTCAGCGCGTCCGCCTGCTGCGGATCGTGCTGCAGCACCGCGCGGTAGAAACGGATGGAGTCCTGGTAGCGCCCGAGGGATGCGAGCTCGCGGGCGAAATCGAGCTGGATGTGCGTGTAGACCTCGCGCGCCCGGCCGTGCGTCGGATGCTTCTGCACGAACGCGGCGAGCGTGTCGGCGTAGACCTGTTTCTGGCGCGTCGTGGCGTTGGGGGAGACCGCCGCTTTCTTCGAGTCGAGGACGCTCAGCCACTCGCCGTTGTCGGCGCCGTCCGGACCGGCACTGCATGCGACGAGCAGAAGGGCAGCGACCAGCGGGGCGACGAAGGACCGTGTCATCGTCCTGCAAAAGTAGCATATGGAATCGATTCCGTGCGGCCTCCTCCGGTTGACAGGGCGTAAAACCGGGGTCAATAATCGCTGCGCCCTGCCTGGGCGGGTTCCAAGCTACGGCACCTGGAGGATTTATGGCGGTGAGGGGAGAGGAAGTCGCGACCTCGATCGAGGCGCACGTACGCGAGTCCGTCGATCGGATGGTCGCGGAGATCCGGTCCTCCATCGAAGACGTGCGGGTCGCCGTCGACTCCCAACTGAAAGCCGCCCTCCAGAGCGTTCAGGCCGACGTCAACTCGATCACCTTCCTGCCGCACATCCAGAAGTCGATCGGCGAGCTCGAGGAATCACTCAAGCCGGAGCCGGTCGAAGCGCCCGCGCCGCAGGCGGGCGCCGGCGGCCCCGACGCGTCACGCGTGAAAGCGGCCGTGCAAACGGTCGAGCGCGGCAAGACGCAGGTGGATGTCCTGAACGCCCTCCTGGAGGAATGCCTGCAGTTCGGCTCGCGTGCGGCGCTGCTGATCCTGCGCGGCGAAACCTTCAGCGGCTGGAAGGGCGTCGGCTTCTCCGCCGCCGGCGGCAACGACGAGACGGTGAAACGTTTCAACGCGGCGCCGGGACTCATCCCCGAGCTCGACTCCGTGCTGCGCGACGAGCGCGTGGTGATCTGGGACGGCGAGAACATCTCCTCGCGCCTCGGCGTCCCCGCGTCGACGCGCGCGATCCTCGTGCCGATGGTGATCAAGGACAAGGTCGCGGCCGCCGTCTACGTCGACGCGGTCGAGGCCGACATCGCGAAGCTCGATGCGCCGTCGGTCGAACTGCTCGTCTTCACGACGGGACTGCTGATCGACACGCTCGCGCTGCGGAAGAAGACCCCGTCGCCGAGTCTCAACGATGGCGCGGAAGCACCCGCGCCCGCACCGAAAGCCGCTGCTGCGCCGGCGCCGAAACCGGTCGCCGCTCCGGCACCGCCCCCACCCGCCCCGCCGAAGCCGGCACCCGCGCCGCCACCGCCGCCACCTGCCGCCCCCGCGCCCGCCCCCGAGCCGCAGCGCACCGAGACGATGCGTTTCGACGCCGCGCAGATCAAGGAGCTGATGGCCGGCGCCGCCGGTGCGCCGAAGTTCAACGTGCCGTCCGCCGACGAGTTCTCCGGCGTCACGCCGCCGCCGCGTCCCGCGGTCGCGCCGCCGCCGCCCGCCGCCCCCGCGATGGGGGGCGATGAAGCCCGTCCCAGCACGCAGTACGTGCCGCCGGCCGGAGTCGGACGCGGCGCCGCGTTCCAGTCGCCGCAGAACGAAGACGCGAAGAAACACGACGAGGCCCGCCGCTTCGCGCGGCTCCTCGTGTCGGAGATCAAGCTCTACAACGAGTCGAAAGTCGAACAGGGCCGCAAGAACCGCGACCTGTACGAGCGCCTGAAAGAAGACATCGACCGCAGCCGCCAGATGTACGACGAGCGGATCGCCGATGAAGTGCGCAAGTCGTCGAACTACTTCTACGACGAGCTCGTGCGCATCCTCGCGGACGGGAACGCGGAAGCGCTGGGATTGTAGTTGGCCGTTGATCGTTGGCCGTTGGCAGAAAAACGGTCTACTGCCAACGGCCAACTGCCAACGGCCAACTGCCAACGGGCAACTGGTAACTGGCAACCGAATCGCAACTCCCCGAGCCGTAATGCGCCGTAAATGGCTCGTCATCTCGGTCGCGGCCGTGGTTGCCGTCGGTCTCATCGCGATCGGGATCTACTACTTCGTCCCCTCTTCCGGCGCGCATCGCGAGCGCGTGGTCGTGGCGAAGCCCGAGGCGCCGCCGGATCTCGCGAAGCTGCGCGACGTCTACAGCGCGGGCCTCGATGCGCTGCAGCGCGGCGACGGCGCCGACGCAATCAAGCACTTCTCCTCCTTCCACTTCGGCTCGCGCGCCGCCGAGCAGTACCGGCTCTATCTCCTCGCGAACGGCTATCAGCTGACGCGCGACCGCAAGTCGGCCCGGATGACGCTGGCGCGACTCTGGTCGACGACGCCGAAGCTCGTCTACTGGGAAGACGCCGCCTTCAACCTCGGCGGCCTCTATCGCGGCGTCGCCGACTGGGACCGCAGCGCCGACGTCTACGGCGGCATCGCCGTCCGGTCCGAAACACCGTCCGTGACCGCCACCGCGCGCTGGAACACGATCGAGGATCGCTTCATACGCGGCGACGTCGACGCCGTCCTCTTCGCCGCGCGCAACATCGCCATCAAGAGCCCGCGCGCCGCGCAGAGCGGCGACGCGCTCGACGTCGTGCGCACGCTTTCAGCGCTTCCGAAAGACGCGCCGGTGAAGTTCTCCGCCGCGGAGCGCCTCGAGCGCGGCGTCAACCTCCTGCGCGACGGCGATCCGCAGAACGCGCTCGACGAGCTCACCGCGCTCGAGCCGTCCGCGCCGCCGGCGTTCCGCGACGCGGTCGAGCTCAATCGCGGTCTCGCGCTCTATCAACTGCATCGCTACGAAGACGCGACGAAGGTGCTCGAGCCGCTCACCTCGCACAAGTTCGACGTGGCGATCCCGTCGCTCTATCACGCGTCGAAGAGCTACCGCGCGTTGTCGTCATCGATCAATCCGGTCGTCTACAAAACGGTCGTGCAGAAGAAGCAGGTCGGCACGACGAAGGTTCGCCGCGGCAAGGGAAAGAAAGCGCGGACGATCACGAAGCCGAAGTTCGCGAACGTCAAGACGCAGATCAAGTTGATCGATCTGGCGAAGAAGGCGAAGCAGGACGAATACGACCGGCTGGCCACCGAGCGGCTGAAGGACATGCTCTCGCTGCCGCTGGCGAAGACGGTCCGGCTGGAGGTGCTGAACACGCTCGCCGGACTCGCCGAGTCGAAGAACCAGGACGACTACGAGCAGGACCTCGTGAAGCAGATCGTGAAGCTCGACCGGCTCGCCGATCCGGGGCTGCAGCACTTCTGGGACAAGGCGTGGGCCGCGTACGCGCGCGGCGATCTCACCACGGCGAAGACGCTCTTCCGCTTCGTCGCCGACACCTATCAGAGCGTCGGCATCAAGCGGCAGGGGGAGTACTGGTACGCGCGGACGATTGAGCGCGCCGGGCAGAAGGACGAGGCGAAGGCGATCTACCGCAATCTCGCCAGCGCGCCGTACGACGATCTCTACGCGCTCTTCGCGAAAACGCACGGCGTGGAAGGGCATCAGTCGACGACGAATCCGCTGAAGATCAATCGTCCCGACTGGGGACAGATTGCCGAGAAGTCGATGCCGCCCGAGCTGCGCCTCGCGTACGAGCTCACCGCGCTCTCCGACATGAAGAACGCACGGATGGAGATCCAGAAGAACGTCAACAAGGACAACCAGCCGTTTGCCGACGCGCTGCTGACCGACCTCTATCACGCCAACGGCGAGACGCAGCTGATGTTCCTGACCATCCGCCGCGCGTTCCCGCAGCTCGCGACGGTCGAACAGGACGCGGTGCCGCCGTACTTTGTCCGGATGTACTACCCGGAAAAATACGAGGAGACGATCCGCAAGGACGCGGAGAAGAACGGCGTCGATCCGTTCATGATCATGGGCCTGATCCACCAGGAGAGCTACTTCAACCCGCGCGCGAAATCGCGCGTCGGCGCGACGGGCCTGATGCAGCTGATGCCGGCGACCGGCAGGGAGCTCGCGCAGAAGCTCCATTCATCCGGCGATCTCGAAAACCCCGACGTCAACATCCGCCTCGGCACGTACCACTTCCGGCACCTGATCGATCTCTTCGGCGGCAACCCGCAGCTGGCCATCGCGTCGTACAACGCCGGCCAGGGCAACGTCCTCAACTGGCGCCGCGCCGCCCCGCACAAACCGCTCGACGAGTTCCTCGAATCGATGCCGTTCGCGGAAACACGGACGTACGTGAAGAGGGTGACGATTTTGTCGGCGACTTATCGAAGGTTGAGTCAGTAGTCCCGCTGGCGCCGCGCGCGCTTGGCTTCGTACATGCGGCCATCGGCGCGATCGAGCAACGCTTCGACGGTCCGGCCATCGTCGGGGTAGAGTGCCACGCCGGCCGACGCGCTGATCGGCACATCGCAATCGTCGCCTTCGACAGGCCGGCCGATCGATGTCTGAACGCGCTCAGCGATCGCTTCCGCCATCGCCAGCGACGGAACGCCGGCGATGACGATGGCAAACTCGTCGCCGCCGATGCGGCCCGCGACGTCGTCCCGCCGCAGCGTCCAGTTGAGGCGGCGGCCGACGGCGCGCAGGAGATCGTCGCCCCGCGCGTGGCCATGGCGATCGTTCGTCGCCTTGAAGTTGTCGATGTCGAAGTAGACGACGACGAACGGATCGTCTTTGCTGGTTCGCTGTTCGACCTCGAGCAACAACTGCTCGCGATTGAGCAGGCCGGTCAGCTGGTCGTACGCCGCGCGTTTCTGCAGCCGCTCGTGTTCCCGCGCGCGTTGCATGGTGGCGGAGATGAGACCGACGAGCAACTCCAGCGCGCTCATATCTCCATCCGAAAACGCCGCCACCGCGGCTGAATAAACCTTCAGGACGCCGAGCACCCGGTCGCGATGCCGTAATGGCGTCACGATCATCGATCGCGCGCCGACGCGCCGGCAGGCCTCGCGGTCGACCCGCTCGTCAGTCTCCGAATCGTCGCAGCGAAGCGGCCGGTTTTCCTTGACGCACAAGCCGCTGAGGCTATTCGCCCGCGACAGGTGCACGCCGACGTATTGCGACGCCGCGCCGGCCGCCGCGCGATACACCATCTCGTCCCCTTCCGCGAGCTCGACGACGGCGGCACTGGCGTGCGTGATCCGCGCAGCCGCTTCGACCACGACGTGCATCACGTCGTCGAGCCGGAGGTCCGCTTCAACAATCGCTTGTTGAATGGAGATAATGTCCAGCAGCGTTTGCTGCGGCACCGTGCTGACTGACATTTGGTGGAACCCACCTGTCAGGATGCCACGCCGGTCGCGACATCTCAACTTTTCCGGCGTCATCGTCCGTGTCGACTCACTCGCAACAGCCTCAATCGGGCACCACCGCGGCCGTGACCAGCGCGGTCGTTGCGATGGTGTCGTTCCAGCTCGGTGCGAGCATCGCCAAGACGCTGATCCCCACCATCGGCGCCCCCGGCACAACCGCCCTGCGCCTCGGCCTTTCAGCGCTGATCGTCATTGTGGCGCAACGCCCGTGGCGCTCCGTGCCGGCTCGTGGCGACTGGCCGGTCATGCTCGCCTACGGCATTTCGCTCGGGACGATGAACTCCGTGTTTTATCTCGCGCTGCGTACCATTCCGCTCGGCGTCGCGGTGGCGATCGAGTTCATCGGCCCGCTCGCCGTCGCGGTCTTCGCGTCGAAACGCCGCCTCGATTACCTCTGGGTGCTGCTGGCCGCGGCCGGCCTCTGGATCCTGCTGCCGATTGCGAAGACCGGCAACCATCTCGATCCAACCGGCGTGCTGTATGCGCTCGCGGCCGGCGTCTGCTGGGCGCTCTACATCGTGTTCGGACAGAAGGCCGGTAAGGCGCACGGCACGTCGGCGGCGACCTGGGGTTTGCTCATCGCCGCGGTGGTCGCCACACCGATCGGAATCGTCGACGCCGGCCGGCGCCTCCTCGCGCTCGACGTGCTGCCGCGCGGTCTCGGCGTGGCCGTGCTCTCCAGCGCGTTCCCGTACACGCTGGAGATGATCGCGTTGCGCCGGCTGTCATCGAAGACGTTCGGCACGCTCATGAGCTTCGATCCCGCCATCGCCGCGATCGCCGGCATGGCGTTTCTCGGCGAGCATCTCACCGCGCTGCAATACCTCGCGATCGGCGCGATCATCGTCGCCTCCGTCGGCGTCGTCGCCGGAGAAGAGCCGGGCGAACAACCTACGGTATGTAACCCCTGATCGTCCTCACCTTCGCATCCGCCCGATCCACCTTCACCTCGACCGTCCGGTACTTCTGGTCCTTCCGGCTCGCCTCGGCGTTGTAGCTGATGAGGTACTGCGTCCTCAGCTCCTTCTCCAGCTGCGCGTACGTGGCCGGCAGCTCTTTCACGTCCTTCGCGAAATACGCGACGCCGCCGGTCTCGGCGGCCATCGCTTTCATCTTCGACGTGCCGGAGAAATCGCTCAGGCCGAGGCCGATGCCGATGAAGTAGATCGGGACGCGGGAGGCGCGGACGTACTGCAGCATCTCGTCGTACGGAATGCGCGACGTCGTGTCCTCGCCGTCCGTCAGCACGATCAGCGCCTTCCGTCCCTGCATGCCGCGGAAGCGATAGAGGCCGGTGATGATCGCGTCGTACAGCGACGTGCCGCCGTTCGCGTCGGGGATCGCGGCCACCTGCGCCTCGAGCTGCTCGACGCCGCTGACGAACGGCGCGATCTTCGTCGCGTCGAACGAGAAGCCGGCGATGAACGCGCGGTCCTGCCCTTTGATGATGTCCTTGAAGAACTCGACGGCCGCTTCCTTCGTCGCCTTCATCCGCGGCTCCATGCTGCCCGAGTGATCGACCAGCACGCCGGCGGAGATCGGCAGGTTCGACGCGTAGTTGAACGACGAGATCTTCTGCGGCTTCCCTTCCTCGAAGACCGTGAAGTCCTTCTGCTGCAGGTTCGAGATCGGCGCGCCCGCCGCGTCGGTCACCGACACCGGCAGCTCGATCAGGTTGACCTCGATCTCCTCCATGAAGCGGTCGCCGTTGAGGAAGAGGAGGTCCGATGCCTCGTAATTCGTCTCGTCCGTCACCGAGGCGCGGATGAACTCCACGCCCTTCAGTTTGTCGGCCGGGAGGTTCACCGCGTACGGCGGTGCGCTCCACTCGAAGATCTTTTTCTGTCCCGCGAACAGCACCGCCGACTTGATCGTCGTGTTCTTCGGATTGTGTACCGCGAGCTTGATGTGCGAGACGTTGTCGCCGGTGACGACGCGCGTCAGCTTCACCTCGAGGGGCGTCTCGCGCTCGTTGACGACGAACGCATCGGCATCGATGTAATGCCCCTGCGCGTCGTAGCCTACCGCCTTCACCTCGATCCGTTTCGGGAGATTTCCGAGATCGAGCTCGGCGTGATACGGCGGTGCGTTGCGGGTGAGGATCTTCTTCCCCTCGACCCAGAACTCGACCTTTTTCACCGGCGGCGTCGCTTCGACGTCGACGATGAAGAGGTTCGGCGCGACGTCGCGGCGCGGCGTGAGGATCTTCACGCTCCCGTTCACCTCCGGCACCACGCCTTCGGCGATCACCGACTCCGCCCCCTCCTCGAGGTTCGCGGTGTACGGCTTGTTCGTCTTCGCGATCGTGACCGTTTTGGTCGTTTTACCGAGGAGGACCGGCGCTTCTTCCTCGAGCGGGATCATCAGGCGCGCTTCGATTTCCACGGTCCCCGGCTGCAGCGTCTGGATCGCGGTCAGCGCGTCGCGCTGCGAGGTCGTCATCGGATAGCGGAACGTCTTCACGACTTTGCCGTCCTGCGAGATCGAGCCGAGGATCACGAGCGGAACCTGCGGCGGGACGTCGGAGGGGACGGTGAACTTGAACGACGTCCGGGTGACCACGCCCTGCGCGTTGTCGCCGAGCGTCTCGACGGTCATCGTCAGCGCCGCGCGGTTCGTGTTCGCGTCTTTCGACTCTTCAGCGAGGAGAGGGCAGACCAGCAACAACGTGAGCAGCGCTGCGAGCGACGTTCTCATGAGGAGTCACAACGTAGCAGCAAAGGCCGTGCAATTCTCGAAAGGTGACAATTCGGTAGAATCCTCGACCCCATGCCCCAGTCGCTTCGGTATCGCGCGGTTCTCTTCGATCTCGACGGCACGCTCGTCGATTCGTACAACGCCCTGGCCGAGGCGGTGAACTACGCGCGGCGGCAGCAGGGGCTCGAGGAGTTGAGCGCCGTGCGTATCCGCGACTTCGTCGGCGACGGGCTGGAGCGCCTGCTGCAACGCGCGTTTAACGTGTCGACCGTGCCGCGCGGCGTGCAGGCGGCGTTCGAGTCGCGTTACGACGAGATCTGCTGCGAGGAATCGAAAGTGCTGGCCGACGTCGAGGCGACGCTCGCCGAATTGCAGAAGCTCGGCGTCGAGATGGCGGTCTGCACGAACAAGCCGACGTCGTTCTCGCGCAAGATCCTCTCGTTCCTGAATCTCGCCGGCTACTTCCGCGACATCGTCGGCCCCGACGTCGCCGGGGCGCGCAAGCCGGACGCGCAGCACGTGCTGCGCACGTTGCAATCGACGCAATGCGAGCCGGGGCAGGCACTCTTCGTCGGCGACATGCCGATCGATGTGCATGCCGCGCGCGCCAGCGGCATCGACGTCGCGGTCGTGCCGACCGGCTCGTCCTCCGAGGAGCAGTTGCGCGCGTCGCGTCCCGATCACTATCTCGAACGGTTCTCCGATCTGATCGGGATTGTTCATGACACCTAGATTCCGCTTCATCTTCTTCGACGTCGACTCCACGCTGGTCACCATCGAAGGCATCGACGTCCTCGCCGGCGGCAACCCGGAGATCGCGAAGCTCACCGAGGCCGCGATGAACGGCGAGGTCCCGCTCGACCAGGTTTACGCGCGCCGCCTCGACATGATCCGCCCCCCGCGCAACGCGGTGGAACGGCTCGCGCAACAGTACGTCGCTTCGATGACCGACGGCGCCGAAGAGACGATCCGCACGCTGCGCGAGGCCGGCGCGCAGGTCCATCTCGTCACCGCCGGCATCGCCCAGGCCATCCTCCCGCTCGCGTCACACCTCGGCGTGCCGCAGCGCGCGGTGCACGCGGTGGCGTTGCGGTTCAATGAGCGCGGTGAATACGAAGACTTCGATCGCCGCACGTTCCTCACCCGCCCCGGCGGCAAGGAGCTCGTCGTGCGCGACGTCCGCGCCCGCTCGCACGGCAGGGCCGCGTTCGTTGGCGACGGCGTCAGCGATCTCGAAGCGAAGCCGGCCGTCGATCTCTTCATCGGCTTCGGCGGCGTTTGCGTGCGCGAGCGCGTGAGGGACAATGCGGAAGTTTTCGTGAGGACGATGCGCGAGCTGCTCGCGTATCTCATCGAGTGATCATGACCTGCAAATTCTTCGTTCCCGGTCCGACGTGGGTGCGTCCCGAAATCCTGCAGGAGCTCGCGCGGCCGATGATGCCGCATCGCAGTCCCGAGTTCCGCGACCTCTTCGCCGGCATCCTTTCGAATCTGAAGCCGCTCTTCGGCACGAACGGCGACGTGATCGTCGTGACGGCGTCGGGGACCGGTCTGATGCAGGCGGCGCTCGAAAACTGCGTCGGCCGCCGCGTGCTGGTGACGACGTGCGGCGCGTTCTCCGAGCGCTGGTTCGCCATCGCGCAATCGCTCGGCCTGGAGGTCGACCGTCTCGACGCCGGGTGGGGCAAAGCGGTCGATCCGGAGGAGCTCGCCGATCATCTGGCGTCGCGCCGCACGCATTACGACGCCGTCACGCTGACGCACAACGAAACGTCGACCGGCGTCACGAACGACATCGCGGCGCTCGCCGCGGCGATCCGCGAAGAATCATCCGACACGCTCATCCTCGTCGACGCCGTCTCCTCCCTCGGCGGCATTCCGGTCCGCGTCGATGAGTGGGGTGTCGATGTTTGTCTGGCGTCGGTGCAGAAGGGGCTCGCCCTTCCGCCCGGTATCGCGGTCGCCGCGATGTCGAAGGCAGCGCTGGAGCGCGCGCGGAAGCATCCGTATCGCGGCACGTACTTCGATCTCGTGCAGTACAAAGACAAAGCGGACGAGGGCACCGTGCCGTCGACGCCGTCGATCCCGCACTTTTACGCGCTCGCCGCGCAGCTCGATCACATCGTGCGCGAGGAAACGCTCGAGGCGCGATACGAGCGGCATCGCCGCATGCGCGACATCACGCTGCAACGCACCGCGAAGTATGCGAAGCCGGCGTCCGATCCGGCGCACGCCTCCTGCACCGTCAGCGCGCTGCAGCCGGTGAAGGCGCCCGAGGCGATTCGCGCGGAGATGAAGAAGCGCGGCTACACCCTCGGCGGCGGCTACGGCCAGTGGAAGGAAACGACGTTCCGCATCGGACACATGGGCGACATCACGATCGACGACGTGAACGAGATGCTCGATGTGCTCGAGGAGGTCGCGCTTGGCTGAACAGTTCCGAGTCCTCGTCACCGACACGCTCGCCGACTCCGGTCTCGACATCCTCCGTTCCGCGAGCGACGTCGAGCTCGATTACCGTCCCGGCCTGAAGGGCGAGGAGCTGCTGCAGGCCGTCGCGCAATCCGATGCGCTCATCACGCGGAGCGGGACTGCCGTCACGCGGGAGCTCGTGAATTCCGGCACGCGGCTGCGCGTGATCGGGAGGGCGGGCGTGGGGCTCGACAACGTCGACGTCGACGCCTGCACCGAGCGCGGCATCCTCGTCATCAACGCGCCGACGGCGAACATCATGTCGGCCACCGAGCACACGATGGCGATGCTGCTGGCGGTCTGCCGCAACATCCCCGATGCGCATGCCAGCGTGAAGCGCGGCGAGTGGACGCGCTCGAAGTTCATGGGCACCGAGCTCGAAAAGAAAACGCTCGGCATCATCGGCTTCGGCCGCATCGGCACGCGCCTTTCGCGCCGCGCGCGCGGCTTCGACATGCACGTCATCGCGTACGACCCGTACATCGCCGACAGCGTGTTTCAGCAGCATTCGGTGGAGCGCGTCTCGCTCGACGAGCTGCTCTCGCGCGCTGACGTGATTACCGTCCACACGCCGCTGACCGACGAAACGCGCGGCATGCTCGGCCCGGACGAAATGGCGAAGATGAAGGAGGGCGTGATCGTCCTCAACATCGCGCGCGGCGGCATTTACGAGGAGCAGGCGCTGGCCGATGCGTTGAACTCCGGCAGGATCGCGGCGGCCGCCGTCGATGTGTACGTCGACGAGCCGCCGGGGAAAGAGCACCCGCTGCTCAACGCGAAGAACATCATCCTCTCGCCGCACATCGGCGCGAACACGATCGAGGCGCAGGACCGGGTGGCGGTGGAGACGTCGCGGATGGTGATCGAAGCGCTGCGCGGCTCGATCTTCGTTTCCGCCGTGAACCTGCCGTTCGAAGGCGACCCCGACGCCGCGCCGCTCATCAGCCTCGCCGAGCGCCTCGGATCATTCGCCGCGCAGATCATCACCGGCCCGCTCAATCGCGCGCAGATCGAGCTGTGGGGCGTGCCCGACCGGCTGCAGAAAATCCTGTCGATCGCTGCGCTGAAGGGATTGCTGTCGTCGCACGTCGCGAACGTGAACTGGGTGAACGCCGAATCGATCGCGGAGCAGCGAGGCATCGTGATCGGCTCGAGCTCCGATCCGAATCGCCGCGACTACGCGAACCTCATCACGTTCCGCGCGTCGTCGCAGCGCGACGAGGTCTGCGTGTCTGGAACGCTCTTCAGCGAGCGCAGCCAGCGCGTGGTGTCGGTGAATAATTTCCGCGTCGAGTTCAAGCCGGAAGGCCACCTGCTTTACATCATCAACAAGGACGTTCCCGGCGTCGTCGGCCGCGTCGGCACGATCCTCGGCGAGTTCCTCATCAACATCGCCGAGTACAACCTCGCCCGCACGACGAGCGGCGGCAAGGCGATGGGCATCGTGACGATTGACTCCGCCCCGAGCGCCGACGCCATGGCCGCGCTCCGCCTCAATCCCGCGATCGAGGAAGTAAGGCTGGTGCGGCTGTAGCGCCGATGAGCGGCACGCGTCCTAACGTCTGATCCGGCGCGGGTTGAATCGCGGCCGTGATCGCGCCGATCGCCTGACGCGCATCGTCGAGCACCGCACAACCGAAACGTCTCTTCCAATCCGTTTCGCCCGGCAGGTCGACATAGATCGCATCGCCGCCCTTGCCCATCACCGTCCCTTCGAGCACCGATTGCGATTCGCCGCCGCAAACGACGTACACGCGGTCCTGCATCTGCATCGGCGCCGATCGCGCGACGAGTACGTGGGCCGTCGCATCGGGCACCGGCACGCTTTGCAGTACGAGCGATGGGGAGTCCGCGCGCGTGCTCACCGCGACCACTCCGTCCTTCGTCCGGACGAGGAACGATGAATTCTTCAGCATGATGCGCGGCCATTCCGCAGGTGCTTTGCCGGGCGATTGAGCGGTCGCATGCGGTTCTTCCATCGCCCACGCGCGCACTCGGTCGTAGTCGTTCCTGTCCGACCACGCCCGCTCCGCGCTGCGGCTCCACGCGAGCTCCGGCTTCGCGAACATCGCGCGAGCCGTCTCGCGATCGCCATGCCAGTACGCGAGATGCGCGAGCTCGTGGTAGTTCGGGATGTGCTTCGGATACTGCTTGATCAGCGACTGGTACGCGGCCTTGATGCGCGGCCAGGAGAATCCGTAGCGCACCGCCTTGTTGCCCTGCGAGTCGTCGATGGCGAGGAGCATCAGCTTCCAGGCGAAGCGGCCGTACATGCCGTCGCCGTAAATCGCGCGGGTGTGCCGCACCGCTTCTTCGGTGATCGCCATGTACTCCTCCGGCGTGCCGCCCCATTGCGGAAGCGCGTAGCTCATCGCCGCGAAGTACAGCATCGGATACCAGTCGCCGGCCGTGCCGGACTGCCGGATGATCGCCAGGCCATGGCCTTGCGCGACGTCGATGCGATCGGTCCAGTACTGCGGATCGGACGCCGCAACCGCCTTTCCTTCGTCGAGCACCTTGCCGGCGCGCTGCAGGTACTCGTGGTATTTCGCGGCTCCGTGCTCCGTCACCGTATCGGCGAAGCCGTTCCCGCGCGCGATCGAGCCCTGCTTCGCGAGCGTCGTGGCCAACGCGACCACCGCCGTCGCCGACCGTGGTTTTGCTTTCCGCCACTCCTCGAGGATCTCGCGATGCCGGCGCTCGCCGACCGCCGCGTCGATCGACGGCGACGCAACCGCCGCATAGAAAATCTCGAGCTTCGCCTCGAACGGCTCGAACATCGCGTGCGAGGTGCGAAGCCGTTCGCCCAGCGCGTCGAGCTCGTCGAAGCGTTTGGCGATCACCAGCTTCGCCACGTCCTGCCGGAACTTCTCTTTGTCATTCAGCGCAACGGCGGGGGCGGCCGGTTTCGCGCCGATCGCCGCTTCCAGCAGCCGCTGCTGCTTCGGATCGCAATACGTCGCGGTGTGCGGTTGCAGCGCCTCCGGCTGCAGCGGTGCGTCGCCCGTTTTCAGCCGGATCGGCACCAGCCGCGCGTGCACCGGCGCGTACGTGTCGGAAGCCGGCTGCAGCGGCAGCTGGATGGCCGCGACCACCGCGCAGTTGCTGCCGGCACGGCCGTCCGCATCGAGCCGCAGGACGCGGAACTGCGTGCCGGTGACCGCGACAATCGCACCGCCATCGGCTGTTGCGAGCGCGTTGCGGCCGTTGAGATCGGACGCGCTGATCTCTTCGCCCGGCGCTCCATGCAGCCGTTGCCAGATCACCTCGCCCGCAGGCGACAGCTTCATGATCAGCAGCCCGTCGGTTTTCACGGTCGCGAGCAGCGCTCCGCCGGCGAGCTCGATCACGTCGTACACGGTCCCCTCGACCTTGCGCTGCCACCGTGTGTGACCGTCGTTCGCGAGCTTGACCACGAGTCCGCCCGTGCCGCCGGCGACGATGCCGTCGCGCGTTTCGGTCACGGCGAAGACGCGGCCGCCGGATGGCCCGAGGGTGCGGTGCCACTGCATCGCACCGTTGCGATCGAGTTTCGCGATCAAGCCGGCCGGTCCGCCGCGGCCGCCGACGATCACGCCGCCGTCACGCGATGCGGCGATGCTCGTCAGCCAGGATGATGTTCAGCGCCGCGGCAGCGATGCCGGCCGGCGGACTCGCGGTCACCTCGGCGTCCGCGAGCTCGTAGTGCCGGCTCCAGAGCGGCTTGCCGTCGCCGTTCAGCCGCGCGATCCAGCCCGCGGCACCCGAGTCGAGGAACGTGCTGCCTGCGGTGTAGACATCGCTGCCCGGTCCGGCCGCGGCGAAGAAGATGCTCCCTTCGCTGGATGGGCGCGCCGACCAGAGCACGTTGCCGCCGGCGTTCTCGCGCGTGATCGAGCGGCCGGTGGCCACGACGAATCCCAGGTCGCGCATGCCGGCGAGCGAGGAAGTACGGCTGGTGCGGCTGTAGCGGCGATGGGGGCGGGTTCTCCAACCTACCGATGCCGCTACAATGCGGCGCGATGCAGTACCGTGAGCTCGGCAAGACAGGCATCAAAGTCAGCGAGATCGGCTTCGGCGCGTGGGCCATCGGCGGGCCGACCGAAGCGTCGGGCGTGCCGATCGGATGGGGGCGGACGTCGGACGACGAATCGCTCGCTACGATCCGCCGCGCGCGCGACCTCGGCGTCACCTTCTTCGACACCGCCGACAGTTACGGCTTCGGCCGCAGCGAGTCGCTCCTCGGCATCGTGTTGTCGCGCAAGCGGCAGGACGTGGTGATCGCGACGAAGGTGGGCAACGCGCGCAACACGGTCGGCGAGCTGCGCAAGGACTTCACCAAGCAGCACATCTTCGTGGCCGTCGACGGCTCGCTGCGCCGGCTGCGCACCGACTACATCGATCTCTATCAACTCCACAACCCCACCCTTCAGGATCTCCGGCGCGAGGAGATCCAGGAGGCGATGGAGCGGCTGCAGGAAGTGGGGAAGATCCGCTACTGGGGCGTGTCGGTCTCGAGCCCGGAAGACGGCATCGAGATCATGACGCACGGCTGGGGCTACGCCCTGCAGGTGCTCTACAACGTGCTCAATCAGGCGCCGGCTGATCATCTCTTTCCGATGGCGAAGGAGAAAGGCTACGGGATCATCGTCCGCGTGCCGCTCGCCTCGGGACTGCTCACCGGCAAGTTCCGTGCGGACACGGTCTTTCCGGCCGACGACGTCCGCCAGAACTTCCTCACGCCGCGGCGCCTGCAGGAAGCGACCGATCGGGTCGACGAAGTGAAGTCGATCATCGGCGGCACCGCGCGCAACCTCGCGGAGGGGGCGCTGCGCTTCGTCCTCGCGCACGATGCGGTGTCGACCGTGATCCCCGGCGCGCGCAACGTGCATCAGATCGAGATGAACGTCGCGGCCACGGAAGGCCGGCTGCCGGCGGACGTGGTCGAGAAGCTGCGCGCACGGCTCGGCGACTACAACTTCTACCAGCGCCACGCCATCAGGATTTGACGTCCATCTTTCGCCGCAGCGCGTAACCGACCGCCTCTGCGCGCGTGTGCAGGCGCAGCTTGTCGAGGATGTTGCGCACGTGGAACTTGACCGTGTTCTCGCTGAGCCCGAGGCGGCTGGCCAGCTTGCGGTTGGAGGTGACGCCTTCGACCATCAGCTCGAGCACTTCGCGTTCGCGATCGGTGAGCGCGTCCGCATCGGCCGCGGCGACCGGCGCGGCGGCGGGCTTTGCGAATTCCTGCAGCAGCTTGCGCGCGAGGCTCGGCGTCAGCGCCGGCTCGCCCGCGCTCGCGCGATCGAGCAGCGCGAAGAATTCGTCCGCCTCGAGGTTCTTCAGTAGATAGCCCTGCGCGCCCGCTTTGATCGCATCGAACAGCGTTTCGTTCTGCTCCGACGCGGTGAGCGCGACGACCTTCACGTCGGGCAGTTGCGCGGTCAGCTCGCGCGTCGCGGAGACGCCGTCGAGCTCCGGCATCTGGATGTCCATCAGCACGAGGTCGGGACGCAACTGCAGCGCGAGCTCGATCGCCTGCCGCCCATTGCGCGCCTCGCCGATGACCTCGTGGCCGTGCGACTCGAGCAGGCTGCGCAGCCCGTCGCGAAAGAGCGCATGGTCGTCGGCGATGAGGATCCGCACGGCGAGCAGTATAGCTATCTGTCCGCCACCGGAACTTCGACCCGAATCGTCGTCCCCGACCCCGGCGTGCTGTCGATTACGAACCGTCCGCCGATCGCCTCGGTGCGCTCGCGCATCGTCGCCATGCCGAAGCGGGGGAACACCGCGGGCGTGCGCGCGGTCTGCTGCAGGCCGATGCCGTCGTCGGTGACGGTGAGAAAGAGGATGCCGTCGCGGCGGCGGAGATCGACCGTCGCCGTCGTCGCCTTCGCGTGCTTGCGGACGTTCGTGAGTGCTTCCTGGATGATGCGAACGAGCTGCAGTTCCATGCTCGCCGGCAGGCCGAGCTGCGCGTCGACGATCAGCCGCGTCGAGATCCCGGTCTGGTCCATCCAGCGGTCCGCGTATTCGCGCAGCACTTCCTCGAACGGCTGCGAAGGACCGGGCAGCGTGCGGAGATCGACGATCGCTTCGCGCACGTCGCCGTACGCCTCGCGCGCGGCGCTGGCGAGCTGGCGCAGCTGGTCGAGGCCTTCCTCGGTCTTCCCCTGGCGGATGTACTCCGTCGCCGCCTGGACCTTCGTGTTCACGTAGCCGAGGACCTGCGCGATGCCGTCGTGCATCTCGTGCGCGATGTGCAGGCGCTCCTGCGCGACCGCGAGGTCGGCCACCTGGCGATGCAGGTGCGCGTTGTCGATCGCGATCGCCGCCTGGCCGGCGAAGCGGACCAGCGTCTCTTCGTCGCTCGTCGTGAACTGGCCGCCGTTCGTTTTTTCGCTGAGGTAGAGATTGCCCTTGAACGGACCTTTGCAGAGGACCGGCACGGCGAGCAGTGAGCGCATCATCGGATGGTTCGGCGGGAAGCCGTGCGAGCGCTGGTCTTTGCCGATGTCAGTCAGGCGGAGGCGTTCGCCCTCGCGCAGGACCACGCCGAGCAGGCCGTGGCCCACCGGCGGCGGCCCGATGCGCGCGCGCACCTCGGGCGAAATGCCGGAGGTGATGAATGCTTCGATGGACATATCGTCGCGCACGACGGAGAGCGCGCCGTACTTCGCGCCGACGAGCAAACAGGCCTGGCTCACGACCTTGTTCAGCACCGAGTCGAGGGAGAGCTCGGCGGTGACGTCGAGTCCCGCGCCGTGCAGCGCGAGCAACTCCTGGTTGTGGCGCTCGAGGCGCGACTGCATCCGGCCGACCGCGCGCACCATCACGAAACTGACCGCGATCAGCACCGCCGCGGCGAGGGTATCGAGCGCGATCCGCTGCGGAAGCGACGTCACACCGATGAGTGACTGGCGCGCCAGCTCGAGCGCCGTCACGAGCACGATCGGCGCGATCACCGCCACCCAGCGAAGATGTTTCACCGTCACCAGCAACTCGTCCAGAAGAGAGTATGCCGGATTGAAATCCGCAGTTTGCATTGTGATGTAGACATTCTTCGGCCGCCGGGACAGGGCCGCCAACTCCGAAGGGGCTGTCCGTCCGTGCGTGTCAGGGCGGGCTTCCCCACCCCGCGGGGTGGGCTCCCGAGGCGCAACTCCCCGTTGCAGCGAGAGGCGGGCGCACGCGTCGACGTATCTCCCGGCACAGGAGGGTTGTGCGCGCCATCACCCATCCATGTGCGCCGGGCTACCCTGCCGGGTGGCGCGCAAAAGCGGAGGAAGGCGCAAATTGGGACCATCGAAAAGGAGTGAACGATGCCCAGCCCGTACAACATCGACATCCAGGACCACTGCACGAACTGCACGCTCGACAAGGGCGCATTCTGCAAACTGCCGCATGCCTCGCTCGAGACGCTCGACCACATCAAATACACGAGCGTTTATCCGAAAGGCTCGCTGCTCTTCGTCGAAGGCGAACAGCCGCGCGGCGTGTTCGTGCTCTGCAGCGGGCGGGCGAAGCTGACGATGTCGTCGTCCGAGGGGAAGCGGCTGATCACAAAGATCGCGGAAGCGGGTGAGATCATCGGCGTCGGCTCCTCGATCCTCGGCACCCCGTACGAGGTCACGGCGGAGACGGTCGAGCCGTCGCAGGTGAACTTCATCCGCCGCGAAGACTTCATGAAGTTCCTCAATTCGAGCCCCGAGGTCTGCATGAACGCGGCACAGCAGCTCAGCGCCGAGCATCACTCCGCGCAGGCCGGCATCCGCTCGCTCGGCCTGTCGCAGACGACCACCGAAAAGCTGGCCAAGCTGATCCTCGACTGGAGCGAGACGGGCGACGAAACACCGAAAGGCATCCGCCTCAAGGTGCTGCTCACGCATGAGGAAATCGGCCAGATGATCGGCAGCACGCGCGAGACCGTGACCCGTCTCCTCAGCGACTTCCGCCGCAAAAAGTACATCGACATCAAAGGCTCGACGGTCTTCGTCACGAACACCGGAGCGCTGCAAGCCGCCGTTTCAATCTGAGCGTGAAACTTACTCCTTCTCCCCCGCCCGTGCGGGGGAGAAGGTGCGCGAAGCGCGGATGAGGGGGCGCCTACTCGCCCGCGTCCGCCGACATCGTGCTCGGCGGCAAAGGCGGCGGACAGGTCACCGACGGCAAACACGGGAGATCGAGCGACAGCAGGAAATTCACGACGTCCTGCTGCTGCGACGCGGGCAGCGCCTTGAACGCATCGGATGCCGCCTGCCCTTCGCCGCCGTGCATCAGCACCGCGTCGGCGAGCGTGAGCGCGCGGCCGTCGTGCAGCCACGGACCGGTATCCGCGACGCCCCACAACGGGCGTGTCAGGAAGTAGCGCGAGGTGATGCAGAGTCCCGCCACGTCGGTCGGCTGGCTCTCCGGCATCCCGTTGAGCGCGACGTCGGCGAGCTTCGGACCCATGTCGTGCGTTTTCAGATCGCTGAAGATCGGGACGTCGATCGTGTTCGCGGTGCGCGGCAGGCGCGGCATCGTGTAGTCGGGCGTGCCGGCGGGGAGCGTCGTCAGGTCGATGCAGTAGCCGGTGGTGCCGGGACGCGGACACGGCAGGCCGGCCGCGAGGTTGGCGGTTTCGACCGGGGTGCCGAGGCGGAGGAGGCCGGGGTGACGGCTGGCGTCGTTCGGCGCGGTGAGGCTCTGTTGGAACGGATGCGCGATGCAGTCCGACGGCTCCTGCGTCGGGATGCCGGGGTCCTCGATGAAGAGCTGTGAGGAGTAGAGCTTCATCGACGGCACGTGACACGTAGCGCAGTTCGTGTTGAAGAACGCGCGGCCGCGCATCACCGACGGATCGCTCGCGTTCACCTGCCGCGGAGGACGGGTCATGGTCACGAACGCGGTGAGCGCCGCGACGTTGCCGAGGGTCATCTCCGCGACCTTGCCGTCGCCGTCGCAATCGAGCTTGTCTCCGTATTTTTCGACCGCCTGCATGCTGAGGTGGAAGTCGAGCGCGTCGCGGACGAAGTGGCGGATGCTCGAGGCGATTCCTTTCCACTGGAACGGACGGATGACGATGTCGCACGAGACGCCGGTGACGTTCGTGATGTCATCGGTGAAGCCGGTCGGCGGCGCGTACGGCGTGAGGCCGCCCGGATCGCAGACATCCTTGCAGTTGATGAACGAGCCGGGACCGGGATTGCCGGTGTAGGTCGTGACGAACGTGCCGAACGAAATGTTCTTGGCCACGAGCGGGATCGGCTGCGGCCTGTTGGGCGTCGCGCGCGCGGCGGCGCGTGCCTGGCGGACCTCGCGCTGCAGCTCGGTCGTCATCTCATCGGCCAGTGTCTGCGTGTAGCCGGTGCCGAAGACGTGCGGCGGATTGCGCACGAGGTAGGTCAGCGGATTGGGGAAGCCGGGATTGATGAACGCGTTGGAGTTCGAGCCCGCGCTGCCGCCGACCGAGCCCGGCTTGCGCGTGTAGCCGCCGCCCTGCGAGGCGGGGACGCGATAGCTGCCGATGGAGTTGTGGCACTCGTAGCAGCTCTGCGAATCGAGGCCGTTGAGCCGGAGGAAGGGCCAGCCGACTTTGACTCCGCGATAGAAGACCGACTTCGCCGCGAACCGCGGACCGGCCATCGTCTTCGGATCGAAGCTGCCGGTGAGCGGATCGTAAACGAGTCCTTCGCCGTAGCCGTCGCCGCGTCCGGTGGTCGTGCTGTACGGCTGGTACGGCGTGGTGAAGAAGCGCATCCCCGACCGCAACACCTGCGGCAGCGGGTACCCGTTCTGATCGAGCTTCGTCTGGTCGATCGAAACCGCCGGCGTGATCACCGGCTCCTGCGCGAAGAGGGGAAGAGCGAGGACGAAAAGAAAGAGGAGGAGGAGACAGGCGACCGTGGTCCGCGACGAAGAGGCAGGCATACGACTCCCTTCTGTGTGCAACTACGTGGATGGGTCTTGCTGACAGAATGGGAGGGTCGGTAGAGAGGGAAATCCCTACCCATGGAAAAAAGCAGAATGCATTCCGCCGCAGGCGGCTGGCGTCCCCGGCTGGATTCGAACCAGCGACCCACAGCTTAGAAGGCTGTTGCTCTATCCGTCTGAGCTACGGGGACAGGAGGGAGACCGCGGAAAGGCGGCGAGTTGGTCGGGGCGAGAGGATTCGAACCTCCGACCCCCTGCTCCCAAAGCAGGTGCGCTACCAGACTGCGCTACACCCCGACGCGGTGCAAGCAACAGGAGAGGGCGGAGGCCGATTCCGCTAAACCGCTTTCGCCCGTTCCTCGTCCGCTCTGTGCGGCGGCAGCGCGGCCATCCACTTCGCGCAGACGTCCGGCGCGAGCACGAACTCGAACGTCGTGCCGTGCGAGCGGAGGCGCAGCGCGCGGCATCCCTGCTCGACCTGCCGGCCGGTGGCCAGCTCGTCGTCGTACTCGATCTCGTCGATCGTCCGCAGCTCGAACAGCGCCTGGAAGTCGGGATTCTCGTAGTAGAACGTGTCGTCGGTCAGCGCGAGCGCGACCGGCATCCGCTCCAGACCTTCGACGTAATCGGCGCGGCTGACCAGCTTCGACGTGTTGCGCCGCTTGTTCATGATCTCCTCGAGCAGATCGCTCGAGCGGGTGCGGACGAAGAGCACGATGAGGGCCGCCAGCACCACGAGTCCCACGACGGTGATCAGGCCAACCGAAGGCATGGAGTACCTCCCTCTTTATGTCATCTGCGTTTTCCAAATTGTGCGCCTTTTCTTCAAAAAGATATAGACGGCTACAATGCCGATCCGATGGCCGGGGCGAAGCGGAAAGTGCGTAACGAGCACTCGTCGGGCGGAGCCGTAATTGCCCTCCGGGATGGTCAACCACACGTTGCATTGATCGCCACGCGCGGCCGCACGCGCTGGGGGCTGCCGAAGGGCGCCGTCTCCGAAGGCGAGACTTCCCAGCAGGCCGCGCTGCGCGAAGTGCTGGAAGAGACGGGACTCGAAGCGGAGATCGTCAAGCCGCTCGACACCATCGAATACTTCTTCCGCGTCGGCGACACGATCATCAAGAAGCGCGTCGACTTCTACCTCATGACGCACACCGGCGGGACGATGACCCCGCAGCTCAGCGAGGTTGACGACGTCGAGTGGGTCGAGCTTTCGCAGGCGATTTCGCGCGCGAGCTTCGACTCCGAGAAGAAGCTGCTCGAGATGGCTTCGATCGAGCTTTCTTCGCGGAAGTAGCCCGCTTCGCCTTCGTCTCCGCGGCGAGCTTCGACGCGATCGTCGGCGTGCCGCGCGTCGAAGCGCGGTTGCTGATCCAGACCTTTTTCGGCGACACCTCGTCGACCAGCTTGTTCGACACGACCGAGCGCGGCGCGAACTCCGTGATGTCGAGTTTGTCGTTCGCGAACTCGTCGCGGTGTTTGAGCAGCAGCCACTCGTTCCCCTTGTCGCCGCTCCGTCCGCGGCCGCTGATGCGCACCAGCGCCCACTCGCCGAACATCTTTTTGCCGTTCATCCGGAACGTCAGCTTGCCGGACTTCAGCGCCTTCACCGGATCATCGCCCGGCTCGATGAAGTCCCACGTCCCCTGGTCCCAGATGATCACGTTCCCCGCGCCGTAGTTCCCCTCGGGGATCACCCCCTCGAACGACGCGTAGTCGTACGGATGGTCCTCCGTCATCATCGCCAGCCGCTTGACGCCCGGATCGTAGGACGGCCCTTTCGGGACCGCCCACGATTTGAGCACGCCCTCCATCTCCAGCCGGAAGTCGTAGTGCAGGTGCGACGCGTGATGCTTCTGAATGACGAAGATCAGCTTCTTCCCCTTAACCGGCTTGACCTTCCCCGCGGGCTCCGGCGTGACGCCGAAGTCCCGCATCTTTTGGTATTTGTTCAGGAGGTTGCCGGCCATGGGTTACGAAGCCTTTCTCTTCTTCGAAGTCGACCGTGCACGCGTCCGCGGTCTCGCTTTCTTCGGCGCGGCGCGGCGTCGCGCGGCGGACTTCGCCGGTTTGCTGCTGCCACCCTCGAGGCTGCGGCGCAGGGCTTCCATGATGTCGATGACCTCCGCGCCTTTTTCCTCTTCGCGTTCTTCCGAGGTGATCGCCTTGCCGTGTGACTTCGCCTTGATGCGGTCGAGCAGCCGCTCGCGATACTCGTCCTTGAACTGCACCGGGTTGAACTTCTTCTCGCTCAGTTCATTGATGAGCATCTCGGCGAGCTTGATCTCCTTCTCATGTACCGCGCCCCCCTCGGTTTCGATCGCGCCGAAGTCGCGCACCTCGTCAGCGTAGAACATCGTGTGCAGGATGATGCCGTCCTCGTACGGGCGGATCACCACGAGATGCTCGCGTCCCGCGGCCACCCAGCGGGCCAGTGCCACCTTTCCTTCCTTCTTCATGGCGGACGACAGCAGCTTGTACGTCTTGCCGCCGCCGGGGGCCGGTCCGAGGAAGTAGGCCTTCTCGAAAAAGACCGGATCGATCTGATCGAGCGTGAGGAACTCGACGATGTCGAGCGCGCGGTTGTCGTCCGTCTCCAGCGTCTCGATCTCTTCGTCGGTGAACGTCACGTACTTGTTCTTGCTGATCGCGTAGCCGCGGATCAGCTCATCCGAATCGACGATTTTTTCGTGATGCGGGCACCACCATTTGCGGTTCACGCGCGAGCCGCAGCTCGCGTGCAGAAGATTGAAATGAATGTCCTCGGACTTCGTCGCCGTGTAGAAGCGGACGGGGATCGAAACGAGTCCGAACGTGATCGTGGCGTTGCGTAAGGGCCTGAGTGCCATAGCGCCTCCGGCCATGTCTTCTGCATTGGGCGTTCCATCGAAAGTGGGCCGGAAGTGCCTTGTTTTCCGAGAGTTGGGACCCTACAATCAGACGACCGCGGCAGCGATCTTGCAAGTGTCGCGGCTGGCGCCGAGGTATGGCCTCTTCCATTCGTAAAATGCTCTGGAGCGCGTTTGCGGCGCTGACGATCCTCGTCGCCGCCGGGCTCTCCCTCACGCTCCTCGTCCTGCAGACCGAGCGGCGCGAAGAAGCGCGCATCGTCCTCGGCTCCGAGCCGCTCATCGACGATCTGCATGCCATGGACAACGACATCACCACCGCCGTGTCGGCCGCGCGCGGTTACGTGATGACGCAGCGCAGCGAGTTCACGCAGCAGTACAGCGACGCCGTCCGCGACTTCGAAAAGAGCGCGTCGCATGCGAAGCAGATCGCGTCCGATCCGCACGACATCCGCGACATCAGCGACTTCAAGCACCACTTCGAAGCGGTCAAGGCGGAGACCGACGTCCAGATGGATGCCACGCACGACGAGCGCGATCAGACCGCGTTGGTCGAAGCGGCGAAGCTCCGCCGCGAAGCGCCCGATTACGCCGGCACGCTCGTGGAGCGGCATCGGACGCTGCAGTCGCGCGCCGTCGATGACATGGTCTCGCAGCGGCAATGGATCATGCTGCTGATGGTGCTGGTCGCCGTCGGCATCATCGCCAGCGCCGCCATCGGCATCCTCCGCATCGAGCGCTCCATCGTCGGCTCGATCGAGGGGCAGGTGCGGCGCACCGAGGCGATGATCGCCGGGATGGCCGACGGCGTCATGCTCGTCGATGCCGAAGGGCGCACCGTCTTCATCAATCCCGCCGGCGAAAAACTGCTCGGACGCGCGGAGATCGGCGTCCCGATCTTCAAGCAGCCGGACGTCTATCACCTCCGCAACGACAACGGCGAGCGGATCAACCCGGACGATCTTCCGGCGTCGCAGGCGCTCGCCACCGGACGTCCCGTGCACGACAAGACGATGCTCATCGAGCGCGACGGCCGCCGCACCGCGATCTCGATGTCGGCCACGCCGCTGCACGAGGACCGCCACACCACCGGCGCGATCGTCACCTTCCGCGACATCACCGAGCGCCGCAAGCTCGAAGACGAGATGCAGCTGCAGGCCGAGCGCGCGCAGACGCTCGCCGACGCCGGCGCGTTCTTCTCGTCGAACATCGATCCGGTCTGGGTCACGCAGGCCATCGCCGAGCGCGTGGCCGAAGTCCTCGGCGACTGGTCCGCCGTCATCATGAAGTCGGCCGATTCGCCGGAGCTCCGCGTCGCCTCGATCTACCACCGAGACATGGCCTCGCTCGGCCTCGCCTGGTCGTACATTTATCGCCAGCCGCTGACCGTCGGCGAAGGAATCATCGGCCAGGTCGTGGCCAGCGGCTTCCCTTCGCTGACCACGAACGTCGCCGGCGTGATGACCGAGGACACCGGCTTCCGCGTCGGCACGTCACAGCATGCGAATCCGATGAAGCTCGCGTCGCTGCTGATCCTCCCGCTGCGCACGCGGCGCGAGATGCTCGGCGCGATCCTGATCGCGGCGAACGATCCGGCGCGCGCGATGACGGACGAGAAGCTGCCGCTCGCCGAGGTGCTCGCCGAGCGCGCCGCGCTGGCGATCGAGAACGCGAAGCTGTACACCGAGCAGGTCGAGGCGCGGCGCAAGGTCGAGGACCTCTCTCGGCTCAAGGACGAATTCCTTTCCATCGCCTCGCACGAGCTGCGCACGCCGGTGACCTCGATCAAGGGCTACACGCAGCTGGCGAAGACGCTGATCCGCGAGAATGACCTGGCGACGTCGGAGGAGTATCTCGACATCGCGCTCGACCAGATCGACCGGATGTCGCGGCTGATCCTCGAGCTGCTCGACGTGTCGCGCATCGAGACCGGACGCCTGCAGATCCGGCGCGAGCCGATCTCCTGGTCGACGTTCGTGCGCGACGTCGTGCATCGCCATCACACCGCGTTCAGCGACCGCCACTTCCGCGTCGACCTGGAAGGCGACGAGCGCGTGGTGAACGGAGACCGCGACCGCCTCGAGCAGGTCCTCGGCAATCTGCTGGAGAACGCGGTGAAGTATTCGCCGGAAGGCAGCGACATCAGCGTCGACGTCGATGACCGCGGCGATCACGTCGTGACCGCGGTGAGCGATCGCGGCATGGGCATCCCGGCCGACGAGCTGGGCCAGGTCTTCGAGCGCTTCCATCGCGGACGCCATGTCTCGTCGACCAACTACGGCGGCCTCGGGCTCGGCCTCTACATCACGAAGCAGATCGTCGAGCGCCACGGCGGCCAGATCTGGGTGGAGAGCCGCGAAGGGCAGGGGACGACGTTCTACTTCTCGCTCCCCGCGGCAGCGGTCACCGCTCCGGCACAGGCGACGCCCGCCGCGGCTACGTAAACTCTTTCCGAATGCTCGCTCTCCTCACGGCGGCCGCGCTCGTCACCCGCCTCGATCGAATCCAGGAGTCGCTGACCGGGCCGCATTACCACTATCAGCAATTCACGAACGGCGTCCCGCTGCTCGACGGCGACGGCACCGCCATCGCGTACGAGCGCGGCGCGCTGCACGTGCACGGCACGCTGCACATCGTGCGCAAGTCGATCGTGTACGCGCGTCCGCTCGAGCCGTACGCCGAGTTTCGCGACGTGCAATCGAACGAGCTGCTGCGCCGCGTGCCGCTGTTCTGGACGGCGAAGGCGCGCGTGTTCGACGTGAACCCGGTCGCGCAGCTGAACGCGCCTGCGCTGCAGGACCAGAACGACGCGAGCAGCGCCGTGCCGGCCGCCGCGTACAAGGAGATCGACGTCGATCCGGCGTTGAGCGGACCGAATGCCGCGATCGTCGACCTCGAGCAGCCGACCAACACGCCGGTCGATCCGTCGCAGCCGCTGACGTTCGATCGGCAGCAGCAGCAGTTCGAAGAGGTCAACGCGTACTTTCAGATCGATCGCGCGCAGCGTTATCTGCAGTCGCTCGGCTACACCGGCGCGCGGCGGCTGGTGAATTACGCCGTGCCGGTTGATCCCCACGCGGCGAACAGCACCGACAACTCGTACTACATCCCGAGCTCCACGCCGGGACGCGGCGCGCTCTACTTCGGCGACGGCGGAACGGATGACGCCGAGGACTCGGACATCATGCTGCACGAGTTCATGCACGTCGTGCAGGACTGGATTGCGCCCGGCGCCTTCGGCGGCGAATCGCGCGAGCAGTCGCGCGCGCTGGGCGAGGGTTACGCCGATTACTGGGCGTTCTCGTCGACCTACGACGAGACGATCAAAAGCGGCCGCGATCCGTTCTGCATCGGCGACTGGGACGCGCGCTGCTGGATGGATGACTCGTCGCAGGGCTGCGGCTATCCGGTCGGATCGGATTGCCTCCGCCGCGTCGACAGCGGAAAGACGATGGCCGACTACGTCGACGCGAACCAGAGCGGCACGGAGCACAAGAACGGCGAGATCTGGTCGTCCGCGCTGCGCGAGATTTTCATGAAGGCCGGCAAGCGCGTCACCGACACGCTGGTCATCGAGTCGTACTTCGACACGCCGCCGTCACCGACGTTCGCGGTGATGGCGCAGAAGCTCCTCGATGCCGACCGGCAACTGAACGGCGGCGCGAACGGCGCCGCGATCTGCACGGCGATGACGCTGCGCGGGATCCTCACGAATTGCGATCGCGCGCCGCGCGGCGAGGTGACGTACTTTCAATCGGCGGATCAGGGCATCGTGATTCCGGACAACAACGCGAGCGGCGTGTTGTCGACGCTGACCGTGAACGACGCGCGCTCGATCGAGCGCATCTTCGTGCACGTGCGGGCGGCGCATCCGGCGCGCGGCAATCTGCGCATCACGCTCGTCGCGCAGGACGGCACGACCGTCGTGCTGAAGCAGGAGTCGTTCGACCTCACGCCGAACCTCGACGTCACGTATGGCCTCGACGCGCAGCCGCTCGAATCGCTCGACGTCCTGCGCGGCCGAAGCGCGGCGGGGACGTGGCAGCTGCGCGTCGCCGACGTGCTGCCGCCGGATCAGGGGACGCTGCTGTCGTGGGAGCTCGGCTTCCAGTTCGTCGGCGACGTGCCTGCGGCGTCGCGCCCCGTCACCGCGGCTGGGCGCAAAGTGATCGCGGTGGTCGGCCACGTGAGCGGCGCGAACGGGACGCGCTTCGTGAGCGACGTCCGCCTCTTCAACCGCGGCAACGACGCGGCGCACATCACGCTGATCTATACGCCGAGCGGCACGAACGGGAACACGTCGTTCGCCGCGGTGAACGCGGTGATCGAAGCGGGCCACGTCGTCGCGTTCGATGACGTCGTGGCCAACGAGCTGCAGAGCGTCGGCGCCGGGCAGCTCGAGATCCAGGGCGACGTCGCGCAGCTGGTGATCACGAGCCGGACGTACACAACGTCAGCCAGTGGCACGTTCGGGCAGTTCATCCCGGCGCTGCCGGCGGGCGATGCCTCATCTGCGCAGATCATCAATTACGTCGAGGTGGATGACGCGTTCCGCACGAACTACGGCTTTGCGGAAGTGAGCGGATCGGGAGGGACGGTGCACGTCGCGGTGCTCGATGCGCGCAGCGGCGCGGCGGTGGCGAGCTTCGATCACGACGTCGCGCCGTTCTCGCACGCGCAGTTCCCGCTGCTCCTCCGCGGCGACTTCGTCATCGTGATGACCGGCACGCCGGTCCTCGGCTACGCCAGCGTGATCGACAACCGCTCCGGCGATCCGATCTACGTCCCCGGCGTCCCGCCCCCGCCCGCCGCGCGCACCGCCTACGCTCCCGCCATCAACGCAGCCGGCGCGAACGGCACGCTCTGGCGGACCGACGTCCGGACGACATCGCCGCAGACGGTGCTCCGCTTCCAAGCGACCGAACGTCCCGTCGATTCGACGATCCTCCCCGACGTCCTCGGCACGTTCTTCGGCGCGCCGAACACGAGCGGTGTGGTCGCCGCGGCGCTCCCCGCGGGCGCGGTCGCGAGCACGCGCACGTGGACGGGCGACTACGGCCAGTTCGTCCCGTTTTTCGACGCGAGCGAGGCGAAGCAGAGCTCCGACATCGTGCACGTGGAGGTCTCGCCGAGCTTCCGGACGAACATCGGCATCTTCTCGACGAAGTCCGCGCTCGTGACGCTGCAGCTGTTCAACGCGGCGGGCGTGAAGCTCGCGCAATACGGCGTTGCGATCGCGCCGCTGCAGCTCGTGCAGCTCCCCCTGCCGAACGGCGTGGTCAACGGCCGGATGCGCATCGAGGCCAGCGAGCCGGTGTTCGCGTACGGCTCGCTCGTCGACAACCGGACCGGCGATCCGACCTTCATTTCGGCGCAATAGGGGAATCCCCCCTCGCCCCGCTTGCGGGGAGAGGGCGGCGCCGCAGCGCCGGGTGAGGGGTCGTGCATCGGGCGAAGAGGGGCCCCCTCATCCGCCTGCGGCACCTTCTCCCCCTCGCGGCGGGGGAGAAGGGGAAGCGATGTTATCCTTCGCCGCCATGTCCGCCTCCCTCCTCCCGGAACCGCAGTCGCTCGCGCAGGTTCCGCAGAAAGTGCTCGAGGAGGTCATCCGGCAGCTCCGCTCGACCCGCAACGACATCATTCGCTACGGCGTCTGGAACATCCGGAACCTCTCCGACGAAGATTTCAACCGCACCGACGACCGCAAGCTCTTCGGCTATTTCCGCCAGGATTTGCTGGAGACCCGCTTCCTCTCGAAGGGGCGCCGCATCGACATCATTCAGCTCTGGAAGTGGTTCGACAACGAGATGTCGGGCATCGAGCCGATGCTCATCGACGGCGAAGAGCTCTTCGTCAACATCCAGGACAAAGACCTCGACAAAGTCCGCAAGCGAATCGCCGAGATCGAGTCATTCCTCCCGACGCTGCGCGGCGACGACCTCGAGGCGTTCAAGCGCGCCAAGTACAAGCTGCGCCGCACGGTGATGCGCCTGACGTACGACCTCCATCACCTCTTCAAGCGCCTCGAGAAATACCGCAAGAACATCTTCCTGCAGAGCGGCGCCCCGCGTCCCGAGCGCGTCACGCTCGAAGCGGTTGCCGAGATTCCCGAGCCGCCGCCGATTGATGAGCACGATGAGGAGTGACGCGGTAGCGCGGATACGCGGTGGCGCGGATCGAACCTCCGCGTGAACTTGCAATCGCGAGACCGCACTCTCGAAGCGCCCTCCCGTCATTCCGAGCGTAGTCGAGGGACCTGGGGGGCGGTGGCTCGATACGCGCGCCTCCCACCCGCCCGGGTCCCTCGCCTACGCTCGGGATGACGGGGGGAGAGCTCGCACCGAGATTCCGGAACCCGCAGCGAGGTAGCGCGGTTACGCAGATCAACCTCCGCGTGAACTCGCGATCGCGAGACCGCACTCGCGAGCGGTCGCCAAAAATCGGAACCGGCAGTGCGTGGCGCGGTGGCGCGGATCGAACCTCCGCGCAACCTCGCAACCGCGCAACCCCTATTACAACCGCACCACCACCGTCCCCCCATCCACCACCGTCACCTGCGTCGACTTCAGCACCGCGCCTTTGTCGTCGAGCAGGTCGAGTGTGTAGACGCCGGCGGCGACGTTCTGCAGCGTCGTCTGGAGCGGGTCCTGCTCCACCGGCATCGACGGCGCGCCGCGGACGTAGCCGCCGACGCGGGCGCTGTTCGCGCTGTAGTTCTGGCCGAGGGTGTCGATGAGGCGCACGCGCTTGCCGCTGCTCATCGTCGACGAGACGAGGATCGTGCCGCCGGGCGTGAGGCCGACCGTCTGCGCGCCGGGCGCCGTCATCTGCAGCGTCCGCTGCGCGTAGCCGTCGGCGCCGACCGTCACGAGGTACGAGCCGGCGTCCAGCGGAATCTTCACCGGCTCGGCGGCCGTCGCCATCCGGACGTGGTCGTCGTACGTCAGGCCGGTCGATGACGACACGGCGTGATACCAGGCGTTGAGCGGCCGCTGCTGCGGATCGCGCGCATCGACCACCTTCAGCATGATCCCCTGCGACGGCGTCAGCTGCAGCTCGATCGCATCGGCGCCGTTGTCGCCGACGTTCACGGCCGCCGTGGCCGAGCCGTAGTCGCCCTTGTCCGCCGTCGCGGTGTACGCGCCGGAGGCCACCGTGTCGAACGAGAAATTGCCGCCGGCGTCGGTCGTCACGGTGCTGAGCGGGAAGCCGCCGCCGCCGAGGTCCTTTTTCTTCAGCGTCACGGCGGCCTGATCGACCGGCGTACCGGTGGAGGTGTCGGTCACGCGGCCGCGCACCGTGACGCCGTGCATGTCGACGTCGAACGTGTCGGAGCCGCTGACCGTGTACGTCGTCGCCCACGGGCCGCGGTTCGGGTCCACGATCGTGACGCCGTACTTCCCTTCATCGAGTCCGGTCATCTCGTAATGCCCATTGCCGTCGGTCATCACGTTGCCGTTCCGTCCCGCGCCGCCCATGAAGCTGATCCGCGCGCCGCTCACCGGCTGGCCGTTGCGGGTGATGCGCCCCTTGATCGTGATGTCGCCGCTGAAATCGAAATCGACCGTGACCGCCGATCCGGGCGAGACCTGCACCGATTTCGGCGGCGCGGTATGGCTCGACGTCATCATGCCGCCGGCCCGCGCGCTCACGCGGACCGTGCCGACCGGCGCCCCTTCGATGCGATACGCGCCCGTCGAATCGACCGGCGCCGAGGCGTTGCCGTTGGGTGAGTTGGCGTAGACGCTCGCGTTCTGCAGCTCCGCGTCGCTCAGGCCGCTCACGTGGCCGGTGATCACGCCGCCGCTCTTGAGCGTGAGGCGCACCATGCCGGCGGAGGTCACGTCGACATCGCGCATGATCGCGTCCGCGTAGCCGTCCTTGCCGGCGCTGAACTCGTAGCGTCCCGGCGTGAGGCCGTCGAACGTGAACGAGCCGTTCGCATCGGTCCGCGCGCTGCGGTACGCCGAGTCGGCCGCCGACATCGCGCGCACCTGCGCGTCGGCGATCGGCGTGCCGCCTTCGTTCACCACGATGCCGGTCGTGTGCACGCCGGCGGTCAGCTGCGCGTCCACCTGCGCGTGATCGCCGGAGAGCGTCACCGTCTTCGACGTCGAGATCAGGCCGCTGCGGCTGAAGACCAGCGTCTTCTCCCCCGGCTCGACGTTCTCCAGCGTGTACTCGCCGTTCGGATCGGCCACCGTGTACGGATCGTTCATCCCGCCGCCGCGCATCACGCGGCCGCCGGCCATCGGGTCGATGCGCACCATCGCGCCGCCCGCCGGTCCGCCGTCCGGACCGGTCACGTGGCCGGTGACGCGCACGCCGGTCTCCAGCGCGACCTCCACGTTCTCGACCGTCTTGCCGCCTTCCACCGTGATGCTCGGCACGCGCGCCTGCACGTAGCCGGGCGCGTTCACGGCGAGCGTCAGCGGTCCGGCCGGCACGTTCTCCAGCGTGAAGGAGCCGTCATCGCTGGTGAAGCTCTGCATCGTCGGCGTCTGCATCATCACCATGCCGCCGCCGCTGCGCGATTGCGACACGCCGGCCTCGAACGCCTTCACCGGCGCGTGCGAATTCTTGTCGACGACGTGCCCGGTGATGCGGCCGCCGGGTGGCAGATCGACGTTGACGTCGGTAGCCGGCGCGGTGACGGGGCGCGTCTGCTGGATGAACTCCTCGCGCTTGCTGAAGGCGATCATCATCTCGCCCGGCGTGAGGTCGGTGATGCGGAACGTACCGTCGGACGCGGTCTGCACCGGCGTGATCGAGTCGCCCATGATCGGGATGACCTGCACCCCTTCCACCGGCGCGCCGCCGCGTGTCACGCGGCCGCTCACCTCGACGCCCGGCTCGAGCGTCACCTCCAGCGGCTTGCTGCTCGCGCTCACCTGCTGCGCGCGCAGCGTCTTGCCGGCGAAGCCTTCGCGCTTGAAGCCGACGTCGTACGCCCCTTCTTTCACGCGCAGCGAGAACGTGCCGTCGGCGCCGGTGCGCACGATGTCGTCGTCCGCGCCGCGCATGATGTTGCTGATGATCATTCGCCGGATGTTGCCCGCCCCGCCGCCGGAGCGCGATTCCGAGGCCGCGACACCGACGCCGGCGAGCGGCTTTCCTTTCGAGTCGATGACCCGGCCGGTGATGGCCACGCCGTGCGGCAGCGTGATCACGACGCCGGTGCGGCGCTCGCCCGGCGCGACTTTCAACGTCGTCGAGCGCCCGCTCGGCATCCCCTTCTTCACTGCTTCGAGCTGCAGTTCGCCTTCGTTCTCGACGCGGATCAGGAAGTGGCCGTCGGGCGCGGTGATGGAGCGGCTGCGGTCCGTCATGCGCATGCCGCGCATGAACATCGGCCTGGAATCGCCGCTGTTCACCTGGCGCTGCTCGATGCGCGCCGCGGCGACGCCGCGCTTGTCCTCGTCGACCACCGTTCCGGAGATCCGTCCCAGCGGAGTTCCGTAGAGCGTCTTCTGCACGGCCTGGCCGGCCGGGAGGTGTACGGCGACGTCGGCGATGCCGTAGTTGGGGCGCTGACCGACCACGTCGTAGTCGCCGCCGGCGATGCCGGTGAACGCGTAGTTCCCCTTCGCATCGCTGATGGCGGTGAGGCCGATCATCGACGGCGACATTCTCCGCGTCTGGAGGAGGCGCACTTCCGCGCCACCGATGGGCAGCTGCGATTTTGCGTCGCGCACCGTGCCGCTGAGCGACGCGCCTCTGGCCAGCTTCAACTGCAGCGGCAGCTTGAGGTCCTTCGCGAACGCGCGCGACGCGATGCGGTTGTCGGCGCGCACTTCCAGCAGATCCCACTTCTTCGGCATGTGCGCGATCGTGAACGTGCCGTCTTCGCCGCTCTTCGCCAGCGTCACGTCGTCGACGAGCACCGCCGCGTTGGCCACGCCGGTCTGCCCATCGTCGCCCACCACGCGCCCGCTGAACGGCGTGCCCGGATCGAGCGCGATGTCGATCTTCTGCATGCTGAAGCGGCCGACCGGCTGATGCACGATCGCGTAGTCGGGATGCCGCACGAACACGAACGAATTCACGTGCGCCGGATCGGGCAGCGAGTAGTGACCCGAGGCGTCGGTGGTGGTGATCGACTCGTCGTTTTCCTGCGCCACGATCACCGTCGCGCCGGCCACCGGCTTGCCGTTCGCCGTGATCGTCGCCTGCTTCATCGACGCCGGCCGCAGCTCGATCACGCCCGCGTCGTCATCCGCGGCGGCGCGCTCGCTCTGCGGCGCGAAGCCGGTCGCCTCGATGCGAAGGTCGACGACCGAGCCTTTCGGCGCGTCGATGGAGAAGTTGCCCTTCGAATCGCTCTGCACCGTCGCCAGCGGCTTGCGCGCCGGATCGGCGGAGGCGAGGCGCGCGCGCCGTGCTTCCACCGATTCGAGTGCGAACGACGTGACTTTCGCTCCCGCCACCGCCTGGCCGTCGGCGTTGATCACGGTGCCGGTGATCGCGGCGAACGTGGGGAGTGCACAGAAGATGAGTACGGCTGAAAGGAGACGTGCGCGCATAAGTCCTCTACGAATCTCGAACGAGTTCGCTGAATTTGACGGAACAGCGTCGGAACAGTTTGCATCGTGGATGGCGTTCCGTCACGCATGCCGTTGAACAAGCCGCTGCGCCAGGAGGTCCTGCGCCGGCGGCTCGACCAGCTCGTCGCGACGTTCGACGTCTCGACGATCACTCCCGATCCGCTCGAGCTCGTGTTGCGCTATCGCGATCCGCTCGATCAGGAGATCGCCGGACTGCTCGCGGCGGCGTTCGCATACGGCCGCGCCGACATCGTCGTGGCGAACATCGGCCGCGTGCTCGATGCGATGACGCCGTCGCCGTACGCGTACGTCGCGAAGTTCAAACGCAAAGACGCGGAGCGGCGGTTCGCCGGCTTTGCGCACCGCTTTCAAAAGATGCCCGAGCTCGTCGCCCTGCTCGCATGCATCGCCGGAGCGGTGCAAACTCACGGTTCCCTCGGCGCTCTCTTCGAAAAATGCTACGACGATGCGGATGACGACATCGGTCCCACGCTCGCGCGCTTCGTGGACGCTCTCGGACAAGTGGACTATCTCCTGACGTCCCCCAACGACGGCTCCGCGTGCAAACGGATGAACCTCTATTTGAGGTGGATGGTCCGCCGCACGTCGCCCGACCTCGGCCTCTGGACGTTCGTCGATCCGGCCAAGCTCGTGATGCCGCTCGACACCCACATCCACCGCATCGCCACCTTCCTCGGCCTCGGCCGCCGCAAGTCGGCGGACTGGAAAGCGGCGCGCGCGATCACCGACCGCCTCGCGAAGTTCGATCCGGCCGATCCCGTCCGCTACGACTTCGCCCTCTGCCGCCTCGGCATCCTCGATTTGTGCAGCCGCAAGCGCCGCAAGGAGAACTGCGACGTCTGTCTGTTGCGCGACGTCTGCCGCTTCCCGGTGAAGTGACTCCATTCAAGATTACGCTGCCGTTATTCAATCAATTGGAGTTCCGCCGCACTTCAAGGAAGCGAACCTCCCACTTCAAACGTTTGGATTCAGCGAGTTAGGTGCACATTTCTCACGGCACCTCCGTTGAATATCCCCTGTCGGCTCACGCGCATGCGCAGATCGGTTCTCTCGAACGTGGTGATCGGGTTGCTGACGGTGGCGATCGTCGCCGGCGCCTTTGCCTCATTCCAGCGCAAGCGCTCCTCCTTCGAGCGGATCGACTTCACCTTCCGCCGCAACAACGGCGTGATCGTGGTCAAGACCGTCGACTCCGGCAGCGGCGCCGAGATCGCGGGACTCAAACCGGGCGACGCGATCTGGCTCATCGGCGAGACGCCGACCACCGAGATCGAAGGCCTCCAGAAAACGCTGCGGCGCATCGGGCAGGCCGTGCCGATGGTCGTGCAGCGCGGCGGCAGGACGCTCACGCTCAGCTATCGCGCGCCTGAGCTGAAGATCGACTACCCGTACCTCATCCTCAGCTTCATCGGCTTCCTCTACCTCGCCATCGGACTCTTCACGCTGTTCCGCGGTCCGACGCGCGAGTCGGCGCTCTTCTACTTCGTCACCCTGCTGTCGTTCATCGTCTACGTCTACACGCCGGCGGGCGACATCGACTTCGTCTACAAGCTGCTCGAGGTGGTGGAGGAGATCGCCATGATCCTCCTCCCGCCGCTGACGCTGAACTTCTTCCTGCTCTTCCCGCGGCCGATCGTCCATCACCGCGGCATCCTCGCCTCGCTCTACCTCCCGCCGCTCTTCCTCGCGGCGTGGGACACCGACCTCCTCATCTTCAACAACGTCATCCCGGTCGCGTCGCCGGCGCGCTCGTTCGAGCTGATCTCGCGCTGGGAGCTGGTCCACTTCGCCATCTACTTCACGCTCGCCGTCGTCGCGCTGGCCTACACCTACCGCCGCGCGGCGCCCACCGGCAAGAAGCAGATCAAGTGGATCTACCTCGGCATGGTCCTTGGTTTTCTGCCGTTCGTCGGCATCTACATCATTCCGTATCTCGTGTCGGGGTCGGTGCAGCCGGTCTACACCACGCTCTCGATCCTGCCGCTGGCGCTGATCCCGCTCGCCTTCGCCGTCTCCATCCTCAAATACAAGCTCTGGGACGTCGAAGTCGTGATCAAGGAGATCCTGGCCTACTCGGTCGTCTTCGCCTTCGGCATGATCGCGTTCTCCACGGTCAATCTCGTGCTGTCGCACCTGATCGAGGAGCGCTCGGCGATGGAGCGCAACTTCCTCGCCTTCAGCTCCGGCCTCCTCATCGCCGGCGTGCTGATCCCGGTCAAGTCGCGCATCGAGTCGGTCATCGAGATGTTCCTCTACCGCGACTCGTACCGGCACCGCAAAGCGATCACCGACTTCGCGCAGGAGCTGGCGACGTTCCACGACGTCCACGAGCTGATCTCGATGATGCGCGAGCGTCTCCGCGCCGCGCTCGACATCGAGCGGATGAACCTCTTCCTCCGCGAAGGAGTCACGTTCGTCGTCTACGAACCCGAAGCCTCACTGCCGCGGCGCGCGACGTCGGACGACTTCGGCACGATCCCGACCGACGGCCCGATGATCCTCACCGAGCCGCGCCTGCCCGACGGCTCCGATCTGCCGTGGCAATTGCTCAAGTCCGGCTATCGCTATCTTTTCCCGCTGCGCAACCGCGGCGAGCTGCAGGGCCTTCTCGCCCTCGGCACGAAGCGCGGCGAAGAGCCGCTCTCGCGCGACGACCTGCACCTCCTCGAATCGCTCACCGCACCGGTGGCGCTGGCCATCGAGAACTCGCGCCTTTACGGGCGTCTCCGCCGCCAGCTCGAAGAGATCCGCGCGCTGAAGGAGTACAACGAGAACATCATCGAGTCGTCGTCGTCCGCGATCGCCGTCGTGGCCAGCGACGGCACGGTGCTCACCGCGAACCGCGCGTTCTGGGAGCTCGTCGCGGCCGAAGCGGAAGACGATCCGATGTCCGACCTCTTCCCGCCGTTCGATGAGCTGCGCCGCGGGGCCGCGCGGACGATCGCCACGCACTTCGTCAATCGCGCCGGCGTGGAGAAGGAAGTCACCGTCACGGCGAGCCCGCTGCACGCGGAGGAAACCAACGGCGCCCGCGTCGTCGTCATCGGCGACATCACGGATCGCGTGCGCCTCGAGCGCGAGCTGGAAGACAAGGAGCGGCTCGCCTCGCTCGGGCTCCTTGCCGCCGGCGTCGCGCACGAGGTCAACACGCCGCTCACCGGCATCTCGTCGTACGCGCAGATCCTGCTGAAGGACATCCCGGTCGACGATCCGAAATACCGCGTCCTCAAAAAAATGGAGCAGCAGACGTTCCGCGCGTCGAAGCTCGTGAACAACCTGCTCGACCTCATCGCCAACCGTCCGCGCACGCGCGAGCTGGTGTCGATTCGCGAGCTGGTGCTCGCCACCATCGCGCTGCACGAGGACATGATGTTGCCGAAGCAGATCGCGGTACACGCGGGCGAGCTGCCGCCGCTGCAGGTGCATGGGAACTTTAACGACCTGCAGCAGGTTCTGACCAACGTCCTCCTCAATGCGCGCGACGCGGTTGCCGAGCATGGCAACATCTGGATCGACGCATCCGAAGAAGGGGAACGGGTGATCATTCGCGTGAAGGACGACGGCAAAGGAATCGCGCCGGAGCTGATCGATCGCATCTTCGATCCGCTCGTCACCACGCGCCGCGGCCAGGGCGGCACGGGCCTCGGCCTGGCCATCTCGCGCCGCATTCTCCACGCCTGCGACGGCGACATCACCGTGCAGAGCGCGATCGGCGAGGGAGCCGAGTTTTCGATTTCCTTACGCAGGGTCACCGGCCCAGGTGTCATTGTGAGTTGCGAAGACGATCATGCGCATTCTCATCGTTGACGACGAGGAAGTCCTTCGCGACGTACTGGAGACAGTGCTTCGCCGCGAGGGCTTCGACGTGCTCCTCGCCTCCAGCGGCGAAGAAGCGCTGAACCTCCTCGACGGCGCCGACGAGATCGACCTCGTCATCCTCGACATCATGCTGCCGGGCATCAGCGGCATCGACACGCTCCGCTCCATCCGCGTCTCGACGCCGTCGCTGCCGGTCATCATCATCACCGCCTTCTCGTCGATCGACGGCGCGATCGAGGCGATGAAGCACGGCGCGTTTCACTACATCCCGAAGCCGTTCAAGAACGAGGAAGTGGTCCTCACCGTCAACAAGGCGCTGGAGCAGAAGCGTCTCTCGACCGAGAACGAACGGCTGAAGGAAGAGCTCTCGGAGAAGTACGCCTACTCGAACATCATCGGCAAGAGCGAAGTGATGCGGCGTGTGTTCGACCTCATCCGCCTCGCCTCGCCGTCGCGCTCCAACATCCTCATCGCCGGCGAATCGGGCACCGGCAAGGAGCTCGTGGCGAAAGCGATCCATCACGCCTCGCCGCGCGCGCGCAACGCGTTCGTCACCGTCAACTCCGGCTCGCTGCCGCCGGAGCTGCTCGAGTCGTCGCTGTTCGGCCACATGAAAGGGGCGTTCACCGGCGCGATCGCCACCAAGCGCGGCCTCTTCGAAGTCGCCGACGGCGGCTCGATCTTCCTCGACGAGATCGGCAACATCAATCTCGAGACGCAGGCCAAGCTCCTGCGCGTGATCCAGGAAAAAGAGTTCATGCGCCTCGGCTCCGTCGACACGATCCGCGTCGACTGTCGCATCATCGCCGCGACGAACGCCGACCTGAACAAGCTGATGGCGGAGCAGCGCTTCCGCGAGGACCTCTACTACCGTCTCAACGTCATCACGATTCAGCTCCCGCCGCTCCGCCGCCGCCGCGAGGACATCCCGCTGCTCGTCTCGCACTTCCTCCAGAAGTACGCCGACGAGAACAAGCGCAAGGTGCGCGAGGTGACGCCGGAAGCGATGCGCATCCTGCTCGATCACTCCTGGCCCGGCAACGTGCGCGAACTGGAGAACACCATCGAGCGCGCCGTCGTCCTCTGCACCACTGACCGCATCGGCCCCGACCTGCTGCCCGAATATCTGCGCTATCCGGTCAACACCGACCAGCCGGCGATGACGGTGCCGGCCGAAGGGTTGTCATTGAAGGATGCGGTGTCGCGCTACGAGCGAGCGATGATCCTGCAATCGCTCGAGCTCGCGAACGGCGTGCAGAAACGCGCCGCGGAGCTGTTGCAGCTGAAGCCCTCCACGCTCAACGAGATGATGAAGCGGCTCGGCATCCACACGAAATCGAACGCCGCGATCGAGGACGAAGTCACGGTTGCCGAATGACGCGCCACAACCCGTGCGCGCTCAGGATCGCCCAACTCCCCTCCAGCAGAATGAACCCGTACTGCAACGCGGCGACCGCGGCGATGCAGAGACAAACTCCGCCGGCGAAGTTCAGCGCCTGATACGCCACGCTCTCGTGTTTCAGCCGCCGCATCTGCGCGGCGGCGAACGCGGAGAGGATCAGAACCGCGCCGATGAGTGAGATGACCTGATAGATCATTACAATTTCCCAATGCTTCGACGTCTTGCGCTTCTCGTTCTCGTCATTCTCGCCACCACCGCATTCGCCCAGACGCCGACGCCCGAAGAATTTCTCGGCTACAAGCTGGGCGATCACTTCACGTCGTGGGATCACATTCTCGACTACTTCAACGAGCTGGCGAAGAAGTCGAACCTGATCACCGTGCAGACGTTCGGCCACACGTACGAGGGGCGGCCGCTGGTGCTGGCGATCATCACCTCGCCGAAGAACCGCGCGCGGCTCGACGAGATCCGCGCCGACCTCACGTCGATCGCGAACGGTGATGCCGACGCGGCGCGCGCGGGGTCGATCGCGAAGAACGATCCGGCCGTCGCCTGGCTCGCCTTCGGTGTCCACGGCAACGAGTCGTCGTCGTCCGAGGCGGCGATGGAGGTCGCGTCGACGCTGCTGCGGGATCCGGCGATCCTCGATGATCTCGTCGTCATCATCGATCCGTTGCAGAACCCCGACGGCCGCGAGCGCTACATCCAGTGGTTCACCCGCACGCGCGGCGCGGCGCCCGATGCGAACCCCGACGCGTTCGAGCATCAGGAGCCGTGGCCGGGCGGCCGCTACAACCATTACCTCGTCGACATGAACCGCGACTGGGCCTGGCTGTCGCAGCGCGAGACGCAGGCGCGCGTCGCCGAATATCGCAAGTGGAGCCCGCAGGTCTTCGTCGACTTCCACGAGATGGGCTACGAGTCGACCTACTTCTTTCCGCCCGACGCGAAGCCGATCAACGCCAACCTGCCGCGGGAAGTCGAGAAGTGGCTCGACGTCTTCGGCCGCGCGAATGCGGCGGCGTTCTCCGCGAAAGGGTGGCCGTTCTTCGTCGGCGAGCGCTTCGATCTGTTCTATCCCGGCTACGGCGACTCGTGGCCGGCGCTGCATGGCGCGATCGGCATGACGTACGAGGTCGCCGGCCATTCGCACGCCGGCACCGCGGTGTTGCGCGAAGACGGCACGGTGATGACGCTGGCCGACCGCATCGCGCGCCACTACACCACCGGCATGGCCACGCTGAAGACCGCGGCGCAGAACCACGAGGCGCTCGTCCGCTACACGTTCGACGCGGTGCAGGCGCAGCTCGCGGCCTCGAAGAACACCTACTTCGTGCTCGCCGGCTCGCCCAACTTCGCGCCGATGCTCGACCTGCTGCAGAAACAATCGATCCGCGTCGGAACGCTCGCCGCGCCGCTGTCGGTCAAGGCGACGCGCGTCGATTCCGAGACCGCGGAGACGCGCACGTTCCCTGCCGGAACGGCCGTCATCAGCACGAAGCAGCCGCTGGGTGGACTGGCCCAGACGCTGCTCGAAAAGTCGCCGACGTTCTCGAAAGGATTTCTCGAAGAGCAGCGGACGAAGGCGCAGCAGGACGAGCCGGATGACTTCTACGATCTGACGTCGTGGTCTTTGCCGCTGGCGATGAACGTCGAGACGTATCTCGTGTCGACGCCGGTCACCGCGGACGTGAAGCCATACGTGAACAACGCTCCCGCGGCGTTTCGCGGTGCGTCATACGGCTATCTCGTCGATGGACTTGACGCGAACCTCTACCGCCTGGCGGGCGCGCTGCTGCGCAACTCGATCAACTTCAGCGTCAGCGACGACGAGGTGTCGTTCGGCGACCGGACATACGCGCGCGGCTCGCTCATCGTGCTGAAGGGGAACAACAGGTCCGACCTCGATGCGACGCTGCAGCGCGTCGCGAGCGACACCGGCGTCAACATCGTCCCACTCGAAAGCGGCTGGACAGGCGGCACCGCGTTCGGCTCCGAGAAGATCCATTTCGTGAAGGACCCGAAGATCGCGCTCGTCGGCGGCAACGGCACCAGCTCGACCGGCTACGGCATGCTGTGGCACACGCTCGACATCGACACGCCGATCCCGCACAGCGATCTCTCGCTGGAGTCGCTGCGCAATGTCGACTTCAGCCACTACCGCGTGCTCGTCCTCCCCGACGGCAACTACTCGCGGCTCGACAAGAACACCACCTCGCGCCTGCAGGCGTGGGTGAAGGGCGGCGGGTCGCTCGTCGCGGTGAAGGGAGCGGGCGCGTTCCTGCGCGACAAGGACGTCGAGCTGTCGAAGCTCAAGCCGTGGGAAGCGCCGAAGAAAAAGGACAAGGACAAGGACGAGGAGAAAACGGACGAGCGCTACAACGAGTTTCGCGTCCCCGGCGCCGCGTTCCGCACCGTCATGAACGCGCGCTCGTACCTGACGTTCGGCGTCCCGCGCGCGCCGATGGTGCTGATCGAAGGGACCGCCGCGTATCAGCCGGTCACACACAAAGTCGACAACATCTTGACCATCGACACGAAGTCGCCCCTCGCCTCCGGCGTCGCCTGGCCCGAGTCGATCGATCGATTGAAAGGCTCGCCGTATCTCGTCTCCGAGCCGTACGGCGACGGCCAGGTCATCACCTTCGCCGACGAGCCGAATTTCAGATTGTTCTGGAGAGGGACGCTGCCGTTGTTTTTGAACGCGGTGCTGTATTCGCCGAGTTTTCCGCGGGACAACGGGCGATAACGAAGGAGCACCGCTGATGGCCTGGGTCCAGGATTACCACTACATGTCGATCTCCACTCCGCTCGGCAAGGACAAGCTGCTGTTGCGGAGGTTCGACGGGGAAGAGTCGCTCTCGCGTCCGTTCCACTTCAGCCTCGACATGCAGTCGGAAGACGGCGCGATCGACTTCGCCAGCATCGTCGGCAAGAGCGCCACCATCACCATCGAGCTGGCCGACGGCACGAAGCGCTACATCAACGGCATCGTTGGACGCTTCGTGCAGTCGGGCGGGGACGACTACTTCTACAACTACTCGTGCGAGCTCCGGCCGTGGCTCTGGCTGCTGACCATGGTCGCCGACTGCCGCATCTGGCAGAACAAGAGCGTGATCGACATCCTCACCGCGCTCTTCACCGAGCTCGGATTCACCGACTACAAAAACTCCACGACCGGCACCTACGACCCGATCGAGTTCTGCGTGCAGTACAACGAGACCGCGTTCCAGTTCGTCTCGCGCCTGCTCGAGGAGGCCGGCATTTTCTATTTCTTCGACCACGCCGACGGCAAGCACACGCTCGTCCTCGCCGATGACGCGTCGGCCTTCGCCCCCTGTCCCGGCGCGGCGACCGTCGACGTCGGCACGTCGCCGAACTGGCTGCAGCAGAACACGATCATCAGCTGCTCGATCGAGGAGGTCGTGATCGCCGGCAAGTACGCGGTCGACGACTTCGGCTTCGAGACGCCCTCCACCGACCTCCTCGGATCGACCGACAGCACGAAAGCGCACGACGGCTCGAAGAGGCGGCTCTACGAATATCCCGGCGGCTTCACGAAGAAAGACGCGGCCGAGGGTCTGTCGCGCCTGCGCATGGAAGAAGAAGAGGCGTCGCAGAAACGGCTTCGCGGCACGAGCTACTGCCGCGCGTTTTTCGCCGGCGCGAAGACGACCGTGCAGAAGCACTTCCGCGACGACGTCAACGCCGCGTACGTCGTCGCGTCGGTCTCGCACAACGCGACCGGCGAGGGCTACGCGAACTCCTTCGAGGCTTTCACCGCCGACACCACGTTCCGTCCGCCGCGCACGACGCCGCGGCCGTTCATCGCCGGCACGCAGACCGCCGTCGTCGTCGGCAAATCGGGCGAGGAGATCTGGACCGACAAGTACGGCCGCGTGAAGGTGCAGTTCCATTGGGACCAGAAGGGGACGAACGACGAGAACAGCTCCTGTTGGATCCGCGTCGCGCACGGGTGGGCCGGAAAAGCATGGGGCCAGATGTTCCTGCCGCGCATCGGCCAGGAAGTCGTCGTCTCGTTTCTCGACGGCGATCCCGACCGGCCGCTGATCACCGGCGCGGTCTACAACGCGGAGCAAACCGTCCCGTACGCGCTGCCCGACGATCAGACGAAGAGCACGATCAAGTCGAACGTCTCGAAGGGCGGCGGCGGCTTCAACGAGATCCGCTTCGAGGACAAGAAGGATTCCGAGGAGATCTTCATCCAGGCGGAGAAGGACTGCAATCGCGTGGTGAAGAACAACGACGACCTGAAAGTCGGCTTCGAAAAAAAGGACAAGGGCAACCAGACCATCGCCATCTACAACGACCGCACCGTGACGCTCGACGAGGGGAACGAATCGCTGCAGGTGAAGAAAGGCAATCGCACGATCAACGTCGACAAGGGCAACGAGACGCACACCGTGGCCGGCGCGCGCGACCTCACCGTCACGAAAGCGGAGACGCACACGAACAGCGACGCCTTCACGCAGAAGGTGGCGAAGGACTACACGCTGACCATCGACGGCAACCTGACGATCAGCGTGACCGGCAGCGTGACGATCAAGTCGGGCAAGGACACGCTCATTCAGTCGGGGACGGCGTTGACGGCGAAAGCGGCGACCGATCTCAAGACTGAGGGGATGAACATCACCAACAAGGCGACGTCGAATCTGAACAACGAGGCGCTGAACGTCACGAACAAAGCCAGCGTGAACCTCAACGGCGAAGGGGCGATGGTGAGCATCAAGGCCTCGGGGATGAACACCGTCGAAGCGAGCGGGATCATGACGGTGAAGGGGTCGCTCGTAAAAATCAATTGATGCTGCGGTCCGGACCAGGCCGGAACATCGCCGGATCGAAATCGGCGAAGAGCCGCGGCATGCGCCGGAAGAACGCGTCGGTGTCGTCGCTCGCGCCGTAGCCGCGGCTGATGGTGAGGATCCAGTACCACGAGCCGCGCGACATCAGCAGCCGGTCGATGTAGTCATCGAACTGCCAGCCGGTGTCGAAGAGCGATTCGCCGAGGTAGTGGTAATGGATGTTCGGACTCTTTCCGGCGAACCCGGAGCAGGCCTCGGCGGCGAAGAAATCGAACGGCTTGACGTCGCGGTAGGTGGGGTCGTCGTCGAACCAGAGCTGTCCTTTCCAGTCGCGCAGCAGCTCCTCGGCGGGGACGATCTCGATCACTCCGGTGTCGCGATCCGTCCCTTCGCGCACGGCCTCGAGATCGTGCCGCCACTCCAGCGTGAAGCCGTTCATCTCCGCGTAGAACGGACGGACGTCATCGGGCAACGCCAACACTCGCAATCGATCCGCGGGCAATGGCGGCGGAATGTCGGCGTCGATGACGGTGATGTGCGGATGCTCGCGGAGCGCCGCAACCATCGCCTCGAAGCGCGCCCGGAAACGTTCGCCCGGCACGATCAGAGCGCCTTGACCACGACCTGCCGGTAGTTCGGCTTCTGCGGATCGTCATCCAGCCAGATGTCCCGAACCCATTCGTAGTCGAAGTCCTCTCCGTATTCTTCTTCCGCTTTCTGGCCGATCATCCCAACCCCCCAGTCGAGATCATCCAGCTTCCACTTCGGAACCTTGACGCTGTAGAGCGCAAGGAAGCGGCGGAAGCTCTCGCGATGCTTGAACGGAACCTTGCGCTTGGCCATCTGATCGATGGAGATCGACCAGCCTCGCATGTAGGCGGCGTGTGAGCCGATCAGGTGGCCGATGTCCTGCTGAAGCCTGACGTTGTTGCTGCGCATCTGCCACTGCTGCGTGTTCGCGTCCCAGACGCCCCATTCGGCCCGGATGTCGTTGGGGATCGCCGCGGGCCACGTCTGATCGTAGGCGAGCCTCACGTCGATGTACGTCCACTCGTCGTTGGTGATGGCGCTGCCCTTGACCGCTCTTTCGAACTGGTTGAGATACTGGCTGTTGACCTGCGTGGTCGCCGGGACGAGGTTCCACTTCTCATGTCCGGGACCGCCGAGCTCCTGGTTGATGATGTGGAAACGGACCCACCGCCCCTTGAGCCGTCCGACCTTGCTCTGCAGCCAGCTCCATCCCGGCGGCGAGACCGACGGAACCGTGCCGCGGCGCGGACTCTTCATGTAGTAGGTGATCCGCTCCGGAACTTTGCTGCCGTTCACCTGGAGCATTTCCTTGCGGTCCTTGTACAGGCCGTTGGCGTTTCCGGTCGGATCGTTGTTGTTTGACGGCAGGCGCTGCACGATCGACGACGCGGCGCGGTGCCGCATCTGCTCCGCTTCCGCCTCGAACGCCGGATTGTGCACGACGGCGACGCCGCTGCCGAACGGATTGCGCACGCGTCCCGAGCGCTGCTGCACGACGTGCGTCAGCTCGTGTGCGAGCAGTCCGCGGCCGTGGGCGGTGGCGGGGTTGTACGTGTTCGGCGCGAAGTGGATCTCGGTTCCGCGCGTGAACGCGGTCGCGCCGAGCCTCGCGGCCTCGCCGCCGGTGTGCACGCGGACGTCGGCGAAGCTGGCGCGGAACAGCGTCTCCATCATCTGCCGCACGTCGCTCCGCAGCGGTACGCCGGGAAGCGGCGCGGGGGCGGAAACGTGAGGCGGCAACTGCACCGCATTCGAGTCCCTGCGGCCGGAGATCGCGTTCAGGCCGTGTGGAAATGATCCCTGAATGACGTCAGCACGCACGCCCATCCTCCTGTATGGAATCAGGAAATGTTACGCCTCTTCGCCACGAAGAGATGCACGCGATAGTCGACTGCGCTCCGGTCGTGCAGGCGCACGCGCCACGGCACGTCGGTCTCCTCGCGCTCGATCGTGAAGTGCTCGGCGATCAGGTCGCGCAGCAGCGGCTCGGCGGCGCCGGCGTGCGGGCCGCGCTGGGAGTGGCCGCCGATCCAGTTTTCGTAAGGCGTCGCGGACGGCGACCAGTCGTACGGCGTGCTGATGATGGCGAGGCCGCCGGGACGCACGACGCGCGCGAGCTCCGCGATGCTCTGCTGCGGTGAGGTGTTGCAGTCGATGACGTTCACGCTCGCGGCGGTGCCGGCGGTCGCGTCGGCGAACGGCAGCGCGCCGGCGTCGCAGCACCAGAAGTCGACCAGCTCGCGCGCCGGCATCTCGATCATCTCGTCGCGACGGTCGTACACGACGCCGATGCGCCGCCGCGCGTAGCGCACGCGCCCCTCGCGCAGCACGCGCGACGCGACGCGCAGCATCGCGAAGTTCAGGTCGATACCGAGCGTCAGCGCGCCGCTCTTTTGTGCGAGCTGGAACGTCGTGCCGCCGGTGGCGCAGCCGATGTCGAGCAGCGGTCCGCCGTTGCCGGCGTCGATGTCTTCGATCACGCTCGCGGCCGAGCCGGCGCGGTAGTGATCGTCGGCGTACATGCCGGTGTGCTGGCGCAGCAGGTCGTACGGCGAGCCGGGCCCGAGGACGTCGCCGATGAGGCTCTCGATCTCGGGCGAGAGATCGTCGCGCATCAGCAGTTGCAGCGGATTCGCCGCGAGCCAGGTGCGGATCGGGCCGACGATCACCGGGATGCCGTCGACGACCGGGAACTCGCGCCGGCATCCGCCGCAGAGGAGGATGCCTTCGAGCACGTCGTCATCCGACTCGCGGATCACCGTTCCGATCGCGAGCGCGGCGCGGCAGAGAGGGCAGACCGGATGCAGCGCCTCGAAGTGCGGACGGCGCACGCGCTACCCTCCGATCAGCACGGTCGGGCAGCCGGGCGGCAGCACCTTGCCGGTCGGGCCGGGGATCGGCGCGACGCAGGCGGCGTGCATCGTCATGTCGTTGATGCGCGCGGCCGGCATGTTGCCGATCAGCACCGTCGCCGATCCGAGCGAGATCATGCCGGGGCCTCCCGGAACGCAGCCGGGGAGCGTGCAGGGCGTCGTCGTGTCGGTCAGGCGCGCGGCCGGCTGATTGCCGATCAGCACCGTGAACTCACCTTTGATGATGGTCAGCGGAAGCGCGGGATGCGGCGCGGGCGTCGGCACCGGCGCGGCGGGATGAATCGGCGCGTGGCAGTGCGGCGCGTCCTGCAGAACCATGTCGCCGAGGCGCGCCGCCGGTCCACCCATGGCGCGAGTATAGCTCTGCTATTCTCCTGAAATCGTGCAGGAGGGAGAGCCGGAAGAGCACGTTTTTCCCGCGGATGGAAGTCCGGTCCGCACCCGTTATCGCCTCGCGGACGGGAAGCTCGACGGCGAGCTGCTGCAGTACGACGAAGAGCAGCGGCTCGCCGCGAAGCTCACGTATCGCGCCGGTGTCATGCACGGTCCCGCGGAGTTCTACGAAGCCGGCAAGCTGCAATTGCGGACGCATTTCGAGAACGGCGTCGAAGAGGGCGAGCGGACGCTGTTCATCGGCGAGATGCCGTCGATGAAAGGGCACTGCAAAAACGGCAAGCTCGAAGGCGAAGCGACGTGGCTCCGGCCGGGCGGCGGCGTGCAGCGCGTGGCGCATTACGCGACCGGGATGCTCGAAGGCGAATCGATCGAGTACGACGAGCGGGGGCGGATCACGCAGCGCTCGACGTACCACGAGGACAAGCTCGAGGGCGAGCTGGTGATGTACGGAGCGAACGGCAAGGTGCGCCAGAAGCTGATGTTCAAGTCGGGCGTGCAGCAGAAATGACGAAGCACACGATGGTGAAATTCACGCTGCATCGCAAGGGAGTGATCCTCATCGCGATCCTCGGCGTCGTGCTCGCCGTGCTGCTCGTCGTGGTCGGCTACATCGCCGGCTCGCTGCACGCGCGGAGGACCAGCGCGGGCGCCGCCGCGTCGCTACCGAAGCCCGCGAAGCCCGCGACGACGTCCGCCGCCGCGGCTCCGCCCGAATCGTTCGCGCTGCGCGTCGGAATCGCGGCGTCGGAGGAAGAAGCGAACGAAGCGGTGAAGCACTTCAAGGCGAAGAAGCTCGCCGCGATCGTCGTCCCGGCCGAGCTGCACGACGGCACGGTCGTCTACGAGATTCACGCCGGTCCGTACGCCGGCCGCGAGCAGGCGCTCGCCGCGGCGGAGGCGTTGAAGAACGACGGCATTTCGTCCGACCTCGTGCCGGCGCCGTGAGCCGCGCGCTATAATTGCCGCCCTCCACCCCCAAGGCCATGTCGAGAACCACGTTCGCGCTGCTCGTTGCCGCCTGCCTCGCTCTCTCCTGCAACAAAGAAGGGAACCCGGTTCTCCCGACCGATCCGGGCGGCTCCGATCCGGGCAAGCTGACGATCACGCTCACGGCCGATCAATCGCAGCTGCAGGCCGGCTCGACGACCGCGGTGATGCTGAAGATCAGCGCACGCCGCGCGGACCAGAAACTCCCGCAGGACGGCACGGTCGTCACCCTCAACACGAACCTCGGCAGCTTCGGCTCCGACGCAACCGGCAAGCCGATTCAGTCCACCACGCGCGAGCTGCTCAACGGCGCGGCGGAGGTGCCGTTTTTCGCCGGGACGAAAAGCGGCGTGGCGAACGTCATCGCGCTCGCCGGGACGAGCACCGGCTCGGTGAACCTCAGCATCGTCGATCCGCCGGCCGTGCCGGTGGCCGACTTCACGTTCGCGCAAAGCGGTCTCGCGGTGCTCTTCACCGATGCGTCGACCGGCGCGCCGACGAGCTACAGCTGGCACTTCGGCGACGGCGGCACGAGCAGCGAAAAAAATCCGCAGTACACGTACAAGGCGGCCGGCAGCTACACCGTCACGCTCGAGGTGAGCAACTCCGGCGGTTCCTCCAGCAAGAGCAAGTTCGTCGAGCTCTCCCTCGGCAGCGCGCCGCAGGCGGCGTTCGGCTTCACCATCACCGGCCGGCAGGTCAACTTCGTCGATCAGTCGAAAGGCAACCCGACGTCGTGGCAGTGGCAATTCGGCGACGGCAAGAGCGACAGCGGACCGAATCCGATCCACCTCTACGACGCCGACGGCGCGTACACCGTCCTCCTCACCGCGTCGAACGCCGCCGGCTCGAGCATGACGAGCCAGGTGATCAGCATCGGTTCGGCGCCGGTGGCGAAGTTCAAGTTCACCGTCACCGGCAGGACCGCGACGTTCATCAATCAATCGACCGGCAATCCGTCGTCGTACTCGTGGGACTTCGGCGACGGCGCCAGCGACACCGCGCCGAACCCGTCGCACACGTACTCGCGCGCCGGCACGTACGCCGTCGTCCTGACCGCGACGAACAGCGTCGGCTCGAACAGCGTCAGCGACGCGGTGACGATCGTCCCCGTCCCGCCGAAAGCGGCGTTCGACTTCACGGTCAACGGCAATCAGGTCAACTTCGTCGACCGCTCCACCGGCACTCCGCTGACGTGGCTGTGGGACTTCGGCGACGGCTCGATCGATTCCGTGGAACAGACGAAGCCGAGTCCGACGCACTTCTACGGCTCGACCGGCAACTTCACCGTGAAGCTCACCGTGACGAACAGCGACGGCAACGACAGCATCAGCCAGGTCGTGGTCATCACGCCGCCGAAGGCCGACTTCGAGTTCACGATCAACGGCCAGACGGTGAGCTTCTTCGACCGCTCGACCGGCGGGCCGCTGACCTACTCGTGGAACTTCGGCGACGGGCGCACCAGCGGGCTGGCCAACCCGACGCACACCTACACGAGTCCCGGCACCTACACCGTGACGCTGACGGTGCGCAACGGCGCGGGGGCGGACAGCGTCAGCAAAGTGGTCTCGACCATCACTTTGTCGATCACTTTGTCACAGTGAGCATCGCCATCCAGCTGCTGGCGCGATAGTTCCCGTTGAAGAGATCGGGATTCGTCCGGATGATGCGCTGCTTGTACGTCGTGTAGCCGAACGCCACGTCGAGCCAGTCGAGACCGAAGCCGGCGGTGACCGTGGTGCGGTCGGCGTCGGGGAAGAACGGGCTCACCGATTCGTCGGTCAGCGGCGATTTCTCCAGCGCGTACCCGACGCGCACCTCGGGGCCGGTGGGGAAGCGGAACCGTCCGCCGGCGCGCCACGTCCAGGTGTCCTGCAGCGTCATGCGATAGGTCGTGTCGAACGCGTGGTTCGTCGGAAAGACGATGCCGATGTCGTCGGTCTGGCTCCACTGCGTGCGGCCCGCGTCGAGCGCGAAGAGCCACGGCTTCGACGGATTCCAGGCGACGCCGAACGCCGCCTGCGCCGGGAACTTCAGCCGCGTCGTGATCGGCAGGTCCTGGCCGAACGGGAAGCTCGCCTTGATCAGCGCGTCGAACTGCGCGTCGCCCGTGGCGATCTGCGTCAGCGAGCCGGTGCCGTTGTAGTCGGTGTCGATCGGGCTCTGATACGTGAAGCCGGCGGAGAGGGTCGATCCCGCTTTGGCCAGGAAGCCGGCCGACCAGCCGAGGGAGCGCTTCGTGTCGGATTTCATGGAGACGCTGGCCACTTCGCGCTGCACGCCGCTGAGGTCTGCGGCGATGCGGCGCGAGGCCGAGATGTTCGACGAGCGGTAGATCAGCGATCCGCCGACGCCGATCGACGGCGTGAGCGGCGTCGCCAGCGCAGTGGTGAAATCGAACGCGTCGATCTCCGAGCGGGTGGCGAGGAAGCGTCCCGCGAACGCGTCGGGCGACTTCCATTCCGTGTGCTCGCGATACGGGTGATAGAGGGCCGTGCCGAGGACCGCGCTCTTGCCGAAAGGAACGGTGGCGTAGAGGTGCGGGACGAACGCGAGCGGTGTCTTCTGCTCCGCCGCCGTGCCGGCGCCGACGCCGGGGGGAAGGCCCTGGTAGAGCGATTCATTGAAGGCGCCGGTCTCCATTCCGACGGCCGCGCCCTTCTTCTTTTTCATCAATGCGAGCGCGCCCGGATTGCAGGCGATGGCCGACGGATCGGTCGCCGCGATGCAGGCGCCGCCCATGCCCGCCGCGCGTGCGCTGGGCCAGTGAAATTCGAACGCGCCCGCCTGCAGCGAACCCGCCATGCCGGCCATGGTCAACGCACAAAACAGACGGAGAACAGGACGGATCGCCTTCCGGCCAACAGTCATTAGGGAGCTCCTCAGTTAGGGATCGTAACCCAACAATTTTGGACGCAACGCGGGAAATTCGTGATACACATATATCAGGCCATCCCACACATGAACAACTCCGGAGAGAAGTCGTCTCTTCGCGCAGCGTTCCCTTTTTCAGGGATCTGCATTGCGATGTTTTGTCTCGCGTTGCTTGGCTCCTGCTCCGTTGCGAAAAGCGTTCGCCGCGGCTTCGGCGGCGAGATCCCGTTCACCGTCACCGTTGCGCCGGATGCAAATGAGAACAGCGCCGTCGCGGTCGACGTGGTCGTCGTCTACGACCCGATCGCGCTCGATCAGCTGATGAAGCTTCCGGCCCGCAAATGGTTCGCGGACAAGAAGCAGTTCGAGAACGATCATCGCGGACAGATCGAGGTGCAGAGCTGGGAGTGGGCGCCGAGCCAGTCGGTCGGCGAGCAGTCGGTGGCGTACCACTCCGGCGCGCGCAAGATCGTCGTCTTCGCCGATTACCTGCGGGAAGGCGATCACCGCGCGGCGCTCGATCCGCAGCAGCCGTTCCATCTCACGCTCGACACGCTGAACCTCGATGTGAGGCCGCAATGAGCGTCGACCCCGGCGGACAGCAACCTCGCAAGGTGAAGCGCCGCGGCCTCGCCGCCGCGCGCCTCCCGGACGCGATCCACTGGCACGAGGGGATGCTCCTCGCGCCGCAGCATTTCCAGACGGCGTCGCTGCGGAACGAAGTCCTTCCGTACTACCACACGGCCATCAGCTCGCCGTTCCACTGGGGATTGCTCGATCTCCAGGCCGAGGCGTTCGACGGGCGCGTCGTGAAAGTGCTGCACGTCGAAGCGGTGATGCCGGACGGCCTCGTCGTCTCGTGGCGCAGCCGCGCGGCCGGCGGCGAGAACGACCTCGGCGACCTCGAGCTCGACCTCTCCAAGAACCTCGACGACATCAAAAAAGGGAAGCGCACCGTCTACCTCGCGGTCGCCTCGCACGATGCCGGCGACCACTTCGCGCAGCGCTTCGACATCTCCACCACGACGCACGTCGCGGACGACGAGAGCGTCGCGCGCAGCATCGACCTCAAGGTCCTGCGCCCCCGTCCGCAGCTCAAGCTCTTCGACGAGCTGCCGTCGTCGTACAGCGGCTTTCCGCTGATGAAGGTGGAGCTGGCCAACAACACGATCAAAGAACAGCCGTTCGAGCCGCCCTGGCTGCGCGTCCGCGCCGGCTCCGGCGTACACACCATCTGCTCCGACATCGCCACGCGCGTGCGCAACACCGCCGACGATCTGGTCCGGCGGATCAAGGGGACGTCGGAAACGGGACACGAGCCGCAGGTGCTCAACACGACGCTCATGCTGCACGCGCTCGTCTCCAACCTGCTGCCGTTGGAAGCGCTGCTCGATTCCGGCGTCGCGCATCCGTTCCCGCTCTACCTCGCGACGGCGGCGGTCGTCGGCAGCGTCTGCGTGGCCAGCGTGCCGCGGCAGCTCGGCGGCTACGACCATCACGATCTCCGCGCCTCGTTCGAGGAGATGAAGCTCGCGGTCGACGAGGTGATCGGCAACGCGGTCAAGGAGCGCTACGAAGAGTGGGCGTTCACCTGGGACCACGGCAACCGCTTCGCGTTGACCATCGAAGAAGACTGGCGCAAGCGCGAGCTGATCCTCGGCGTGCGCATTCCGCGCGACCGGACGCAGGAACAGGTGCAGAAGTGGGTGATGGGAAGCGTCATCGGCGCGAGCCGGAACATGGACTCGCTGCGCGAGCGCCGCGTCACCGGCCTGCCGCGCACCTGGCTGAGCAAGCATGAGCTCATCCCGACCGACGGCGTCATCTTCTTCCGCCTCGACACAGGCCAGGGATCGCAACTCGTGGCCGGCGAAGAGCTGGTCATTGCGAATCCGGGCGAAGGACAGGAGAAACGCCCCGAAGAAGTCGTGCTGTACGTCAAAAAGAAGGATTGACCAACGTGTCCCTCATCGAGAAGTTCCACACGTTCTGTGGCGAGGTGCTCTCCGTAGAGCGGCAGATTTCGGCCGGCTCGATGACGGCCCTGGACGGTCGCAACTGGCTGGCCAAGTGCCTCGAGCTCCAGCAGCTGACCGCGCAGCGCGAAGGAGGGCAGTTCGGTCTCGAGCTGTTCGGCCGCGCGAAATACGCGATGGTCGCCTTCGCCGACGAGTACTTCCTCCGCCCCAGGCGTCCGGTGAGCGAGCAATGGAAAGACGCGCTGCTCGAGCCGGAGCTCTTCCAGTCGCAATGCGCCGGCGAGAAGTTGTTCCACGACATCGATGCGCTGCGCAACGAGCGCCGCGGCGACGTCGAGGACCTCGCCCGCGTCTACCTCGCCATTCTCGGTCTCGGCTTCGAAGGGGGTTTTCATCAGCAGGAAGACACCTTTGAGCGTCTCGAGGAGTACCGGCACAAGCTCTTCAGCATCATCTTCGTGCGCGAGCCGCTGGCCTTCGGCGAATCGCTGCCGAAGATCTCGCCGGGCGCGTACGAATCGACGGCCGACGCGGGCGACCGCAAGGAGCTGCCGTATCTGCGTCCCTGGATCTTCGCGCTCGCGCTGATCGTGATCGTCTGGCTCGCCGCCGGACATCTGATCTGGTCCGTGGCCACCGACGACCTGCACACGCGCGTCGGCGTCGAGGCATCGCACAACCGGGGAGTGACGCCGTGACCTCGCTCCAGAACCTCTGGCCGTACGCGCTCGCCGTCGTGCTGATCCTGGCGATCGTGATCGTGATCCTGCTCGTGCTGGTGCTGCGGAAATCGGCGAAGGCCTCGCAGTTCTCCGACGGCGCGGACGACGAGGACGAGCCGAAGAGCGAGAAAGAGCCGGCGATGCTGGCCGAGCACGTGATGATGATCTCGGCCCTCGGACGGGCGCGCGAGGTCATGCGCGAGCTCTCCGAGCGCAATCAGTACCGCGCCTCGCTGCACCTCGTGCTCGGCGCGGAAGGCTCGCGCGAGCCCGGCTTCCTCACCCGCCTCGCCGCCAGCGCCATCCAGCTCGGCTACGACGATCCGATGGCCGAGGGGCTCGCCTTCGGCCAGGGCTGCGGCTTCTACATGTTCGATCAGGGGATGATCCTCGACCTGGCCGGACCGCAGGTCGCGGCGGCCGACGGCGTCACCTCCGACGTCCGCGGCTGGGAGACCGTGTTGCAGCAGTTGCTGGCGATGCGTCCGAAGCGGCCGGCGGACGGCATCATCGTCACGATCTCGTGCGCGGACCTCGTGAATGCCGCGCAGAACGAGACGCGGCTCGCCGCGCGCGCCAACCTGATCAACCGGAAGTTGTGGGACGTGCAGCGCGAGCTCGGTTTCCGGCTGCCGGTCTACGTCCTCGTCACCGGTTGCCAGCAGCTCGCCGGCTTCGAAGACTTCTGCGCGAGCGTCCTTCCCGAAGCGCGCGGCGAGATGCTCGGCTGGTCCAGCCCGCACGTCGCGGGCGTGTCGTACTCGCCGTCGTGGATGGACAGCGTCTTCGACGATCTCCACCGCGACCTCGGCAACCGGCAGATGGAGCTGTTCGCCTCCGCGCCGCGGCCCGCGGGCGTGATGCTCTTCCCGTGGTCCATCCAGTCGCTGCGGAAGCCGCTGCGGACGTTCGCCAATCATCTCTTCAAGTCGAGCGCGTACCACGAGGGGATGCTGCCGCGCGGCTTCTACTTCTGCGGCTCGTTCCAGGGCGAGACCGCCTTCGCCTCCGAGCTGCTGGAGAAAAAGGTCTTCCCCGAGACCGGACTCGCGTTGCCGACGTCGCGCACGAAGATGGCGCGCGACCGCAAGGTGCGCGCGCTGCAGATCGCTGCGGTCATCGCCATCGCGGTGTTCACCATCGGCCTGCTCTCCGCGTCGCGCGGCTTCCAGCACAAGAACGACGTGCTCGTCCCATTCCTCGGCGATGTGCAATCGAACCAGACCGATGCCATGCGGCTGCTCGGCGACATGTCGAAGATCGACTTCTCGCACTACTGGTCGATCGGCGTGCCGTCGTCATGGTTCGGCACGACCGACCGCGACGTCCGCTCCACGCTCTCGAACACGTTCGAGAACGTCATCCTCGAATCGATCTCCGCGAAGCTCGGCAGCAAAGCGCAGCTGGCGATGGACGAGGCGACGCAAAGAATGGAGGCGCCGCGAGGCGCATCGAGAATCATGCGCGCGTCATTCGGCGAGCAGACCCTGCTGCCGATCGACGAGATGAACGAGTTCGCCGCGCTGAAGAAGTACGTCGACGACCTGCGCAAAGTCGAGCAGCACGCCGACATGCTGAACGACGTCGCCCAGCTCGACAGCGGCGACACCAGCGAGCTGGCGGACCTCGTCTCCTACGCCTACGGCGCGAAGCTCGACGATTCCTTCTTCCGGAACGAACAGTTTTTCGACGGCGCTCTTCACGAGACGAAGATGCGCGATCCGTACAAGCCGGCGGCCGACAAAGTCCGCGCCGCGGAGGCGCTCCGCACCATCTCCGACCGCTTCTACCGGCAGCTGTACGACAACAACCCGTTCGCGAATCGTCTCAACTTCATCAAGAACGCGCTCCGCGGCGGCGATCGCATCGCGACCGCCGAGCAGTACCAGCGGCTGGCGCAGGAGATTCACGAGCTGCAGAACGATCTGAACGGCTCGGAGCTGGAGTGGGCCTTCCGGCCGCAGTTCGATCTCGGCGCATCGTTCGAAGCGGTTGCCGCGAACGTCCGGAAGTCGCGATTCCTCGGCGATGAAGCGGAGCGCGACCTCCGGCAGCGCGGCGCCAACGGCTGGCAGGATTTCACCGCGCAGCTCGGTGCGACGACGCCCTTCACCGGCGCCCTCCTCAGCACGCATGACGGAAGGCCGGACAAGAGGCTTTCCACCGATACGGTCGAACTGCAATCCGCCATCGACTCCTTCCTGCACCAGGGATTCGTCCAGCAGCACGCCACCAATGCGACGCTGAAGACGATGCTGCCCGACCAGAAGCTGGCCTGGGACCCGCGCCTGCTGCAGGAGGCGTCGGCGATTTACCAGTCGTACGGCCGCTTCGGCGACAAGGGACTGAAGCTCTTCTCCGCCGATATGCGCGGCTCCATCGATGCCGCGGCGCGCGACCGCGTCGGCATGCAGATGATGGATGTGCTGAAGGACGCGCAGGTGACGGCGGACGCGCCGCTGCCGTCGTCGATGACGAAAGCCGATCTGGAGAACTCGCTGCGCGAAGGGCTCGATCGCTTCGTGACGGCGTCCAGGCCGCTCAACGAGAACATCGATGCGTTGTCGCGGCTCGGCCTGCACGACCAGCGCCGCACCATCATCGCCGTCACCACCGCCGAGGCCGTGCGCCTGCTGCGGCTCGACGACGAGCTGATGAAGCGCAACGCGCCGTACGCCGTCGACGGCGGCCTCACGTGGCCCGACGCCAGCACGCCGCCGGCGCCCGGCGTGTGGGGAGCGCGCGATCCGGCCGCGCTGCAGCTGTATCTCGACACCACGCGCGACCGCCTCTCGCAGCTCGCGCGCGGCTACGCCAAACCGCTGCTCGACTGGATGTCGGCCGCCGCGAGCAAGGACCTGCCGGAGAACGCCGACGTCGTCGGCCGGTGGCAGTCGCTCGTCGATGACCTCAACGACTACGAGGCGAAGAAGCCGAACAATTCGATCGCCGCGCTCGAGGACTACATCGGCCGCTCGATGACGAAGGTGACGATGAAGGATTGCGCGATCGCGATCCCGACGGCGTTGCCGCCGCGCCGCGCCGGCTACCTCGCCGGACGGCTGAACGACCTCACCGGCGACGTCTCGCACGCGTGTTGGACCGCGCAGTCGCACGAGGCGCAGAGGCGCTACAGAAAACTGGCCGACTTCTTCAACGAGCGCCTGGCCAATCGCTATCCGTTCGCCACGGCGTTCCCCGCGGGAAAAGATCTCGAGGCCGACCCCGAGGCCATCCGCGCGTTCTATCAGCTGTTCGACGAGAGCGCGCCGCTCATCGGCGCCGTGCCGGTCGACACCTCGTACGGCGCGCCGCTGGCGGGCGACGTCCATCGATTCATGGACGCGATGCAGAAGGTGCGCGTCTTCTTCGCCGGCTTCCTCGATCCGGCCAAAGCGCGGACGAAGCCGGAGGTCGTGGTCGAGCCGGAGTTCCGCACGCTGGCGCGGCGCGAGGTGGCGGGGAACGAGATCGTCGACTGGTCGATGTCGGTCGGCCACGAAACGATCACGCAGTTCGACAAGAAGAAGGTCGCCTGGATGCCGGGACAGGACGTCGTCGTCACGTTGCGCTGGGCGAAAGACGGGCCGCACGCGCCGCTGAAACCGGAAGGAAAGCGGTTGGTAAAGCTCGACGAGACCAGCCGCACGCTGACGTACGAATACCGCAACACCTGGTCGCTGCTCTGCGCCCTGCGCGATCTGAGCGCGCAGCCCGACGACCTCGGCGCGAACACGAATGCGCTGCCGGTGACGCTCTCGTTCATCGTGCCGACGAAGGCCGCCGAGAAAGCGCTGCCGCTCGACACGCCGGCGCGCGTCTTCATGCGCGTCGCGCTGCTCACGCCCGACGGCGCACCGGTCGAGATCCCTTACTTTCCGCCGAAGGCTCCGCCGCTCGCGCCCTTCCTCGTCGGAGACCTGCGATGACCGAAACCGCCCTCCACACCGTGGGACTCGATCCCGAAACGCTGCTCGCGCCGATCGCCGGCGACAACCCGGCCGGCGAGTGGCTCCGCTACGACGCCGTCTATCAGGACATCCGGAAGCTCCGCGAAGAAGACGATGCGGATCTCCCGCAGGGTGTATGGCAGAAGGAACGGAAGCGCGCCGACTGGTCGGCCGTGGCCGATCGCGCCACCGCGGCGCTGACCACGCGGAGCAAAGACCTGCAGCTCGCGGCGTGGCTCACCGAGGCCTGGCTCAATCTCTACGGCTTCGCCGGACTCGAGTCGGGGCTGCGCGTCACCGCGGCGCTCTGCCACGGATTCTGGGAGCACATCTACCCGCCGCCGGACGGCGAGAACTACGAGCCGCGGATGGCGCCGCTGGCGTGGACGGCGGAGAAGCTCGTGCTGCCGGTGCAGCGCGTGCCGATCACCGCGCCGGCGGGCGAAGACCAGACGCCGTACCGCTGGCTCGACTCCGAGATGGCGCGCTACCAGGAGAACCTGGCGAAGTCGAAAGGCGTCCCGCCGGAGAGCGGCGTCGTCACCCATCCGAAGTTCCTCGTCAGCGTGTCGATGACGCCGGCGCAGTGGTACGCCGACCTCGCGTCGCAGCTGGCCGGTGCCGTCGCCTCGGTCGACGATCTCGAAGAGACGGTCGTCACGCTGGCGGGCGAAGAAAAAGCGCCGAGCTTCAACGTGCTGCGCGCGACGCTCGCGTCGATCCAGTCGTTCGTCTCGCGCGTGCTCGCGGAGCGCGTGCAGAGCGGCGAGCTGGCGCCGTGGGCGCTCGGTGAAAAGAGCGCGCCGCCGTTCGAAGGTCCCGACCTCGATGCGCCGCGGCGCGGTGCGCCGATCACCAGCCGCGCCGAGGCCTTCGAGCGCCTGCGCGAATCGGCCGAGTACCTCATGCGCACCGAGCCGCACAGCCCCGTGCCGTACCTCGTGCGGCGCGCCGTCTCGTGGGAGCACATGTCACTGGCCGAGCTGCTCGAAGAGCTGCTGGCGAAGACGTCTGATTTGGGCGCGATCTACGCGCTGCTGGGGATCAAACGATGAACCGTTCGCACCATACCGGGAGGTCTCCATGACCTGACTCCGGCAGTCCGCCGCTCTCCCGCCGATGTAGCTCGAAGCCAAGGAGGAACCGATGGCTGACGACAGCACTCAACATTGGATCGGCCGTAACCGGCCGCCACGCGTTCAGATCACGTATGACCTGGAGACCGGCGGCGCGGACGTGAAGAAAGAGCTGCCCCTCGTGGTCGGAATCATCGCCGATCTCGCCGGCCCCGACGCGGAAGACAACGCCGCCGCGTTCAAGGAACGGAAATTCATCGAAATCGACCGCGACAACTTCAACGACGTCCTGGCCAAGATCGGACCGACGGTCACGGTGAACAACGTCACCTACAAGTTCACGAAGCTCGACGACTTCCGCCCGGAAGCGATCGTCAAGCAGAACGAGGAGCTCTCCAAGCTCCTGATCAAGCGGCGCAACCTCAACGACCTGCTGGCGAAGCTCGACGGCAACGACAAACTCAACGCAGATCTGACCAAGGTCATCGACGAGAGCGACGCTCGCGCTCAGTTGACCACGAGTCTGGGGTGAGCCATGGCTGACACGACATACAAGTACGACGACATCCTCACCCGCAGCAAGCTGGCCGACAACCCGCACTCGAAGGAGATGCTCCTCGAGTTCGTCAACGCACACGACAAGATCAGCGTCAAGAAGGGCGACACGATCGAGAAGATCCGGAAGCAGGTCGCCGAGCTCGACGCGGAGATCGGCGAGAAAGTCGACGCCGTCCTGCACGACGAGAAGTTCCAGGACCTCGAGGCGTCGTGGCGCGGCCTGCACTACCTCGTCATGAACACCGAGACCGGCCCGCGCCTCAAGCTCCGCCTGATGAGCGTCAAGCGCAACACGCTGAAGAACGATCTCGGCCAGGCGGCCGACACCGATCAGAGCACGCTCTTCAAGAAAGTCTACGAGGAAGAGTACGGGACGTACGGCGGCAATCCGTTCAGCCTCCTGCTCGGCGATTTCTATTTCGATCACTCGCCGGAAGACATGGACTTCCTCAAGAACATCGCCAAGGTGGCGTCGGCGGCGCACACGCCGTTCATCGCCGCGGCGAGCCACAAGCTGTTCAGCAACGAGTGGGACTCGTTCCGCGACCTGGCCAACCCGCGCGATCTTTCGAAGATCTTCGAAGGCTCCGAGCTCGCTGCCTGGCGCTCGCTGCGCGAGAGCGAGGATGCGCGTTACGTCACCCTCACGCTGCCGCGCTTCCTCCTCCGCCTGCCGTACGGCGACAAGACCATCAAGGTCGATGGCTTCGGCATGAATGAGGACATCAACGTCGACGAGCCGGAGAAGAAGAAGATCTGGGAGCTGAAGCCGGCGGAAGACGGCCACGCCTACACCCAGGAAGAGATCGACGCCAAGAAGAAGGAAGCGGCGGACGCAGGCGAAGTCGTGTACGACGTGAAGGCCGGCTGGGATGCGAAGCAGATCCAGGCCGCGCGCGAGCGTGCTCGGGAGCGCCAGCCGAAGAAGCACCGCTACTACCTCTGGGGCAACCCGGCCTACGCCCTCGGCCAGCGCATCACGAACGCATTCGCCATGTACGGCTGGTGCGCCGCGATCCGCGGTCCGGAAGGCGGCGGACTGGTACGCAGCCTCCCCACGCACACGTTCCAGACGGAAGAAGGCGACGTGGCGATGAAGTGCCCCACGGAGCTGGCCATCACCGACCGCCGCGAGAACGAGCTGAGCAACCTCGGCTTCATCGCGCTCTGCCACCGCAAGAACGAGAACTATGCCGCGTTCTTCGGCGCGCAGACCATCCACAAGCCGCAGGCCTACTCCACCGATGCAGCGAACGCCAACGCGCTCATCTCGGCGCGCCTGCCGTACCTGCTCGCGGCGTCGCGCTTCGCGCACTACCTGAAGGTCATCTGCCGCGACAAGATCGGCAGCTTCCAGACCAAGGAAACGATGTCGCTGTATCTCAACCGCTGGATCATGAGCTACGTCCTCGGCACCGACGACGCCGGGCAGGAGCTCAAGGCGCAGTACCCGCTCCGCGAAGCGCGCGTCGACATCTTCGACGTTCCGGGAAAACCGGGCGCCTATCGCGCCGTCGTGTTCCTCCGCCCGCACTTCCAGCTCGAGGAGCTCACCGCGTCGATCCGTCTGGTGGCCGAGCTGCCGCCGCCGGCGAAGTGATCGTTCGACACAGGAGATAAACGATGGCTACAAACATGTACATCAAGTTCGAGGAGCCCTCGATCGAGGCCGCCAGCACGGCGGCAGGGCATGAGAAGGAGCTGGAGGTTCTGTCGTGGAGCCACGGCTTCAGCCAGCCCACCAGCGCCACGCGCAGCACCGCCGGCGCCGGCACGATCGAGCAGGCCAACCATTCGAACCTCTCGTTCACCAAGTATCTCGACGCCTCCACCAACGCGCTGCTCAAGTACTGCTGGAGCGGCAAGCAGATCGGCAAGGCCACGCTGACCTGCTATCGCGCCTCGGGCGCCGAGGACAACAAACCGGTCGAGTACCTGAAGGTCATCATGGAGCACGTGGTGATCTCCAACTACAGCGTCTCCGGCGGTCCGGGCGACATCCCGGTGGAGAACGTGGCGCTCGACTACGGCGTCATCCAGTACAACTACGTCAACCAGAAGTCGGCCGACGGAACCGGCGACGGCAACAAGCCGGCCAAGCACAATCTCGAGACGCGCAAGATCGAGTAGACGTTCATGGACGAAAACGAGATCAAGGTACGGCGGCCTTTGTTCGACCGATTGGTCAACGAAGAGCCGTGGGATCCCGACGTCGATCCGGCAAGACGGCCGGACGGCGATCGGGAGATCCGTCCGCTGCGGACACTCGATCGCGAAGGATTGAAGGAATCGATGCGCCGGGAGCTGGAGCTGCTGTTCAACACACGCGGCCCCGCTCCCGCGCATCGCATTCCGATCCGCGACTGGTCGGTGATCGACTACGGACTGCCCGATCTCGCGACGTACTCCGCCCAGAACCCCGACCATCGCAAGGAGCTCGGCGAGATCATGCGCCGGGCCGCGATGCTCTTCGAGCCGCGCCTCCACGACATCCGCATCCGTCTCGTCCCCGAGCCGCGGCGCGACGTCTCCCTCGGCGCGGAGATCGACGCCATGGTCCTCGTCGACGGCGTCTCCCAACCGATGTCCTTCGCCATCAATGTCCTGACCCGCGACGGAAAGGTGCGCGTCGATGTCGCACCACGATGACGAGTTCCTTCGCTGTTATCTCGAAGAGCTGTCCTACCTGCGGCGGATGGGCGAGCGCTTCGCGCGCCGCCATCCGAAGATCGCCCGCCGCCTCGAGCTGCAGGCCGACGAGTGTCCCGATCCGCACGTCGAGCGGCTGATCGAGTCGTTCGCCTTTCTCGCCGCGCGCATCCAGACGGATCTCGACAACGACTTCCCCGAGATCGCCACCGAGCTGCTCGACATCCTCTATCCGAGCTACCTCAATCCCATCCCGTCGATGACCATCGTCCGCTTCGATCCCGATCCGAAGCTGCCGGCGGCGACGGTCGTCCCGCGCGGCACGCAGCTCTTCTTCGAGACCGACGAGCACGACGTCTGCCGCTTCCGCACGTCGTACGCGACGTCCGTCTGGCCGCTCAAAGTCACGCACGCGCACTTCGTCCAGGGCTCCGACTACGCGGTGTCACGGTCGCACAAGCCGCCCGGGTCGGTGCTCCGCCTCACGCTCGAATCGCTGAACGAGCCGTTCGAGAAGTTGGGGATCGACACGGTCCGCTTCTTTCTCCACGGCGACATGGTCGTGCATCGCCTGCACTCGCTGCTCCTCGACGGACACTGCCGTGTCGCCGTCGTGCCGCACGGAGCGCAGACGATTCCCGATCTGCCGTACCTCGAGATCCAGCAGGTGGGCTTCGACGAGGACGAGGAAGTCATCCCCACGGCGGCGCAGGGCCATCCCGCGTATCGCCTGCTGCAGGAGTACTTCGCGTTCGAGCAGAAGTTCCACTTCATCGACGTCGCCGGCCTGAAGGGACGGGCCGAGGGGACGGCCATCGATCTGCTGTTCATCCTCGACCGCGAGCCGCGCGGACGCGTGCTCGTCACGCACGAATCGTTCGTCCTCGGCTGCACGCCGGCGATCAATTTGTACGAGACGACGAGTGAGCCGATCCGCATCGACCAGCAGAAGATCGAGTACCGGCTCGTGGCCGATCACCGCCGCGTCGAGACCGTCGATATCCACTCCATCCGCTCCGTCTCCGGCTCGTCCGACGCGGCGCAGCGGACGCGCGAGTACTCGCCGTTCTACAGCTTCACGCACACGCTGGCGCGCGAGACGCACGGCGCACGGCCGGAGATGCGGCCCGCGTTCTGGCACGCGCGGCGCGAGGCGGCGTTCCGCGGCGCCGCGGCCTCGCCGGAGCTCTATCTCTCGTTTCACGACAGCGCGTTCGATCCCACGCTGCCGGCCGACGAGATCGTCTACGCGCACCTCCTCTGCAGCAACGGCGCGCTGGCGCCCAGTCACATCGACGCGGAGTCCGCGCTGCATACCGACGAAGTGCTGCCCGTGGCCGGCATCTTCAGCCTGCGCAAACCGACGTATCCGGTCGCGCCGCCGCTCGGCGGCCAGGCGTTGTGGCGCCTCGTCTCGCATCTCTCGCTGAACTTCCTCACGCTCGAAGGCGACAAGGCGGCCGCCGCGTTGCGCGAGATGCTGCTGCTGTATTCGAACCCCGAGTCGCACGTCGATCGCCAGCGCATCAACGCCATCCTGAAAGTCTCCAGCAAGCCGATCGTCGAGCGCGTGGCGAACGCGTGGAACGGTTTCGCCCGCGGCACGCTCGTCACCGTCGAGCTGCACGACAGCCTTTTTCAGACAGGCGACGCGGTGCTGCTCTCGTCCGTCCTGAGCCACTTCTTCGCGCTGCATGCATCGATCAATTCATTCACCCGGCTCGCCGTGCAGCGCTTCGGCGACGAACGGCCGACCACGGCCGGTGACGACCTGAAAGGACGGCAATGGCCGGTCATGGTGGGCGGCAAAGCCGTTCTGTAGAAGAACTGCTTCGCGAAGACGCGTCGCGCTTCACCTTCCTGCAGGCCGTCCGCCTGCTCGAGCAGATCGAGCACGTCCGCCGCGGCACGCGCATGCCGCCCGGCGAGCATATCCATCCGAAATACGAGTTCGTCCTCTTCAGCCACGCCGTCCGCTTCGATTTTCCGGAGACCGACGTCGAGTCGTTCACCGCGCCGCGCAACGACGTCGATCCGCCTTCGATGTCGGTGAACGTCCTCGGACTCACCGGCGCGAACGGTCCGCTGCCGCATCACATGTCGGAGCTCGTGCTCGAGCGCAAGCTGCGCGGCGATCACGCCCCGCGCGAGTTCCTCGACATCTTCAATCACCGTCTCATCTCGCTGCTGTATCGCGCCCGCAAAAAATATCGCCCCGGCATCGATCCGCGCGGTCCCGACCGCGGCCGCGTCGCCACCGTCCTCTTCTCGCTCCTCGGCCTCGGCATGCGCAATCTGCAGGGCCGGCTCGGCATCGATGACCGCATGCTCCTGTCGTACGCCGGCCTGATCGCCGATCAGACCCGCTCCGCCATCGGACTCGAACGGATCATCGCGCACTGCTTCGATGTGCCGGCGAAAGTGATCCCGTTCGAAGGCCAGTGGCACGAGCTCTCCGAGGAGAGCGAAACGCACATCGGCGTGACGGGACGCAATCAGATCCTCGGCAAAGATGCGGCGCTCGGCCGCCGCGTGTGGGACCAGAGCGCCAGCTTCGAAGTGCGCCTCGGGCCGTTGTCGACGACGAAGTTCCGTTCGTTCCTGCCGGGCGGCCACGCGCATCGCGCGCTCGTCTCCATGATCCGCTTCTACACCCGCGAGGAGCTCGCGTTCTCCATTCGGCTCATCGCGCACAAGCATCGCGTGCCGCGCACCCACCTCCGCGCTCCCGGCAAGCCAGGCCGCGCGTACCTCGGCCTCACGTCGTGGCTGAAAACGCGCCCCCCGGAGAAGGAGAAGGACGAGGATGATGCACAGGTGACCTTCGTGGGGCGCAAGTGAGCGAGCTGCGGCAGCTCATCGGCCGGCTCAATCCGGTCTGCAAGCGCGCGCTCGAATTCGCCGCCGCGCTCTGCGTCGCGCAGACGCATTACAACGTCGAGGTCGAGCACATGCTGCGCAAGCTGCTCGACATGCCGGGCTGCGACGTCACGCCGATCCTCCGCCAGTTCAACGTCAACGAAGCGGAGCTGGCGAAGCAGCTCGACAAGGCGATCGAAAAATTCAGCCGCGGCAACGCGCGCACGCCCGCGATGTCGCCGTCGCTGGTCCGTTTTCTGCGCGACGGCTGGGTCGCCTCGACGCTCGCGCTGGAGTCGCCGCAGATCCGCTCCGGCGGCCTGTTCCTCGGACTGCTCGAAGACGAATCGCTGCGCATGCCACTGCGCGAATCGTGTCCGCTGTTCGGAAAGATCGCCGCCGATTCGCTGCGCGAGAACGTCCGCGAGCTGGTGCGCGATTCGGCCGAGGAAGGCGAGCTGCAGGTGGAAGCAGCGCCGAAAGAAACGGCGATCGTTTCGAACGCGCTCGATCGCTACACCGTCGATCTGATGGCCGAGGCGCGTGCGGGGAAGATCGATCCGATCCGCGGACGCGACGCCGAGATCCGCCAGGTCGTCGACATCCTCACGCGCCGCCGGCAGAACAATCCGATCCTCGTCGGCGACGCCGGCGTCGGGAAGACCGCCGTGGTCGAAGGCTTCGCTCTCGCCGTGCTCGCCGAGCGCGTCCCCGCGGTGCTGCGCAACATCTCCGTCCGCATGCTCGACCTCGGATTGCTGCAGGCCGGCGCCGGCGTGAAGGGCGAATTCGAAGAGCGCTTGAAATCGGTGATCGCCGAGGTGAAGGCGTCGCCGGTGCCGATCATTCTTTTCATCGACGAGGCGCACACCATGATCGGCGCCGGAGGCCAGGCCGGCCAGGGCGATGCGGCGAACCTGCTCAAGCCGGCGCTCGCGCGCGGCGAGCTGCGCACCATCGCCGCGACCACGTGGAGCGAGTACAAAAAATACTTCGAGAAAGACCCGGCGCTGACGCGGCGCTTCCAGCTGGTGAAGGTCGAAGAGCCGGACGAGGAGTCGGCGCTCGACATGCTGCGCGGCGTCGCTCCGCATCTCGAAAAGCATCACGGCGTCACCATCCTCGACGACGCCGTACGCAGCGCCGTGCAGCTCTCGCATCGGTATCTGCCGGAGCGCCGGCTGCCCGACAAGGCCATCGGCGTGCTCGACACCGCGGCCGCGCGCGTGGCGCTGGCGCAGGACGGCACGCCCGCGGCGATCGAAGACCTCGACCGCCGCATCCGCATCGCGCAGGCGGAGTCGCAGGACGAGGCGCTGCAGAAGCTGCGCGACGAGCGCGCGCTGCTCGAGACGCGCTGGAAAAAAGAGCGCGAGCTGGTGACGGCGATCCGCAAGTCGGTCGTCGACGACGATCGCGTCCGGCAGTTGCGCCGCGATCTCGACGAGCTGCAGCAGGAGTCGCCGCTCGTGCCGCTCGCCTGCGACGCGCGCGTGATCGCCTCGGTCGTCTCCGGCTGGACCGGCATCCCGGTCGGCCGCATGCTATCGGACGAGATCCGCGGCGTGCTGACGCTGCACGAACGGTTGTCCGCGCGCATCATCGGCCAGCCGCAGGCGCTCGATTCGATCTGCCGCCGCATCTCGACGTCGCGCGCGGGACTCGAGGATCCGGCCAAACCGAAGGGCGTGTTTCTGCTGGTCGGTCCGACCGGCGTCGGCAAAACCGAGACCGCGTTCGCGCTCGCGGACGTGCTGTACGGCGGCGAGCGCAATCTCATCTCCTTCAACATGTCGGAGTTTCAGGAAGCGCATTCGGTGGCCACGCTCAAGGGCGCGCCGCCGGGCTACGTCGGCTATGGCCGCGGTGGCGTGCTGACCGAGGCCGTGCGGCGGAAGCCGTGGAGCGCGCTGCTGCTCGATGAATTCGAGAAGGCGCATCCCGACGTCATCGATCTGTTCTACCAGGTCTTCGACAAGGGCGTGCTCGAGGACGGCGAAGGAGTGCCGGTCGATTTCCGGCACACCGTGATCCTGCTGACGTCGAACAGCGGCGCGAACGTGATCATGGAGGCGTGCCGCACGCCGGGCGAGCAGCGCGACGTCACGAAGATCGTCGAGGCGCTGCGGCCCGAGCTGCTGAAAGTGTTCCGTCCCGCGCTGCTCGCGCGGCTGGTGATCGTGCCGTATTTTCCGCTCCGCTCGCGCGAGATCGTGCGCATCGCCGAGCTGAAGCTGCGCGCGATCCAGGAGCGCGTGCTCGACAACCACGGCGCGGAACTGACCTACGACGCGCGCCTCGCCGCGTCGATTGCCGAGCGCTGCGATCCCGCCAGCGGCGCGCGCGAGATCGATCAGCGGCTCACGCAGACGCTGCTGCCGGAGCTCTCCACGCGTATCCTCGAACGGATGGCCAAAGGCGCCGCGTTCACCAAGATCCACATCAGCGTCGACGCGATGGGACGGTTCATCTGATGGATCGCACGACGCGGCAGATCGTCTGGTTGTCGGCATCGACCGTCGTGCTGTTGTTGCTCACGGCGTGCTGCCTGGTCGTGATGCGGCCCGTTGATCATCCGATGCCGCGCGTGGTCGTCATTACGCCGCCCCCACCCGTCGTCTACCCCTCCCGCCCGCCCGTCCGCCGCCCGCAGCTCGACGTCTCATACGCCCCGCTGATCGAAGACGCCGCCTACCGCAACAACCTCCCGCCCGTCCTCGTCGCCGCCGTCACGCGCGTCGAATCCGATTTCCATCCATACGAGCTCTCGAACAAAGGCGCGCGCGGCCTGATGCAGGTCATGCCCGAAACCGGCGCCCGCTTCGGCGTCCCCTCGCACCTCCTTTTCGATCCCGCGCACAACATCGCCGCCGGCACGGCCTACCTCTCCTGGCTCCTCGACCGCTACAACGGCGACCTCGATCTCGCCCTCGCCGGCTACAACGCCGGCGAAGGCGCCGTCGACCGCTACCGCGGCATCCCCCCGTATCGCGAGACGCAGGATTACGTGCGCAAGGTACGGATGACGCTCAGCAAAATGGAGCGGTGAGCGCGCTGTCTTTCGACTTTCTTTCGCCCTCTTCCGGACTTCTTCACCCTCCGCTTCCGACAATCGCGATGTGAACGAGATCCAACGTATCCGCCGGCTGATCATCGGTCCGCCGCGCGACGTCACCGACCCCCAGATCTTCCACCACATCTCGCTGATCGCATTCTTCGCCTGGGTCGGCCTCGGCGCGGACGGCCTGTCGTCGTCCGCCTACGGCCCCGAGGAGGCGTACAAGGCGCTCGGCGTCCACTACCACCTCTCGATCATCCTCGTGGCCATGACCGCGGTGACGATCACCGTCATCGCCATCGCCTACTCCAACCTGATCCATCACTTCCCCGGCGGGGGCGGCGGGTATCTCGTCGCGTCGAAGCTGCTCGGCAACCGCGTCGGCGTCGTCTCGGGATGCGCGCTGCTCGTCGATTACGTCCTGACCATCACCGTCTCCATCGCCAGCGCATGCGATCAGATCTGGTCCTTCCTTCCGCTGCACTGGACGCCGTTCAAGCTGCCTGCGGAGTTCGTGCTGATCGCGCTGCTGATCGTTCTCAACCTGCGCGGCGTGAAGGAGTCGGTCAACATCCTCACGCCGGTCTTCCTGCTGTTCATCGTCACGCACGCCTTCGCGATCTTCTGGGCCATCGCCTCGCATTTCACCGGACTTCCGGCCGTCTTCCGCGCCGCATCGGCGGACTTCCACACCTCCGTGCAGACGATCGGCTGGGGCCCGCTCGCCCTCATCCTCCTCCGCGCCTATTCCCTCGGCGGCGGCACGTACACCGGCATCGAAGCGGTGTCGAACGGCGTGACGATGCTGCGCGAGCCGCGCGTCCGCACCGGCAAGCGGACCATGGCGCTGATGGCCTTCTCGCTCGCCTTCACCGCGGGCGGGATCATGTTCGCGTATCTGCTGACGCGATCGGCGCCGGAGGCGGGCAAGACGATGAACGCCGTCATGCTCTCGAACCTGTTCGGTCATTGGACGGCCGGTCCGGCGCTGGTGATCGTCAGCCTCGCGGCCGAAGGGCTGCTGCTCGTCGTCGCGGCGCAGGCCGGCTTTCTCGACGGACCGCGGGTGCTCGCCAACATGGCCGTCGATTCGTGGATGCCGCACCGTTTCAGCCAGCTCTCCGATCGCCTCGTGACGAAGAACGGCATCTACCTGATGGGACTCGCGGCCATCGCGGCGCTGGCCTACACGCGCGGCGACATCGGGACGCTCGTCGTCATGTACTCGATCAATGTCTTCATCACGTTCTCATTGACCGAGCTCGGGATGGCGCGGCACTGGATCAAGGACCGGGCGAAGGAGCCGCGGTGGAAGAGCCAGCTGGCGATCCACGGCACCGGCCTCGTGATGTGCCTCAGCATCCTCGTCGTGATCGTCTTCGAGAAATTCGCGCAGGGCGGCTGGATCACGATCGTCGTAACGAGCATCGTGATCGCGTTCGCGTTCTGGGTGCACTCGCATTACGAGGATGTGAAGCTGGGGCTGAAGCGGCTCGACGACATCCTCACGACGGTGCCGCTGCCCGACGCCAACGCCTCGGCCGAGCCGTCTGCGCTCGATCACAAGCTGCCGACGGCCGTCATCAGCGTCGCATCGTTCTCCGGTTTCGGACTGCATCAGATCCTCTCGATTCACAAGGCGTTTCCCGGTTACTTCAGGCAGTTCGTCTTCGTCTCCGCCGCCGTCGTCGACTCCGGCAACTTCAAAGGTGCGGAGGAGATCGAGCGCCTGGAGACGACGACCGAGGAGCAGTTGCGGCGGTACGTGGCGTGGACGCAGGCGCATGGATTTCTCGCCGATTTCCGGCTGGCGGTCGGCACCGAAGCGGTGGCCACCGTCGAAGAATTGTGCGACCGGCTGGCGGAGGAGTTTCCGCGCGCGATCTTCTTCATGGGGCGGCTGATCTTCCGCGAAGAGAAGTGGTATCACCGCCTGCTGCACAACGAGACGCCGCACGCCATTCAGCGCCGGCTGCAGTTCCAGGGAATTCAGGCGATGGTGTTGCCGATCCGAGTGTTGTGATGAAGGCCGTCATCGCGCAGGTGAGCATCGCAGCCGTTACGCTGATGCTCTTCTACCTCGGCGCGAACGCGGCGACCGCCGGCTTCGTCTTCCTCATCACGATCCTCGGCATCGCCGTGACGACGAGCCTCACCACGTCGCTCGTCAGCTCCGTCGTCGCCACGCTCTGCTACAACTATTTCTTCTTTCCGCCGGTCGGCACGCTGACGATCCAGGAGCCGGCGAACTGGATCGCGCTGATCTCGTTCTTCATCGCGTCGCTCATCGCCAGCCGCCTCGTGCTGCGCGCGCGGATGCAGGCGGCGGAGGCCGAGGCGCGGCGGAAGGAAGTCGAAGCGCTGTACGCGTTGAGCGTCGATCTCTTCACGGCCACGAACCGCGCCGGCGCGCTCGGCGAGGCCGCGGCGCGCGCGCTGCGCAACGTCGGTGCGAGTGGCGAGCTGGTGATCTTCGACGAAGCGCAGGACGTCGATGAGCTGCAAAAGCAGACCGTGGAGATCCCGGCACGCACGGGCCGCGACGTCTACCTGCCGCTGAACGTCGGGGGACATGTTGCCGGCATGCTCGTCGCGCGCGAGACGCACGCCACCGTGCGCGCGCTCGAATCGGCGGCAACGCTCGTCGCGCTCGCGGTGGAGCGCGAACGGTTTCTCGCCGAGAGCGCGCACACGCAGGCGCTGCAGGAAGGGGATGCGCTCAAGACGTCGCTGCTGCGCGCGGTGTCGCACGATCTGGCCACGCCGCTCACCGCGATCGCGTTGCAGATCGACAAACTGCGCTCGCTCGTCGACGGACCGGCGGCCTCCGCGGCCGCGGAGATCGCGGAGCACACCGGCCGCCTGCGCCGCCGCATCGAGAACCTGCTCGCGATGGCCCGGCTCGAAGCGCGCAGCGTCGTGCCGCGGCCCGAGCCGACGCCCGCCGCCGATCTTTTTCGCGCCGTGCGCGAACACCTGCCGATCATCGGCCGGATCGAAGTGCGCGTGGCCGACGATTGCCCCGAGATCTACGTCGATCCGTCGCTGGCGCTGGAGATCCTGGCAAACCTCGTCGAGAACGCGCACCAGGCTTCGCCGCCCGATTCGCCGATCGAGTTGTCGGCGTTTCGCCATCCGATGAATGCGGAACAGGTGCGGTTGGAGGTGGCGGATCGCGGGCCGGGACTGCGGGCCGATTCCGACCCGAGCGATACGACGCACCGCGGCCTCGGACTGGAGATCGCGCGCAGCCTCGGCAGCGCGAGCGGCGGCCAGGTCGCGCTGACGAACCGTCCCGGCGGCGGCGCGATTGCGCGCGTCGATCTTCCCGCCGCGCATCTGCCGGACATCGGCGAGGTGCCGCCATGACCTCGCGCACGCGCGTCCTCGTCGTCGACGACGACGACGCGATCCGCCGCACGCTCGACGAGCACCTCACGCTGTACGGCTTCGACGTCATCGCCGCGCGCGACGGCATCGAAGGCTTCGACCGCTTCACGACGTCGAAGCCCGATCTCGTCCTTTCCGACCTGGCCATGCCGCGCGCCGACGGCTTCTCGCTCATCGAGCGCATCCGCGCCACGAACGACACGCCGATCCTCGTCCTCTCGGTGCGCGGCGGCGATGTCGACAAGGTCCGCGCCCTCGACCTCGGCGCCGACGATTTCGTGGTCAAGCCGTTCTCCACGCCCGAGCTGATGGCGCGCGTCCGCGCGCAGCTGCGGCGCTCCGGCGTCGTTCATCGCGCGCAGCTGGAGTTTCCCGAGCTCTCCATCGACATGGACAAACGGAAGGTGACGCAGGGCGGCCGCGAGGTCCGTCTCACCCCGACCGAGCTGGCCATCCTCGAGCTGCTCGCGCGCCACGCCGGACGCCCTGTGTCATTCGATGAGATCATCGCCGCGGTGTGGAAGGGCGCGCCCGGGACTTCGAATGACGCGGTGCGCGTGCACGTCGGCGCGTTGCGGCGCAAGCTCGAGCCCGACGCGTCGAACCCGCAGTACATTGTGACCGAGCCCTGGATCGGCTATCGATTCATCGCCGAGCCGATCGGCTAGCAAAGGAACGATCCATGCGAATCGCCGCACATGCAGTTCTCGTTCTGCTCCTCCTGACCGCCGTCGCCCGCGGCGACGAGCCGGAGAAGCCGGTCACCTTTCACGGTTTCGTCGACGGCTATTACGCATGGAACAGCAACGATCCGCGCTCGCACGAGAACTTCGAGCCGGGCATCGGCACGACGGCGAAGCGCGCGAATGAATTCAACCTCAATCTCGCCGCGGTCGAAATCGTGCGCGAGGCGTCGCCGGTCGGCTTTCATCTGTCGCTCGTCGCGGGCAACGGCGCGGACGTCGTGCATGCCGCGGAAAGCGAAGGATTCCGGCACATCTACCAGGCCTCGGTCATCTACAAAGCCAGCGACCGCCTGACGTTCGAGGGCGGCATCTTCCCGTCGCACATCGGCTTCGAAGGCTTCTTCTCCAGGGACAACTGGAATTACACCCGCTCCTGGCTCGGCGAGTTTTCGCCGTACTACCAGACCGGCGTCCATGCTTCGTACCAGTTCACGAAGCAGTGGTCGGGCGAGCTGCACGTGCTCAACGGCTGGCAGCTCATCGATGACAACAACAACGCGAAATCGATCGGCGGAAAGATCGCCTATTCGAACGATCGCCTCAGCGCGTCATTCAACACGTTCGACGGTCCTGAGCTGCCGAAAGACGATCATCACTGGCGACACTTCGGCAATCTGATCGGCACTTACAAGGCGACGCCGAAACTCAGCGTCGGCGGATCGCTCGACCGCGGCCATCAGCTCTCGGCCAACTGGACCGGCGTCGCCGCGTACGGCCGTTACGCATTCGACGACAAGCACGCATGCGCCGTCCGCGCGGAGCGCTTTCACGATCCGGACAACGGCATCAGCGGATTTGCACAGACCGTGAGCGAGGCGACGCTCACGTACGAATATCACCCGGCCGCCAACCTGATTCTCAAGCTCGAAGGCCGCCGCGATCACTCCACGGCCGCGGCGTTCGACGGCTCGAACAACGAGACCATCGTCGTCATCGGCGCGGTGGCGACCTTCTGACGCTGCGTCAGGAGCTCACATCAACGCTGCAAACCGATTGTTGGCGAAGTTGGGCGGCTGCACATAGCCGGGAGTGGCCCGTTCCTGGTAAACGATCGGATCGCGGTCCCAGCGGGCCTGTTGCCGCCGCTGCCGTCCGGGGTTGCCGGGGATGGCCGCCCACGCCGTCGCCGCATGGTGGTTGAGCGTGGCGATATCCGTCTGGGCCTCGCCGAGGATCGTGTTCTCCTGGGTGATGCGGGCGGCGTGATTCCCCGGATCCGCTTGTCCGAGCTCGGTGTAGGCAGCGAGAATCGCCTGCCGCGCCGGCACGGAAAACCCGATCGCGTCGATGCATGCCCGGAGAATGTGGCGTTGCAGCCCGACTCGTATGTGCCCGCCGTTTCGGGCGCGATTGATGGCGGCCTTATTGGTATTCACGATGCCCTGCTGCTGCGCGATGAGCGTCAGCAGTTCCGCCCGTCGCGCGCCCACCGCCCGCTGCACGACGTTCCGCGCCATCAGCGGCTGCACGGTCGCGGCGCGCAACGACATGCGCGTCGCTTCCGCCTCGAGCGCCAGGTCGTGCACGAAGGCCGTGCCGGACGGAAACGGGTTGCGCACGCGGCCCGTCCGCTGCTGGACGACGTGCGCCAGCTCGTGGGCCAGCAGTTGCCGGCCGCGGGGCGTCGAGGGGTCGTACTGTCCGGGTGCGAAGTAGACGTTCGAGCCGCGCGTGAAGGCCACCGCGCCGATTGATGCCGCCTGCGGTCCGACGTGCACACGTACGTCGTTGAACTTCGCGCCGAACAGTGCCTCCATCCGCTGGCAGACCTCGCCGGGGAGCGGCTGTCCCATTCCGCGATGCAGATCGAATGCGGTCTGCGGCATCTGCGCCGCCGTTCCGCTTGCGAGCCGCTGGACGGGCGGCCCGCCCTTGCCGTTGACGACGCGTGGGGCACCGTTGGGGAACGATCCCTGGATCACATCGCGCATGAGCGTCTCCCTGTGACGTCGATGATACGCCGTCTCAGGTGAGGTGGCAGCTCACTAACGGAACCTGCTCTCGAGCTGTCCGATCAACTTCAACGCGCTTTGCGTGTCTCTCACCTCGATCACGTGCAGGCGCGTGTTGTCGAAGCCGAGAAGCTCCGTGGCGTTTCGGAGGGCCGTCGCCCGGATGAACGTGTCCTGCCGCACACCCGGAATGTCGGTCCGATGCTGATGCAGTTTGGGCCAGTTCTGCTCCTCGACGGTCAGCCATCCGGTCAGCGGTTGCTGCCTGCTGTCGTAATCCATTTCCGGAAGGAATTCGCCCGTGATCCGGATGATCGTGTCGTCGATGAGATGTTTCATCAGCGGCCAGACCGTGTCGGGGTCGTCGAGGAGCTGCCGCACGCTCTGTTCGAATCCCTGTTTCTGCGCCAGGGCGATCAATGCCTGGGACGCGTCGTGCCAGTCGTTTCTCGTCATGATGCCGAGGCCGAAACTGATGACGTCATCCTTGAGCCAGATGTTCGACGCGTCCTTGATGAAGCTCGCCAGGTCGGCCGCGACACTGGCGTCGCTCAGCTCCTGCTCCTTCAGCGACGCGGTTCCGCTGTTGAAGCCCTTCGCCTGAATCTGAGCCAGGCGCTTGATCGCCGGTACGACGATCTGCTGGGCCAGCACGCGGATGAATTGCGTCTTGAACATGTTCCCGGCGGGCGTTTGCGGTTGCCAGTCGGTCATGGCGTTGGTCAGCCGGCTGACCAGGGTGTTGAGCTCCTTGACCGCTTTCTGTTTTGGGACGCGGCTTCCCTTCGGGTCGTATGCCCAGTCGTACGCGGCGGCGCTCGTGGCGATGTTGATCTGCGGCATGACCTTCGGATCGATCTTGATGCCGATGGTGAGGAGATCGTTCATCGTCAGGTCTTTGTGCCCCGTTCCCGAGGTGCGCCACGACCAGTTGCGCGGCTGGACTCCGAGATTTCCTTCCGGAAGATCCCAGTTGACGCCGAAGCCCGCCTGCCAGCGGTTCGACGTGATCAGATTTCCGAGCGTCTTGATGGACGCCATCTCTTTGAGCTCGCCGTGCACCGCGTTGATGATCTCCTTGACCCCTTCCTTCGTCGGTACCGGCGTCCCCACTTTCACGGTCTCGACGAAGAAGGGAGGGGTGACCAGCTCGATGACGTTGCCGGCGTCGGTTTCGAGGAGGTACGGGAGACCGAGCTGCTTCTGCTGCGATTTCGCGAACTCGAGGTGCGCGATTCCTTCCAGCGGATTCCCTTTTTCGGTCTCGACGAAATCGAACTCGAAGCCGACCGTCGTGTACCTGCCCGCGAAGTTCGCTTTCGTCTGATCGTTCTTCAGGCCGGCGTCGATCCGCGCCTGCTCCGTCCGGATCTGCGAGAGACTCGTCCGCTGGATGATCTCCGCGGCCGACGCGCGCATGCTCATCCGCAGCGCCTCCGCGTCGAGCGTGCGGTCCTGCACGAGCGCGACGCCCGATCCGAACGGGTTGCGCACCCGCGCCGTCCGTTGCTGGACGACATGCGCCAGTTCGTGCGCCAGCATCCGCCGGCCCGCCGGAGTCGCCGGGTTGTACGTGCCGGCGGCGAAGTAGATGTGCGAGCCGTGGGTCAGCGCCGTGGCGTTCAACGCCGCGGTCTCGCGGCCGACATGCACGCGCACGTCGGCGAAGGAGGTGTTGAAGACCCCCTCCATCCACCGGCGCAGGCCGCGCTGAATCGGACTGCCGCCTTGCGTGGAGAGCTGCAGCAGCGACGGCGGGACGTGCATCGCCGTGCCGCGCGTCACCGGCTCGATGCCGCCTCGCCGGCAGCATTGGATGACGCCCGGCAGTCCGCCGCGGAACGCTCCCTGAACGACGCCGCTCGGTCCCGGTTGCACCGCCGGCACCGCCGGACGCGGCGGCCCTGCCACGGTCCGCTGCACGACCTCGGCACGGTTCGCCGTCAGTCTCTGCACCGCGCGGTCGGCCTCCGCTTCGAGCGCCCGGTCGTGCACGATCGCCGTGCCGTTGCCGAACGGATTGCGCACCCGGCCGCTCTTCTGCTGCACGACGTGCGCGAGCTCGTGCGCTAGGATCTCGACTCCGCGCGCGGTCGAGGGGTTGTACTGTCCCGGCGCGAAGTGGATGTGCGAGCCGTGCGTGAACGCCAGCGCGCCCATCGAGGTGGCGGCGTTGTCGAGATGGACGCGCACGTCGCCGAACGCCGCGCCGAAGAACGTTTCCATCCGCTGCCGCACGAGCGCCGGCAGGGGATGCCCGCCGTGCACCGGCGCCGGCGTCCGCTGTTCCGGCAACTGCACCGCGTTCGGGAGCGTCCGTCCCTGCAAACGCGGCAGTCCGTGGGGAAAGAACCCCTGAATGACAGACGTGGGCATGGGTGTCCCGGATACGTTTACGTCATTCTACCAGTAATGCCATCTGCGCCATCCTCTTGAGGTGATGCGTCAGCACCGCCTCCAGCACTGCGGGGATGCGGCGCGTGTCGGTGATCGACTTCTCGCCGGCGCGCAGATCCAGCCGTCCGGCGGAGACCTCGCGGTCGAGCAGGCGGAGGAGGGCGCCGCGATCGCGGGTGCCGTCTAGCTGCAGAAGGAGGAACCGCGCGAACGGATCGTCGACCTCCAGCACGCGGTGATGCTGGTTAGTCACGAGGAGTCCCTTTGCCGCCTGGCGCCGCGCGAACGAGCTCGCGCGCGGATGGCTGCTCACCACGTTCGTGCAGGCGGGCGGCATCGCGTGCAGCGTGACGACGCCGTTCCAGAAGAGCGCGTGCAGCAGGTCGGCGAGCACGCTGTCGTCGTCGGCGGTCGTGCCGAGGCGGCGGCGGACGTCGGCGAGGAGGTCGTCGAACGAGGCGGCGCGCGGCGCGATCGAGGCCAGCGACACGAGCGCGGCTTTCGTCACCGAATGGCTGGAGGAGAACGTCTTGCCGCGTTCCGTCCGGAAGCTCTCGCTCACGCCGTCGCGGAGGTCGGGCTGGTCCCCGAGCGGCGCGGCTCCGGTCGCGGCGAAGAGGCGCCGCATCGTCGCGGGACGCATCGTCCGGTCGGGCGTGACGTCGTCGTGGCAGAGCAGCGTGCGGCGGAACGTGCGGTTCACGACGAAGTCGAGGTACTGCTCCGCCTCGATCGGATCGGCGGCCAGCGTGCGGAGGCGGTTCGCCACCGCCGGCGCGAGGTTGTCGACCTCCGACTCGTGCGCTTCCGCTTCGCAGACGTACCGCAGGCGATGCTCCGCGGCGCGCGACACCATCTCGTGAAAATAGAGCGGCGCGTTCGTCTCCTCGAAGTATTCGTGCAGCAGATAGCTCGGCCGGTGGCGATACTCCTCGAAGTGCTCGCGCGCGCCGCGGATGAATTCCGAGTGCGGGTCCTTCGAGTCGCCCACCGAATCGGAGAGGAACTCCACGAGCTCGAACGCGCGCGCCGTCTGCTGCTCCGGCTCGTCGACGCCGCGCGTGTGGTACAGCAGCATCTCGCGCATCATCCGCCGCATGTGCCAGCCGGGGTACGTGTTGTAGCTGACGTACGCGATGCCGTTCGGCGCGAGGTTCTCCCGGCAGATGGCGAGGATCTTCTCCTGCACCTCGCGCGTGACCCACGAGAAGACGCCGTGGCAGAGGATGTAATCGAACGTGCCGAGCGAGGCGTCGACGTCGAGGATGCTCAGCGTGCGCAGCTCGATGTTGCTCAGCCCGAGCTCGCGGATCTCGTTCATGCCGTCGTCGATCTGCCGCGGCGAGAGGTCGATGCCGGTGAAGCGGCTCGCCGGCAGCTCGACGGCCATCGGGATGATGTTGCCGCCGTCCGCGCACCCCAGCTCCAGCACGCGGCATGACGCGGGCGGTGCCGGCTCGAGACCGTGCAGCATCGCCAGCGCGGCGAGATGGTCGGGATGCGTGTGATGCTGCGACCCGCTCGCGTAGGGGACGCGGTCGTAGGATTCGCGGACGCGGTCGTTCGTGCTCACCCGGTCAATGGAACGGCAGGAAGCGGCGCGCGGCCGACCAGAGGCCGCCGACGCCGTCGTTGTCGGCGAGCGCGGTCGTTGCCGCATTCTCCAGCAGTCTCATCTCGACGATCGACACCGGACCGCGGATCGCATCGATCGTTTTCTCGTACGCCTTCGAGCCGTCTTTCCACACTTTGTAATTGATACGATTCGCCGCCTGCGTGCCGGCGACGCAGAACGCGGTGACGCAGATTTCCATCGCGCTGCCGCGATCGGCGGCCGCGCGGATCGCGTTCTCCAGCGGGATCATCTCCGTATTCGCGTGATAGCTGCCGGCGACGAGGTTGTTCGGGGCCACCAGTCCGCCGAGGCAATCGGCCTTCAGGTGCAGCCACTCGTAGTGGTGCCGCGAATCGGCCGCAGCTTTCGATGCGCGTCCCGCCGCGTTGCTCGCCGAGATGCCGCCCATCGCGGTGTTCGTGCTCGCGTTCGAGCCGGTCCGCCCGCCGACCGGGACGCGGCCGGTCGTCTTGATCGTTTCGCCAAGGACGTAGCGCTGGTACGTGCTCGCCACGATGTCGGCCCTGCCGCCGTCCGCATCCTGGCCGAGCCACGACATCGTCGAGTCGACCCAGCTGTAGGCCCATCGTCCGGCGCGCGTCGCCGCGGCGGCCCTGACGGCGGTCCGGGCCGCGGTGCTGCCTGCGCCGACATACGCGGCACCGAGATACGCCGCGCCGCCCTTGACCGCTGCCGTCGTGGCCAGTCCGGCGAGCGCGCGCGTCCTCGACATGTCGCCGCGCGCGACCGCCGCGCGATACCACGACACATCGCCGATCAGGCCGCCGGTCGCCAGGTCCGCGACGTCGTACACCGCGCCGGCCGCGGCGTAGATGCCGCGCGATGCGCGCATGTCGGGATGGAATTCGCCGCCTCGCCTGAGCTCAGCTCGCGTCGGATAGTCGTTCGGGTTGAAGACCAGCCCTGTGCGCGTCACGCGGGCGCACTGGATCGTCGCCTGCGCTCCCATCCGCTCCGCCTCCGCCTCCAGCCTCGCGTCGCGCACGACCGCCACTCCGCTGCCGAACGGGTTCTGCACGCGGCGCGTCCGCTGCTGCACGACGTGCGCGAGCTCGTGGCCGAGGGCGTGTTGTCCGCGCGCGCTGTTCGGATCGTAGTGGCCGGGCGCGAAGTGGATGTTCGAGCCGTGCGTGAACGCCGTCGCGCCGAACTGCGTCGCGTGCATGCCGGTGTGGATGCGCACATCGTTGAAGTTCGTGCCGAACAGCGCCTCCATCTTCTGCCGCACGACCGGCGGCAGCGGATGGCCCGGCAGGTTGCCGAACGCGGTCATCGTCTGCGGCAGCTCGACGGCGTTGCCGGTCTGGCGCTGTGCCCGCGGAATGCGTCCCAGTCCGTGAGGAAAATGACCCTGGATGACGGTTCCGGGCATGACTGCCTCCGTTCAGGGGCGCCGTTTCATCTTCGCCTGACCCACCCCGGCCATCACGCGGCCGATCGGCGCTTCGAGCTTCATCAGCCCCCGCGCGTCGCGGCCGGTCTGCGCGAAGCCCATCCGTTTGTACCAGTCGGTCAGGTGGCCGCTGCCGTCGTCCTGGCTGGAGAGCACGACTTTCGATTTTCCGAGCTCGATGCCGGTGCGCAGCGCCGACTCGAGCAGCGAGCTGCCGATGCCCTGCTTGCGATGCGCGGCGTCGACGCCGAGGTCGGTGACTTCGATGCGGTCCTGGCGGTCGTGCACCATCACGGAGCCGACGCTGTGGCCGCCTTCGTTCGCCGCGATGCGGTAGCTCCCCTCGGCGACGCGCACCGGACGCGACACGTGTACGGGCATCGCGCGCTGCACCGGGCCGGGCATCTTCGCCTGCATCGGCGCGCGATGCGCCGCGGCGCGCTCGCCGAGCCGGTCGGCTTCCGCTTCGAGCAGATGGTCCTGCACGACCGCGACGCCGGTGCCGAACGGATTGCGCACGCGGCCCGCGCGTTGCTGCAGCACGTGCGCGAGCTCGTGCCCGAGGATCTGCTGGCCCTGCGGCGTCATCGGGTTGTACTGGCCGGGGGCGAAATGGATGTCCGTCCCCTGCGTGAACGCGAGCGCGCCGATGGCCGCCGCGTGCGGGCCGACGTGTACGCGCACCTCGCCGAAGCTCGCGCCGAAGAACGACTCCATCTTGGTGCGGACCTCGGGAGGCAGCGGCTGCCCGCCGCCGGAGAAGTTCGCCAGATTGGCCGGCAGCTGGAACGCCGCGCCGTTGCCCGACTCCGCATGTGCGTGGCGCTGCACGGAGAGCGACGGCCGCTGCCGCGCGGCATCGCGGATCGGAACCTGTCCCGCGGCTCGCTGGGCAAGTCCCAACCGCGAGAGTCCACTCGGGAAGTAGCCCTGAATCACGTTAGCCCGGCTCATCGTTTGTTCCTCAATGACGGATGTATCGATTGTACTCCCGGCCCGGCCCGCGGCATAAACTACGCCGCATGGTTGAAGAGCTGCGCAGCCGCCCTCCGGCCGTTGCCGGGACGTTCTACGAGGCCTCGCGCGACCGCCTGCGGCAGCAGGTCGCGTACTGCTTCAAGGAGTCGCCGGTGCAGGAGGCGAAGGAGCGCTTCATCGGCGCGGTCGTGCCGCACGCGGCGCTGATCTACAGCGGTCATGTCGCCGCATCGTTCTACGCGGTCGCCGAGATCCCGAAGCGGCTCATCATCCTCTGCCCGAATCACACCGGCATCGGGCACTTCGCCGCGATCAATCGCGAAGGCACGTGGCAGATGCCGTTCGGCGAGGCGCGCATCGACACCGAGCTCGCCGACGCGCTGATGAAGAAGACGGCGCTGCTCGCCGACGACGATCGCGCGCATGCCCGCGAGCACTCCCTCGAGGTGCAACTCCCGTTTCTCCAACAGCTCCTCGGCAACGACTTCACGTTCGTCCCGATCTGCCTTGGCGCGCCGCGCTACGACCTCTGCGAGGAGATCGGCCACGCGCTCGCGGACGTGATCACGGCGCAGGGCGAGCCGGTCGGCATCCTCGCCAGCTCCGACCTCAATCATTACGAGGATCAGAAGACGACGATGGTGAAGGACGCGCTGGCCATCGAGCAGGTGCTGGCGCTGAATCCGCGCGAGCTGTGGCGCGTCGTCGACGAGCTCGACGTCTCGATGTGCGGCTACATCCCGACCGCCACCATGCTCATCGCCGCGCGCGCCCTCGGCGCCACGCGGGCACGGTTGATGAAGCACGCCACGAGCGGTGACATCAACCACGACTACGGCCACGTCGTCGGTTACGCCTCGATCATCATTAGCTGAATGCAGGTTCTGTTTGCGACATCCGAAGTTTCTCCGATCGCCAAGACCGGAGGCCTGGGCGACGTGTGCGGCTCGCTGCCGAAGGCATTGCGCGCGCTCGGACACGACGTCGTCATGTTCATGCCGTTCCATCGGCAGGCGCGGCAGTGGTTCCTGAAAAACGACGTCGAGGTCGAGCATGTCGTCTCGACGCCGATGTCGTGGGCCAACTGGACGGCCGACCTGACGCTGCTGCGCACCGTGCTGCCGGGAACCGACATCCCGCTCTACTGCGCGGCGAACGATTACTTTTTCGACCGCGAGCAGATCTACGCGCCGCGCGCCGACGGCTTTGATGATTCGGTCGAGCGCTTCGCCTGGTTCTGCCGCGCCGTGATCCGCGGCTGCGAGTTGCTCGACCTCCAGCCCGCCATCGTCCACGCGCACGATTGGCACACCGCGCTGCTGCCGGTCTACCTCGACTCCGGCCTCCGCGGCAGCGCGGCGTTCCAGAACGCGCGGTCGGTCTACACGATCCACAACCTGCACTACCAGGGCGTCGCCTCGCGCGAGAAGTTCGATTTCCTCGGCCTGCACAGCCGCTACTGGACGCCCGACGCGGTCGAGCATTTCGGCGACGTGAACCTGATGAAGGGCGGCATCCAGCTCGCCGATCAGGTCACGACCGTCTCGCCGAATTACGCGCGGGAAACGCAGACGCCGGAAGGTGGCGCGGGACTCGACGGCGTGCTGCGAAACGTGGCGCGGAAGTACCGCGGCATCCTGAACGGCATCGACGTCGACGACTGGAACCCGCTGACCGACGAGCATCTCGTGGCGAACTTCGAGCCCGGCAAGATGCACGGCAAGACGATCAACAAGCGGATGCTGACGAAGGAGCTCGGGCTCAAGTACAAGGCGAAGACGCCGCTGATCGGAATCGTGTCGCGGCTCGTCGATCAGAAGGGATTTCAATTGATCCTGCCGGTGCTCTCGAACATCCTCCGCGCCGGCGCGCAGCTGATCATCCTCGGCACGGGCGAGCCACGCTACGAGCTGCAACTACAGGAGGCCGCGGCGCAGCATCGCGACGCGTTGCGCGTGATCATCGGCTTCGACAACGCGCTCGCGCATCGCATCTACGCGTCGTCCGACCTGCTGCTGATGCCGTCGATGTACGAGCCGTGCGGACTCAATCAGATGTACGCGTTGCACTACGGCACGCTGCCGGTCGTGCGGCTCACCGGCGGCCTCGCCGACACCGTCATCCCGTTCGACGGCACGAATCGCGCGGAGGCGACCGGCTTCGGTTTCATCTGGCCGAATCCGACGGACCTCTATCTCGCGACGTGGGTCGGCATGCTGAACTTCAAGGACTCGCGGCTCTGGAAGACGCTGCAGGCGAATGGCATGGCGCTCGATTTTTCATGGGACCGTTCCGCGCGGCAGTACGAAGAGGTATACCTTCGCGCGCATGGATGAGAAGGCACAGGCGTACGAGGAGTGCTACGCGGCGATCACCGCGATCTGGAGCGATGAAGGCGGCGCGACGCTCGACGACATCGCGCTGATGGCGACGATCAACTCGGTGCTCGCCAATCGCTTCGGGTCGTATTTCTGGACCGGCTTCTATCGCGTCTGCGGCGAGCGGCTGATCGTCGGCCCGTACATCGGGACACTCGGCTGCCTGCAGATCGAGTTGGGCCGCGGCGTCTGCGGCACCGCCGCCGCGAAGCGCGAGACCGTGATCGTCCCCGACGTGAACCAGTTCCCCGGCCACATCGCGTGCGATGCGAATTCGAAGTCGGAGATCGTCGTGCCGGTGTTCGGTCCGGGCCACGAGCTCATCGCCGTGCTCGACGTCGACAGCGACCGGTTGAATGCGTTCGACGAGGTCGATCGCCACTGGCTGGAGAAGATCGTCGCGCTATTCGAGTAGCTCGAGGATCGCGCGCAGCTCTTTCTTCACGCCGGCGAGATCCATCTTCGGCGCGGCGGGCGATGGATCGGCGAGCTCCAGCTCCAGCTTCTTCTTCGCGCCGGCGATGGTGAACCCTTCCGAATACAGCAGCTGCTTGATGCGCAGGATGATGTCGATCTCCCGCCGCGTGTAGAGCCGTTGCCCGCCGCCGCTCTTGTTCGGCGCGAGGGGCGGGAACTCCGTCTCCCAGTAACGAAGGACGTACGGCTGGACATCCGCCATCCGGCAGACCTCGCCGATTTTGAAGAGCTCCTTTTCGACTGCCACGGATGGAATTATAGGAGTGCGGCGGCTTGCCGCCGCTTTGGAGTGCGGCAGCTCGCTGCCGCGCAGGCAAGCCTGCGCACTCCAAGGCGGCAGCAAGCTGCCGCACTCCGTCAAAACATCGCGTTCGGTGTCGGCGCGATCGTCGTGTGCGGCTCGGCCGGATGCACGCGCTCGATCACCCACTCCGGATGCTCGGCGCGGAACGACTCCACCATGAAGCAGCGGCGGCACACCGGGTCCGACACCGCGAACACGTTCGGGATCTGCTCCGGCGCGATGGCCGTCCAGTCGGTCACGCCGCCGCCCGGCGTCACCACCGCCCCCGCTTCCTCGATCGTGTGCCGGCAGAAGTAGCAGCGCTTGCCGATGAACCAGCCGTCGACGATGGTCTCCAGCGCGCTCTGCTCCGGCGACGACTCGATCTGCGCGAGGCAGGCTTGGTCGCATCCTTCGCGATCCGGCCAGCGCGAGCAGGCGTCGAGGCGCAGCTCCGGCTCGCCGCTCAACGCCGCGAGTTTCGCGGCGCGCCGCGCATCGACTTTCACCGCCGCCGGCTGGAACGTCTCGGGGCAGACGATCAGCCTCACGCCGCGGTAGCGGAACCAGTTGCGAATCGGCATGGCGTTCCTCCATCCCCATCGTCGCCCTCCCGCAACCATCACGCCGTGCAGTAGCGCACACGACAACGTGTCACCGCATCACAACGAGCCGTGCGTTGCGTCGCTGCTTCGCTTTGTATCGCGGCGCATCGTCGCCCGGTGGTCGCGTTGCCCGCTGCGACCAAGGAG
>Ga0207677_10000035_pt1 | contig 117469 bp, 109 predicted proteins | sample KBSMisM42_FD_184311 | JGI IMG/M metagenome (GOLD analysis project Ga0207677, IMG submission 184311) | Miscanthus rhizosphere microbial communities from Kellogg Biological Station, Michigan, USA - KBS Miscanthus M4-2 (SPAdes) (version 2) | ecosystem: Host-associated > Plants > Roots >...
AACATCGCGCCGAGTCTCTTACGCCCGAGGTAAACGTTCGATAAATTGCACGGATGCGCATCCTCGTGGTCGAAGACGATCCCGACATGTCGCGCTTCATCGCGCGCGGGCTCGGCGAGCAGGCGTATGCCGTTGACGTCGCGGCCACCGGCGAGCAGGCCATCGAGCGCGCCACCACGGCGCCGTACGATGCGATCGTGCTCGACGCGATGATCCCGCCGCCTGACGGCTTCGAAGTCTGCCGCCGGCTGCGATCGGAGCAGGTCGACGTCTCGATCCTGATGCTCACCGCGCGCGACTCGCTGCGCGATCGCGTCGAAGGGCTCGACTCCGGCGCCGACGACTACCTCGTGAAACCGTTCGAGTTCCCCGAGTTGCTCGCGCGGTTGCGCGCGCTGCTGCGCAGGCGCGGCGCGCGGCAGTATCCGGTGCTCGCGATCGGCGAGCTGCGCATCGATACGCGCTCGCATCGCGTAATGCGCGGAGAGGCGCCGCTCACGTTGACGACGAAGGAGTACGCGCTGCTCGAGTTCCTCGCCGTCAACGCGGGACGGGTGATCGGACGCGAAGAGATCGCGGAACACGTGTGGAACGAAGAGTTCGATCCGTTCTCGAACCTGATCGAGGTCTACATCGGACGCCTGCGCCGGCTCATCGGCGCGGAGAGCATTCAAACCATTCGCGGATCGGGCTACATCCTTGAGTGACCTGCAACGGCTGCGCATCCGCCTCACCGCCTGGTACACGCTCGTGCTCGCGGTGATGCTGACGGCGTCGGGCCTGGTCAGCTACGCGCTGATCAAGCGGCAGCTGCGTCAGACGACGGAGCGCACGCTGGCGGCGAATGTGCGGCAGCTCGCCGCGGCGCTCGAGACCGAGGCGGCGGAGGGCGGCGGCGCGTTGACGCGGAAGGCGGCGACGGAGGAGCTGAACGAGTTTCGCGACAAAGAGCGGCCGATGAAGATCCTCACGCGCGATCGGCAGCTGTTCGCCGACGCGGTGCCGTTCAGCGGCAATCTGCGCACGCGGACGGAGCGGATCAGGATCGGCAACGCGGAGTTCATCGCGGTGGTCGGGCAGTCGCTCGATGCGCAGGACGAGCTGCTCGCGCACCTGCGTGAGGCGATGCTGCTAACGATTCCGCTGGCGCTGCTGATCGCGGCGGGCGGCGGCTATCTGCTCGCGCGCAAGAACCTCGCGCCGGTGGCGGAGGCGTTCGAGGCGCAGCGGCGATTCATGGCCGAGGCGTCGCACGAGCTGCGGACGCCGGTGACCATTCTGCAGGGAGAGCTCGATGTCACGCTGGCGCAGGAACGCGATGCGAGCGAGTATCGCGCGAGTCTCGCCATCATGCGCAAGAGCACGCGGCGGCTGACGCGGATCGTGCGCGATCTCTTTCTCCTCGCGCGCGGCGACGCGGGGCAGTATCCGATCAACGACGAGCGCTTTTATCTCGACGAGGTCGTGGCGCAGACGGTGCGGACGTTTCGCACGGTGGCCGCGGAGCGCGGCATCGCGCTGCGCGAAGAGCACGAGTCCGATTTGCTGATGCGCGGCGATGAAGATCTGATCGAGCGGATGATCGGGAACCTCATCGACAACGCGATCCGGCACGCGAAGAGCGAAGTGGTGGTGAAGTGCGGCCGGTCACGCATCGAGGTCCGCGACGATGGCGACGGCGTCCCTCCCGAGCTGCGCGAGCGGATCTTCGAGCGCTTCTTTCGCGGCGATCCGTCGCGATCAGGCCTCGGGTTGCCGATCGCGCGCTGGATCGCCGAGGCGCATGGCGGGACGTTGAAGGTGGACGGCGGGAGCGTGTTTGTTGTCACGCTCCCGCTGGAGATCAGATCTCCGGCGCAATGAGGCCGATGTTGTTGTCGCGGCGCTTGTAGATCACGGAAATGCGGTCCGAATCGAGATCGCGGAAGACGATGAACTCGTTCTTCGAGTCCTCGAGGCGCAGCGCCGCTTCCTCGATCGACATCGGGCGGATCGGCAGGTTGTTCGTCTTGATGATGCGCGGGCGGTTGTCGTCGCCCTCTTCGCGCAGGCGGCCCGGCTCGAGCACCTGCACGGCCCACTCGTTCACCTGTTCCTTGCGGCCGTTGCCGTCCTTGCGGTGGTGATCGCGGATCTTCTTCCGGTTTTTCTGGGCCTGGCGCTTGAGGTGGTCGATCGCGGTGTTGATCGCGTCCTGCATCGACTCGTCGGATTCCTGGACTGTCTTGACGTCGTGGTCCTTGCCGACCACGAGGATTTCACAGATGTTGCGGTACTTCTCGACCTGAAGGACGACGCGCGTCTCGATGACGTCGTCGAAGAGCTTGTCGCTCACCTTCGTCAGCTTCTTCGTGACCAGGTCGCGAATGTCGGGAGTGACGTCGAAATTACGGCCGATGATGCCGGTTGCCATGACAAAGAACCTCGCTTCTTCAGAAAATCTGCTTCCGGTCCGTCGACGAAGGAATGTTCAGCTCGTCTCGATATTTCGCCACGGTCCTGCGCGCAATGTTAATCCCCTCGTCATTCAGAATCTTCATGATCTTCGAGTCTGAAAGAGGCTTGCGCGGATCCTCGGCTTCGATGTAGCTCTGGATCTTTTTCTTGACCGTGAGAGAGGAGATGTCCTCGCCCGTGTCGGAGTCGATGCCGCTGTGGAAGAAGTACTTCATGAGGAACAGTCCACGCGGCGTGTGCATGTACTTGTTGGAGACGACGCGGGAGACGGTCGACTCGTGCATCTGGATGTCGTCCGCCACGTCGCGCAGCACGAGGGGGCGGAGATAATCGATCCCTTTCTCCAGGAACTCGCGCTGATGTTTGACGATCGATTCGGCGACTTTGTAGATCGTCCGCTGGCGCTGGTCGAGTGACTTGATGAGCCAGACCGCCGAGCGGATCTTGTCCTTGATGTAGTTGACCGTCTCGCCGTCGGACTTCGAGTCCATCGAGTTGAGCATGGAGCGGTAGCTGGCGTTGATGCGCAGCTTCGGCATGCCGTCTTCGTTCAGCACGATGATGTACTCGTCGCCGACCTTGTGGACGTAGACGTCGGGCTCGACGTAGATGGCCCGCTCGTTGGAGTACTTCCGCCCCGGTTTCGGATCGAGATGCTTGATCACCTCGACGATGCTCTCCAGCGTCTTCATGTCGATGGAGAGCGTCTTGGAGAGCTGCACGAAGCGGCGCTGCATGAACTCTTCCCAATGGTCGCGGACGATCTCCTCGACCAGTGGGTTGTCGATCTCGAGGAACTGCAGCTGCAGCAGGAGGCACTCGCGCAGGTCGCGCGCGCCGACGCCGATGGGGTCGAGCGACTGGATGACGTTGATGGCCTGGTCGACCTCGTGCTGCTCGTACGGGCCGGCGCCGGTGATCTCTTCGGACGAGGCGCGGAGGTAGCCGTCCTCGTCGATGTTGCCGATGATGAAGTGGCCGATCTCCTTGATGCGCGGCGAGGCGTCGCTCATGCTGAGCTGCCAGGTGAGGTGATCGGTGAGGTTGGGCGGCCGGGTGAGCGTGTTCTCGATGGGGAACTCTTCGTGCTCCTCCCCCATGCCGCGCGGGTTGTAGCCGTACTCGATGTAGTCCTGGAAGTAGGCGTCGTAGTCGATCTCTTCGAACGAGTCCTTCTCTTTTTCCTTCGGCGGCTCGGCCGCCTTGGCCTCTTCCTCGGTCTGCGTCTTCGCTTCCTGCGCGTCGGTCTCCGCTTCTTCCTGCTTGGTCTCTTCCTGCGTTTCGTCGAGGAGCGGGTTTTCCAACAGCTCCTGATTTAGGACTTCCTGGAGCTCGAGTTTGGACAATTGCAGCAGCTTGATCGCCTGCTGCAGCGAAGGCGTCATGATCAGCTTCTGCGAGAGTTTTAGGTGTAGTTTCTGTTCTAAGGCCATGGTCCGGAATTCGACAGGGTGACGACGTTCTCGGTCAGCTCAGGTTGAAAGATTCGCCCAGGTAAATCCGCCGGACCTCCGCATCTGCCGAGAGACTTTCTGGCACGCCCTGCCGAAAAATTTCACCTTCTTTGATGATATAGGCGCGATCCGTGATCTTCAATGTTTCCCGCACGTTGTGATCAGTGATGAGTATCCCGATTCCCCTCGCGCGCAGCTGAGAAACGATTCGCTGGATTTCGAATACAGCGATTGGATCGATTCCTGCAAATGGCTCATCTAGCAAAATGAATGCCGGGTTGATCGCGAGGCTTCGCGCAATCTCCACCCGACGCCGTTCTCCCCCCGACAGACTGAACGCCCGGTTCCGAGCGATGTGCGTGATCCCGAACTCCTCGAGCAGCTGCTTGGTCCGCGCCTCGCGCTCCGCCAGCGGAAGGTTCATCGTCTCGAAAACGGAGAGAAGGTTCTCCTCCACCGTCAGCTTGCGGAAGACCGACGCCTCCTGCGGCAGGTAACTGATGCCCCGCTGCGCGCGGAGGTACATCGGCAGCTCGGTGATGTCGTCGTCGCCGAGGGTGACGTGGCCGTCGTCGGGGCGCACGAGGCCGACAATCATGTAGAAGGTGGTGGTCTTCCCCGCACCGTTCGGCCCGAGGAGTCCGACGATCTCCCCCTGCTGGATGTCGACCGAGACGTCGCGCACGACGCGCCGCCCCTTGTAGACCTTCACCAGATGATTCGCCGACAGCCGCAGCGGATTCGGAGGCGGCGTCTCAGGGTCGTTCGTCGTCACGGCGCGGATTGTATCTTCGCGACGCCGTAGTTCGTAGCTTGTCTGACGTCAGACCATCGACCAGCTACTGCCCCGCTTTATACGTCCCCTGCGTCTGCGTCGTCGGCGACACGACCTCCACCTTGTTGCGCGCGAGGTCGAACTTGATCTGCTGGCCGCTGAGCGTTCCGGTCGGATCGGTGGCCGTCGCCGGGTTGCCGGTGATGTAAACCATCCGCTGCGGCACTTTGTAGATCGCCTTGTCGCCCGTCCCCTTGCGGTTCGACTGCTTCTCCACGAGCACGATCTTGCCGTCCGACTCGACGTGATCGAGCTTCTTGTTCGTGTCGAAGAAGAACGCCGACTTCTCGCTCGTCATCGAATGCGCTTCGTCGTTGATCTTCACGTTGCCGAGGAGGTCGATGCGGCGGTCGCTCTTGTGCGCGAGGAGCTGCTCGCTCGTGGCCAGGATCGGCGACTTCTTCGCCGTGTCGCTCTCCTGGTAGAGCGTCATCCGCACGTTGCCGCGCGCGTTGATCTGGTCACCCGCTCCCTGCACCTGCATCTCCTGCGACATCACGACGTTGTAGTCCTGCCACGCGCGCACGTTGCCGCTGAAGACCGACGTCTTGTTCGCCTGCCGCATCACGAGCGAATCGGAGTTCACGAACACCGGCTTGCTCGCCGGGAAGACGTTCGTCGCGTCGGCCGACGCGTTCACCTTCCCCGGCTTCGAGGCCATCTGCGCGATGACCTGCCCCGTCGCCTTCGCCGTCTGCCCCTTCGGCGAGAACTCGATCTGCTTCGCCTTCAGCGTGTCGCCCTCGGAGATCACCGTCGGATCGAAGCCCTGGTCGGCGGTCAGCAGCACGCGGTCGCTGACGATGTCGTAGAAGGCGCGCATCGCCGTCGCGTCGTGCGTCGGGTCGTGATACTTGAAGTTCCCTTCGATGATCGACGTCGTCGCCTTGTGTGTCTTCTGATCGAAGACGACGGTGAGGTGATCGCCGAGGACCTGCCGCACCACCGGCCCGAATTCGTGCATGACCACGCGGTCGTCGGCTTTCATGTCGTTGACGGCGCGGTTCACCAGGCTGACGCGGAAGCGGTTCGCCACGAGGTCGCGGCGCGGCGGTCCTTCGAGCACCGCGTGCGCCACGCCGGCATCGCCGAACGCGTTGATGGCGCTGATCTGGCCGTCCGGTCCGATCTCGCTGTTGAAGCGCTCGCAGGTGATCTCTTTCCGTCCGCCGAGGTCTTCGCCGGGGTTCGCGGCGGCAGCCATGACGATGAAGACGTGGCCGTTGCCTTCCAGCGACAGCAGGCGCTTGCGGTCGACGGTGAAGCGCCCGACGCTGTGATCGCACATGAGGCGGTCCGCGGCGTGCGTGACGACGACGTGCTGCTCGAACGTGACGTCGTTCTCTTTCCGCCGGAACGTCCCCTCTTCCGACGCGATGGTCATCGGCGCATCGGCCGGCGTCTCCGGCGACATCGTCGCGTTGAGCTTCGCGAAGAGGCGCAGCGTCTCGGATGGGACGTCCATATCGAGGCCGCCCGCGTTGCCGGTCCAGCGATCGATCTTGAACTGCACGGGAATGCGGTTGGTGAGGCGGTTGCCGTCGTAGTGCATCTCGGCGGTCGTCACCTCGACGCCGTCGCTCGACGTCACCTTCACGCCGCCTTTGAGGTCCGCCTCTTTCGTCTGCGAGTTGAACTGCGCGCTGGGGCAGATGATGTTGTACTTCAGCCCGGTCGGACGATAGACGGTGAGCTGCACTTCTTCGAGCGTGTTCCAGCCGGAGCGATAGGCCACGACGCGCTTGGCGTGGATGTGCATCGCCAGGCGGCCGGCGATGGTCTGCGTGTCGTCGAAGATCTTCGACTCGGCCTGCGGCTTCTCACCCGTGCGCGTGACCGCGACCGGCTCGGTGGCCTGCTTGTCGCGCACCTTGCTCCGGTTGAAGCTCAGCACGAGGATGAGAATGAATCCGAAGAACGCGATCGGAAGCACGATCTTCAGAATTCGAATGATGCGTTGCACGCGTCTGGCAACTCCTTAGCCGTGCTCGTCATTCCGCCGCGCGCACGTCTTCGATCGTGAGGCGCGCGCCGCCGGCCGCGTACGAATCGGGCTCGACGCGGAACAGCACGTCCGCCCGCACTCTCTGCACGATCTCCGCCGCGAGCTGTTTCACCGACGGCCAGACGACCGCCGGGACGCGCCCGCTGCCGTCGTCGAGCATCAGCTCGCAACAGTCGTCGCCGAAGATCCGCGTGCCGACGACCTCGACGCGACGCGCGATGAACAACGGCTGCGGATTCCCCGCGCCGAACGGCTGCAGCAGCTCGTGCGCCTCGATGAAGGTACGGTCGATCTCGCCGAGGGTGAGCACCGCATCGGCCTTCGCCTCGCGGATGAAGAGCGCCTCGTCGAGCTTCGCGAAGTTCGACGCGAGACGCTCGCGCAACGCCGCGAGGTTGCGCGTCTCGAGCGAAAAGCCGCAGGCGAATTCGTGTCCGCCGAAATGCGTGAAGAGATCGGCGACCTTCTCGAGCTGCGCGTGCAGGTTGATCGACGGGATCGATCGCGCGGAGCCGACGCAGCGGTCGCCCTCGATCGTCATCACCAGCGCGGGACGGTGGAACTTCTGCGCGAGACGCCCGGCGGTGAGGCCGAGGACGCCTTTGTGCCAGCCAGAGCGCGCGAGGACCACGATGCGCTCATCCCCGCGCACCTCCTCCTCGGCGGACTTCCGCACCCCCGCCTCGATGTCCTGCCTCTCCGCATTCATCCGATCGAGCTCCGCGCACACCACCCACGCCGAATCCTCGTCTTTCGTGTGAAAAAGCTCGATCGCGGTATTCGCGGAAGCGAGACGTCCGGCGGCGTTGATGCGCGGTCCGATCTTGAAACCGATGTCTACCGATCGTAGAGGCTTGCCCAGGAGGCCGATGCGGCGGATCAGGGCGCGAAGGCCGGGATTGCGCGGGTCCTTGAGCCCCGTCAGTCCGAGCCGCGCGATGGTGCGGTTCTCGCCGATGAGCGGCGCGACGTCGGCGATGGTGCCGATCGCCGCGATCTTCAGCAGCGAATCGATGGAGATTTTCTTGTCGTTGCGCCGGATCAGTTCGCAGCAGAGCTTGAACGCGACGCCGACGCCCGCGAGGTCCTTGAACGGATACGCGCACCCCGGCTGCCGCGGATTGAGCACCGCCGCGGCCTCGGGGAGCGTGCCGGGCGGGAGGTGGTGATCGGTGATGATGACGTCGATGCCGCGGTCGATGGCCAGGCGCACCGGCTCGACCGAGGTGATGCCGCAGTCGACCGTGATGACGAGCTTCACGTTGCGGTCGGCCAGCACCCGCTCGAGCACCTCGATCTTCAGGCCGTAGCCGTCGACGAGGCGATGCGGGACGACGAAATCGACCTCCGCGCCGATGGAGCGGAGCACGGTCTGCAGCAGGACGATCGAGGTGACGCCGTCGACGTCGTAATCGCCGTAGATCAGGATCGTCTCGCCGTCGCGCACCGCCCGCGCGATCCGCTCGCACGCCTCGCCGATGCCGTGGATCGTCGACGGATCGTGCAGGTCGTCGATCGTCGGCGCCATGAAACGGCGAAACGAGTCGTCATCGACGACGCCGCGGCGGATGGCAATCCGGCGCAACGCGGCGTTCGCAATCGGAATGGGAAGATCGCGGGGGGCTTCGGCGAGGGTCCAGTGGTCGAAGATCAAGATGAGCTATTGAGCCGTTGAGCTGTTCAGCTTTTGAGCTCAACCGCTCAATCGCTCAACAGCTATTTCTCAAAATACCCCATCTTCCTGAATTTCTTGTATCGCTCTTCAGGGAGTAGAGATGCTTTGATTTTCTGCAGTTCTTTGAGCGCTTTTTCGAGGTGCGGGGCGAGGATCTCCGCCGCCTTCGCCGGGTCGGCGTGCGCGCCGCCGGGAGGCTCGGGGATGATCTCGTCGATGATGTTGAGCTTCTTCAGATCGGACGCCGTGATCTTCATCGCGGCCGCCGCATCGGACGCCGCGGCGGGACTCTTCCACAGGATCGCCGCGCAACCCTCGGGCGAGATCACGGAGTAGACCGCGTGCTCGAGCATCAGCACGCGATCGCCGACGCCGAGCGCCAGCGCGCCGCCGCTCCCCCCCTCTCCCCCCCTCCCCGATCACCGTGACGATCAGCGGCGTCTTCAGTGCCGCCATCTCGCGCAGGTTGACGGCGATCGCTTCCGCCTGTCCGCGCTCTTCGGCGCCGAGGCCGGGATAAGCGCCCTGCGTGTCGACGAAGCTGAAGATCGGGAGATCGAATTTCTCCGCGAGCTTCATCGCCCGCAGCACCTTCCGGAATCCCTCGGGACGCGGCTGCCCGAAGTTGCGGAGGATCTTTTCCTTGGTGTTCCGCCCCTTCTGGTGGCCGACGACGCAGCACGGCTCGCCCTTGAAGCGCGCGAAGCCGGTCACGACCGCGGCGTCGTCGCCGAATTTGCGGTCGCCGTGGATCTCGGTCCACTCATCAAATAGATAGGAGATGAAGTCGAGCGTGTAGGGTCGCTGCGCGTGGCGGGCGACGAGCGTCTTCTGCCACGGAGTGAGGTTGGAGTAAATCTCAGCGGATACTTTGGTAAGCTTCAGCTGGAGCTCGGTGATCTCGGCTTGCCTTGCGGGCTCAGCCTCCATCGCTGAAAGCTCCTCAATTTGCCGCCGCAACCGGACGATCGGCTCTTCGAACTGCATCGGATCGCCGTTCATGGAGCGTGACCGTAACAGATGACCGCGACCGAAGCAACGACAGAAAAACCGGCTGAGAAACCGTCGCTCATGGAAACATGGGCAGCGAACGAGGTGATGCGTCACGTCCCCTCGATCGACTGGATCGTGCGCAAGCTGGACGAGGACGTCCGCCGCCGGATCGACGTTCTCTGGGCTCCCGTTTCCACGCTGCCGACGGCCGATCCGCGCTACCCCGCGATCGAGCAGGCCTTCCGCTCGCTCTGCCGCGCGCTCGACCATCTGGCCGACGTGGCCAAGCACATCCGCAACTCGCACGCGCCGCACGACCTCGCGCTGCACATCCCGTGGGCGCTGAATCACGCCACGAGCTGCCTGCGCACGGTCGACGCGCACACGTTCGGCCGCCGCTTTCCGGTGCAGACGCACGAGCGCTCGAAAGCGGAGCCTCTCTACGCCGCGCTGCTCGTGGTGCTGCAGGACCTCGACAGAATCACGCCGCTGATCCGCGCGATCGATCCGGACGTCGACGATCGCCTGCTCAATCGAACGCCGCCGCCAGCCGTTCCGGCCATGACGGCTGACGCTCCCCCGACAACCTGACGGCGCGCGCCGCGATCAGCGCGTCGCATCCGAGGATTTCTCGATTGCGGCAGCCATCTTCCAGTTGTGGGGTGCGGACGTCTCGTCCGCACAGTCTCCGAGCGGACGAGACGTCCGCTCCCCTCAACAGGATGGTCCGCCCGCCGCGGCGAGGGTGGCGAACCCTTCGCCGAACGCGCCGATCCACGTCTCGAGCTTCTTCAGGTTCTCCGGCATCGGCTTGCCGGAGCCGTCGCATGCCGTGCCGTAGCCGATGTGGTGCATCTCGTGCGCGATCGTCGCTTGGAACTCGTCGCGCGGGACCGAGTCGATGTACATGAAGATCGCGTTCTCCTCGAAGACGAAGCTGTTCTTCGCCGGCTTGATCACCGGGTAGACCGTTGCGTGAATCGCGGCGTTCGGCGGGAGGTACGCGCGCGCCAGCCCCGCCGCACGTTGCAGGTCGGCGTGCAGCCAGTCGTCGAGCGTCTCCGCCAGCAGCTCGCGCCGCGCGAGCAACTCGTCCGACATCACGAACTGGCGGAACGTTGCCTCATCGAACGCCCGATGCATCCCGAGCTCGCGCTGCTTCAGCCGCACATCCTCGTCGCAAACAATTTCTTCCATGTCTCGGCCGGGATCGGCTGCTGCGCCGCCCGCGCCGGTTGGCTACAACATGTTCAACGGATCGACGTCGATCGTCACGTCGACGCCCTTCCACTTCCGCCCCACCATCGCCGCCTCGATCGCTTTTCGCAGTGCGGTGCGCTGCGGCGAGCGGACGAGGATGTGGTAGCGCCACACGCCTTTGAGCCGCGCGAGCGGCGCGGGCGCCGGGCCCTGGATGCGCGTCCCCGCGAGCGGCGCGACGAGCTCCTCGATCCGCTTGCCGCTCTCGATCGCCGCCTTCTCCACGTCGGTCAACGTCGCGCCGCGGAACACCAGCGCGATCATCGACGTCACTGGCGGATAGTGAAACATGCGGCGGAACTGGATCTCCGATTCGTAGAACGCTTCGTAGTCGTGCCGCAATGCGTGCTGGATGGCGTAATGCCCCTGAAACGCGGTCTGGATCATCACCTTGCCGCGCAGCTCTCCCCGTCCCGCGCGGCCCGCCACCTGCGTCAGGAGGTAGAACGTTTTCTCCGCGGCGCGGAAGTCGGGATAGCCGAGGATCGAGTCGGCGTTGAGGACGCCGGTGAGGGTCACGTTCGGGAAGTGATGGCCCTTGCTGAGCATCTGCGTGCCGATCAGCGCCTGCGTCTCGCGCGTGCGGAAACGGTCGAGGATGCGCACCAGCTCGCCCTTCTTCCGGGTCGAATCGCGATCGAGCACTTCGACGGAAATGTCCGGAAAATCGCGGCGAAACCGCTCCTCGACCTTTTCCGTGCCGAAGCCGATGGGCTGCAGCACCTCGCCGCCGCACAGCGGACATTTCGGCGGGATGCGCATGCGGAAACCGCAGTAGTGGCAGAGGAGGATGCCGTCGCGCCGGTGCACGGTCAGCGTGACGCTGCAGTCCTTGCAGCGGAATTCGTGTCCGCAGTCGCGGCAGACGAGAAACGGCGCGTAGCCGCGGCGGTTGATGAGGATGATGGCCTGCTCGCCGAGGGCGAAGGTCTCGCGCAAGGCATCGCGCAGCGTCGCGCTGAAGAGGACGAAACCGCGGTCTTCCTTCTCCGCGCGTTCCTTCCGCAAGTCAATGATTTCTACGTCGGGTAGCGGACGCGCCTCGACGCGGCTGAGCATCTGCAGCAGCGTGTACTTCCCCTTCGCCGCGTTCTCGCGCGACTCGAGCGACGGCGTGGCGGAGCCGAGGACGACCGGGATCTTGCGCGACGCAGCGCGGACGACGGCGAGGTCGCGGGCGTTGTAGCGCGGGTTCTCCTCCTGCTTGTACGCGCCGTCGCCTTCTTCGTCGACGACGATCAGGCCGAGGCGCGGGAACGGCGTGAAGAGCGCGGAGCGCGGACCGATGGCGACGTCGACTTCGCCGCGCCGCGTACGCCACCACTGGTCGTACCGCTCGCTCGGCGAGAGATTGCTGTGCAGGATGGCGATCCGCTCGCCGAAGCGCTCCTTCAATCGCGCCGCGAAGACCGGCGTGAGCGCGATCTCCGGCACGAGCAGCAACGCCTGCTCTCCCCGCTTCACCACTTCGCGCATCAGCTCGATGTAGACCTCGGTCTTCCCGCTCCCCGTCACTCCTTCGAGCAGGAAGGGCGTAAACGTGCCGAGCGTCGGCTTGATCGCGTCGATGGCGGCACGCTGCTCGGCGGAGTGGCGGATCTCGCCGAGTGACGCGGCATCGAGCCCGGCGAGAAAGGCATCGAGCGTGTGCCGCCGCGGACGCCGCTCGATGCGCACGATCTGCTTCCGCGCGAGTGTGCTCAACGTCGAGGCGCCGATGCCGGCGTTCTCCAGCGCGCGCACCGACATCTCGCCGCCGCGCGTCTGCAGCAGTTGCACCGCCTCCGCCTGCTTCCCCTTCAACGCCTCGGCCGTCGCATCGAGGACGACGAAGCGGTCGTAGCGGACGCCCTTCGCGTCGTGAAATTGATCGCGCACGGCGATGATGCCGGCATCGCGCAGCCGCTCGATCGTCGAGCGCGACACCTTCAATTCTTCGAAGATCATCGCCAGCGGCAGCGGACGTCTGCGCAGTTCGTCGATGAGCGGACGGTCTGATTCGAGCGCGCGCGATGGATCGTCATGGACGAGCACCGCCTCGCGCCGGCCGCGCGCCGACATGTTCGCCGGCAGCGCGGTGCGCAGCATCTCGCCGAGCGGCGCGATGTAGTACTCCGCGGCCCAGCGGCAAAGCTCGATGATCTCCGGCGTGAGCGCCGGCTCGTCATCATCGAGCACGGCGCGGATCGGCTTGATCTTCACCGCGTCGTCGACCTGATCGACCAGCGCGACGACGAAGCCGGTGGTCCGCTTCGTGCCGAGCGGCACCTCGACGCGCGAGCCGAGACGCACGCCGTCGCGCAGATCGTCGGGGATCGCGTAGGTGAAGCTGCCGTGCACCGCGAGCGGCACCGCCACTTCCGCGAACGCGGAGATGCCGTGCGCCATCAGGCGCTCCGCCGCGCGAAGATGATGGCGATGATGAGCGCCGCGCCGGCCGCGACGTAAGCCGCGGCCTCGCCCGCCGGCAGCCGCCAGCGCGGCGCGGTGGCGAAGCTCATCTCGTACGCGGTGCCGTCCTGGCTGCCCTTCGCGATCTGCGCGCCGGCGACGATCACGCGGCCGTTGCCGTTCATCCCGTTCACGCGCAGCAGCACCGCGCCGGGCGCGCCGATGTCCCAGCTGCGCTGTTCGTGTCCGGCGACATATTCGTGCCGCGTGTCGAGCACGCGCCCCTTCGCGTCGAGCAGCGCGAGCGCGAACGTCAGCGGCTGGCCGGTGGTCTCGACGACGTAGACCTTGTAGCGGAAGTCGGGCGATTGCTCGAGCCCTTGCAGGACCGCGCTGTCGCCGGTGCCGGCGGAGAATTGCTGAGGGATCGCGTTGAACGACGACGCGACGCTGCGCCCGACTGCCTCGCCCGGCATCGCGCTGAAGAGCCTCGCGTGCGCGAGCAGCGGCACGTTCGCTTCGATGCGCATCGCACCGAAGCCGTCGGGCGCGCCGAGGAGGTCCGCGCCGACCGCGTCAAAGTGGCGCGTCTCTTTCGCCGCGAGATGCAGCATCGTCGCATGCGGCGCCGGATTCGGCCGCTCCGCCGCGAGAAACGACAACTTCACATCCGCCGCTTTCGACGTCGTGTTCGTGATCGTGAACGAGGTCTCGTACCGCCGCCCGTCGCCGCCAGCGCCGCGGCCGAAGATGGGGATGAAGAGATCGCGGGAGGAGTAGGCGGCGAAAACCGGGGTAGATAGCAGGTAGCAGATAGCAGATAGCAGGAGAATGCGGGCCGCCCTGCTATCTGCTATCTGCTGTCTGCTATCCCGCATTCCGCGAAGCGTACAATATCGACCGACCCATTCGTCCCCCTCCCCATGAGTGTTCTTCTGTACGCTGTGACCGCGGCCGCGGCAATCGCCGGGCTGCGCCTCGTCACGCCGCTGTCGCGGCGCGCGATGGTGGTCCTCGCGCTGCTGCCGCTCTGCCTCACGGGACGCGCGCTGCTGACCGGCAGGATCTACGCGCCGATCGACATCGCGTACACGAACGAGCCGCTGGCGTCGCTGGCGGAGGAGTCGGGCGTCACGCGCGTGCTCAATCCCGCCGCTTCGGATGTCTTCGCGCAATTCCTGCCGTGGCATGCGGCGATGCGCGACTCGGTCCGGCACGGGCAATGGCCGCTGTGGAACCGCTTCGACGCGGTCGGCCATCCGCTCCTCGGCGCCGCGCAGGTCGCGCCGCTGCATCCCGTCACGATCCTCGGGTTGCTGCTGCCGCCGCCGGATGAGCCGACGTTCGCCGCGTCGATGCTCTTCCTCCTCGCCGCGCTTTCGATGTTCGCGCTGCTGCGCGATTTGCGAGTCGCGGAGATCGGCGCGTCGTTCGGCGCCGCCGCGTGGATGCTGTCGACCTACCTCGTCTCGTTCGCCGGCACCGCGCACGGCCTCTCGTTGTCGGTGCTGCCGCTCGTCCTCCTCGGCGCGCGCCGCGTAGCGCGCAAACCGAACGTCCGCTCGATGATCGTGCTGACGACCGCGCTGCTGCTGCTCCTGCTCAGCGGACATCCGGAGACGACACTGCACGTCGTCGCGCTCAGCGTCGCGTTCTTCTTTTTCGAATGGCTGCCGCGCCCGCGCCGCGCCGCGATCTTCGCGGGCCTCGGCGCCGGCGCGATCACGCTGCTGCTCGCTGCGATCTACCTGCTGCCGATCTTCGACACGCTCGGCCAGACGCGCGAGATGCACGAGCGGACGTCGATCGCGAACGTACACGCGGACGCGACCGAGCTCGCGCATCGCCTGCGCGTGAACCTCCTCCCGTTCCTCGAAGGCCAGCAGGGCGAGCCGGCGATGCACGAGGCGGCGATCACACACGGCTGGTTCTCGACCGCCTACTCCGGCTCGCTCCTCTTCGCGCCGGCGATCTATACGCTGCTGTTCGTGCGCGACCGTCGCCGCTGGTTCTTCGGCGGCCTTCTGCTGTTCGGACTCGCGGCCGGCGTGAAGCTGCCGGGCCTCGCCGATCTGCTCGCGCGGCTCCCCGGTTTCTCGCTCGCGCTCAACGAGCGGATGCTGTCGTTCGCCGCGTTGTCCATCGCGGTGCTCGCCGCGATCGGCGTCGATGAGTTCATCAAGGAACGGCGCAGAGCGCTGGCGATGCTCTTCATCGCAACGGCGCTCGTCTTCGTCGGCGCGTTCATCGCGGCGCAGCCGGCGATCGACGCGGCGGCGCTGTCGCGCAGCTTCATCCGCCTGCACGCGATGCGGATGTTCGTCCCGCTCTTCTTCGGCGCCGCGATTGCGCTCGGCATCCGCTCGCGACGCCACGCCGCAATCGCACTGCTCGCGCTGCTGCTGATCCAGCGCGCGGGCGAGACGTCGACGCTGCAGCCGACGTTGCCGCGCCGCGCCTGGTATCCGCCGATCGCGGCACTCACGCCGCTCGCACAAAGCAACGACGTCTTCCGCATCGTCGCCCTCGGCGCGATCCTGCCGCCGAACATCGCCGCGCATTACGGGCTCGAAGATGTCCGCGGCTACGAGGCGATGACGCACGAGCGCGCCGGCGGGACGCTGCCGCTCTGGTCCACATCGCAGCCCGTCTGGTCGAATCGCGTCGACGACCTGAGCGCGTCGATGCTGTCGATGCTGAACGTCCGGTACGCGCTCGCGCCGTTGCGCAGCATCGCGCCCGCGGGATGGATCCATCGCGCTACCGGCCGCGGCTTCGAGCTGTTCGAGAACGAGCACGTGCTGCCGCGCGCGTTCGTGCCGCGCGTCATTCACTTCGCGCCGCATGCGCGCACGCTCGCGGCGATGGCGCATTGCCGCGACTTCGCTGCCGAGGGTTGGATCGAAAGCGGCGAGGAGCGGACGGTCGTCAATGGCACGGGACGCGTCGGCGTGCATCGCGTCGGATCGCAGCTGCGCATCGAGGCATCGATGTCGACGGCGGGCTGGATCATCGTCTCGGAAAACGGCTGGCGCGGCTGGCGTGCGCTCGATCGCGGCCGCTACGTCGTGCCGCTCCGCATCGGCAACGACTCGTTCATCGCCATGCACCTCGACGCCGGCGAGCACCAGCTGGCGCTCGCGTTCTGGCCGCATTCGTTCGTGATCGGGCGCGCCATCACGCTGGCCACGATCACCGTGCTGCTGATCGCCTTCGCGCTGCTGCGGCCGGTTGTCGTCGATGACGAAGAAGACGACGTGGTGCTCGAGCCGGCGCGCGCCTAGAACTGAATCCCGAGCTCCGCCATCACCTTCTTCATGTCCTGCCACACCTCTTTCTTCGCGGCGGGCGTGCGCAGGAGGTACGCGGGATGGAACGTCGGCATGACTTTGATGCCGTGGTAATCGAGCCACTGGCCGCGCGCGGCGGTGATCGAGTAGCTCTTCTCCAGCAGGCTTTGCAGCGCGAACTTGCCGAGGGTGACGATCACGCGCGGCTTGATCAGCTCGACCTGGCGGCGGATGTAGGGGCGGCACGATTCGAGCTCGTCGGGGTCGGGATTGCGGTTCTCCGGCGGGCGGCACTTCACGACGTTCGTGATGTAGACGTCGTCGCGCGTGAGCTTCATCGCCTTGATGATGTCGGTGAGGAGCTGGCCGGCGCGGCCGACGAACGGCTCGCCCTGGAGGTCTTCGTCGCGGCCCGGCGCTTCGCCGATGAACATCAGGTCCGCGTTCGGATTGCCGACGCCATAGACGACTTGGGTGCGCGTGCCTGCGAGCTTGCATTTTGTGCAGGCGAGGGCGATGCGTTGGAGGTCGGCGAGGTTTTCGTCCTCGGACGGGGGGTGGGCGGGTTGGAGAACCCGCCCCACATTGAGATCGAGGTGGGTGTAGCCGAGGTCGCGGAGGAGGGTGAGGTCCGCGTGGAGATCCGGAGTCATGGGTGAAGTTTATCAACCGGCACCGGTGCAGATAGCAGTTGCGCTGCTTGTCTAGCAGTTGCTAGACTACACGAATCGTGACACAGTGGTACCTTCTCACGCACAACGTCCCTCCCCGGCCGCTCTACCTGCGGGCGAAGGTCCGGCAGCGGCTGGCGCAGGTGGGGGCGGTCGCGCTGAAGAACTCCGTCTACGTCCTGCCGCGGAACGATGACGCGCTGGAGGATTTTCAGTGGATCGCGCAGGAAGTCGTGAGCGGCGGCGGGACGGCGCACATCGTCGAGGCGAGCTTCGTCACGCCGCCGGCCGGCGAGATTGTCGCGATGTTCCGGGCGGAGCGCGACGCCGACTACGAAACGCTGATCGCCGAGGCACGTGAAGCGCGCAAGCGCGGGCGGGCGGCGGATGCGGGGAGCGCGGCGGCGAAGCTGAGCAAACGACTCGACGAAATCCGGCGGATCGATTTCTTCGATGCGCCGAAACGCGCGGCTGCCGAGGAGGCGATCGCCGCGCTCGATGCACGGGCCAGCGGAAAGGAGAAGCCGCGCATGTTGAAGCAACATCCGGAACTTTCTGGACGGACGTGGGTCACCCGTCCCGGCGTGAAGATCGACCGCATCGCCACGGCGTGGTTCGTCCGCCGCTTCATCGATCCGAAGGCGAAGTTCCGCTTCGCCGCGCCGCTCGAAGGGCGCTCATCGAACGCTGAGCTCCGCTTCGACATGGTCGGCGGCGACTTCACGCACGACGGCGATCGCTGCACGCTGGAGACGCTGGTGCGCACAGTCGGCCTCCCCGACCGCGGCGTGAAAGCGATCGCCGAGATCGTGCACGACCTCGACCTCAAGGACGGCAAGTTCGGCCGCCCCGAGGCACCCGGCATCGCGCGGATGATCGAGGGGATGGTCGCGCGCTACGCGAACGACGAGGAGCGGCTGGAGAAGGGGTTCGCGATGTTCGATGATCTGCACGAGGCGTTGTCGGCGCGGAAGCGATGAGCCCCTCGCTCCCCCGCCTCGCGCTCTACTTCCTCAACCTCGGCGCCACCGGCTTCGGCGGCCCGATCGCGCTCGCCGCGCGGATGCAGAAGACGCTCGTCGATGAACGAGAGTGGTTCTCGAGGCAGGACTTTCTCGACGGCCTCGCGCTCGCGCAGCTCTCGCCCGGCCCGCTCGCGGCGCAGCTGGCGATGTACCTTGGCGCGATCAATCGCGGCGTCTTCGGCGCGACCGTCATCGGCGCCGCGTTCATCCTCCCCTCGCTGCTGATGGTGTGGGCGGCGGCGTTCGTGTACGTGCGCGTCGGCGGGCTGCCGTGGATCGGCGCGGCGTTTTACGGTGTCGGCGCCGCGGTGATCGCGATCATCGTCCGCAGCGCGTGGAAGCTGGGGAAGTCGACGCTCACGGATGACCTGCTGCTCTGGTTCATCGCCGCGGCGATGGCCGTCGTCACGGTGCTCACCGGACGCGAGATCGTGTGGATCTTCCTCGCCGCCGGGCTGCTGCCGCTGATCCGGCCGCGCGTGCGCGCGTTGCTCGCCGTGCCGCTCCTCGAAATTCTCTGGTTCTTCACCAAGGCCGGCGCGTTCGTCTTCGGCAGCGGCCTCGCGATCGTCCCGTTCCTCTACGGCGAAGTCGTGCAGGGACGTCACTGGCTGACCGACCGGCAGTTCCTCGACGCGGTGGCCGTCGCGATGATCACGCCGGGACCGGTCGTCATCAGCGTCGCGTTCATCGGCTATCTCGTGGCGCGCGAGCCGGGCATGACCGCCGCCGCGATCGGCGTCTTCGTGCCGGCGTACCTCGTGGTCATCGCCACCGCGCATCGCTTCCGCGCCATCGCGCAGAAGGAGAGCGTGCGCTCGTTCGTGAGCGGCGTCACCGCGGCCGCCACCGGCGCGATGACCGGCGCCGCGATCATCCTCGGGCGACGCGCGATCATCGACATCCCGACGATCGTCATCGCGCTCGTGACGTTCGCGGTCCTGCTGCGGACGAAGATCTCCGACCTCTGGCTGATCGCCGCGAGCGCGATCGTGGGAGTGCTGCTGCGATGAACGACGAATGGCGGTCGCTGCTCGCGGAGCTCGTGCGCATCCCGAGCATCTCGACTGCACACGATGATGTGCAGCGCTCCGCCGAGGCGTTCGCCGATGTGCTGCGTGCGAACGCGTGCGATGACGCGCAGCTGCTCGGCAGTGCGGTCTACGGCTACCGGCACGTCGATCGTGCGCTGCCGACCGTGCTGGTCTATGGCCATCACGACGTGCAGCCGGTCGGCCGCCTCGACGCGTGGCTTTCGCCGCCGTTCGAGCCGGAGATCCGCGACGGACGGATGTACGGCCGCGGCACGTCGGACGACAAAGGCGGCGTGCTCGCCTACCTCGCGGCGACCCGCATCAGCCGCGACTGCAACGTGAAGTTCCTGATCGAAGGCGAAGAGGAGATCGGCTCGCCGTCCCTCGGCGCGCTGCTCGACGCGCATCGCGAGCTGCTCGCGTGCGATTACGCGGTGCTCTGCGACACGCCCAACTTCGCCACCGGCACGCCGTCGATCACCTACCGGCTGCGCGGCAACGTCGTCATCGACGTCGAGGTGCGTTGCCTCGAGCGGCCGGCGCATAGCGGGAAATTCGGCGGCGTTGCGCCCGATGCGGTGGCTCTCCTTTGCGAATTGCTCGCAAACCTCGAGCTGCCGCGCGATGCCGACGAAACGATCGACCTCCCTTTCGATGAGGAGTCATTCCGCCGCGACGTCGGCATCCTGCCCACTGCCCTCCTGCCCCCTGCCCCCTACGAACGCATGTGGGCCACGCCATCCCTCACGATCACCGGCATCGAGGCGACGCCAGTGGCGCAGGCGGGCAACCAGATCAACGCCTCGGCGCGCGCGCGGCTCTCGCTGCGCAGCGTGCGCGGCGACGAAGGCGCGCTGCTGATGCGACAGCTCGACCGCCCGTTCGTCTCCGCGCGGATCATCAGCAGCGCCGATCCGTGGAAGGCCGACCGCACGCATCCGCTCTTCGCTGCCGCGCGGCGCGCGCTCGAGCGCGGCTTCGGCGAACCGGCCGTGATGACCGGCTCCGGCGGCTCGATCGGCTTCGTCCCGCCGTTCGCGCGCCTGCTCGGCGACACGCCGCTGCTGCTGACCGGCGTGCAGGACCCGCCGTGCAACGCGCATTCGGAAAACGAGAGCCTGCACCTCGCCGACTGGGACAAGGCGATGCAGTCGGGCGCGTACCTGTTCGAAGAATTGCGGAGGCTGCAATGATTCCGTTCCTCGATCGCGACACGATCGTCAAGCTGTTGACCATCGACGACTGCATCGACGCGGTCGAGCGCGTCTTCCGCGACGGCGGCGAGGCGGCGTCGATCGGCCTCGGGCACTTTCACGTGAAGGCGGCGATCGTCGGCAACCGCTGCGCGGTGAAGGTGAACGGCAACTTCCCCGGCAATCCGGAGCGGCACGGCCTGCCGACGATCCAGGGCTTGATCATGCTCGCCGATGCGGAACGCGGCACGCCGCTCGCGGTGCTCGACTCGATCGAGATCACGGCTTTGCGCACGGCTGCGGCGAGCGCGGTGGCGGCAAAGTACCTGGCGAAACGCGACGCGCGGACGATCACGATCGTCGGCTGCGGGACGCAGGCGCGGGCGCAGCTCGAGGCGATGCGGCGCGTGCGGCCGATCGAGCGCGTCTTCGCGATCGACGTCGATCGCGCGAAAGCGGAGGCGCTCGGCGAAGTGCGGCCGCTCGATGAGGCGGTGCGCGAGAGCGACATCGTCATCACCTGCACCACATCGACGACGCCGTTCCTGCATGCCGAGCATCTGCATCCCGGGCTGTTCATCGCAGCGGTTGGCGCGGACAATCCGCGGAAGTCGGAGCTCGCGCCCGGGCTGATGGCCAACGCGAAAGTGGTGGCCGATGTGCTGGAACAGGCCGCGACGATGGGCGACCTGCATCATGCGATCGAGGCGGGCGTGATGTCGCGCGCTGATGTCTTCGGCGAGCTGGCGGATGTCATCCGCGGCCGCGGACGGACGAGCGACGACGAGATCTTCGTGTTCGATTCGACAGGAACGGCGCTGCAGGATGTGGCGGTGGCGTCGATCGCTTACGAGCGGGCGCTGTAACTCACGACCAGATCGAGAATGCGGTTCGCGATCACGCTCTTCGCGGCGCGGGCGATGCGCGTCGTGGTCCCGTCCTTCGCGATCACGAGCACCTCGTTCTCGTCGGAGTCGAAGCCGATCGACGCATCGGCGACGTCGTTCGCCACGATGAGGTCCGCCCCTTTGCGCGCGAGCTTTTCGCGGGCGTTCTCCTCGACCGCGTTCGTCTCGGCGGCGAAGGCGACGATGAACGGACGGGGCGAGAGTGCGCCGAGCTCGGCGAGGATGTCGGGAGTCTTGCGGAGAGAGATGGTCAACTCGTTGACGTTCGGCTGCTTCTTGATCTTCTGCGCGGCGACGTCGACCGGCGCGAAGTCGGCCACGGCCGCGGCTTTGATCACGATGTCGTGCGGCGCGGCGAGCACCGCGTCGCGCATCTCGGCGGCGGTCGTCACGCGGACGACGTACACCGGCGGCTCGGCGAGCGCGGTGGGACCGGAGACGAGCGTCACCTTCGCGCCGCGGCGGCGTGCGGCCTCGGCGATTGCGTAGCCCATCTTGCCGGACGAGCGGTTCGAGATGTAGCGCACCGGATCAATCGGCTCGCGCGTCGGGCCGGCGGTGACGAGGACCGACTTTCCCTCGAGGTCGCGTGTCGCGAACTGCGCGCGGACGCGCTCGACGATCACCGGCACATCGGGCAGGCGTCCCGCACCTTCTTCGCCGCACGCGAGGAGACCGCTGTCGGGCTCGATGATCTCGACGCCGCGCGCGCGGAGCGTGGCGACGTTCGCCTGCACCGTCGGGTGCGCGAGCATGAACGTGTTCATCGCCGGCGCGACCATCACGGCGCCGCGATGGGCGACCGCGTAGGTCGTCAGCGCATCGTCGGCGATGCCGACGGCGAGCTTGGCCAGGATGTTCGCGGTGGCGGGGGCGATCAGCAGCAGGTCGGCCCAGCGGGCCAGCTCGATGTGATCGACGCCGCCGCGCTCGGGATCGCCCCATTGCTCGACGATCACGCCATGTTCCGAAACGGCCGCCAGCGCGAGCGGCGACACGAATCGGGCGGCGTTCGGTGTGAGGATGACGCGAACATCGCCCCCCGCATCCCGCAGGCGGCGCACCAGCTCGGGCGCTTTGTACGCCGCGATGCCGCCGGAGACGCCGAGCACGATGTTCATGTGAAGCGTGGGTAGTAGTTAGTCGGAAGTAGTTAGTCCGCCTAACTACCAACGACTAACTACCAACTACTCCGTCAACGCGGTCGGCTCAGTCTCCGCGACCGGCTCGCTGAGCTGCCACTTGATCTGATTCCGGTCGATCTCTTCCATCGCCACGCGGGTCGGTTTGGCGTGCTTCGTCTTCAGCTTCGGCTGCGAGCCCTGGATGAGCTGCTCCGCGCGCTTGGAGACGAGGAGCACGTAACGGAACTTGCTATCGACGCCTTCCGGCAGTCCTTCCATCTCGTTCCTCCTTGAGTCGCTCGGCCATCCGGTGGATGGCATCGAGCGCTGTTCTCGTTTGCAGTTTCTTGGCGATGATCGCGGCCTTGAGGCACTCCGTGGCCACTTTCAGATCGTCGTTGATGATGACGTACTGATAAAACTCCTTGCCCGCATCGATCTCGTCGATCGCCTTCTGCAGCCGCGTCTGGATCTCGAGCTCGGTGTTGAGCCCGCGATCGCGAAGCCGCTGCTCGAGGTGCTCGAACGACGGTGGAAAGATGAAGACGTTCAAAGAGCGGGGCTGCAGATCCGAATCCTTGGCGATCTGCGAGGCGCCCTGGTAGTCGATGTCGAGGATGACGTCCTGGCCGTCTTTGAGGCGCCCGAGGACTTCCTTCTTCGATGTCCCGTACCGCTGCTCATGAACCCACGCGTGCTCGATAAATTCCCCGCGCTGAGCCATTTGCTCGAAGTGCTCGGGCGTGCAGAAGTGGTAATTGATGTGATCGATCTCCCCCGCGCGCGGCACGCGCGTGGTGTGCGAGACCGAAAAGTAGAGCGTGATTCCGATGAGGCCGAGCTGCTTGCTGACCTCGTTGATGAGCGTCGTTTTCCCCGCCCCGGACGGACCGGAGATGATGAACAACGTCCCGTCCGGATGGAAATTACTCGACATTCTGGACCTGCTCGCGGATGCGCTCGACCTCGGTTTTCAAGTCTACAACAACGCTCCGGATGTCCGCGGTGCGCGACTTCGAGCCCATCGTGTTGACCTCGCGCAGCATCTCCTGCGTCATGAAATCGAGCTTCTTTCCCGACGGCTCGCGGCCGCTGATCGCCTTCTCCATCTGCTCGACGTGATGCGTCAGCCGCGTCAATTCCTCGGCGATGTCGCCCTTCTCCACCATCATCACGACTTCCTGCACCAGGCGGTCCTCCCGGATCTCGACGTCGCCCGCGGCCGAGGCGATGTCGGCGACGCGCTGGCGATACGAAGCGAACAGTTCATCGCGCACGGCATCGCGGCGCGAGGCGAGCTTCGCCTGCAGCTCGCGGATCAGCGCGAGGCGCGAGACGATGTCGTTCTGCAGCGACTCCCCTTCCCGCGTGCGCATTGACATCAGCTGCGCGAACGCGTCGCGGATGAGCGCGGAGAGCTCCTCGCGCTCCTCATCCGTGATCTCGCTCTCGATCGGCTCGACCTGCAGCAGGTCGGGGACGCGCATCAGGTCCGAGCCGCTGAACGTGCCGCCACCAATCCCCAGCTCGTCGGCGATGGCGCGCAACTGCGGGATGACGTTGTTCGCGATCTGCGCATTGATGCGGACGCTGTACTCCGGCTGCTGCGTCCGCTGCACGCGGATGGAGATGTCGAGCTTCCCGCGCGAGAAGGTCTCGGAGGCGATCGCGCGTACGAGCGGCTCGAGCTCCCAGAAAAATTCGGGGAGGCGCACCGAGACTTCGAGGTAGCGGTGGTTGACGCTCTTCGTCGTGACGGCGACGAACCAGCGCGCGGAGAGCGCGCCGGCGGCGCGGCCGAATCCGGTCATCGATGTGATCATTCGTGTTTCACCATCTCCTCGGCCTCATCGGCCAGGGCGTTCATGCGGCGCTCGAGCTCCCCGCGCCAATCCTCCACCTTCCCATCACGCGGCACGACGATCGGCTCGCCGTAGAGGTAGAGCGCGCGGGTGAACGGAAGCGGGACGACCATGCGGTCCCACGAGGCCAGCAACTTTTTTTTTTAGCGGCGAAGGCGATCGGGACGATCGGCAGCCCGGTCGTCTGCGCCGCGTAGATGACGCCTTCCTTCACCACGCGTGCCGGACCTTTCGGACCGTCCGGCGTGAAGACGATGTTCTTGCCGTCGCGCGCGTGGCGGATCAGGTGGCGCAGCGCCGCGGTGCCGCCGCGCGAGCTCGAGCCGCGCACGGTGTGCACGCCGTACCAGTCGAAGACGCGCGCGATGTACTCGCCGTCCTTCGACCGCGAGCTCATCACCGCGATCGGCCGGCGGAAGCGCGAGTGCAGCATCAGCAGCAGATGCGCGTGCCAGAAGACGATGATGTACTGCGGCGTGTTCGTGAGGTTCTCGGAGCGCACGTGGCGCACGCGGAGCGTCGCGTGCAGCGTGCGGATGAAGAGCGCCGAGAAAATCGACAACACCTTTTTCATGCGAGCGCCTCGGTCACGCGATCTTCTTCCGCGAACTGCAGGTCATACAACTTGCGATAGACGCCGCGATGCGCGAGCAGCTCTTCGTGCGAGCCGCTCTCGACGATGCGCCCTTTGTCCAGTACGACGATCTTGTCGGCGCTGCGGATCGTGGAGAGGCGATGCGCGATGACGAGCGTCGTGCGGCCGCGCATCAGGTTGTTCAGCGCCTGCTGCACGAGGCGTTCAGATTCGGTGTCGAGCGCCGACGTCGCTTCGTCGAGGACGAGAATCGGCGGATCCTTGAACAGCGCGCGGGCGATGGCCAGGCGCTGGCGCTGGCCGCCGGAGAGCAACACGCCCCCCTCCCCGATCATCGTGTCGTAGCCGTGCGGCAGGTTGGTGATGAATTCGTGCGCGTTCGCCGCCTGCGCCGCCTCGATCACGAGGTGCTCGTCGACGTTCGTCCGCCCGTACGCGATGTTGTTCCGCACCGTGTCGTTGAACAGCACCACTTCCTGCGTGACGAAGCCCATCAGCGAGCGGAGCGACTTCAGCGTCACGTCGCGGACGTCGTGCCCGTCGATCGTGATCCGCCCTTCGCTGACGTCGTAGAAGCGCGGCAGCAGATTCACGAACGTCGATTTGCCGGCGCCGCTGCCGCCGACGAGCGCGACGATCTCGCCCGGATGGACGTAGAGATCGACGTCGCGCAGCACCGGCTCGTTGCCGTAGCTGAACGTCACGTCCTCGTAGCGGATGCCGCTGCCGACGCGCGCCAGCACCTTCGCGTCCACCTTCTCCTCGACGTCGTTCGGGATGTCGAGCATGCGGAAGACGCGCTCGGCCGCGGAGAGCGCGGTGTTGAGCGAGAGGTTGACCTTGTTGAGCTTCTTGATCGGCGCGTACATCGCGGCCATCGCTGCGAGGAAGCTGAGGAACTGGCCGAGGGTCAGCGTGCCGGCGGCGATGCGGCGGTGGGCGTAGAGGAAGAGCGCGATCATACCGACGCCGGCGAGCAGCTCCATTACCGGCGAGGTCAGCGCCTGCACGCGCTGCGCTTTCAGGTTCCACGAGAGATGCCGCTTCGTCGCGGCGCGAAAGCGGTCGATCTCGAACGGCTCCATCGTGAACGCCTTCACGATGCGGACGCCGCGGATCGTTTCCTCGAGCAGCGTGGCGATGTCGGCCATCCGCTCCTGCGAGCGGTGCGTCGTGCCGCGCAGCCGCTTGCCGAACTGCACGACCGGCACGACCAGCAGCGGCGCGCCGATCATGCTGATCAGCGCGAGCTCGGTGTTGGTGATGAAGACGAACGCGATGAGGCCGAGGAGGGTGATCGATTCCTGGAAGAGATCGCCCATGCGCGTCGAGACCGCGGCCTGGATGGCGTCGGCGTCAGAGACGACGCGGCTGACCATCTCTCCGGTCGAGCGATCGGCGAAGAAGCGGTGGCTCTGATTGATGATCCGCTCGTACAGCTCGTTGCGCAGATCGCGCACCGTCGACAGGCCGACTTTCTGAAACGCGTACTCGGAGAAAAATGAGGTGAACGCGCGGATCATGAAGACGATGAACAGCGCGGCCAGCACCTTGCGCCACTTGTTCTGCGGCTTCGCGTTCCACCAGTGATCGACGCGTTTGGTGAGGTCATCGACGCCGTTGATCAGCCACCCGCGCTGCCCCTCGGGGCGGTCGCGCTCGAGCACCGCGTCGACCATCCGCTGCTTCGACGGATCGAGCTTCTGCTGCACAGTCTTGTGTGCACCCGGCGGCGAGAGCACTTCATCGAACAGCGGCCGGATGAGGCCCATGAGCATCGTCTGCGTCGCCGCGAAGATGATCATCGAGCCGAAGGCGACGATCGCCCAGGTCTTGTAGCCGCGGAGGTACCGGTACAACCGGCGGAGGATGTTCATGTCCGAACCACGCTCATTATCGCCTCGGCCGCGCGGCGGCTGGCCCCTTCTTCGCCGAGGCGGGCGCGGACTTCAGCGAGCTCGCGCGTGAGGCGCTCGTAGTTCGACGGCTCGATCATCTTCCGCACCTCGGCCGCAATGCGCTCGCCGTTGACGTCGCGCTGGATCAGCTCGGGGACGACTTCCTTCTCCGCCACGATGTTCACGAGGCTGAAGAACGGAACTTTCACGAGCTTGAGCGCGAGGAGGTACGTGAGGCGGCTGAGCCGATACATGACGATGGTCGGCGTGCCGAGGACCGCGCACTCGAGCGTGGCGGTGCCGGACGAAGAGAGCGCGATGTCGGAGGCGGCGATCGCTTCGCCCCGATCGTGCGGGAGGATCGGCACGTTCGCGTTCCTGCGCTTCACGATCTGCTCGAGCTTGTCGTGCTCGATCGTCGGCGCCTGGATGATGTAGGCGTCGACGTTTGCATCGCGGCGCAGCACTTCGATCGCGTCGAGCATCGGCGGCAGCAGCGTCTCGACTTCCATCCGGCGCGAGCCGGGCAGCAGCGCGATGCGGAGCGAGTCCTTGCGCGGCGCGCGGCGGACGCCGGCGACCTGCTCGATGATCGGATGGCCGACGTAGCTCACCGGCACGCCGTGCTCGCGGTAGAACTCTTCCTCGAACGGGAAGAGGACGATCATGTGATCGACCGTCTCCGCGATGTGCCGCACGCGGCCGCGGCGCCAGGCCCAGATCTGCGGCGAGATGTAGTAGACGACGCGGATGCCGAGCTTCCGGCAGCGCTCCGCGACGCGCATGTTGAAGCCGGGGTAGTCGACGAGGAGGACGGCGTCGGGCCGCTCGCGCTCGATGCGCTGCATCAGGTCGCGCATGATGCGCATGAACATCGGGAGGTGGCGGAGGACGTTGAAGAGTCCGACCATCCCGAGCTCGCTGGCGTGATGGATCAGCTCCATCCCCTGCTTCGCCAGGAGATCGCCGCCGATCCCGAAGGTCTGCAGTCCCGGCTCGAGCTTCTTCAGCTCGCGAAGGACGTGCGCGGCGTGCAGATCGCCGGACGCCTCGCCGGCAACGACCGCTAGCTTCATCTCGGGAAGGGGAACATCGCCCAGGCCAGCGCGATGCCACCGAAGAAGAGGGCGATGAACACCCAGATGAAAAAGCGGATGCGCTCGCTCTTCGTGCTTTTCCAGAGCAGCGCGAAGAACGCCGCCGTGCAGACGGCGTAGAGGAACATCAGGACGATGTGGCTGCGGAGCGCGCTCACTCTTTTCGCCCCTCCGCGATGTCATAGCAATCGAGCACGAGCAAGAGGTTCATGAGTCCGGCGGTGAGCGTGAACGCGGTGCCGTACTCGAACGTGATCGAGGTGATGTCGCCGCGGCTGCCCATCGCGCGGCCGATGAAGTAGAGCGTGCCGGAGCCCATCGACCCCAACGTCGCGAGGACGCTGAGGATGTTGCCTTTCTCGATCGTGTAGAGGCGGCCGTCGATCAGCAGGCCGACGACGAAGAGGAACACGATGATCGCGAAAAACGCGAGCGCGCGGGCGCGGCGTCCGAGGTAGAAGTGGCCGCCGCCCGGGATGACGAAGGCGAGCAGCATGGCAATGATGGATCGGCTGTTCATTCGCAGTTGAAGTCGCGCGGGAGCTTCGAAAAGTGCGGCTGGAGTTTATCGAAGGTCGCGTCGAGATCTTCGGGGACGAGGCGCGTGCGGGCGGTGACGGTCATGAAGTTCGCGTCGCCGGACCAGCGCGGGACGATGTGCATGTGGTAGTGATCGGCCACGCCGGCGCCGGCGATCTGCCCGAAGTTCATCCCGATGTTGAAGCCATCAGGACGATAGACCTCGGAGAGGATGCGCTGCGCTTCCGCGGTGAGACGGATCAGCGCGCGCAGCGACGCATCGCTCGACTGCATCAGGAGCGCCTCGTGCGCGATCGGCGCGACCATCACGTGGCCGTTGGTGTAAGGATATTTGTTCAGCATCACCAGAGTGCGCTCGCCGCGGTAGATGGTCAGCGTTTCGCGATCGTTGCCCGAGGCGGCGGCGATGCAGAAGATGCAGCCGGCCGGCTGCTCGCTTTTCGGAGAGGTCAAGTAGGGGAACCTCCAGGGAGTGAAGAGGACTTGCATCGAGGCTCAGTCCGCAGCCGCTTCCTCCACCGTCTCGCTCACCAGTTCCCCTTCGCCCAGCGTCTTGTTGATCAGCTCTTTCAATTCCTTGCCCGGCTTGAAGTAGGGGATTTTTTTCGACGGCACTTCGACCTTTTCGCCGGTCTTCGGGTTGCGGCCGGTGCGGGACTTGCGGCTGCGCAGGCGGAAGCTGCCGAAGCCGCGGAGCTCGATCTTCTGGCCGGCGCGGAGGGAGTCGACGATAGAATCGAAGACGATGTTGACGATCGTCTCGGCCTGCTTCTTGGTGAGCTGGACGACGCGCGCGACTTCGTCGACGAGCTCCGCCTTCGTCATCACGCCCGCTTTCTGCTCCTCGCTGTCGCTGTCATCCTCGAGATCGATCTCGTCCACCACGGTTACGCCTCCTCTCCCTTCTCGGACATGAATCAGCCCTGCGGATCTTCGGGCGTCTCGTCGCCGCCGTCCGGCGCGGCCGGCTCTTCTTCGTGCGACTCATGAGACTCGTGCGACTCGTGCACTTCGTGCTGGCCGCCCATCGACGCTTTCTCTTCTTCGGTCAGCAGCTCGACGTCGCGCGTGGTCAGGCCGATCTTCCGTTCGCCCGGATCGATCTTGATGATCCGCGTCCGGATCGGCTCGCCCGGCTGATAGACCTTGTCGAGCTTCACGCGGCCGTCGCGCTGGATCTCGCTGATGTGTGCCAGTCCTTCGACGCCGTCCGCGAGCCGGATGAAGAGGCCGAAGTCGGTGATCTTCGTGACCAGGCCGATGACCTCGTCGCCGACGTTGTGCGAGCGCGCGAAGTTGTCCCACTCGTTCGGCAGGAACTCGCGGACCGAGAGCGACAGGCGCTGATTCTCGCCGTCGACGTTGATCACGCGGGCCTGCACGGTGTCGCCCTTCTTCAGCACCTCGTTCGGGTGCTTGATGCGGCGGTTCCACGACATGTCGGAGATGTGGATCAGCCCGTCGATCCCCTCCTCCACTTCGACGAACGCGCCGAAGTCGGTGAGGTTGCGGACCTTGCCGCTGATCACGGAGCCGACCGGATAGCGCTCGGCGATCGTGTCCCACGGGTTCTGCTCGAGGGCCTTGAGCGAGAGCGAGATGCGGCGGTTCTGCGTGTTGACGTCGGAGACCACGGCCTCGACGTCCGCGCCGATCGACAGCAGCTTCGACGGATTGCGCACCTTCTTGGTCCACGACATTTCGCTGACGTGGATCAGTCCCTCGACGCCCTCTTCGAGCTCGACGAACGCGCCGTAGTCGGTGAGCGAGACGACCTTGCCGTGCACCTTCGCGCCGAGCGGATAACGCTCCACGACGTCGCTCCACGGATCCTGGAACTTCTGCTTGTAGCCGAGCGAGACGCGCTCGTTGGCCGGATCGAACTTCAGGACGATGACTTCGATCTCGTCGCCGAGGTTGAAGTAATCGGAGGGGCGGTTGACGCGGCCCCATGAGATGTCGGTGATGTGCAGCAGGCCGTCGATCCCGCCGAGGTCGACGAAGACGCCGTAGTCGGTGATGTTCTTCACCACGCCGTGCGTCATCTTTCCTTCCTCGAGCTTGCCGAGCGTCGCCGCCTTCTGCGCGACCTGCTCGACCTCGACGATTGCGCGGCGCGAAAGGACGATGTTGTTCCGTTTCTTGTCGAACGAAACGATCTTGAACTTGTACTCGTGTCCGCGGAGCGAATCGAGGTTCTTGACCGGCTTGGTGTCGATGAGCGATCCGGGGAGGAACGCCTTCACGCCGCCGACGTCGACGGAGAGCCCGCCCTTGACGCGGTCGACGACGCGGCCACTGATCGGCTCGTCGGCTTTGAACGCGGCCTCGATGCGGTCCCAGACCAGCATCCGCTCCGCTTTCTCGCGCGAGACGGTGACGTAGCCGGAATTGCCTTCCAGGCGATCGACGTACACATCGAGCTCATCGCCCGGTTTGACCGTGACCTGCCCGTGGTAATCGGTGACTTCCGACTTGGCCAGAAGTCCTTCACTTTTATAGCCGATGTCGACGACGACCTCGGTTGCGGTGATCTTCAGGACCTTGCCCTTGACGATCTCCCCTTCCGTGAAGCTCGACATCTTCTTGTCGTAGATGTCGAGAAGCTGCTCCATACCGAGGGATTCCAGCTCGCCTCCGTTCTCCGTTCGGGGCGTTTGCTGCTGTTTTTTAGGATCCTGGTTGGATGGCATGAACTGGGGAACCTCCCTCGACTCGCGGCGGCATTTCCGCGACGGAAATCAACCTAACTTGTTGATCACACGTCGGATTCGGCAGTTTAGCGGTCGGGACGGAAGTGAGTCAAGAAAAGCGCTGAATCTTCAATGAGATAAGCACATTCAGATCAGGGAGACGATCCGGGCGACGACCTCGGGGATCGTGAGGTCGGAGGTGTCGATCACGTGGTAGGAGTCGTCGTACGTCAGCGGCGAGTCGGCGCGGGTGGAGTCCTGCGTGTCGCGCTGAACGGTATCGGCGAGGACCTTGTCGAAGTCGACCGCCTGCCCTTTCGCCATCAGTTCCCGGAACCGCCGCTGCGCCCGCACCTCGGGGCGCGCCGTGAGGAAGAACTTGTGCGGCGTCTCGGGAAAGACCTTCGTCCCGATGTCACGTCCCTCGAGCACGCCACCCGTGCGGCGACCCATCGCCTGCTGCAGTTTCACCAGCACGCGGCGGACGGCCGGCACCGCGGAGACGTGACTCGCGGCCATGCTGATCTCCGGCGTGCGGATGAGCTCCGTGATGTCTTCGCCGTCGAGCATCGTGCGCGGCTTCTCGCCGGGGATGAACTCGATTTCCGATTTCGAGGCGAGATCGGCGAGCCGCTCTTCGTCTTTGACGTCGATGCCGGCGCGCGTGGCGGCGAGTCCGATGGCGCGGTACATCGCGCCGGTGTCGATCTGCGGGATGTCGAGCTCGCGCGCGACCAGACGGCTGACCGTCGATTTCCCGACGCCCGCCGGGCCGTCGATGGCGACGATTAGAGGGGCGCCCAGCGGCTGCATCAACCTCTCCGCGCGGCGCTCTTGTGGCGGGGGGCGGGCTGCTTCTTCTTCGAGGACGACGACGCCGGCTTCGCTTTCGCCGCCGGCTTCTTTCGCGACGTCGCGGCGGCCGGTTTCGGACGCTGAGCGGGACGCGTGGTGCGGCGCTGTTTCGGTGGACGCGCTTCCTGCATCGTAGCCAGCATCTTCACTTCCTGCTTCGACAGCTCGCGCCAGACGCCGGCGGTGAGCTTCGGATCGGAGATCGGTCCGATGGCCACGCGCTTGAGCTTCGACACCGGATGGCCGATGGCCTTGAACATCTTGCGGATCTGCTGCGTCCGTCCTTCGCGCAGCTTGACCTCGAACCAGCTGTTGCCTTCGTCCTCGGTCTTGCCGGTGGTCTTCACGCGCGCGATGTCGCACGGGAGCGTGCGCTTGCCGTCGATGGTGATGCCGCGTTGCAGCTTGTCGATCAGCCGCTGCTCCGGCACGCCGCGCACTTTCACGTGATAGGTCTTCACCGAGCCGTGCGTCGGATGCGAGACCTTGAACGCGAGCTCGCCGTCGTTGGTCAGCAGCACGAGGCCTTCGGAATGGAAGTCGAGGCGGCCGACGGGATAGATGCGCTCACGCACGCCGCGCACGAGATCGATCACGGTGCGGCGGCCCTGCGGGTCTTCGACCGTGGTCATCACTTCTTTCGGTTTGTACAGGAGGATGTAGCGATGCGGTTCGGCGTGCGTGATCAGCTTGCCGTCGACCTTGATGTGATCGCGGCCTGCGTCGGCGCGGGAGCCGAGCTCGGTGACGACACGTCCGTTCACCGTGACCCGTCCCTCCCGGATCATCGTCTCCGCCTCGCGTCGTGACGCGAAGCCGGCGTGGGCGATGATCTTCTGCAGTCGCTCCAGTTCCATCACTCTCGCTGTTGTTCGCCGCTCGATGATTCTACTGCATCGACATCGACGTTCGCTGCGAGTTCCGCTTCCGCTTCCGCGGTCGCTGCCGCTTCATCGGCCACCGGCACTTCGAGCGCCGCCGCTTCCGCAGCCGGCGAAGCCTGCTCCGATGCCGCGATCGCCGCGACGATGTCGTCGCCGATGTTGTCGCCGATCAAGTCGCCGAACTCCTCGAGCGCGGGAAGATCGCGAATGTCGTTGAGGCCGAAGTGCACGAGGAAATCGCGCGTGGTGCGATAGAGGAACGGACTGCCGACGACGTTCTTGCGTCCGGCCACGCGAATCATGCGCCGCTCCAGCAGCGTGCGGATGACCGCGTTCGAGTTGACGCCGCGGATCTCCGACACTTCCGGCGCGGTGACCGGCTGGCGGTACGCGCAGATGGCCAGCGTCTCGAGCGCGGCGAGCGAAAGGCGCGACTCCCCTTTTTTCGCAAAGTACTTTTTGAGGATCGGATCGTGCTCCGCGCGCGTGGCCAGGCGCCAGCCGCCCGCGGTCTGCTCGAGCATGAAGCCGCCGACGTTCGCGTCGAGGTTGCGCTTGATCTCCTCGAGCTGCGCGACGACGGCGTCGCGCCCTTCATCCGAAAAGGCGTCGACGAGATCGTCGAGGCTCACCGGCTCGTTGGAGACGAAAAGGATTGCTTCGATGGCGGCCCGTAGTTCAGTCGTTTCCATGTCTCAAGTCAGCTCTGGTCGAACATTGCAAACTGCGCTTCATCGATTTCGGCGTCGGTCTTCGCCAGGAGGATGTCGCCGAACGTGTCGCTCTGCTGCAGGCTGATGCCGCCGAGGCGGACCAGCTCGAGCGTGCCGAGGAAGATGGCGATCAGTTCGTGACGGTCGCGCCCTTCCAGGAACCACTGCAGGCGGATGGGCGACTTCTCCTTCACCTTGCCGTAGAGCTCCGCCATTTTTTCGGAGACCTTGTGCCGCGTGTGCTGCAGCTGCAGCGCCTGCGGATGGTTCTGCTTGTAACGATTGAGCGCGGTGCGGAAGGCGTCGATGAGGTCGAAGAGCGAGACCTCGCTCATGTCGATCTCCGACGCATCGGTGCCGGGCACCGGCTGCTGCGGCCGCGACCAGACGCCCATGCGCACGACGTCGAGCTCCGCGAACGTCTCCGCCACCGCCTTGAAGCGCTGGTACTCGAGCAGCCGGTCGACCAGCTCCTTGCGCGGATCTTCCTGCTGCTCGTCGGCGTTCTCGTCGCGCGGCAGCAGCATCTTCGACTTGATGTTGATCAGCAGCGCGGCCATGTAGACGTAGTCGGCCGCGATCTCCAGGTCGAGCGATTCCATCGCGTCGAGGTACGCGTTGTACTGCTCGGTGATCAACATGATCGGGATGTCGAAGATGTCGATCTTGTGCTGCCGGATGACGTGGAGCAGGAGATCGAGCGGACCGTGGAAGGTCGGCAGCGTGACTTTGTACGCGGTCGATTCTTCTTCGGTAGCGAGTAGCTCGTCTGAAGGCCGGGGAGTTTCCTCAGACCGCAGACTCACTACTTCCGACTCGTTTTTCTCTTCGCTCATCGGAACTCGGGGTAATCGATCTTCATCGCCTTCCGCACGAGCTCCATCGTCTCGGCGGCGCGCTCGCGGGCCTTGCGGTTGCCCTCGCGCAGCACGTCCCACACGTACGACGGCTCGCGGTCGAGCTGCTCGCGCTTCTCCCGAATCGGGCGCAGCTGCTCGATCATGATCTCGGCGAGCAGCTTCTTGTCGTCGACGCAGCCGATCTGCGCGGTGCGGCACTCGTGATCGACGCGCGCGATGGTCGCGTCGTCGGAGAAGAGCTTGTGAAACTGGAAGAGATTGCAGATGTCCGGATTACCCGGATCTTTGCGGCGCAGGCGATTGGGATCGGTGAACATCGTCAGCACGAGCGCGCGGATCTCGTCGGCGCTGGCGGTGAGACCGATCGTGTTGTTGTACGACTTCGACATCTTCCGCGCGTCGAGGCCCGGCACTTTCGGCGTCTCGGTGAAGAGCGCCTGCGGCTCGGGGAAAACGTCACCATAGATATTGTTGAAGCGGCGGACGATCTCGCGGGAGATCTCGAGGTGCGACGCCTGGTCCTCGCCCACCGGGACGAAGTTCGCCCTGTAAACAATGATGTCGGCGGTCTGCAGCAGCGGATAGCCGAGGAAGCCGTAGGTGTTGAGGTCCTTCTCCTTCAGCTGCTCCTGCTGGTCCTTGAACGTCGGGACGCGCTCGAGCCACGGCAGCGGCGTCACCATCGACAGCAACAAATGCAGCTCGGCGTGCTCCTTGACCTCGGACTGCACGAAGATCGTCGACTTTTCCGGCACGAGGCCGGCTGCAAGCCAGTCGGCCACCGCGTCGTAGGTCGCCTGCCGCACGCGGCCGGGATCGGCATAGTCGGAGGTCAGCGCGTGCCAGTCGGCGACGAAGTAATAACAGTCGTACGAGTCCTGCAGCCGGACCCAGTTGCGTACTGCGCCGAAGTAGTTTCCGAGGTGGACGCGGCCGGTTGGCCGGAGGCCGCTGAGGACGAATTGACGAGGCATCGCGTTAGGACGCGGCAGTGTAGCAGAGGTTCTCAGTCACGCGTCCCGCTGGCGGCGATCGTCACCCCCAGCAGTTGCCCGAGCACGTCCTTCGCCTTCTCCAGTCCTTCGCGCTCGATCAGGTCGATGGCGATCCGCTGCGCCTTTTCCAGCAGCGCGTGATCGCGGAGGATGTTGCCGAAGCGGAAGCGCGCGACGCCGCTCTGCCGCGTGCCGAGGAACTCTCCGGGTCCGCGGATCTCGAGGTCGCGCTCCGCGACGTCGAAGCCGTCGCGCGTCTGCTCGAACAGCTTCAGGCGGTTCACCGACTCGGGGTTCGCCTGCTCCTCGCAGACGATCACGCAGTACGACTTGCGCGTGCCGCGGCCGACGCGTCCGCGCAGCTGGTGCAGTTGCGAGAGGCCGAAGCGGTCGGCGTCGAGGATGACCATCATCGACGCGTTCGGGACGTCGATGCCGACCTCGATGACGGTCGTCGAGACGAGGATGTCGATCTCGCCGCGCTTGAAGCGCTGCATCGTCTCTTCCTTGTCGTACGCCGGCATGCGGCCGTGCAGCATGGCCACCCGGCGCGACGGGAAGCGCTTCTGCAGCGCGTCGAAGCCGGCGGTCAGCGGCTTGAGGTTGGACTTTTCGGATTCCTCAATGATCGGGAAGACGACGTAGGCCTGCGCGCCGGCGTCGATCTCGTCGTCGATGAATTTCCAGACGCGGTCGAGCTGCGAAGCGATGCGGAGCACGGTCTTGACCTGGATGCGTCCCGGCGGCAACTCGTCGATCACCGACAGCTCGAGGTCGCCGTACATCGCCAGCGCGAGCGAGCGCGGGATCGGCGTCGCGGTCATCACCAGGATGTCGGGCGTCTCCGCTTTCTCGAACAGCGCCTGCCGCTGCTCGACGCCGAAGCGATGCTGCTCGTCGACGATGGCCAGGCCGAGCGACTTGAAGCGGATCTTTTCCTCGAGCAGCGCGTGCGTCCCGACGACGAGCTGGATGTAACCCTCGCGCAGCCCCGCCTGCAGGGTGCGGCGCTCGCCCGCCGACATCGAACCGGTCGCTTTCGCCGTCACGATGGAATGGTCAACTAGTTGACGAATTCGCTGGTAGTGCTGCTCGGCCAGGATCTCCGTCGGCGCCAGCAGCGCGACCTGATGGCCGTTGCGGATGACGAGGATCGCGGCGATCAGCGCGACGATCGTCTTGCCGCTGCCGACGTCGCCCTGCAGCAGGCGGTACATCGGCTTCGTCGACGTGAGGTCGTCGACGATCTCCTTCACCACCCGCTTCTGCGCGTTGGTCAGGCGGAACGGGAGGATGCGCTTCACCTCGGCGCGCAGCTCGTCGTCGACCTCCAGCTGCCGCACTTTTTTCTGCACCTCTTCGCTGGCGCGGCGGACGCGCAGCGCGAGCATGAAGCTGAAGAACTCCTGGAGGATCAGGCGGAGGTGCGCCGGCGAGCGCTGGCGGAGGAACTGTTCGTCGAGTGCAACGGGACGATGCACGGCGGCGATCGATTCGGCCAGGCCGATGACGCCGAGGCGCTGGCGGATGTCGGGCGGCATCGGGTCGTCGAGCTCGGGAAGCGTCTCGTCGAGCGCGCGGGCGATCAGCTGGCGCAGCGACTTCGGCGCGACGTTCGTGATCTTCGAGTAGATCGGGACGATCGATCCCTCATCCTCTTCTTCACCTTCGAACTTTTCCCAGTCGGGGCTGTCGATCTGCAGGCTGTAGGAGGTCATGCGCGGCGTGCCGTAGACCGAGAGGCGGTCGCCGCGCCCGATCTGGTCGGCGAGATACGCCTGGTTGAACCAGACCAGCTTCACGGCGCCGGTGCCGTCCTCCAGCACCGCCTCGAAGATCCTCATCCGCTTGCGCGGCGAGATGCGCGCGTTGGCCGAGATGACCTTGCCGCGGATCAGGACCGGCGTTTCGACATGCCGCCCGAGATCGGCGATGCGGATCGGATGGCGGCGGTCCTCGTAGCGGTAGGGGAAAAACCAGAGGAGGTCGCGGACGGTGTTGATCCCCGCCGCCGCAAGCGCCTCCGCCCGCCCTTTACCGACGCCTTTGAGGAACTGGACCTGAGTGTCCGGATGCACGCGTGGGGATTGTGCCTGAATGGGGTGGATCTACGCTGGGTAGATCAGTCGAAGACCGCTTTCATCGCGATCAACCCGATCTTCACCAGGTCGCCGTTGTGCATCGTCACCGGGATTCCGGTCGGGATGCGCTGCTCGTTGACGTACGTCCCGTTCACCGTCCCGACCTCTTCGAGCACCATGTACTCGCTGCCGGAGCGGATGATCTTGGCGTGGCGCCGGGAGACCGAGCGGTTCTGATCGACCGACGTCAGATCGATGTCGGGGAGGATGCCGGTGACCGGATCGGCGCGGCCGATGGTCGTTTCGTCGCCGGACGAGAAGAAGAACGCGGTGCCGGTGGCGACATCGACCAGGCGATGGCGCGTGGTCTTCTCCGGTTGCGCCATCTGCGTCGAGTCCATCGAGGAGTGATCGACGTCGACTTCCTTCCCGACGAGCCGCTCGAGCAGCGCGTTCGCTTCGCGCAACCGCTTCGAGTATTTGCGGATGATGCGCACCGCGACCTCGGGGTTCTTGCGCAGCATCTCGTCGAAGCGCGCGCCGTTGATGACGACGACGCGGACGTCGCTGACAGCAACGGCGTCGGCGGTGCGCGGCACGCTTTCGAGCACGGCCATCTCGCCGAAGAAATCGCCCTTCTCGAGTTTGGAGAGGACGTGCGACTCGCCGGCGATGTGCTTGACGATGTTCACCTCGCCTTCCTGGATGATGTACATCTCGGTGCCGAGGTCGCCCTGCACGAAGATCGTGTCTCCGGCGGCAAAGATCTGACTGGAGTCCTTCACCGGATCCTTTCCGCCGCTCGAGGTCTTGAAGACAGCCTTCATGCGATCAGTCTATCCGCGGGCTACGGCGGGCTCCGTGATGGCGAGCACGTTATCGTTCGTGCTGAGACGGGCGCGAACGCCGATGGGCATCAGGAGATTGTCTCCGTCGTGGCCGAACGGAAAACGCCGCACGACCGGGATGCGCATCGACCCGAAAAATTCGCGGAGCAATGCGCTGATTTCCGCATCGCTGCCACACCCTCTCAGACTCCCAATGATGACCCCTCGGATTTTTTTCAGTCTACCGGTCAGCCTTATGTGCGTCAACATTCGGTCGATGCGGTAGACCGGCTCGTCGACGTCCTCGAAGAACCAGATGCCGTCGTCGATCCAGAAGTCGTACGGCGTCCCGGCGAGATCGTTGGTCAGCGACAGGCATCCGCCGAACAGCGCCCCTTCGCCTTCACCTTCATTCATCACTTCTTCTACGGCCCAGCTGAGCGGCGCGTCGCCGGCGAGCATCCGCCAGAACCACTCCTCACGATCGGGCGAGAGCCCATCGTGCCAGTCGGTGTTGAGCATCGGCCCGTGGAAGGTGGTGACTCCGGACCGGACAGCGATCGCCTGGTGCAGAGCCGTGAGGTCGCTGAATCCGACGATGGGACGCGGGTTCGCGGAGATGGCGTCGTAATCGATGCGGTCGAGAATGCGCATCAGCCCGTAGCCCCCACGCGCGAAGAAGAAGCCGTCGAACTCCGGATTGCGCAGGAAGTCGTTCAGGACGCCCACCCGCTCATCATCCCCGCCCGCGAGATAGCGATCGCGATGCGCGATGTTCGGCGCGAGCGTCACGCGCAGCCCGCGGGAGCGAAGGTTCGCGGCCGCAGCCTCGATGCGCGGTAGCTCCGAGGGAGACGAGGCGGCAAGGACGGCGACGTGGGAAGATTTGGTGAGGGGGCGCGGCTTGCGCAAATTGAGAATTGAGAATTGAGAATTGAGAAATTCGGAAGTCACGCAGCCATTCTCAATTTTCAATTCTCAATTTTCAATTCTGCCGCGCAGACGGCAGTAAGCGTGGAGCGGACCTGTAAGCCGAATTCTGTCTCCGCTTGCGCGGCGAGGATCATTCATCTGCCACTCGCGTTACCGCGGTGGTCGAGCAACCTACCCGGAAGCTCGAGCGGGAACGGGCGGTCCCTCGCTTCCCTATTTGGTCTTGCTCCGCAGGGGGTTTGCCATGCCGTCGCCGCTCACGCGGGACGCGGTGCGCTCTTACCGCACCGTTTCACCCTTACCTCCGGCCGCTTGCGCGTCCGGATCGGCGGTTTGTTTTCTGTTGCACTGTCCGTCGCATCACCACGCCTGGCCGTTAGCCAGCCTGCTGCCCGTAGGAGTTCGGACTTTCCTCGGCCCGTCGACAAGCTCGGGGCCGCGATCCTCCGGTCCGCTCCACGCACCGGACCATAACAGATTCACCATTGGAAAATTGCGCCGGTAAATAGCTACAACTAAATGCGTTACGAAAAATGTCGGCGGGCCGACATCAAAAACCATCCCGATTTTTCGGATCGGAAAACCACGCCGCCCAATCCTCCGCATCCGCCGGCTCATCGCGCTGCAACAGCTCCAGCTCCCGCATCAGCTGCTCGGCCGGAATCACCGTCACATGCCTCCCCGCCACCCGCGCCGCACATCCGCGATCGGACGTCACGACCGACCAGCCGCGCCCGCTCGACACCCGCTTCACGATCAGGTCGTCGGCCGGTTGCGACCCACTGAAGACGACGCTTACGCTGCCGAGCGACTTCGCGAATGAGCCAGGCTCCGGCCCGTCAAAGAAGCAGACCACCCGCGTCCGCTTCGCCCGCGCGAACGACGCCAGCAACCGGACCAGCTGCCGCTTCGGATCGTCACCGCGGAGGTCGGCGCCGCTCCGTCCGATGACGTTGCTGCCGTCGATGACGTAGGGCATGTCAGTTGGCCGTTGACGGTTGACAGTTGGCAGTCGGCCCCTGCCGATACGCTGAGCCTTTTCCGGCCAACGGTCAACTGCCTACTGTCGACTATCGCGGGATGTGCACCACGACCGGCGCCGCCTCGCGCAACGTCTGCGGCACCGAGGCGACCGCGGTTTGCGCGGCGTCCTGCGTCGGGTAGCGTCCGAAGAAAACGCGGTAGCAGGAGCGGTTGCGGTAGCTCGTCGGAACGAACCAGACGTTGTTGCCGCCCTCGCGCAGCGCCCGCGTGATCGAGGCCGGCTCGCAGACGAGCTCGAACTGGATCGTGAAGTTGCCGCTCTTGTCGGCGGCGAACTGCTTCGCCATCGATTCGTAGCGCGCCCGATCGGCGTCCGTCGTGGGAGCCACCGGAGCGGAGGCCTTCGCCGTGCTCGTGTTCGTGATGACCATGCCGCCGGTCGTCTGCTCGAGACGCGCGGTCGTGGCGGTCGCGGGAGTGGGAGTCGGCGCCGGAGTCGGCGTGATCACCGTCGGTTTCGGTGCCTCGGTCGCGGTCACGACCTCCGCCTGCGTCGCCGTCGTCGCAGTCACCGGCGGCGGAGCCGGATGAATCACCGGATGCTTCACCGGCCGCTTCACCACCACCACCGGCTGCGACTCGGCCTGCCGGTTCTGCCACCAGAGCCAGCCCGCGTATCCGCCGATGCCGAGAATCACGATCAGCACGGCGCCGATCAGCGTGTTCACCCACTTGCCCGGCTTCGACGCCTTCGCCACGACCGTCTTCATCGGCGGCGGCTGTTTCCCGCGCACCGGCTCCGTCGCGCGGCGCGCGGTCTCGATCTGCGCCTCGTCGAAGCCCCACTGCTCTTCGGCCTTCGGTGCCGGAGTCGGCGCCGGCTTTTCGAACGGCTGCATCGGCGTGATCGGCGGCGGGGCGGGCGTTTCCCAGATCGGCATTGCGGCCGCCGCGGGAGGCATCGCCATCTCCGCCGGCTCCGGCTCGCTCTCCGGCATCGTCTCGAACGCCGGCTCGTTCATCGGCGGCAGGTCGAGTGACGGCGCATCCTCGAAACCCGATTCGAACTGCGCCTCGAGTGCCGGCGACGGTGCGGGAGTCGGCGCCGGAATCTCCTGCGTCGGCGGCGCCTCGCCCCACATGTCGGCCGCGTCGGTCACGGCCTCGGTGTCGAAGTGGAAATCATCGGTGCTCGGCGGCATCGACCAAACCTGATCTTCTACCTGAGGTTTTTCGGCCCGCGTCAGCAGCCCGAGGACATGCAGTGCGTGCAGCAGTTTGTAGACATTGAAGGTGTCGGTGCCGGAGAGCATCGCCACTTCCGACGCGCTGTTGATGCCGTCGACGTTCGCGGCGATCGCGGCGGCTTCCTGGTTCAGGCCGAGGCGGCGGAACGATTCATCAAAGTCGGCGGCCTTCGTGAGCACCGCGTTGCCGCCGTCGAGCGCCGCGTCGAACTTCGCGCGGTCGTTGTCGGTGACGATCAGCTCCGTGATGATCTGCGGCAGCGGGAAGAGCGTCCCCTCTTCGCGTTTCGGGAGGTAATCGGCGACGACGGTGAACGAGCCGGTGGTCCAGGCGGCGATCGAGCGGATGACGCCGATCACCTGGACGCGCCGCGCCCACGTCAGCTCCTTCTTCGTGATGAATCCGAGGCCGAGCAGCGCATCGCCGAGGGTCTCGGTTTCCTTCCGCTTGGCGAGCGCCTGCTTCACGTGCTCGCGCGAGACTTTGTTCGCGCGCATCAGGATCTCGTCGATCGAATCGGCGCGGTCGTTCGTGCTCGCCGACAGGACGTCGCCCGTCTTGAAGTAGATGATCTTGATGATGCCGTCGTTCTCGAAGCGAATCGCCCCGGTGAACTGCTCCCGCCCCAGCTCGACGAGCCTTTCGATCAGACTGATCTCGCCGATTTCCCCTTCGAGCTTCATCACTGCCGTTTCCCCCTGCACACGCTTTTGTGCATTGTAATTCCGGTTGTTGAGTTGTTCAGTTGTTAAGTTGTTCAGCTCAACAACCCAACAACTCAACCACCAACCCACCCTACGAATGCAGCTCGTCATACAACGACTGCCCGACCTTGCGCCCCAGCACATTGATCAGATCCGTGGCCGAGGCCTGCTTCACGCCGCTCACGCTGCCGAAGCGCTCGATCAGCAGCTTGCGACGCTTGTCGCCGATGCCCGGCAGGTCATCGAGCTCGCTGTGCAGCACGCGCTTCGAACGCCGGCGGCGGTGTGAGGAAACGGCGAAGCGGTGCGTCTCGTCGCGCACCATCTGCAGAAGCTGGAGCGCGGGATCGCGCTTCTCCAGACGGATCGGCTCATCGCGGTCCGGGACATAGATCTCTTCCTCGCGTTTGGCCAGGCCGGCGATCGGGATCTCCTCGATGCCGAGCTTGTTCAGCGCCGCGAGTGCCGCATTGAGCTGTCCGCGGCCGCCGTCGATCAGGATCATGTCCGGCAGCGGCTTCTCTTCCTCCAGCAGCCGCCGATACCGCCGGTCGACCGCCTCGGCCATCGAACGGAAGTCGTCCGCGCCGACGACCGTCTTGATGTTGAAGACGCGGTACTGGTTCTTATCGAACTTCCCGTGATCGAGCACCACCATCCCGGCGACGGAATCGGAGCCCTGGATGTTCGAGATGTCGAACGATTCGATCTTCGCCATCTCCCGGTCGAAGCCGAGGACCTGCCCAAGTTTCTGTGCAGCGATCTGCAGCCGGTCCTGCTGCGATTTGCGGAAGCGCGACTCGTGCGACAGCCGCGCGTTGCGGTTCGCCAGCTCGACGCGATCGACGCCTTTGCCCCGCTGCGGCACGCGCAGCGAGACTTTCCGCTGGCGCTGGGAGGCGAGCCATTCGGTCAGCAGCTCCGGCTCGTCGACGTCGAACGGGATCAGGATCTCGCCCGGAATGAACAGGTTGTCCTGGTAGTAGCGCTGCAGCACCTCGGCGAGAAAGTAGCCCCGCTCGTAGTCCTGCACTTTTTCCCAGAACAGCTCCCGGCGGTCGACGACGTTGCCGTCGCGGATGACGAAGAGCTGGACGGCGATGTCGCTCCCCTCCTCGTAGAGTCCCCAGACGTCGAGATCTTCCTCTTCCGCCGAGGCCACCTGCTGCTCGGCCTGGATGCGCTCGACGGTGCGGATGATGTCGCGGTAGTAGCTCGCCAGCTCGTAGTTCTCCTCCTCGGCCGAGCGGTACATCCGCTGCGTCAGGCGTTCCTGCAGCTCCTTCGACTTGCCGCTGAGGAAGAGGACGACGTCGTCGACCATCTCGCGATAGTCGTCGCGGGTCGTCAGTCCGACCACGCACGGGCCGAGGCACTGGTGCATGTCGTAGTAAAGGCATGGCCGCGTCAGCGCGCTCTTCCCCTCGGTGATCACGAGATCGCAACTGCGCAGCTTGAATTGATCGGCGATCAGCTTGAGGATGCGCCGCGCGGTGCCGGCGAAGAACGGGCCGAAGAAGAGGTCGCCTTTTTTGCGGTCGACGCGCCGCGTGAAGACGACGCGCGGGTAGTCCTCCGACATCGTGACCTTGATGTACGGGTAGGTCTTGTCGTCGCGGAGGAGGACGTTGTACCGCGGCTGGTGCGTCTTGATGAGGTTGTTCTCGAGGAGGATCGCCTCGAGCTCGTTGTTGGTCGTGACGAAATCGATGGCGTCGATCTCGTTGATGAGGGTCATGATCCGCGCGTCGCGCGCACCGCGGCCGACCAGATACGACTGCACCCGGTTGCGGAGGTTGCGCGCCTTGCCGACGTAGATGACCTCTCCCTCCGCATTCTTGTGGAGGTAGACGCCGGGCCGTTCCGGCAGTTCCTTCAGGCGCAACTTGAGCTTTTCGAGCCGATCCATCGAGCTCAATCAGAACACGTTACGCGCCGTTTTTCTGCCGCCATCGTACGATTCGTACGATCGTCATGGTACGATTCGTACGATGAAGTCGACGCCTGTCCTTTCCGACCTCGAGCTCGCCCTGATCGGCCTGATCCGCGAGCAGCCGCGGAGCGGGTACGCGCTGCGAAAAGCGATCGTCGATTTCCCTCAGTTCAGCGATTCGCCGGGCGCGATCTACCCCGCGTTGCGCCGGCTTCGAGCAGGCGGACTGATCGAGGCGAGCGGTGAGGCGACGCCGCGCAAGACCGAGGTGTTCCGGATCACCGCCGCTGGCCGCCGCGCGTTGCGGGCGACGCTCGAAGCGCCGCCATCGGAGCGGGAGTCAGCCGAGCGACAGATGCTCCGCTTGGCCTTCGTCGATCTGGAGCTCGACGCCGGAGCGATCGCCGACTTCCTGCACGGCTGCGCCCGCATCGCGGAGGAGCGTGCGGCGCGGCTGCGCGGACGACGGGTGATGACGATGCGGTCGTCGGCCGCGCTGGCCATCGATCACGAGGTCGAGGTGCAGGTCGCGCGGGCGCGTTGGGCGGAGCGGGAAGCGAAGCGGATCAAACGGTGAGCAGGAAATCTCCCGCTGTCGCCCGGAACTCGTCCGTCCATTCGTGACCGGCGTCGAGCTCGACGACATCCGCATTCGGCAACCGCGCGCGATCGATCTCGAGCTTCTCGGCGCTGTACCAGTCGTCGCGCACGCCGCGGCCGATGAGCACACGCGGCGGCAGTGTCGAGGCCTCGACGTCGGGCGGCAGGTCGCCGCCGAGGATCAGGACGGCGTGGCAGCGGTTGGTGGAGGCGGCGCGGTAGGCCATCGCCGCCCCTTGCGAGAAGCCGGCGAAGACCAGCCGGTCGTGCTCGCCGAACGAGCGGACGACGCGCTGCACATAATCAATGTTGTCGCCGATTGCCGCCTCCCGGTCCTCGCGCGTCATCCAGCTCGCCACGACGATCTCACTCCGCGAGCGGTAGAACCGGTGCAGCCCCTGGACCGCGGCGATCGTCCACGAATCGGTATGCGGAATCGGCGTCAGCTCGTTCAAGAGCTCTTCCGCGTTTTGCGCATAACCGTGAAATCCGATCAGCAGCCGGCGCGGGTCGCCGGGGCGAATCGCGACGCGGCCATGCGTTCGTGCCTCGATCAAACGGACGTCCATGGCGCGCATGGTACTCTCCGCGCGCATGCCGCGGATCGCGATGGTCGTCCCCTGCTTCAACGAGGAGCAGCGACTCGACGTCGAGGTTTTCAGGACCTTCGAGCTTCCCGGCCATGAGCTGCAATTCCTCTTCGTGAACGACGGCAGCACCGACGGCACGCTGCGCGTTCTGCAGTCGCTGCACGATGCAAATCCGTCGCGCGTCTCGATCCTCGATCTCAAAAAAAACTCCGGCAAAGCGGAAGCGGTGCGTCGCGGAATGATGCAGGCCGCGGACACCCACCCCGACTTCCTCGGATTCTGGGACGCCGACCTCGCCACGCCGCTCAGCGAGCTCCCCGCCTTCATCGACGTGTTCGAGCGCCCGAACATCGAGATCATCTTCGCGGCGCGCGTCCGACTCCTCGGCCGCGAGATCAGCCGGCGTCCCGATCGCCACTACCTCGGCCGCGTCGGCGCGACGCTCATCTCGCAGACCCTCGGCCTCGCCATCTACGACACGCAGTGCGGCGCGAAGGTCTTCCGGATGAACGACGCGATCCCGCAGGTCTTCGGCCGCCCCTTCCGCTCGCGCTGGATCTTCGACGTCGAGATCATCGCGCGGTACCTGAAGTTGTGGGGCCGCGACCGCGTCGCGCAATCGCTGTACGAGCTGCCCGTGACCGTGTGGCACGACGTGAAGGGATCGAAACTCCGCTCCACCGACTTCGTCCACGCGCTGCGCGATCTCTGGAAGATTCGCCGCGAGTATTTCCACTAGAATCCCGCCGCAATGACGCCCTTCACCTTCACCGACGTGCCGCTGTCGACCCTCGCGCAGGGTCTGGTCGGGTCCGAGATCCTCCGCATCTCGGCCGAGATCACCGCCCTCAAACGCGACGGCCGGCAGATCTGCAACCTCACGGTCGGCGACTTCTCCCCCGCCGAGTTCCGCATCCCGCGCGCGCTCGAAAGCGCGATCACGCAGGCGTTGGCGGATGGCCAGACGAACTACCCGCCGTCGGACGGAACCATCGAGTTACGGCGGGCGGTTGTCAACTTCTACCAGGAGGAGATGGGCCTCACCTACCCGCTCGAGTCGACGCTCATCGCCGGCGGCTCGAGGCCGATCATCTATGCCGCGTACGCCGCGGTCGTCGATCCGGGCGACAAGGTCGTCTATCCGACCCCGTCGTGGAACAACAATCACTACACGTATCTGATGCGCGGCACGCCGTGCGAGATCGTGGTCGGACCGGACGACAACTTCCTCCCGACCGCCGAGCTGCTGCGCCCGCACGTGTGCGACGCGCGGCTCCTCGCCGTCTGCACGCCGCTCAATCCGACCGGCACCGTGATGGCACGCGACGAAGTGCAGGCGATCGCACAGCTGGTCGTCGACGAGAACCGGCGCCGCGCCGCGAGCGGCGAGCGCGCACTGTTTCTATTGTGGGACCAGGTCTACTGGACGCTCACGTTCGGTGAGAACCGTCACTACGCGCCGCCGCAGCTCGTCCCCGAGTCGGCGCAGTGGACGATCTTCGTCGACGGCATCTCGAAGGCGTTCGCCGCGACCGGACTTCGCGTCGGCTGGACCGTCGCGCCGCCGTACGTCACCGCGCGGATGCGCGACATCATCGGCCACATCGGCGCGTGGGCGCCGCGCGCGGAGCAGATGGCCACCGCGCGTTTCCTCGCACAGAAAGAGGAGATCGCCGCGTACCACGAGACGATGAAGCGCGAGCTGCAGTTGCGGCTCGACCTCCTGCACGACGGCATCGAGGCGATGCGGCAGGATGGCCTGCCGGTGCGCGCGTTTTCGCCGCAGGGAGCGATCTACCTCTCCGCGCAGTTCAACCTGATCGGCCGCGGCGGCATCACGAGCAACGATCAGATCCGCCACATTCTTTTAGAGGAGGCGGGCTTCGCGGTCGTGCCGTTCCAGGCGTTTGGTCTGAAGCAGGAAGACGGCTGGTTCCGGCTCAGCGTCGGCGCCGTCTCGCCGGACGACATCCGCGCCGCGCTCCCCCGCGTGCGTGAGGCGATCGCGCGACACGCGTAAAATCTCACCATGCACATGCTCGTTCTGGCAGTCCTCCTCGGGCTCGGCGTCGGCGCGAAGGATCCGAACCACATCGTCGTGAAGATCGACGGCAAGGACCGCGTCATCGATCTGAAGGCGAACGCCAGCGGCGACGCGGCGGAGAAGTTTCTGCAGTGCCTCGTCGCCGGCCGCGTGCTGAAAGTCTCGAAGGACCACGTGAAGCTGCTCGACGACAACGACGTCGCCGATCACCTGCGCGAGTTCATGAGCAGCAAGACGAGCGCGGACCCCTGCGCCCTCGGCAAGGCTGTTTACACGCCGAAGCATTGAGACGGGCGTAAAATCGACTCCTTCGTCCAGAAGGAGTTCCCGCAATGTGGAAAGCCAGACTCAACGTCGGGGTAGTCAGTATCGGTCTTGCCATTTCTCTCCATGCGCAGGTGCCGACGATCGTCAAGGAAATCGGCGATCTCGAAGCGGTGCGCGATCCGAAGTGCTACGCCACCGCCAGCCGCCTCGAGGATTTCATCTACGGCACGCCGCTCGAATCGGAAGCACGCTTCCGGAAGATCGCGCTGCAGAAGCAACTGATCCGCGACGCCTGGATCAAGGCGACGGCCGCCGCCTCGGGCAAAGAAAAGATCGACGCCGACACGCTCCGCCCGATCCTGCAGAGCATCGTCCCCTACGAAAAAACGGCGGACGGCAACTGGCTCGTGCGCGGAACGACCGTGATCACCGCACGCGACAAACGCCAGTACGGCAGTGTCGCCTACGCGTTGCGCGCGATCCTCGGCGTGCAGCAGGACGCGCTGCTCGACGGGACGACGCTTCTCCCGCTCGATGACTCCGCGGTCGAGTTGTTCAAGGAATCGGTCGACCTGATCAGCCTCGCGTCGTTGCAGGCCGCGGACAAAGCGACGCGCGCCGCGAATCGCGAAAAGATCAACGCTGCCGATCTCGAAGCCGCGTGGAAAGACGTGGTCAAGCACGAAGCGGCGGCCCCCGCGGTCGCGGCGAAGCCGGCGCCGCAGGGCGAGAAGCTCGCCACGATCAAGGCGATCGTCGCGGAGAAACTGACCGCGTTCGAGAAATACAACTCGCTCACCTTCCCGGTCTTCATCCGCAACATCCAGGTTTACATGGCGCGGCACATGTGGCCGACCGATCCGGCGGAGGGAGAGCTCTTCAAGAAGCAGTTCACCGAAACGATGATTGCGTGGACGAGCGACGTCATGCTCGAGGCGGAGAAGAACGCGAAGAAAGCGAACCATGCGCTGATCCGCGTCGAAGACGTTGACGCGGCCGTGCAGCGCTTCGAGCCGCACGAGCTCAATCAATACGAGGACTGCATCTACTTCCCTCGCCTGCCGCACGACGAACGGATCGTCATCGAGGCGTACGACCTCGACGCCTTCCGCGATCCGGGATTGCACTGGCTGTATCTCAGCGAAGCGTTGAAGGACTACAAGGGCAGCCTCGAGCCCGATCCGTTCGCCGCAGAATTGCTGACCGAGGGGGGCGCGCAGATGGGAACGCTCATCCTGCGCCTCGCGGGCAACTTCGCGACCGAGGAAGGAAAGGATCGCCTCGATCACACGCACCTGACGAAGGCGGTGCAGCGGATCCAGACGCTGCTCGACAAGAACGCGTCGCTGCCGCCGGTCAAGAAAACGGCGACGACGATCGCCTCCGCTCCGGCGGCGAAGTCGAAGAGCGCGGCCGGCACGTATTTTACGAACATCACGCAGACGAGCGGGATCCAGTTCGATCACCGCATGTCGGACTGGCTGGCGCGGATGATCCGCAGCTACACGGTGACCGAGGGGAACACGGCGCGGCTGGCGGTGCCGCCGGCGTTCGGCGGATCGGGCATCGCGGCGGAAGACATCGACAACGACGGCGACATCGACGTGCTGATCCTCAGCGGCGCCGGCAACGCGCTCTATCTCAACGACGGCAAGGGCCACTTCACCGACGTCACCGAAAGCGCCGGCCTGCACTGGACGCGCCCCGACGGAACGTTCGGCGAACCGCGGCAGCCGCTCATCGCCGACTTCGACAACGACGGCCTCGAGGACATCATCATCACGTACGTCAACGACGAGCATCGCTGCTACCGGAACCTCGGCGGCGCGCGATTCGAAGACGTCACCGCGCGCTGCAACCTCGGCGGCAAAGGACTCGTCGGCGGACCAGCCACCGCATTCGACTATGACAAGGACGGCCAGCTCGACCTCTACATCGGCTACTTCGGCGATTACATCCACGGCGAGGTGCCGACGCTCTCGCGCCGCAACAACAACGCGCTGCCCGACAAGCTCTTTCACAACAAGGGCAACTTCGTTTTCGAGGACGTCAGCGCCGGCAGCGGCGTCGAGAACCTCGGGTGGGCGCAGGCGGTCGGCCATCTTGATTTCGACGGCGACGGCTGGGAAGACCTCATCTGCGGCAACGACTTCGGCGCCAACGCCTGGTATCGCAATCTCGGCAACGGCAAGTTCGAAGATGTCTCCGCGAAGATCGGCACCGACAAGCCGAGTTACACGATGGGCCTCGGCATTACCGATCTCAATCGCGACGGGCGCCCCGACATCTACGTCTCCAACATCGTCACGATGGACAAGGACGAAAAGTACGTCCTCCCCGATTCCAAGACGCGGATGAAATTCAATCCGGCGAAGATGGCGAACATGCGCGTGGTCGAGGCGAACGATCTGTTCACGTCGAACGCGAACGGCGCTTTCGAGAAATCGGATGCGGTCGGTCGCGGCTACAAATCGACCGGATGGTCGTGGGGCGCGAATTTCTTCGATTTCGACAACGACGGCGACGACGATCTCTACGTGCTCAACGGCATGAACGAGTACGCGATCTACTCGAGCGTCAATCCGTACCTCGGCGATCAGATCCTGCCGGTCGCGGAAAAAGAGTCGCCGGTCTTCTTCGTCAATCGCGGCGGCCGTCTGCTCGAGGAGTCGGATAAGAGCGGCGCGAATCCGCTCGGCAACGCGCGCGCCTCGGCGCAATTCGATCTCGACGGCGACGGCGATCTCGACATGGTCGTCAACAACTTCAACATGCCGGCCGTCGTCTATCGCAACAACGCGCCGCGCGAGAACCACTGGATCAAGATCCGCCTGATGGGCGATCCGTCAAAAGGCGTGACACGCGACGCGATCGGTGCGCAAATCCGCGTCGATACGGCGCACGAAAAGGGGCTCTGGCGCGAGGTCTTCAGCACCGTCGGCTATCTGACCTCCGATCCGAAAGAGCAGCACTTCGGCCTCGGCGCGGACACGAAAGCCGACGTGACGATCCTCTGGCCGAACGGCGAACGCGAGGTGCACAAGGGGCTGGCCGCGAACAAGAGCTACCGGTTCGCGCAGGGGAAGTGATCACACGAAAATCCGCATCTCCTTCAACTCACGGAGGCGGTCACGAATCTCGGCAGCCCGTTCGAAGTCGAGATTCTTGGCCGCCTCCTTCATCTCCTTCGTGAGGCGGCTGATCGTCTTATCGAGGTCCTCCTCCGCCACCATCTCCAGCCTCGTCTTGCCGCCCGCGACGCCGAAGTCGTGATAGTCGAGGTTCGACATCTTCACGAGATCGCTGTCGACCGCCTTGATGATCGTCGCCGGCTCGATGCCGTGCTCCTCGTTGTATTTCTGCTGAATCGCGCGGCGGCGCGTCGTCTCGTCGATGGCGAAGCGCATCGAGTCGGTGATCTTGTCCGCGTAGAGGATCGCGATCCCGTTGAGATTGCGCGCCGCGCGGCCGATGGTCTGGATCAATGACGTCGACGAGCGGAGGAAGCCTTCCTTGTCGGCGTCGAGAATCGCGACGCACGTCACCTCGGGGACATCGAGTCCTTCGCGCAGCAGGTTGATGCCGATCAGGACGTCGAAGGTGCCGAGGCGGAAGTCGCGGAGGATCGCGATCCGCTCGAGCGTCTCGACGTCGGAGTGGAGGTACTGCACCTTGATGCCGAGCTCCATCAGATAGCGCGTCAGGTCCTCGGCCATCCGCTTCGTCAGCGTCGTCACCATCACGCGCTCGTTCTTCACCACGCGCTCTTTGATCACGCCGATCAGATCGTCGACCTGGCCTTTGATCGGCCGCAGCACGACCGGCGGATCGAGCAGACCGGTGGGCCGGATCACCTGTTCGACATAGACGCCTCCCGTCTTCTCCAGCTCGTACGGGCCGGGCGTCGCGGAGACGTAGACGATCTGATCGAGCTTCCCCTGAAACTCGTCGAACGACAGCGGGCGGTTGTCGATCGCGCTCGGCAGGCGGAAGCCGTATTCGACGAGCGTCTCCTTGCGCGCGCGGTCGCCGCCCCACATCGCGCGCACCTGCGGCACGGTCTGGTGCGATTCATCGATGATGAGAAGGAAGTCCTTCGGGAAGTAATCGATGAGCGTCGGCGGCGGCTCGCCCGGCTGGCGTCCGGACAGATGGCGCGAGTAGTTCTCGATGCCGTTGCAGTAGCCGAGCTCGGCGATCATCTCGAGATCGAACAGCGTCCGCTGCGAGAGGCGCTGCGCTTCGAGCAGTCGATCGTTCGCGCGCAGTTCGGCCACGCGCTCGTCGAGCTCGACGCGGATGTTCTCCATCGCCTGCATCAGGCGCTCGCGCGGCGTCACGTAATGCGTTCGCGGATAGATCGCCAGGCGGTCGTAGGTCTTGCCCGCGCGACCGGTGATCGGATCGATGCGCGTCATCTTGTCGATCTCGTCGCCGAAGAACTCGATGCGGACCGCGTCGTCCTCGTAGGCTGGCCAGACCTCGAGGATGTCGCCGCGGACGCGAAACGTGCCGCGCCCGAGGTCGTACGGCGTGCGCTCGTACTGCATCTCCGTCAGCTTGCGGAGGTACTGCATCATCGGCTTCTCCACTCCCCGCTCGAAGAAGAGGAGCATGCCGAAGTAGAGGTCGGGATCGCCGATACCGTAGATGCAGGAGACGGAGGCGACGATGATCACGTCGCGGCGCTCGAACAGCGATTTGGTCGCGGCGAGGCGCAGCTTGTCGATCTCTTCGTTCTTCGTCATCTCCTTCTCGATGTAGAGATCGTTCTGCGGAATGTAGGCCTCGGGCTGGTAGTAGTCGTAGTACGAGACGAAGTACTCGACGGCGTTCTCCGGGAAGAAGTTCTTGAACTCCTGGTAGAGCTGCGCGGCGAGTGTTTTGTTGTGGCTGAGGACCAGCGTCGGGCGGTTCACCGACTCGATCAGCTTGGCCACGGTGAACGTCTTGCCCGAGCCGGTGACGCCGAGCAGGACCTGGTGCTTCTCGCCCGAGACGACACCGTCAACAAGTTGACGAATTGCCTCCGGCTGGTCGCCCTGCGGCTGAAATGGGGAAAGGAGGCGGAAGTCCATTCTGCCGAGGATGATACCAATCGCTACACGGGGTAGAGGGATTTGACGCCGAGGTACAATTTTTCCGCATGAAAGTTGCCGAGCTGAAGCAGGTCGTGGATAGCAATGCGGTGGAGATGCGGGAGAACTTCGCGAAGATCGACGAGCGATTCGAAAAGATCGACAAGAGGTTCGAAAAGATCGACGAGCGGTTCGAGCGTGTCGATGACAACTTCACCGACATGCGCCGGGAGATGCGCAGCGGCTTTGCCGTGCTGGAGCGCCGCATTCAAGAATCGCGGAAGGACATGAGCCATCAGATCGGCGTCATGATGGAAAAGCTCATGGACCACGTGGCCATCGTCGCCGAGCAAAAGGTGGAAGACCTGATCGATCAGAAGATCAAGGAGTCGGAAGCACGCGCCGACCGGAAGTTCGTCAAGCGCTCTTCGAGATAGTCACTTCCATCACGCGATCCGTCTGCAAGTCGGTCCCCAGCAGAAACGGCTGCGACCCGAAATCGCGGAATCCGAACTTCTGGTAAAACGCGATCGCCCGCCTGTTGTGCTCCCACACGCCGAGCCAGATGCGCGTCGCGCCAAGCTCGCGCGCCAGTTCGATGACCGCGTTCATCAACGATTGCGCGACTCCCCGTCCATGCCACGGCCGGTCGACATAGAAGCGTCCGATCTCGATCTCCGGCAATGCGAGGCGCAACTGCGCGTATGCGATCAACGACGATCCCGAATCGTCGACCAGCGTGAGGCGCGCCGGATCGAGGATCTCCGCCCGCTGCCGCGCCTCGCCATACGCCTCGGACATGTACGAATCCATGTCCTCCGCCTTGTTGTACGCGGCGAACGTGTCGTGGAACGTCCGGGCGGCCAGCTCCGCGAGCGCCGCGGCGTCATCGGGAGTGGCTCGGCGGATCATCGCGCGCTGTTGATCGCGTGGATCTTCTTCGTCAACTGCTCGATCTCCGCCGGCGTGATGACGTTGTCCGACGCGTCGTCGCGGATCGAGGTGAAGACGCCGAGGAGATCGTCGGATTTCACTTTCCCCGCGGCGATCCGGTTCTGCATCGCGGAAAACTCCGCCGCGAACTCCTTCTTCTGCTCCGGCGTCACGTCGCCCGAGCACTGCTCGAGCAACTCCCCTTGCAGGCGATGGAAAAACGCGTGAACGAGACGCGTTCCGCCGCCGCCGTTGATGAACGCGCCGCCCATGAACATCAGAATGAGGATGATGAGCGCCGCGGTGCCGCAGCCGATGGTCAGGCCGCGGGGGAACAACCGCTCTTCCGGGACGGGCGAGCTGTAATAGTCAGCCGGGAGTCGCGTGGCGGGTTTATCGGGCGTGATCTCGGACAAAGTCTCCTCAGCGCGAGCGGGGAGAATGTATCATGGCACCCGCTCTCGCCTGGAGGCGGGCGCAAGGAAGGAAATCATCGTCCGTATGCCGCCGCTCTCCAAGGTGACGGTTCTGATCCTCGACGACAATCCTCTCGTATTGAAGCTCGGGCGTGCACTGCTCGAGCGCGAGGGATGCACTGTCCTCACGGCTTCGAGCTGGATCGAATTCAATCACGTCCTGGCCGGCAACACGCCGGACATCATCTTCCTCGACGTCAATCTGCCGAGCATCAAGGGCAACCGTCTTTCCGAAGTGCTGAAGTCTCAGTCCAACAAGAAAGACATCCCCATCGTGCTGATCTCCGATCTTCCGGAGAAATCGCTCGAGGAGATGTTCCCGAGCTCCGGCGCGAACGCGTGGATGCGCAAGCCGCTGACACGCGACAAGATGCTCGACATGATCACGAAGTACGTCCCGGCCGTTTAGCCGGACGTGCTCGTGGCCGGCGGCTTCGGACTCGGCGCCGCCGGCACATTCGGCACCGGCTCCGCTTTCGGCGCGGGACCCTCCTGCACATCCGGCGCCGGCGACTCCGCCCCTTCTCCCGACTGCGCCGTCGCGTCGTTCGCCGTCTGCGTCGGTTCCGACTCCTTCGGCTGATAGAACGGCCGCTGCAGGTAATACGGCAGCTTGCTGACCGCGACCGTCGCGCCGCTGCAGTCCTTGTCCGGCTCCTGCCCCGCGATGAACGCTTCCATCACGACGCGTCCGCACGGACCGACGCCGCGGCGGCCGCTCTGCAGGTCCATCGGCACGATGACGACGCCGGGCGGCACGTCGAACTCCGGCCGCGTCGTCCGCAGCTTCATCGCGTCGATCTGCTTGAAGATGTCGATCCAGATCGGCAGCGCGACGGCCGCGCCGGTGGCACCGCCGCCGAGCGTCCGGCTCGGATCGTCGTAACCGACCCATACGCCGACCGTGTACTCGGGACTGAAGCCCATGAACCAGGCGTCGGTGTACGCGTTCGTCGTGCCGGTCTTTCCGGCGAGCGGCGGCGGCAGCGTGTGCGCCTCGAACGCGGTGCCGCGATCGATCGTTCCGCGCATGACGTGCGTCAGCTCGAACGCGACCTGCGCCGTGGTCGCCTCGGACAGCTCCGGCGCCTGTTCCTCGAGCACCCGCTCGGTCTGATCGGTGATCTTCCGGATGTAGCGCGGCTTGACATAAACGCCCTGATTGACGAACACGTTGTACGCCGCCGTCATCTCGATCGGCGACACGCCCGCCGCGCCGAGGGCGAGCGACGGATAGCGCTCGAGCTGCGAGGTCACGCCGCAACGCCTTGCGAAATCGACCACTTTGTCGCCGCCGATCATCATGTACGTCTTGACCGCCGGCACGTTGATCGACAGCTCCAGCGCGCGCTGGATGGTCACGATGCCGGAATAGCGGCCGTAGTAGTTCTTCGGGGCGTAGATCTGGTTGCCGACCGGGATGGCGATCGGCGCGTCGAACAGCGTGTCGGCCGGCGTCAGTCCTTTCTCGAATGCGGCGCCATAAACGAACGGCTTGAACGACGAGCCGGTCTGGCGCCGCGACTGCGTGGCGCGATTGAACTTCGAGATCTGGAAGTCGTAGCCGCCAACGAGCGCCCGGATCTCCCCCGTCTTCACGTCGAGGATGACGACGGCGCCCTGCACCTGCGGCATCTGATCGAGCATCCAGGTGTGCTTTTTCGTCTTCGCATCTTCGTCGACGCGCACCTGCACCAGGTCGCCGCGCCGCAGCGAGCCGACCATCGTCTGCTTGCCGGTCCACTTGAAGGACGTCGACGGCAGCGTCAATTGATCTTTATTGAGGCGGACGGTGACGCCCTGCGTGTCGACGGCGAGCACGACGGCCGGATACAGCTTGTCGATCGCATACGGCTCGTTGCTCCACGCCGGGTCCTTGTACGCCAGCGGATCGATTCCTTCACTGACCAGATTGCGCGCCGGCTTGCGGAAGCCGCGGCGATGATCGAACGTGCGCAGGCCGCGCTGCAACGACATCTCCGCAGCCTGCTGCATCCGGAAATCGAGCGTCGAATAGACCTTCAATCCGCGCTGATAGAGGTTCTCGATCCCGTATTGCGGCGCGTGCTCGATGTACTGGCGGATTTCCTCGGAAAAATAGGCGCCGACGCGCGGCGCTTCTTCCTTGTACGTGCCGAGGACGATCGGCGAATTGAGCGCCTGCGCGAGCTGGTCGCGCCTCTTGATGTAATGCTCCTCGTACATCCGCTGCAGCACGTGATTGCGGCGGATGAGCGCGCGGTCGGGATGCGTAATGGGACTGTCGCGCATCGGCGTCCGCACCAGTCCCGCGATCATCGCCGCCTCGGGCATGGTCAGGTCTTTCGCATGCTTACCGAAATAGAGCCGCGACGCCGCCTCGACGCCGTACGCGCCATGCCCGAGGTACACCTGGTTCGCGTAAAGCTCGAAGATCTGTTCCTTTGTGAAGCTCTTCTCGATGTCAATGGCGAGGAAGGCTTCATTGACCTTGCGGCGGAAGCTTTTTTCCGGCGTCAGGAAGACCTGCTTCGCCAGCTGCTGGGTGAGCGTCGACGCCCCTTCGACTTTTTTCCCCGCGATGAGGTCCTTCAAGCCGGCGCGCAGGATCGCTTTCGGATTGATGCCGCCGTGCTTGTAGAAATCGGCATCCTCCGTGGCGATGATCGCCTGCACCAGATACGGCGAGATGTCCTTCATCGTGACGACGATGCGGCGCTGGATCGAGTACTCCGCGAACGGCACGCCGTTGCGGTCGTAGATGCGGGTGATGATCGCCGGCTGGTAGTCCTCGAGGCGCTTGACCTGCGGCACGCGGATGGCGCGCGCGAAGAGAAAGCCCGCCGGGATGCCGAGGACGATGGCTACGAAGATGATGAGCAGCCGCGACTTGCGGCGGCTGCCCGGCGCCGCGGGGGCGAGTTGATGATCGGTCACGAAGAGATTTTAGCCGTTTAGCGGTTGAGCCGTTGAGCTGTTGAGGAATCCGCTGAAGAGCTAAACCGCTCAACCGCCGAACAGCTACAATTCCCCCGAATGTCATCCGCCCCACTGGCACAGCCGAAACCCGACTGGAGCCGCCTCGTTTCAGACTCGCTCAAACAGAACGGCCTCTGGCACACCTGGTACAAGCTGGTCGAAGCGCGCACTGCGTATCCGGACGATCTCTCGCTGCGCGGCTACAGCGAGATCGTCCGCAATGCCATCGTCCGCGACCTGCTGCAGCATCCGAAAGGAATGCAGGCCGTTCCGAAGCTCAGTCCGGAGTTCCTCACGAACTTCGACCGCTTCAATCTCAACGCGCAGGAAGGCTATCTCGTCTCGCTGATCGACGGCCGCCTCGACCTGCAGAAGCTCGTGCTGCTCAGCCCCTTCGATCAATTCATGACGCTCTTCATCCTGGCGAAGCTGGCCCAGGAGCGGGCCATCACGGTGCCTTGATGCCGACACAACGTTATGCCATCGCCGAAAAACTGAACGTGCCGATCGCCGTGGTCGGCGAGAGCGGCGATGTACGCTGGAACAACGAAGCCTTCGAAGCGACGTTCGGCGACGACGCCAAGCACTGGCTCAAGGAAGCCGCGCGCGCCGTGGCGGGCGAGCGTGGCTGGCTGCACGGTTTCTTTCTCGATGCCGACGAGCATCGCTCCACCGACGTCGAGATCGAGGGCCGGACGTATCGCATCGACCGCATCGGCAATCCGTCCGATTTCGAGGATGCCGCCGTGGCGCTGTCGTTCGAGGACGTGACGCGCCAGCGCGAGATGGAGCAGGCCAAGTCCGACTTTACCTCGATGATCGTGCACGACCTGCGCGGGCCGCTCTCCGGCATTCAGGGAACGCTGGAGTTCGTCCTGTCGCAGGAAGGGACGCGGCTCGATGCGATGTACACCGACCTGCTGCAGGAAGCGCAGCGCGAGTCGGAGCGGATGATGAACCTGATCAACGAGCTGCTCGACTTCTCCAAGATTCAGTCGGGCAACTTCACGGTGGAGGGCGAGCCGGTGCGCGTCGCCGGCGTGCTCAAACGCGCGGTGCGCTCGCTGCAGTCTGTCGCGGCGCGCGACGAGATTTTTCTCCTCAACGCGCATGGCCGCGACGTCCCGCAGATCATCGGCAGCGTGGAGAAGCTGACGCAGGCGATCATCAACCTGATCTCGAACTCGCTGAAGTTCACGCCGAAGCGCGGATTGATCAGCGTCGGCGCGCAGATCGTCCGCACCGGCGAGCTCCCCGAAGCGATCGTCATCACCGTGACCGACACCGGCATGGGCATCAAGGCGCAGGAGCTGCTGCAGGTGTGGGAAAAGTACAAGCAGAGCGGCAACAAGTCGCTCCGTGGCGGCGGCGGCACAGGCCTCGGCCTCTACATCGTCAAGCAGATCGTGGAAGCGCACGGCGGCGAGGTCAGCGTCGCGTCGATCGAGGGCGTCGGCACGAGCATGGTGCTGAAGCTGCCGGTCAAGCGCGCGGCGTGAGTCGCAATCAGATGATCGCGGCGATGCCGCGCTCGATCTCGTCCTCGGTGATCCCTTCGACCACCTCGCACGTCCCGATCCCCGTCGGCAGGACCATCACGCGCGTGGAGCCGGTGTTCTTCTTGTCATGCTCCGTCGCGGCGAGGATCGCGGCGCGGTCGATGGCCGGCGGCAGCGGCGCGGGCTCGTACGCGCGGATCGTCTTGTCGATGCGGCGCCGCGTCGACTCGCTCAACACGCCGCGGCGCACCGCGATCTCGTTCGCGCCGATCATGCCCCACCCCACCGCCTCGCCGTGCGTGATGCCTTCGTACTGCATCGCCGCCTCGATGCCGTGCGCGATGGTGTGGCCGTAGTTGAGCAGCCGCCGCAGGTCCTTCTCGCGCTCGTCGGAATCGACGATCGCCGTCTTCACGCGGACCGCGCGCTCGATGATCTGATCGACGTCGTTGCCGCGCTGCTCGAAGAGATCGAACAGCGTGGAGTCGCCGAGGACGCCGCCCTTGAGCGCTTCGAACATGCCGCTGCGGATCTCGCGTTCGGGCAACGTCTTCAGCACCTCGGAATCGACGACCACCGCGCGTGGCGGATGGAACGCGCCGATCAAATTCTTCCCCTTCGGATGATTCACGCCGACCTTGCCGCCGTACGCGCTGTCGACCTGCGCCAGTAGCGTCGTCGGCACCTGCACCAGATCGATGCCGCGCAGGAAGATCGCCGCCGCGAAGCCCGCGGTATCACCGACGACGCCGCCGCCGACGGCGACGACCATCGAGTCGCGCTTCGCGTTGTGCTCGAGCAGCTCCGTCACCAGCCGCTCCGCCGTCGCCAGCGTCTTGTTCGATTCGCCGTCGTCCATCAGCAGGACCGTCGCAGGCGGATCGAACGAGCGCGCGACCCGCTCACCCATCTCGCGCAGTCCCGGCGCCGTGACGACGAAAACGCGACCGCGCGATGACACGAGCTGACCCACGCGGTCGAGCGAGCCGCGGCTGATGTGGATCGGGTACTTCTTCGTCGAGATGATCACTTTTTGATTGCGATGCCGAGGTCGTCGAGCTGCTTGGTGTCGACGTCCGACGGCGCGTTGCTCATCAGGTCCTGCGCCCGCGCCGTTTTCGGGAACGCGATCACGTCGCGCAGCGACTCGGCGCGCGCCATCATCATCACGATGCGGTCGACGCCGAGGGCGATGCCGCCGTGCGGCGGCGCGCCGTAGCGGAAGGCCTCGAGCAGGAAGCCGAAGCGGTGCTTCGCGTCCTCCTCGCTGATGCCGAGCGCGGAGAACATCTTCGACTGCACCTCGGGCTGATTGATGCGGATCGAGCCGCCGCCGAGCTCGATGCCGTTCAGCACCACGTCGTACGCGCGCGCCATCGCCGCGGCAGGATTGTCGAAATCATCGGCCGATGCCGGCGACGTGAACGGATGATGCCGCGCGAAGTAGCGCTGCGATTCCTCGTCCCACTCGAACAGCGGGAAGTTCGTGACCCAGAGGAAGTTCCAGCGGTCGTCGGGGATCAGCCCCTCTTCCTTCGCGACTTTCAGCCGGAGGTTGCCGAGGACGTCCCACACCATCGTGTGCTTGCCGGCGACGATCAGCGCGAGGCTGCCCGGCTCCGCGCGCGTGATCTCGCGCAGCAGGTCGAGCGTGTCGGCGTCGACGAATTTCTTGAACGACGCGTTCGGCTCGCCGCCTTCGAACTTCACCCACAGCAGGCCGCCGGCGCCGAGCTTCTTCGCGAACTCGGTCAGCTCGTCGATGCGACGGCGGGTGAACGACGCGGCGTGCGGCACGACGATCGCGCGCACCGAGCCGCCGGCGCTGATCGCTTCCTTCATCGGCGCGAACTCGATGTCGCGCGCCCAGTTCGTGAGGTCGATCAGCTCCATGCCGAAGCGCGTGTCGGGGCGATCGATGCCGTAGCGGTCCATCGCCTCCTGCCACGTCATCCGCGGAAACGGCGTCTTCGCCTCGATGCCCGCGAGCGGAAAGACCTCGGCGAACATCCCTTCGATCAGCGAGTAGATGAACTCCTCGTCGATGAACGACGCCTCGACGTCGACCTGCGTGAACTCCGGCTGGCGGTCGCGGCGCAGGTCTTCGTCGCGGAAGCAGCGCGCGATCTGGAAGTAGCGCTCCAGCCCCGCCACCATGCAGAGCTGCTTGAAGATCTGCGGCGACTGCGGCAGCGCGTAGAAGTTGCCCTTGTGCACGCGGCTCGGCACGAGGTAATCGCGCGCTCCCTCGGGCGTCGACTTCGTCAGGATCGGCGTCTCGATCTCCAGGAACTCGTTGCGGTTCATGTAATCGCGGATCGCGAACGTGACCTTGTGCCGCAGCATCAGGTTTTTCGTGAGCGACGCGCGACGAAGATCGAGATAGCGATATTGCAGGCGCAGCTCTTCGGCCGCGTCGGTGTCGTCCTCGATGGCGAACGGCGGCGTGTCGGCGCGATTGAGGATCGTGATGGAGGTGGCCACCACTTCGACGTCGCCGGTCGGCAGCTTCGCGTTGCGGACGTTCTCCGCGCGCGCGGCGACGGTCCCTTCGATGCGCACGACGAACTCGCCGCGCGCTTCCTTCGCCGCATCGACCGTCGCGTCGTCGGCGCCGCGCCCGCGGTCGACGACCACCTGGCAGACGCCGCTGCGGTCGCGCAGGTCGATGAAGATCAGGTCACCGAAGTCGCGCTGCTTCTGCACCCAGCCCATCAACGTGATGGTTTGTCCGACGTGTTCGAGGCGAAGAGTTCCGGCAAAGAGGCGATTCATTTGGCGAGGTATTTATCCTTGATTTCAACGTAATGGCGCCACGACATCTCGAGGCGCTCGATCTCCGCATCGGTGAGCGTTCGCTTCACGATCGCAGGGACGCCGGCGACGAGGGCGCGCGGCGGAACGCGCATCCCTTCGCTGACCACCGCACCGGCGGCGACCAGCGCGCACTCCCCCACCACCGCGCCATCGAGCACGCGCGCGCCCATGCCGATCAGCGCGCCGCGCTTGACCGTGCAGCCGTGCACGATCGCGCCGTGGCCGATCGTCACTTCCTCCGCGACGATGGTCGGCCAGCGTTCGTGCGTCACGTGGAGGACGCAGTTGTCCTGGATGTTCGTCCTCGATCCGATGCGGATGTGGTTCACGTCGCCGCGCAGCACCGTGCCGAACCAGATCGAGCAGTCGTTGCCGACCTCGACGTCGCCGATGATCGTGGCGTTTTCGGCGACGAAGACGCCCTGGCCAAGCCGGGGTTTCTTGCCGTCGAATGAGAGGACGCTCATGGCGCGGGACTTTAGCATGACAAACGTCAGGCTCCGACGCCGCTTCGGCTCGCTACAATCGGGCCATGCCGAAAGAGATCGAGTTCCGCCATCGCGCGCACGAGGTGACGCGCCTCGAGGCCTTCAGCGACGTCGTCTTCGGCTTCGCCATCTCGCTGCTGGTCGTCTCGCTCGAAGCGCCGAAGTCGTTCCACGAATTGATGGAAATGATGGCCGGCATCGTGCCGTTCGGCATCTGCTTCTTCATCTTCGTCGACATCTGGTTCGAGCATCACCACTTCTTCCGCCGCTACGCGCTGCAGGACTCGCCGGTGATCGTGCTCAACACGCTGCTGCTGTTCGTCGTGCTCTTCTACGTCTATCCGCTGAAGTACGTCTTCGTCAGTTTCTTCGCCTCGATCCGCGGCATCTCCACGGGACTGCACCCGCAGGACGCGCCGATGCTCTTCACGATCTACGGCGCCGGCGTCATCGCCGTCTTCACGCTGCTCGCGCTGATGTACCGGCACGCCTGGACGAAGCGCGATGAGCTCGGGCTGAACGAGGTCGAGCGGATCGACACGCTCCAGTCGATCTGGGACAACGCGAGCATGGCGGCGTTCGGCGTGCTGTCGACGATCCTCGCGCACGCGCTGCCGCTGCGGCTGGCCATGCTCGCGGGCTTCATCTACACGTTCATCTTCATCCCGAAGACGATCATTCCGTCGGTGATGCGGCGGAGGCGTCGCCTTGCGGAAGCCACAATCGCCACGTCCACAGACACCAGAACAACGCCCACGCCAACGTGAGGGTCGATATGCCGACGGTCGCGACCACCGGCCCTTTGTGATCCGACAGCACGCCGGCGGCGAGCGACGAGAGGCTCATCGTCAGCGTGAGGAAGCCGTAGTCGGCGGAGAAGATGCGCCCGCGGATCCAGTCGGGCGCTTCGCGCTGCAGTCCGTAGGTCGAGATCTGCCACGCCGCGCCGCCGCCGAGGTGCGCGAGGAGGATGCCGGCGAGTCCGATCGTCAGCGTCTTCGAAAATCCAAGGACCATGTAGCCGGCGCCGAAGGCGAGCACCGCGAGCGTGATCGCGCGGTACTGCGCATCATCTTTCTTGATGAACGCGCGGACCACGAACGGACCGAAGAGCGCGCCGATACCGCGCGCGGCGAACAGCAGGCCGATGCCCATCGCGCCGGCGTTGAACACTTCCTTGCCGAAGACGCTCAGCATCGCGATCGTCCCGGCGCCGGTTCCGTAGCCGCCTTTCACCGCGAGCAGCGCCAGCACGCGCGGCGTCTTCTTCGCGTAACGCACGGTCTCGCGCATCGACTCGAGCAGCGGCGGGTGCTGATCCGTATGCGCCCGCGCCTCGGAGAACCTCGCGCGCATCATCCAGAGCACGATGGCCGATCCGAGGAAGCTCACGGCGTCGACGAGGAACGAGAGGTCGCGGCCGAAGCGCATCGTCACCGCGCCGCCGATCGCCGCGCCGACCGCGAGCATCGTCCCCCACGTCGAGCCCATCAGCACGTTCGCCGGCCCGAGGTCCTCCGGCGCGACGATGTTCGGCAGCGCCGCCTGCGCCGCCGGCTCGAAATAGGCCGAGCCGATGGAGATGAGGATCACGCCGAGGTACGCGAACGGCAGCATCGCCGGCGTCCGCGCGAGCAGCGGCAGGAGGCACGCGCCGGTGCGGATCACGTCGACGAGGATCATCAGCTTGCGCCGATCGACCTTGTCGACGATGTGCCCCGCCAGCGGCGTAAAGAAAAAGATCGGCAGCGTCTGGCACAGCAGCATCAACGACGCGAGCGTCGCCGACCCGGTCAGCTGCAGCACGAGGTCGAGCAGCGCGACGGTCAGAAACCAGTCGCCGCCGAGCGAGACGAGTGTGCCGATGTAGAGGAGGCGGAAGTCGCGGTTGTCGCGCAGCAGGCGCCAGTACATGCGTCAATCACCGCAGGATCGACTGAACGCGCTTGCCGAGATGTCTGACCCATGGCGTCGTCGGACGCTCGGCGGTGAGGAAGGGCACGTCGAGCTGAACTGCGAGCGCGATGTAGACGGCGTCATACGCGGTCGTTCCGGTTTCGAGCGCAACGTTCAATACATTGTCGACCGCAGGTTCCGCGGTCTCCAGCGGTGCGTCCAGGTGCAGCGCCCAGATCTCTCTGGCGAGATCGCCATCGAGAGCTTTGCCGCGAACATGCGTACGCAGGACGTTGGCAAACTCCCAGTAGTGCAGAGTTGGAACGACGAATTGGACGCGCTTCTCGATCATTCCGTTCTGCCACGCTCGAGCTGCATCCGCGAATGCTTCCGGCAGATACCACGCGATCGCGACGCTGGTATCGAGAACATAGCGGCTCATTACCGGCGCCGGTCTTCTCGGAGAATCGTCGTGACACTTTTACGGATGCGAAGTCCGGATGTTCTGGTGCGCAGCGATGCCAGTCGCTCGACATAGCTGCTGCGGCGACGTTCGGCTGCCTTCACCTCGACGAACGTCTTGAGAGCCTCGGCCATCAGTCCCCGCTTCGTGCCTGTCGACGAATATCTCATCGCCTCTTCCACGAGATCTTCATCCACTTCGACGTTGGTCCGCATCGAACAAGTGTAATGCGGTCGAGGAGCGCGTGCCCCCATCACCCCGACTCCGCCACCGGATGCGCCTCCGAGCCGATGCGCTCGTACGTGAGGAACGAATACGGATACTCGTTCTTCTCGTCGGCCTCGAAATGCTCCGAATCGGCGAGGCGCCACTCGTTCACGTCGTCGAACTCGGGGAAGACCACATCGCCCTCCGGCTCGGCGTGGACGCGCGTGAGATAGATGATGTCGGCGCGGTGCAGCGACTGCTCGTAGATCTCCGCGCCGCCGGCGATGAAGATCTCCGGGTCGTCCTGCGCCAGCAGCAGCGCGCTCTCCACCGATCCGGCGGTGAGGACGTCGGGCATCGCGAGCTCGCGATTGCGCGTGACGACGACGAACTTCCGTCCCGGCAGCGGACGTCCGATCGACTCGAACGTCTTGCGTCCCATCACGAGGTGGTGCCCCATCGTGAGCGCCTTGAAGCGTTTCAGGTCGGCGGAGAGATGCCACGGCAGCTGGCCGTTGCGGCCGATCACTCCGTTGTCGGCGACGGCGACGATGATGCTGACTTTCATACGGCGATCGGCGCCTTGATCGATGGATGCGGATCGTAGTTTTCCAGCGAGAAGTCGCTGAACTTGAAGTCGAAGATCGACTTCACCTCGGGATTGAGCGTCATCGACGGCAGTGGACGCGGCTCGCGCTCGAGCTGCAGGCGCGCCTGGTCGACGTGGTTCGCGTAGAGGTGTACGTCGCCGAACGTGTGTACGAAATCGCCGGGCGCGAGATCGCACACCTGCGCCACCATCATCGTCAGCAGCGCGTACGACGCGATGTTGAACGGGACGCCGAGGAAGACATCGGCGCTGCGCTGGTACAGCTGGCACGACAGCTTCCCGTCCGCGACGTAGAACTGGAAGAGCGCGTGACACGGCGAGAGCGCCATGCGCGGCAGGTCGGCCACGTTCCACGCGCTGACCACCAGCCGCCGCGAATCGGGATCGCGTTTGATGTCGTTGATGACGTTCGTGATCTGGTCAATGTGTTGACCATTCGGCGCCGGCCAGCTGCGCCACTGGTAGCCGTAGATCGGCCCGAGGTCGCCGTTCGCGTCGGCCCACTCGTCCCAGATCGTGACCTTGTTCTCGTGCAGGTAGGTCACGTTCGTCTCGCCGCGCAGGAACCAGAGCAGCTCGTAGATGATCGAGCGGAGGTGCAGCTTCTTCGTGGTCAGCAGCGGGAAGCCGGCGCCGAGGTCGAAGCGGAGCTGATGGCCGAAGACGCTGAGCGTGCCGGTGCCGGTGCGGTCGGACTTCTTCGTGCCGTGCTCGAGGATGTGGGCGACGAGATCGAGGTACGCCTGCATTCCGGCATTTTACGGTGAGGTACACTCCTTCGCCGCATGCTGCGCATCGGAAACCTTTCCACCACCGACCTCGCCGCTCAATTCGGAACGCCGCTCTACGTCTACGACGCCGCCATCATCCGCAGGCAGATCGCGAACGTGAAGCGGGCGTTTGCAGCGCTTCCGCTGAGGCCGTTCTACGCGATGAAAGCGAACGCGAACCTCGCGATCCTGCGGCTCATCCGCGAGGAAGGCTTCGGCTGCGACGCGGTCTCGCCGGGCGAGATCTTCCTGGCCAAACGCGCGGGGTTCGAGTCGAAGGACATCTGGTTCACCTGCTCGAATGTGTCGGACGACGACCTGCAATCGCTGCACGATCCGGAGATCGTCATCAACGTGAACTCGATGTCGGAGATCGACCGGATCATCGCGCTCGACCTGCCGAACCGGATCGCGCTGCGCATCAATCCCGACGTCGGAGCCGGGCATCACGTCGACGTCGTCACCGCCGGCGGCGGCGTGAAGTTCGGCATCGACCTGGCCGAGCTGGCCTCGGCGCGGATGGTCGTGGAAGACAGCGGCCGGCGCGTCGTCGGCCTGCACGCGCACATCGGCTCGGGCATCGATCACATCGAGCCGCTGCTCGAATCGGCGCGGCGTCTCCTCGAAGCGGCGGCCGAGTTCCGGCACCTGAAGTGGATCAACTTCGGCGGCGGGATCTCGGTTCCGTACCGGCCTGACGAATTGCCATTCCCGATCGACGACTACGGCACGGAGCTGACGCGCGTCACCGATCAGTTCCTCCGCGCCCGCGACCTCGGCGCGATCATCGAGCCGGGCCGCTACATGGTCGCGGAGTCGGGCACGCTGCTCGCGCGCGTCACCGCGATGCGCGTGAGCTCCGGCCTGACGTGGCTCGGCGTCGACACCGGCTTCAATCACCTCGTGCGGCCGTCGAAGTACGGCGCGTATCACCACATCACGAACTGCAATCCGCAGAGCGATTCGTTCGATGACGTCGTCGTCGCCGGAAACCTCTGCGAATCAGGCGACGTCTTCACGCGCGACAGCGACGGCAACGTCACGACGCGCCGCATCGAGCGGACCAAGGTCGGCGACCTCCTCGCCTTCCACGACGCCGGCGCCTACGGCTTCTCGATGGCCTCGCACTACAACGCGCGCCTGCTCCCCGCGGAAGTGCTCGTCGACGGCGATCAGGTGACGGAGATCCGCGAACGGCAGGATCTCGAGGATCTCGCAAGAGGGATGGCATGAGGCGGAGCATCCTGCTGTCCGCTGTCTGCTGTCTGCTGTCCGGATGCGCGACCACGAAACCGCACATGCTCGACCTCAAGATCACCAACGCGCGCATCATCGACGGTACCGGCGCTCCGTGGTTTCGCGGGGACGTCGGCGTCCGGGGCGATACGATCGTCGCGATCGGCGACCTGGCGAACGAGCCTTCGAAGACGACGATCGACGCGCAGAACCACATCGTTTCTCCCGGTTTCATCGACCTCCTCGGGCAGGACGAGTACTCCGTCTTCCGCAACGCGCACCTCGAGCCGAAGATCCGGCAGGGCGTCACGACGGAGCTGTCGGGCGAAGGGAGCTCGCCGCGTCCGTCGCTGCGCGACTTCTTCGATCGGCTGCAGAAAAACGGGAGCGCGGTGAATTTCGCGATGCTCGTCGGCGCCTCGAATCCGCGCGAGATGGTCATCGGCGAGGTCAATCGCCAGCCGACCGCTGCTGAGATGGCGGAGATGGAGAAGATCGTCGATCAGGAGATGCGCAACGGCGCGGTCGGCATCTCGACATCATTGATTTATCTGCCGGCGATGTATTCGACGACCGACGAGATCGTCCGGCTGGCGAAGGTCGCGGCGAAGTACGGCGGCGTCTACTTCACGCACATGCGCGACGAAGGCGACAAGATCGACCTGGGTCTCGACGAGGCGTTTCAGATCGGCCGCGAGGCGAAGATCCCGATCAACATCTGGCACCTCAAAGTCGGCGGCCGCACGAACTGGGGCCGCATGCCGCATGTCATCGAGCGGATCAACGCCGCGCGTGCGGAGGGGATCGACGCCGCGGCGAATGTGTATCCGTACGCGGCGTCGGCGACCGGTTTGTCGACGCTCCTCCCCGACTGGTCGCTCGAGGGCGGCTATCCGGAAATGCAGAAGCGTCTGGCCGATCCGGCGCAGCGCGCGCGCATCGCGGACGCACTGAAGGCGCAGGTCGAGAAGCGGGGCGAGCATGGGATCTACATCACGCGCATCGACACGCCGGCGCTCGCGCAGTTCGAAAAGAAATACGTCGAGGAGATCGCCGCAGCGATGAATCTCGCGCCGGAAGAAGCGCTGCTGAAGCTCTTCGCCGAAACGACCGGCTCACCCTCGGTCATCTTCTTCTCGATGAACGAAGAGGACGTGAAGACCGCGCTGCGCCAGCCGTTCGTCTCCATCGGCTCCGACTCCGGCGCGCCGACGCCCGAGCAGCGCGCCAAAGGCGCCGCGGTGCATCCGCGCGCGTACGGCACGTCGCCGCGCGTGGTCGGGCATTACGTCCGCGACGAGAAGCTCTTCACACTCGAAGAAGCGGTGCGCAAGCTGACCTCGCAGGCGGCGGATCGCATCCGCGTCAACGATCGCGGCATCCTGCGGCCCGGGATGAAGGCCGACATCATCATCTTCGACGACGCCACGGTCCGCGACCTCGCGACGTACGAGCAGCCCAACCAGTTTTCAGAAGGAATCATCGACGTCATCGTGAATGGCGAATTCGTGCTGCGCGACGGCGCGATGACGAACGCGCTGCCGGGACGGCCGATACGAGGAAGGGGATACGGAGCGAATTAAGAATTTCGAATTAAGAATTAAGAACTAGAGCACGTGCGCGAAGCGCCACCTCAATTCTTAATTCTGCATTCTTAATTCTGAATTCGCTTTCTTGAAAAATGAGCGAGCACGAATCCGTAAAGCTAGTTCGCGCCGTCGGCTTCGGCGGCCTCGTGGCGATGTGCATCAACGCCGTCGTCGGCTCGGGCGTTTTCCTCCTCCCGACCGAGTCGTACAAGCTCCTCGGCCCCTTTTCGCTCTGGGCGCCGCTGCTCTTCGCGATTCCGGTGTTCATCCTCGTGCTGAATTTCGCCGAGGCCTCGAGTCACTTCAGTGAGCCGGGGGGTGCGTATCTGTATGCGCGCACCGCGTTCGGCGACTTCATCGGATTCGAGACCGGGTGGATGAACTGGATCGCGCGACTGACTTCGCTCGCATCGCTGTCGAACGGCTTCGTGCTGTCGCTCGCGTTCCTGAAGCCGGAGCTCGGCGTCGGCAACGCGCGCGTCGCGATCATCCTCGGCACGCTGCTGATCCTCGGCGCGATCCACTTCGTCGGCGTGCGTTACGGCGCGGCGTCGATTTACGTCTTCACGTTCGGCAAGCTCGTACCGCTGGTCGGCTTCATCGTCGTCGCGCTGATCGCGTTCAAGCACAATCCGATTCCGGCTTCGTTCACGCTGCCGGGACGCGGGACGAACTGGAGCGATGCCGCGCTCTTCATGCTCTTCGCGTACGCCGGCTTCGAGAACATGGGCGTGCCGGCGGGCGAGTATCGCAATCCGCGGCGCGACCTGCCGCGCGCGCTGCTCGCCGGGACGCTGGCCATCGCGGCGATCTACGTGCTCGCGCAGCTCGGCGCGATGGCGACGATCCCCGACCTCTCGCACTCCTCGACGCCGATCGCCGACGCGGCGGCGGCACTGGTCGGCAGCGCCGGCGCGTTCGTCGTCACGCTCGGCGCGCTGCTGTCGATGGCGGGGACGAACTCCGGCACCGTGCTGGAAGGCTCGCGCATGCTGTACGCGCTGTCGCTCGATCGCCGCATGGGTCCGATCAGCTACGTCCATCCGCGATTCCGCACGCCGGTCGTGGCGATCGTGATCCATGTCGGACTCGCGGCGGTGCTCGCGGTGGCGGGCAAGTTCGCGACGCTCGCGCTGCTGTCCGCGGTCGCGCGACTGACCACGTATCTCTTCACCTGCGCCGCCGTTCCGCGCCTGCGCAAGTTGAACGAAGGCTTCCGTACACCGGGCCTCATCGTGCCGATTCTGGGCGTCGCTGCGTCGCTGCTGATCTGCGTTTCGCTCACGCGCGACAAGCTGCTGATGGGTTTGTATGCCCTGCTCGCAGGCGCACTCGTCTACGTGCTTTCGGCGCGGCGATTGCTGTTCAAAAAGCATGAACAGACAACCGACGAACATGCGTGACACCCTGCGCGGAATCGGCATCCGCGCGGGACTTCTTGCAGTTGGCGGACTGGTGGTCGGCGGCGCAGTCGCGGCCGGCGCAATGAAAGCAGCCGGGACGATGATGCAGCTGGCGGCGGGCGCGGTGCTCGTGCTCGCGGCGGGCGGCTACGCGACGTACGAAGCGCGGCGATTGAGCCGGCGGATGGCGGGCGAGCTGGGCTGATCGCTAAAACATCCATGTGCAAACCGCGACCGCCACGATCGCGGCCACCACATCACCGATGATCGCCGCGGGAATCGCGTGCCGCGTCCGCTTCACGCCAACGGCGCCGAAGTACACGGCGAGGACGTAGAACAGCGTCTCGCTCGAGCCGTACATCGTGGCGGCGATGCGGGCGAACATCGAGTCGGGGCCATAGCGCTTCACGATGTCGGTGGTCAGCGCGAGCGATCCGCTCCCGGACAGCGGGCGCAGCACCGCGAGCGGAAAGACCTCGGGCGGAAAGCCGATCGCGTTCATCGCGGGACGCAGCGCGTTGGTCAGCATGTCCATCGCCCCGGAGCCGCGGAACATGCCGATGGCGACGAGGATCCCGACGAGGAATGGGATGATCTTCACCGCGACGTTGAAGCCGTCCTTCGCTCCTTCGATGAAGACGTCGTAGACCTTGATGCCGCGGATCATCCCGACGAGCGGGATGCCGACGAGCAGCACGGGGATCGACCAGAGCGAGATCTGCTGGAGGATGTCGCGGATCATTTCGAAACCTCGCGCTTCGGGAAGAAGCGCTGCAGGATCTTCGCGCTCGTCACCGCCGCGACGGCACCGCAGAGCGTGGCGATGATCGTCGTCGGGATGATCGCCGTCGGCTGCCGCGAGCCGGCCGCGGCGAGCACGCCGATGATCGTCGCGGGGATGAACTGGATGCCCGCGGTGTTGAGTGTCATGAACGTCACCATCGAGTTCGACGCCGTTTCTTTGTCGCCCTCGTTCAGCTCCTGCAGCTCTTCCATCGCCTTGATGCCGAGCGGCGTCGCGGCGTTGGAGAGGCCGAGCATGTTGGCCGCGACGTTCATGATCATCGCGCCGATGGCCGGATGCTCCGGAGGGATCTCGGGAAAGAGCAGCCGCGAGATCGGCCGCAGCGCGCGCGACAGCAGCGAGATGAGCCCCGCCTGCTCTGCCACGCGCATGATGCCGAGCCAGAGCGTCATGATCCCGACGAGGCCGAGCGCGATCTCGACGGCCGTCTTCGCCGAGTCGACCGCGCCCTTGGTGACGTCCGCCGCCGTGCCGTTGAACGCCGCGACGATCAGCGCGATCGCCATGAGCGCGAACCAGATGTAGTTCAACATGCGACGATCGTCGCGTTACCACTCGCCGGTCGTCAAGTAATTGTCGATCCCCTTCGCCGCCTTTCGTCCCGCGCCCATCGCCAGGATCACGGTCGCGGCGCCGGTGACGATGTCGCCGCCGGCGAAGACGCCGCGCTTGGATGTACGCAGCGATTCGGGGTCGGCTTCGATGTAGTTGCGCTTGTTCGTCTTCAGGTCGGGCGTCGTCGACTGGATCAGCGGATTCGCGCTCGTGCCGATGGCGATGATCGCCACCTGCGCCGGGATGAACACCTCCGCCCCTTCGATCGCCACGGGGCGGCGACGACCCGAATCATCCGGCTCGCCGAGCTCCATCTGCTGGCATCGCACGCCGGTCAGCCATCCTTTTTCATCGCCGACCAGCTCGATCGGATTCGTCAGCGGGCGGAGATCGATCCCCTCTTCCTTCGCATGTTTGACCTCTTCCTTGCGCGCCGGCATCTCCGCTTCGCTGCGGCGATAGCAGAGCGTCGCCGTGCGCGCGCCGAGGCGGAGCGCGGTGCGCACGCCGTCCATCGCGGTGTTGCCGCCGCCCACCACCACCACGTCCTTGCCGCGGCAGTCGTAGACCGGCTCGTCGTATTCGGGAAAGCGATACGCGCGCATCAGGTTCACGCGCGTCAGAAACTCGTTCGCCGAGTAGACGCCGTTGAGATGCTCGCCCGGGATGTCGAGGAATTGCGGGAGGCCGGCGCCCGTCGCGACGAAGATCGCGTCGTAGCCTTCCTCGTTCATCAGCTGATCGATCGTGACGGTTTTGCCGATCACGACGTTCGTCTCGAACTCCACGCCGCGCTGGCGCAGCACGTCGACCTCCTGCTTCACGATCGACTTCGGCAACCGGAACTCCGGAATGCCGTAGACCAGCACGCCGCCCAGCTCGTGCAGCGCTTCGAACACGCGCACGCGGTGGCCTTTCTGAATGAGGTCGCCTGCGGCGGAGAGTCCGGCGGGACCGCTGCCGACGATGGCCACCGACTTGCCGGTCGGCGGCGCGTTCTTCGGGATGCCGATCTGGCCCGTCTCGCGCTCGTAGTCGGCGACGAAGCGCTCGAGGTGGCCGATGGCCAGCGACTCGGTCTTCTTCGACTTCGTCATCAGGCAATCGCCCTCGCACTGATCTTCCTGCGGGCAGACGCGGCCGGTGATGGCGGGGAGCGCGTTGTCCTCGCGGATCTTCGCGGCGGCGCCGAGGTAATCGCCGTCGATGATCAGCTGCACAAAGTCCTTCACCTTCACGGCGACGGGACAGCCGCGCGTGCAGGTCGGCTTGGCACAGGCGAGGCAGCGCAGCGCTTCCTGGTTCGCCAGGTCGGGGTGATAGCCGAGGTTCACTTCCTCGAAGTTGCGCGCGCGGACGTAGGCCTCGCGCTCCGGCATGTGCTGCCGCGGCATCTTCATCCGCTCTTTGTTCGGGATCGGATTAGGCATGGCAGGCCACCTTCGCTTCGTAGCGCTCCAGCGCCGACTTTTCCTGTTCGCGGTACATCGCGTTGCGCTGCACCAGCACGTTGAAGTCGACGTCGTGCGCGTCGAACTCGGGACCGTCGACGCAGGCGAACTGGCTCTTGCCGCCGATCAGCACGCGGCAGCCGCCGCACATCCCGGTGCCGTCGACCATGATCGAGTTGAGGCTGACGACGGTGCGGATCTTTGTCTCGCGCGTGGCGTTGGCCACGGCGCGCATCATCGGGATGGGGCCGATGGCCAGGACGTAATCGAGCGCCGGCAGGATCTCGCGCAGTTTGTCGGTGACGAGGCCTTTCTCGCCGTACGAGCCGTCGTCGGTCATGATCAGCACCTCGTCGCTCGCGGCGCGCACTTCGTCTTCGAGGATCAGGAGGTCGCGCGTGCGGGCACCGAGGATGGCGATGACGCGGTTGCCGGCATCGCGCAGGGCGCGCGCGGTGGGGAGCGCGATCGCGGTGCCGACTCCCCCGCCGATCACGCACACCGTCCCGAACTTCTCGACCTCGGACGGTTTGCCGAGCGGGCCGACGACGTCGAGGATGGCATCCCCTTCCTCCAGCGCGTTGAGCTGGATGGTCGTCTTGCCGATGCCCTGCACGACGATGGTGATCGTGCCGCGCGCGACGTCGGAGCCTTTGATCGTCAGCGGAATCCGCTCGCCGGTATCATCGAGGCGGATGATGACGAACTGCCCTGGTTTTTGTGCACGAGCGATGCGCGGCGCGTCGATCTCGAATTGCTTCACGTTGGGACCGAGGAAGCGGGCCGAACGAATGTTGAACATGCAACGAATTGTGGGAGAGGTGCACACGTGACGACGCGAGGGCTGACACGTGGGTACGTGATGGCGATCACGATTCTCGCCGCGTGCGCGAAACACGAAGCGCCCGCTCCCCCGCCCCGCCCGTCCATCGTCCTCATCACGATGGACACGACGCGCTCCGACGCGATGACGCCGGAGATCGCGCCCAATTTTCTCGCGCTGGCAAAGCGCGGGATGGTCTTCACGCAGGCGTACACCGCCGTGCCGCAGACGTTGCCGGCACACGTGACGATGCTGACCGGCGTCTACCCCGCCGCGCACGGCGTGCACGAGAACGCGCGGCCGCTCGGCGCGGAGCATTCGACGATCGCGGAGAAGCTGCGGGCGAGCGGCTATCACACCGCGGCGTTCGTCTCGGCCTTCGCGCTGGCACGGCGATTCGGGACGTCGCGCGGCTTCGAGACGTACGACGACGACTTCGGCGCGAATCGCGCGGAGCGGCCGGCGAACGAGACGACAGACCGCGCGCTGGCGTGGCTTGCGCAGCACAACAACGCGCCGTTTTTTCTCTGGGTGCACTACTACGATCCGCACTATCCGTACACGCCGCCCGAGGCGTATCACGCGCGGTTTGCGAAGCAACCGTACTTTGGGGAAGTCGCGTTCATGGATGCGCAACTCGGACGGCTGGTGAACTCGATCAAGGGGTCGGTCGCGATCGTCATCGCCGGCGATCACGGCGAAGGCCTCGGCGATCACGGCGAGATGCAGCACGGCAACCTGATGTACCAGTCGACGATGCACGTGCCGCTGCTCTTCATCGCGCCGGGCGTGAAGGGAGGAACGACGGACGCGCCGATCTCCACACGCCGGGTGTTCGACATGATCCTCAACGCCGCCGTTCCGTCATCGGAAAAGGTCATCGCCGGCGAGGCGATGAAGCCGTTCCTCGATTACGGCTGGCAACCGCAGGTGATGGCGATCGAAGGACGGCAGAAGACGATCCTCGCCGGGAGGACGGAGGTCTACGACGTCGTCGCCGATCCGGCGGAGACGCACGATCTCGCCGCGCAGGCCAACCTCTCGCGCGAGGTGCGCGCGACGCTGCGCGAGTATCCGGTGCCGTCGCTCGCGGAAGCGGCGACGTCGAACGCGAAGTTGTCGGATGAGGAACGGAAGCAGCTGGCGGCGATCGGCTACGTCAGCGCGACCGTGAAGCCGGTGGTGCGCGGTGACGCGCCGCGTCCGGCCGACATGGCGCCGCTCTTCCCGATCCTCGACGAAGCGGCGGGCCTCTTCGTGCGCGAGAAGTACGCGCGCGCCATCCCGCTGCTCGAACAGATCCTGCAGAAAGATCCGCACAATCTCGACGCGGCGCTGCGGCTGGCCACCGCGCATTCGTCCCTCGGACACGAACAGCAGGCGCTCGCCGCGTTCGAGCGCGCGCAGGCGATCGCCCCCGACTCGCCCGACGTGCGCACCTATCTCGCGCTGCACCTCGCGCGCGGGAAGGATTGGCAGCGCGCGGTGCCGATGCTCGAACAGATCGTCGCCGCCTCACCCGACAAGGTGCCGGCCATCGAGGCGCTCGCGCTGCTGCGCGAACGGCAGGGACGCTTCGACGAGGCGCTGGCGTTGCTGCAGCGGCTCTTCACGCTGCGCACGGCGTCGACGGCGGAGCTGGTGCACGAGGGCGAGCTGGCGATGCGGCTCGGCAACACGCCGGTGGCGATCGATGCATTCGAGAAAGCGCACAGCGGTCACGATCTCGAGCTCGGCGTCTTGTATCTGTCGGAGCGGCGTTTCGAGGAAGCGCGCGCGGCACTCGATCGCGTGCCGCCGTCGCATCCCGACTATGCGATGGCGCTGTTCAAGCGCGCGCAGGTCAGCGTCCTGCTGAACGAGCCCGATGCCGCGGCGCGGATCGCGGCGGCGCGGACGCACGCGAACGCGGTCACGCGGCCATTGATCGAGAGGGAGAGGTTGTTCGCCGGTTCCCGGTGACCAGTTGCCGGTTGCCAGATGACTGGCAACCGGCAACCGGCAACTCGAAAACTAGAACTGCAGGCGTGCGGTGATCTGGAAGCGGCGCGGACCGTAGAACGATCTGGCGAACGGAGCGCGGACGGCCCAATCCGACCGGTTGAACGTCCCGTTCGGGGTGAGCAGTTTCTGCAGCACCGAGTCGGAGATCGTTTCCGGAATCGGAACAGTGGGCGTGTTCGGATCGTCCTTGACGTTCACGAATCCGAGTGCGTTGAGCGATGCCGCCTTGCTGGTACCGATACGCGTTTCGTAGTTGTACCCGGTCTGGCGGTTGAAGACGTTGAACACGTCGGCCGAGAGCTGGAAGTTCATGCCCCGGGGCAGACCGAAGTTCTGCGTGTAGCTCCAGTCGAACTGGTGATGTGACGGAGATACGCGCCTGCCGGCCGGTTCCGCGTAGCGATTCGTGTCGCTCGATGACGTCGTGAACTGGCGGTACGGCAGCACCGACTCGAGCTGGTACGGCTGGCCCGACTGGTAGACGAAGAACGCGCCGGTGGTCGCGTTCCACGGCAGCTGGTACGTGGAGTTGAACTTCAGGTTGTGACGGCGGTCGCCGCGGAGGTTGCCGTACTTGTTGTCCCACAGCTGGCGGCCGGCGGCGTCGCCGATGTTCGACGAGCCGATGAAGAGCGCCGCGTCATTCGCGCTGCTGAACGAGGTGTTGTCCTGGTCGAAGTTGCCGTAGTAGTGGCTCCAGGTATACGAGCCGCCGACGGTCAGCTTGTTCGCGCGGTACTCCGACTCGGCGGTGGCTTCGTAGTACTTCGTGAACGCGCCGTCGAGGTTGGCGATGACGTACGTGGAGCCGCTGCCGATCGCGCCGCGGATGGTGTTCGGTCCGCACTTCGCGATGGCGTCGTTGCAGAGATCGGGAATGTACGGATCGTGCGAGATGCCGGCCGGTGCGCCGAAATCGCCGCGTGCCGTGTTGTTGGTGTCCTCGAGGTAGTGCGCGCCCTTGCGATAGCGGCCGTACACGCGCGACGACCAGTTCGACGTCAGCTGGCGGCTCGTACCGATCATGTACTCGTTGATGTCCGGATGCTTGATGTCGTCCGCCCACCACTTGCCGGACGACGACGCGTTCGGCGAGATGCCGAGGAGGTTGCCGTTCTTGTCGAAGTAGACGTTGAGCTGCTGGACGAGATTGCGGTCCCACGACGCGGCGCGCGCGTCGGAGTTGGCGGGCGGCATGTAGCGCGCGGCGCTGACGAAGACCGTGTCGCGGCCGTTGTATGCCCAGGTGGCGCCGAGGCGCGGCTGGATCATGTCGCGGAACGAGAAGCGGTGCATCAGGTACTTCGTACCGGGCGAGCTCACGAAGCCGGCGTAGTTGTCCGCCTTCGCCAGGCCCTGTCCGTACAGCGAGTCCTGGCTGTCGAGGACGCCGACATTGAACGTCCAGTTGTTCATGTGGATGGTGTCGTTCAGCTCGAAGTTCGTCGACTTCACCTCGGCATGAATCGTCGGGACGCCGGTCGCTCCCTGCTGCGAGACCTGCGCGATGAAGTACGCGTTGGTGGCCGTGCCGCAGACGCTCGCCGGGCAGACGGTGCCCGAGGCGCCGCTGCCGCCGGGGACGGTGATTAGTCCCCAGCCGTTCGAGCTCTGGAAGCGATCCTCGGAATCCTTCAACTGCTGGAAGCCGACGTGCAGGTCGTGCGTGACCTTCTTGCCGAGCGTGTAGTTGTACGCGGCCTGTCCGGCCTTGCGGAAGAAGCTGTCGTCATCGCGCGCGAACTGGCCGAAGCCCACCGTGCCGCCGCCGGTGAGCGCGCCGGTCGTGCAGGTCAGGTTGACCTGCGCCGCGTTCGGCGGGCAGATGAAACCGTACTGGTCGATGAACGGCTGCACGAATGCGCCCTGCGTCGGATTCGAAATCGTCGGAACGATGAGGCGTCCCTGCTCCGCCAGGCGGGTGGTGTCGAGGTGCGTGCCGATCGCGAAGTTGGGCTGCACGTCGGCGACGTGCGCGGCGACGCCGATTCCCGGATTGCGGAAGTCGTAGAGCTTGAAGGTGGCGAAGCTCTGCGTGTTGATGACCCAGGAGGTCTCCAGCGTGGAGATCTTCAGGTTCACCTTGTTCAGCGTGCCGGTCGTCGGGGCCTGTGAGGCGCTGAAATCGGCCGGGAGCTCGTCGGTTTTCGAATCGCGATAGCTGCCGTTGATCAGCACCGACGAGACCGGCGTATAGGTCAGTTTGCCGAACCAGTCGCGGCGCGACAGCTTGTAGGGCGGCAGGTCGCCGTAGACGTTCGTCTGGCTGTTGCGGGTGAACTCGGGCCGGTAATACGAACCGTAGAAGTAGAGATGGTCGGGCAGGATGGGGCCGCCGATGTTGGCGCTGGCCCACGTCCTGTCCGTGTCGTACGTCAGGGCCTGCTGTCCGCTCTGGCTCGCGACGTAGTTGTGATTCAGAGCTTCGTAGCTCGCCTCACCCGTGAACTTGTTCGTGCCCGACTTGGTCACGGTGTCGATCTGGAAACCGCCGGCGCGATCGAAATCGGTCGCCTTCGCACCGCCGCGGATCACCGACACCTGCGCGATGTCGTGATTGTTCGGATCGGCGGAGTTGGAGTTGAGGATGCCGAAGAGCGGCATCGTGATGTTGACGCCGTCGAACAGGTAGACGTTGTCCTGACCGCTCGCGCCGGCGCTGGGACCGCGGAACGTGTCGGGGTTGTACATGACACCCGGGATGAACTTCTGCAGATCGCTGTAGTTCTGCGTGATCGGCAGCTCGCGAATCTGCTCGGTGGTCAGGCCGCTCTGCAGCGCGGTCGACTCTTTGTTCACGAGCGTGGAGCTCGCCGTGACGGTGATGTTCTCCGACACGCCGGCGACGCCGAGCGAAACGTTCAACGGCACGTCCTGCAGCAGGACGACGTTCACGTTGCGCGTCATCGTCTGCATGCCGGCGAGCGTGTAGGTCACCGTGTACGGGCCCGGAATCAGCGCCGGCAAACGGTAGTCACCGTTGGAATCGGTGGTGGTGACGCGCGGCTGCGGCAACAGATTGGATCGCGCCTCGACGGTGACGCCGGGAAGCGCCGAGCCGTCGGTCGCCAGGACCTTGCCGTGGATTGCGCCCGTTTGTTGCGCGAAAAGCGGGACTGCGATGAAGATCAAACACAAACAGAGAATGCGAGCCCAATGTTTGGATGCCATCAAACCTCCCCCCTCGATTTTGGAAACGACGAAACGAAACGAGCCGATTGTAACGCCGTCGTTACGGTCGCGTATCCTTTCCCGATGGCCGACAGCGATCCGACAACCAAAGGCGCGATCCTGCGCAGTCTTCTGAAGTTCGTGGAGAAGGATCTTTCGGAGGCGCAGCGGGCCGAGGCGCTCGCCGCGCTGCCGGCGGACGATCAGCAACTGCTCGGGCGCGGACGCATCCTCGCCAGCGACAAGATCTCGGAGTTCGTGCTCAACCGGCTGACGGTTGCGGCAGCGAATGCACGCGGCGAAAGTCTCGACGCGTTCGGCCGCCGCGCCGGCCGCGCGGAGCTGGCCGACGCCGTCGGCGTCTATCGCTTCCTCACCGTGCTGCTCACGCCGAAAGCGTTGCTGCATAAAGCATCCGCGCTCTGGAGCACGGTGCACAGCCACGGCCGGATGGTGATCGAGAACGAAACGTCGAATTCGGCGACGGTGCGCCTGATCGACTTCCCCTCCGAGCCCGCCCACTGCGCGCGCCTGAACGGCTGGTTCGAAGGCGCCGGCGAAATGACCGGCGCGAAGGAGATCGCCGTCACGCACCCGATCTGCATGACGCGCGGCGGCGACGAGTGTCAGTGGCAGTTGTCGTGGGGGAAGTGATCACTACCGGTTGGTGACCGCTGCACTGGCGGCTCGGTGTCGTTAGCGCCGTAAATGCGCGCGTGAAGATCGAAGGAACGGTCACGTGGGGCGGCGCGAACTCCGGCCAGTACGTGCAGACGCGCTCGTCGTAGTCGAGCGCAGAACGGAAAAGAGACCATCACCGGTCTACACGCACGACCTCGAGGGGCGCATCACGATCCCCGGCGCCGCAACCTCGGCCGCTTCTTCCAGGACGAGATTGCCACTCCGCTCGGACTCGATCTCTACATCCGCCTGCCCGAATCGATTCCGAACGCGAAGCTCGCCGTGCTCTCCAGTCCCGGCATGCTGGCGATGCTGCGCGGCTTCCCGCTCCGGCTCACGATCGATTCGTTCAACCGCCGCTCGAACATCCATCGCGCGCTGATCGCGAATCCCGGCGCCGAGATCGCGCGCGACGCGCGGCGCATTTACGCGCGCGATCTCGAGGTGCCGTCCGGCGGCGGCGTCGGCACCGCGCGCGCCATCGGATCGCCCGCCGCTACGACTCGCGAATCGGCCACTCCAGCTCGCCCAGAAATCGCTGATCGTCTCGCCAGCTAGCGTGCACGGCGACGTGCAGATCGAGGAACACCTTCGTGCCGAGGATCGACTCGAGCTCGACGCGGGCCTCGGTGCCGATCCGCTTGATCATCTCGCCGCGCCTGCCGATGACGATCGGCTTCTGCGAATCGCGCTCGACGTGGATCGTCGCCCAGATGCTGATCATCCCCGTCTGCTCGTCTTCGTCGAAGCGCTCGACCGCGACCGCTGTGGTGTACGGCAGCTCGTCCGAGGTGTGATGCAGCACCTTCTCGCGGATGATCTCCGAGGCGAAGAAGCGCTCCGGTTGCGTGGTGAAGTCCTCGCGCGAGTAGCGCGGCTCCCCCTCTTCCATGCTGGCGAAAAAAAGCGAGACGAGCTCGCTGACGCCCTCGCCGCTCGCCGCGGAGATCGGCACGATCTCGTCGAAAAGCTGAAAGCCGGAGTAGCGCTCCATCACCGGCAGCAGCGCGTGCTTCTTGTTCACGACGTCGATCTTGTTCAGCACCGCGAAGCGTTTCGTCTCGGTGTCGCGCAGCATGTCGATGACGTACTGGTCGCCTTTGCCGAACGGCTCGGATGCGTCGACCATCAGCGCCACGACGTCGGCCTCGCTGAGGCTCGAGCGGACGTGGTCCATCATCCGGACGTTCAGCTTGTGCAGCGGGCGATGCACGCCCGGCGTGTCGAGGAACGCGATCTGTCCCCGCTCCTCGTTGAAGATGCCGACGATGCGGTTGCGCGTGGTCTGCGGCTTGGCCGAGACGATGGAGACCTTCTGCCCGAGGATGCGGTTGAGGAGGGTCGACTTGCCGGCGTTGGGACGGCCGACGAGCGCCACGACTCCGAAGCGCGGTTTCATTCGTTGTCCTCCTCCTCGGATTTCCAGTTCGGGTCCTTCGTCACGCGCACGCGGTAGATCCGCCGGCGGTCGGCGCGATCGACCTCGAACAGCCAGCCGTTCTTTGCCACGACCGCGCCGACTTTCGGGATGCGGCCGAGGGTCGTGAAGATCATGCCGGCGACGGTCTCGTAATCGTCGCCGTCCAGCTCCGCGTCGAGCACCTCCTCCAGCGCGTCGACGCGCAGCAGTCCGCTGACGAGATAGCGTTGATCGCCGAGGTCGACGATCGTCGCCTCTTCGTCCTCGTGCTCGTCGGAGATCTCGCCGACGATCTCCTCGACGATGTCCTCGATCGTGATGATGCCGGCGGTCCCGCCGTATTCATCGACGACGACCGCGACCTGCAGGTGCTCGCTCTGGAACTCGCGCAGCAGCTCGCTCACGAGCTTCGTCTCGGAAACGAAGTACGGCGGACGCGCGAGCTCGGCCACCGTGCGCTGCTCGCCTTTCAGGATCGTGTCGAAGATTTCCTTGATGTGCACGATGCCGGTGATCTGGTCGATCGACTCGGTGTAGATCGGGATGCGCGAGTATTTCGATTCGCTGAACATCCGCGCCAGTTCTTCGAGCGGCTTCTTCGCGTCGAAGGCCTGCACGTCGATGCGCGGCGTCATCAGCTCTTTCGCCATCCGGTCGCTGAAGTCGACGATCGATTGCAGCAGCTTCCCTTCCGACGCCTCGAGGATTCCCTCTTCCTCGCCGACGTCGATGTAGGCCTGCACCTCTTCGTCCGTGACCTCTTCGTTTTCTTCTTCCTCCGCCACTTCGCGCTGCCGCTCGATGCGCTCGAAGAGCTGCCGCAGCGGGAAGAGCATCGGCCAGAAGAGGTAGTAGAAAAAATGCGTGAGCGGGATCATCCGCCGCAGCAGCATCTCGCTCAGGTCTTCCGGGATGAAGGCGAGCACGAACTTCCAGATCATCACGATGACAATCCAGAGCAGCGCCGCGATCAGCGCGGCCTCGACGATGGAGTGATCTTCCTCGAACGTCAGCATCGTCGCGCCGAAGGCGAAGACGAGCGAGATCTGCAGCAGCGCGCCGGTGACGAGCTGGAAATTGCGCGCGTCGTACACCTGCCACCCGCCGCGCTCTTCCGCTTCGCCGGAGAGACGGCGCAGGGCCACGGCGCTGATCTGCAGGGCGAACGAGCGGAGGGCGTCGAAGGTCAGATAGAGGATGCCGCAGATGACGGCGAGGACTACCCAGATCGTTTCCGAGCCACTACTTCCCATGTCAATGTGCGGCGGATTCTACATTCAGCCCAGAAGCAACGCGACCAGCGCCGAAGCGAGCCCGGCCTTCATCAGCGCTTCGGAGCGTTTGTGCAGGCGCTGGAAGGCCGCGCGCTTCGGATCGTCGTCCGCGTCGCCCGGCCGCGTCGCGGCCATCGCCGGCTCCAGTCCGAAGAGCTCGTACGTCACGATCGCGGCCATGATCGCCAGCGCGAGCCAGCGGATGGCGATCCACGGCGAGATCGCATGCGTTTCCCAGACGACGTGCTTGATCGCGGCGGTGATGATCATGACGACGACGGCGGCGAGGCGCAGCCGCGAGAACTTGCGGAGGATCGGACCGAAGATGCCGCCGGCCTGCGGTCGCGGGAGCGAACGGAACAGCGCGGGGGCGACGAGCGCGCCGAGGATGATGCCGCCGCCGATCCAGATCGTGACGCCGAGGAGGTAAAACGTATGTGTAACGATGTACAGCCAGTTCGGCATAATGGAGTTACGTTATCACCATGATCCCGCTCATCCTCCTCACCACTCTCGTCCTTCGCAGCGGAATCCAGATCACCGTCGATGGCGCGGTGACGCAGAAAGACGGGCGCGTGATCTTCCGCGCGGTCGACGGCGCGCTCTACTCGCTGCCGGCATCCGAGGTGGAAACGTCAGTGGCACAGACGGAAGCGGCGGCGCCCGCATCGACGGCGAAGAAAAAGCTGAAGCTCTCCGCCGAGGAACGCGATCGCCTGCTGCGCGACCTGGAGAACAATCACACCGGGACCGCGGTGCCAATCCCGCCGAGCCTCACCACGCCGCCGCCGGCGAAGGATCAGACGGATGACGAATGGCGCTGGCGCCGCGAGTCGCGCGCGCACGAGGAGTCGCTCCGCCGCGCAAAGGAAAACGTGACGCTGCTCGCCGATCGCGTCGAGCGGCTCCAGGGCGAGATCCGCGGCCTCGTCGGCCTCGGCTACAAACCGAACCAGTTCTCGCTGCAGGCCTCGCAACTGCAGAACGCGCTCGATCAGATCCCCTACGCGCAGCTCGAAGTCACGCGCGCCCAGCGCGAGCTCGACGAGTTCCGCGACGACGCACGGAAGCAGGGGATCATGCCGGGGTGGCTCAGATAGTCTGTGGTAGTTGGTCTGAGGTAGTTGGTCTGTGGTGGGTCCACCAACTACTAACTACTAACTACTAACTACCTACTCCGGCTGCGGCCCAAACGTCTCACTGATCACCCGCTCCGGATCGACGTCGAGATCGCCGAGCGCCTCGTTCACGCGATGCAGGAACGGGTCGAAGCCGCAGGCCATGATCGTGGCGGCGGAGATGATCCGCTTGTTGCGATCGATGAGCGTTTCGATGCGGCCGCTCTCGTGGACGATCGCGCCGCTGCGCGCAAGAGGATCGAAATCGCCTGCGTAGAGGATGTGCCGGCGGTCGGGCTCGTAGAGGACGAAGATCCGCCGCGGATCCTTCTTCGCCAGCATGTGCAGGACGATGCTGCGGATCGGCGCGATGCCGGTGTCGCCGGCGAGGAACACGACGTCGCGCGTGTCGTCGGGAAGAAGGAAGCTGCCGTACGGCCCGTCGACCGCGATCTCCGATCCCGCCTTCAGCCGCGAGACCGCCTCGCCCCCTTTGCCGTGTCCGACGCGCACGCAGAGCTGCACGGCCTGCGGACGCTCCGGCGCCGAGGCGATCGTGTACGCGCGCGAAACGCCCTCGGGGAAACGGAAGTTCACCCACTGCCCCGGCTGGAACGTGAAGCCTTCGTCGTTGAACGCGATCGTGAGCTGGAGCACCTTCGGCGCGAGCTCCTCGATCTCCGTGACGATGGCTCTGCGCGCGATCATCGGCATCAGCCCCACATGCCCGACTTGGCGAGCTTCGAGATCTTCTTGAGGATGCGGTCCTTCTTGAAACCGCGGAGGTGATCGACGAAGAGCGTGCCGTTGAGGTGGTCGATCTCGTGGCACATCGCGCGGGCCATCAGTCCGTCACCCCACATCTCCCGCTCCACGCCGTTGCGGTCGAGGAAGCGAAGCTTGACGCGCTCGGGACGGGTGACCACCTCGACGAAGTCGGGGATCGACAGGCATCCCTCTTCCTCGGTGATCTCCCCTTCCGCCTCGATCATTTCGGGATTGATGAAGACGTGCAGCTCTTCGGGCCGTTTGCCGACGGAGAGATCGATCAGCATCAGCCGCAGCGAGACGCCGACCTGATTCGCCGCGAGGCCGACGCCGGGAGCGGCGTACATCGTCTCGACCATGTCGTCGATGAGCTTCTGCAGCGTGGCATCGATCTCCGTCACCGGCTCGGCCGGGCGGCGGAGGACGTCATCGCCATACTTTCGAATCGGAAGCACTGCCAAGGTTTACGAGCCTCTCTTCTTCAGGTTCTCGATCATCGCCTCGACCGTGTGCTTCGCGCGCTTCTTGTAGAAGTCGTCGAGCACTCTGCGGATGCCGGGATGATGGCCCAGCGCGCCGTCGAGTTTCGTCTTGTCGAGACGCAGCAGCTCGGTCGGCCGTGATGCGGTGATCGTTGCCGTGCGGGGCTTTCCGGTCAACACGCTGACTTCTCCGAAAAAATCCCCTTCGCCGAGCTTGGCCAGGTAGACGCTGCCGCTGTTTCCCGTGCCGCGCGTGTAGACCTTCACCTCGCCGCTGACGATGACGTACATCGCGTTACCGCTCTCCCCTTCGCTGATGATCACGGCGCCTTCGTCGAACTGCTCGAGCTCCATCTCGCGGACGACCGCCTCGCGCTCGTCGGTGGTCAGCTCCTCGAACAGCGGGCTTTTCGGGACGGACCGGTCGAACAGCGGCTCGCTCTTGCCCGCGACCTGCGCCGGCGGCGCCGGATTCTTCGCCGCGAGCTGCTCCTGGACTTTTTCCGCCTTCTTGCGGACGGCGATGGCCTGCACGGTCAGCCCGTTGTCGTCGTAGTACTTCGCGGTCGCTTCGTACTGCGTGGCCGCCTCGTCGAGCTGCCCCGCCCCCGCCAGCGCATCGGCGAACTGCAGCCGGATGCGCGGGTTGGACGGGTACTTTTCATGCTCCCGCTTCAGCAGCGGAACGGCACGCGCATATTCTTTTTTGGCGAGCAGCGTCGCGCCACTTTCGGTCTCTTCGGCCATGCAGTCAGAAGATAGCAGATCGAGGAGATGGCAGGTGGCGGATAGCAGAAAGCAGGTGAGCTAAGTCGTGCTTTTGCCGAACAGAACCAGGATGCCGCGCGCGTCGTCGGCGACAAGTTGGGCAATGGCTGACTGGTTCGAGCGGATCAGCTCTTCGATATCGCTCGTGCGACAGTTTCCAATCCGCAGCCAGAGCAGTTTGGGCGGAAAGCCGTGCAGCATCGACAGCTCCGAAAAGTCTGCGTCTTTCGAAACGACGATGTACCCCTGTTCGCGTGCATAGGTCCAGACAACCGCGTCCTCCGCTTCATCCAGCTGCAGATAGAAAACGTGGTTGGAATCCGGAAAGAGATCGCTCAGCCGGCGAACGAGATCAGGCGATACGTTCTGATCGAAAAGAAGCTTCACTCGTTGATGACCAGCATTCGATGCTCACGCTCCGCTGCGTAGCTGAGACACGCGAGGACGTCTTCGTGCGTGAGGTATGGAAAATCCCGCAGGACTTCCTCCTCGGTCATGCCCGCAGCGAGATAGGAGAGGACGTCGTACACCGTGATGCGCATGCCGCGGACGCACGGCTGTCCGCCACGCTTACCCGGCTCGATCGTGATGATGTTCTCGTACGACATGGCCACATTCTAAAACTTGATCCGCTCCAACGCCTGCTTCGCGGATGCGGCCGAGCTCGAGTACGGGTAACGCTTGATGCACTCGTCGAAGGCCTGTTTGGCGAGCTGGAGGTCGCCGCTTTTTTCGAGGGCGACGCCGGTTTTGTAGGCGGCGTCGGGGGCCTTGTTCTGGTCGCCGTAGTCGTTGGTCACGCGGCGGAAGTACTTGATCGCGTTCGTGTAGTCATTCGTGGCGAAGTAGGTCTCGCCGATCCAGTAGAGGGCGTTGTCGGCGAGCTCGCCGCTGGGGTCGGAGTCGTAGACCTGCTGGAAGGCTTTGCGCGAATCGGCGAGCTTGCCGCGGCCGTACAGCATCAGCGCGGCGCGGTAGCTGTCGGCGATCTGGGCGCCGACGATGGCGCGGGAGACTTTGGGCTCAGCGGGCGCGGCAACGGCCGGCGCTGGAGCCACAGCAGCGGCAACCGGAGCGGCAGCCGCTACGACCGGTGCGGCGGGTTGTTCGCTCCCCTGCTCGACGCGCGCGATGCGATCGCTCATCACGTCGAGCCGCTCGAGCAGCTCGGTCATCTGCGTCTGCATCTCGGCAAGGCGCTGATCGACGGTCGGACCGGGCGGGGGCGGCGTCGGCACGTCATCCGCCGCATCCTTCGCCGCCTGCGACGACGCGCAGGCGACGAAGAGGAAGAGGACGAATGCCGTCGCCAGCGTCTTCATGCTTTCGAATCGCCGAGGCGGCGGCGGGCCCGGTCGGCGTAATTGCTCTTCGGAAATTCCGTGATCACGCGCTCGTAGTAGAGCTTCGCTTCGTTCGTGCGGCCGAGTCCCGTCAGCGCGTTGCCGAGGTCGAAGAAGACCGCGTCGCGCTCGCTGTAGTTCGGGTACTGATCGACCAGCGCGTTCAGCCGCTGCAGCGCGGCGTAGTAGCCTTTCCGCTTGATGTAGTAGCGGGCGATCATGTGCTCGTGTTTGGCCAGGCGATCCTGCACCTCGTGCAGCTTCGCCTCCGCCTCCGGACGCAGCGGGCTGTGCGGATAGGCGCGGAGCATGTCGTTGAACTTCTCGACCGCCTCGTGCGTCTTCTGCTGATCGCGGTCCGGCTTCTCCATCTGCTTGTACGACACCATGGCGATCTGCAGCATCGCGTAGTCGCCCTTGTCGCTGGTCGGATAGCGATTGATGAAGTCGCGGTACTTGTACTGCGCCTCGATCAGGTTCACCGGATCGCCCTGCTGGTAGTACGTGTCGGCCACGCGCAGCAGCGCGCGGCGGCCGAGCGGGTCGTTCGGATAGTTCTCGTAGACGTACGAGTAGTAGCTGCGCGCCTTCTGCCAGCGGTGTTTGGCGAAGAACGCCTCACCCTTTTCGAAGAGCTGCTCTTTCGTCAGCTTGACGAATTCGGGATCGACCGAGACCTTCACCACGCGGCGCGGGCCGCTGCTGTGATGGCAGCCGGCGAGCGCGATGACCACGATCGCCGTTAAAGCCAGTGTTCGACGGAAATTCAAAAAGCCTCCCTGTTAGAGCTCATGCATTCAGCACTTGAACAGCGTTCCGGATCGCTTCCATTGCAGCGTTCCGGTCCGGTTTGCCGAAAATCGCCGAGCCGGCCACGAGGATGCGGGCTCCGGCGGCGACCACCAGCGGCGCGGTCTTCTCATCGATCCCGCCATCCACCTCGATCTCCACCGGCAGACCCCTCTCCCGGACCATCTGCGAGATATGACGAATCTTGGGCACAACAGGTTCGATGAATTTTTGCCCGCCGAAGCCGGGATTGACGGTCATGACCAGGACGAAGTCGCAGAACTCGATCGCCGTCGACAGCGCTTCGGCCGGCGTGGCGGGGTTGATGGCGATGCCGGCCTTCGCTTTTCCTTCGCGGATCAGCTGCAGACCGCGTTGCAGATGCGCCTCTGCCTCGAAGTGGATCGAGATCATGTCCGCCCCCGCTTCGATGAAGCGCTCGATGTAGAGCTGCGGCTGCTCGATCATCAGGTGGCAGTCGAACTTCAGCTTCGACACCGCGCGGCAGGCCTTCACGATGGCCGGGCCGATCGTGAGGTTCGGGACGAAGTGGCCGTCCATGACGTCGAGGTGCAGGACGTCGGCGCCCTGCTCGACGCTGGCGATTTCGTCCGCCAGCTTCGAGAAGTCGGCGGAAAGGAGTGATGGGGCGAGTTGGATGGTCACTGTGTAACGGCGGGCTGCGCCGGTTGCGCGCCCTGTTCGATGATATTCGTCTCTTCCGCCTTGCTCACGACGACCGAGATCGCATCGCGTCCGCTCACCGGCGCGCCGCGCAGCGGAAACTGGCGAATGATTATGCCATCGGCGATTCCGGGATAGGCCTCGAACTTGACCGTGGCCACGTGCAGGCCGTTGGCCTCGAGGCCCGGCCGCACTGAATCGAGCTGATGATCGATGAGGTCGGGCATCACATACGTGCGCGCCGGCTGCGGCACGTTGACGAGCAGCGACACCGCTGTCTGCGCCGCCACGATCGTCCCGGTCGGCGGCTCGCTGGCCACAATTCCATCCTTCGGTGAGGCCTCATCGACGTACGTCAGGCTTCCCATCTTCAGGTTCTGCTGGCCGAGCCGGAGCAGCGCGGTGCGCGCGGTCTGCGCGCCGAGGTCGGGAACGCGGATGACCAGCGGTCCGGCGGAGAGCTCGATCTTCAGCCGCGCGCCGCGCTTGATGAAGCTCGTCGCGCCCGGCGTGCGGTTCTGCCACGCGACGTAGCCGGCCGGCACTTTGTCGGAGTTGCGCACGTGATCGCCGACGTCGAGCGTCACGCCCGCGTCGGAGCAGATGGCGCGCGCCTCGGGCACCGACTTGCCGATCAGGTTCGGCGTCGGCAGCGAGCGGCCGCGCACGAAGAAGTTGAACCAGAAATAGGTGCTGAAGCCGAACGCGACGACGAGCAGACAGCCGTACAGCAGGTTCTCGAAACAGCCTCGCTTCATCGCCTCTGCTCGGGCCTGTCCGTATCGTGCTGCTGCGCCGGGCGCGACTTCGCCGCCGCCGGATGCTCGGAGCGGTACTCCGCCTCGTCGTATTTGCGGTCGCCCTTCGAGACGAAGATCGGGATGAGCACTTCCTTCCAGACGTCCTCGACGCGCTCGGCGAAGATGAACGTCAGCCCTTCCTTCGTCTCGTCCGGCACCTCGGTCAGGTCCTTGCGGTTCCCTTCCGGCAGCACCACGGTCTTGATGTTCGCGCGCTGCGCGGCCATGACCTTTTCCTTGATGCCGCCGACGGACAGCACTTTACCGCGCAGCGTGATCTCGCCCGTCATCGCGACGTCGTGCCGCACGGGACGCTCCCCCATCACCGACGCGATGCAGCTGGCGATCGCGACACCGGCCGACGGTCCGTCTTTCGGGATCGCGCCCGCCGGGAAGTGGATGTGGATGTCGAACTCGTTGAAGAGCCGGTCCTCGATGCCGAGGTCCTTCGCTTTCGAGCGGACGTACGAGTAGGCGGCGGAGACCGACTCGCGCATGACGTCGCCGAGCTGGCCGGTGACGGTGGTCCGTCCGCTGCCCGGCATCCGCGTCGCCTCGATGAACATGATCTCCCCGCCGAAGCTGGTCCAGGCGAGGCCGGTGGTCACGCCGATCTCCGGATGCCGTTCCGCGAACTCGTGCTCGTACGACGGCAGCCCGAGATACGACTCGACGTCCTTCATCTCGACCTTGAATGTTTCGTTGCCGTCGGCACCCGACGCGACTTTCCGCGCGATCTTGCGCATGATCGTGGCGAGCTTCCGCTCCAGATTGCGCACGCCCGCTTCGGCCGTGTAGTCGCGGATGACGTTGAGGATCACGTCGTCGTCGATGGTCACGTGCTCCTTGTCGAGGCCGTGGTTCTCCAGCAACTCCGGCACGAGGTGCTTCTTCGCGATCTGCAGCTTCTCGTTCTCGGTGTAGCCGGCGAGGCGGATGACTTCCATTCGGTCGCGCAGCGGGCTCGGGATGTTGTCGAGCACGTTCGCCGTGGCGATGAAGAGCGTGTGCGAGAGGTCGTACGGGATCTCGAGGTAGCGGTCGACGAAGGCGTGGTTCTGCTTCGGATCGAGCACCTCGAGCAGCGCCGACGCCGGATCGCCGCGGTAGTCTTTACCGATCTTGTCGATCTCGTCGATCATGATCAGCGGGTTGTTCACGCCGACCTGGATGTAGCTCTGGATCAGTTTTCCCGGCATCGCGCCGATGTAGGTCTTGCGGTGGCCGCGGATCTCCGACTCGTCGGTGACGCCGCCGACGGCCATGCGGACGAACTTCCGGCCGAGCGCTTCGGCGATGGCCGCGCCGAGGGACGTCTTGCCGACGCCGGGAGGCCCGGCGAAGCAGAGGATCGGTCCTTTGAGATCGCCCTTCAGCTTCAACACGGCGAGAAACTCGAGCACGCGCTCTTTCACTTTTTCGAGGCCGTGATGTCGCTCCTCGAGGGCCGCTTCGGCGCGCGTGAGATCGAGCTTGTCTTCGGTCTTGTCGGTCCAGGGCACTTGGAAAACGGTATCGAGGTGACCTTTGATCACGGCGTAGTCGGACGACGACGGCGACAACTGCCCGAGCCGGTTGACCTCGCGCCGCAGCTGCAGCTTGTGCTCCTCGGCCAGCGGCAGCGCTTCGATGCGCTCGCGATAGGTATCGGCTTCGCGGTCGGCCTGGTTCGCTTCGCCCAGCTCGTCCTGGATCACGCGCAGCTGCTCGCGGAGGTAGTTCTCCCGCTCGCGGCGATCGATGGAAGTCTGGATGGAACGCTGCAGCTCGCGGTCGACGGTCGCTTTGCCGAGGTCGCGCGAGATCCAGTCGATGAGGAGCTCGATGCGCTCGATGGGGTTCACCGTCTCGAGCAGGAGCTGCTTCTCCTCGAGCGGGAAGTTGACGAATGACGAGAGGAGATCGGCAAAGGTGTCGGCCCCTTCGCTGATGTTCATCTTCAGAATGTTCAGCAGCTCGTTCGAATATTTGTTGTCGCTCTCGACGAGCTTTTCGAACAGCGAGAGCGCGCGGTTCATCAGCTGCTCGGTCTTCACGCCCTTCGGGATCGGACGCGGCGCGATCTCGCGCAGCATCGCCTCGAAGTACGGCTCGTTCTGGATCATCTGCACGAGCTCGACGCGCTGCCGCCCCTGCAGGAAGAGTTGATAGCGATCGGAAGACAGCGGCAATCGCTGCACGATCGCCGCGAGCACGCCGATGTTCGACAAATCCTCGGGGCGCGGGTTTTCCTTGTCGCCCGACTTCTGGCAGAAGGCGGCGATGAGGTTCTGGTCGTCCGGGAGGCTCTTCAGCAGCCGGACGTTGCGGTCGATGCCGACCTGCAACGAAAGGACGCCGCCGGGGAAGAGCACCGAGGAGACGAGAGGGATGATCGGCAGCCGGCTGGGGACGTCGATTTCGAGCCAGTCGGAGACGCTGTTCGGGTTGTTCGTTTTTCCGCGAATTGGTTGTGCCATTCGAGATTTCCCATGCAGGCGGCGGTTCACCTCGCGTGGCGTGCGTTTACGCGGGCACGCGAATTGTAGAAAATGCAGCGAGGTTGAACAATCGCTCCGATGTACATTGCAATTCAATGAGCGAGCCGGTTATGTCGGAAGTGCTCTCCGATCCGTCATTCAAACGTGCGGATCTGCACTGCCATAGCCGTTTTTCGATCTTCAAGTATTTCAAGCGGGCCAACACCCGAGACTGCTACAACGCGCCCGAAGACGTCTACCGTATCGCGAAAGAGCGCGGAATGTCGTACGTCACGCTCACCGATCACGACTCCATCGACGGCGCGCTCTACCTTCTCAACAAGTATCCCGACATGACCGACTTCTTCATCGGCGAAGAGGTCGAAACCTACTTTCCGGAGACCGGCCAGCGGATCCACATCGGCGTCTGGGGTCTCAACGAGGCGCAGCATCGCGAGATCTCGCGGCTGCGGCGGAACATCCGCGAGCTGGTGCCCTACCTCAAGCAGCAGAAGCTCGTCTTCGGGATCAATCACCTCTTTCAGAACTACCGGATGAAGAACGTCGCGGCGCGCTACATCGGCGAGCTGATCGAGATGTTCGACGTCTTCGAGGTGATGAACGGCGCCATGGCGTCGTTCCACAACAAGATGGTGGCGCAGCTCGTCGGCACGCTGCAGGCCGACGGCCGGCGGATGTCGATGGTCGGCGGCTCCGACGCGCACACGCTCAAGCACGTGGCGAAGGTGCACACGGTGTCGAAGGGCGAGACGCCGGCGGAGTTCATCGAGAACGTCCGGGCCGGCGACTGCTTCGCGTGGGGCAGCGAGATGCGCTTCCGCGACCTCGTCGCCGACATCTATCTATTGATGCTCGCCTACCACGGCCAGACGGTGAACGACTTCCGCTCGGCCGAGTACAGCGCGATGGACAAGACCATCCAGCTGGCCGCGCGCCTGGCGTCGATCCCGACCGCGATCAGCGGCCTCCCCGCCGCCATCACGTCGCTGAATTACCTCAAGCAGATCGTGGTGACGAAAGGGATCTCCTTCCGCTTCGCGAAGCTGGTGGAGGAGATCCGCCCGGGGTTGGGCGGCGGATCGTAGAAAACGACCCGCCGTCCGTTCGAATTGACTTTCCTACTGCTGGCCCGTGGCCCAGCCGCCCTGGCCGTGCATCAGCGTCACGGGTGACGCGCAGCTGGTCACGCTGTACTCGCCGTAGCCGTCGATCACGTAACCCCAGTTGAAGCACTGCTCGCCGTAGTCGTACGTGTAGTCGGGAAGCGGAGCGAGCTGCACCGAACCCTCGGCTTCGTAGTGGTTGGCCGCCGCGTCGGTGAACGCGCCATGAATGTTGATGTTGTTGCCGAGCGACTGCGGCATCGGCGAGAGGAACGGTCCGGTCGTGTAGTCGCCGGCCCAGTTGTAGATGTAGACGTCCGTCCGGCCGTCGCCCCACATCGTCGTGCTCATGCCGGCGCTCGTGTACGTCACCGCTCCCGCGTTCGCGCCGGCGTAGGCGGTGCTGAGATCGCGGATCACGCCGTCGAACTCGCTGTGGAAGTGGCAGGCGAAGACGAACGTCCAGCCGTCGTACGACGAGCCGCAGCGGTTCCAGTAGCCGTCGCCGGAGAAGCCCATGAACGAGTTCGGATCTTCGTCCACCGTGCCGCTCGCCGCGAGCAGCGGCTGCCCGTCGATGGTGAGGCGGCTCTCGATGGTGACCGGGAACTGGATCGGCCCTTCGATCTGCAGGTTCGCGCCGTACGACGCGACGTGCGTGGTCGACGTGTCGTAGCCGGTGCTGTCGCGCACGTAGCTCTGATCGTCGGCCACGTAGCTCTTGAACTCCTCGTGCATGTGGCTCGGCATCGTCTGGTCGTACCAGATGTCCTCGGCGTCCATCGAGTAATAGAGCGGGATGCTCGTCGACACGATGTTGATCGTGGCAGCGCCGCTGTTGTTGCCGCTGTCGAAGTCGCCCGGCACGACGCCGGTCAGCTCGACCGTCAGCTGCTTCTGCCCGAGCGTGTCGAAGACGTGGCGGAACTCGACCGTCACCGCATCGCCCGCATCGACCCAGATGCCGTTGGCGTGATCGATGACCACTCCATCGGCCTTCAGCACGCAGTTCGCGCGCGCGCCGGTGTCGCCGTTGGCTTCGCGGACGACGGCTTCGACGTCGACCACCGAGCCGACATACGCCTGGCTTGCGGTGTGGACCGACGCGATGGTGAGGTCGGGACGCATCTTCACCGTGGCCGGCACCGTCACGACGTCGGTGCGCTTCGGATCGATACCGCTGACGTTGGCCTGCACCTGCACGCGCTGTCCGCGCGCCGGCCATGTGTACGCGAAGCTGCCGGATGCGCCGCCGATGTTGCGGTAGTTATCGGTGACGAGCGCGTTGCCGGCGGTGTCGAGGACCTTCACCTGGACCTTGTCGAGCTTCCCGGGCGCCGCGGCCGTGCTCTCGAACTGCCCTGTCGTCACTTCGATGTCGGTGTTGGTCTGGCCGCGCAGCGCGCGGACCTGGATCGCCGCGCTGCCGCTGCGGCCGGTGGCCGGTTTCGCGCCGGCGTCCTTGTATTTGATCGAGTTCGAGATGGGAGTCGGCTTCGCCGCGAACATCGGAACGGCGGCGAGCGCCGAGATGCAGGCGATGCCCAGAGTCTTGCGGATGCTGTTCATGTGAGTGTTTGGCTCCTTGTGCAGTGAGATGCGCCGGCGCGTCAGTAGTAAACCGTTCCGTAGGTCGTGTTCGACGACCCGTGCGCGTGTGAGTGCTGCTCCGAGCAGTTGTAGCCGGAGTAGCGGCCGATGGACGTCGTGTAGTCGTAGGAGTTGCAGCTCTCGGGACTGTCGGCGTAGAAGTCGCCGGTCGGCAGGAGCTGGACCGAGTCGTCCGCTTCGTAGTGCTGGGCCGCGGCGTCGGTGAAGCCGATGTGCACTGCGACGTTGTTGCCGAGCGACGCCGGCATCGGCGACAGCGTCGTGCCGTCCGCCTGCGTGCCGCCGTAGTTGTACGTGTAGGCGTCGACGTAGCCGTTGGCCCACGTGGTCTGCCCCGTGACGTAACCGGCGTACGTCACCGTTCCGGCGTGGCCCTGCCCCGCCACCATCGTGGAGTCGAGCACGCCGCCGTTGCCGTCGTCGTAGTGGTAGTGGCAGGCGTAGTAGAAGTTCCAGCCGTCCTGGTACGAGCCGCAGCGGTTCGTGTAGTTCGGGCCGGAGAACGTGCCCCACGCGTTCGGGTTCTCATCCATGGTGAACGAGTTGCCGAGGAGTGCGGTGCCGTCGACGGTGAGCCGGGTCTCGACGGTCGCCGGGAACGTCATCCCGTGCCACCACGACATGCTCGTGCCGTAGGTCACGATGTGCCGGCTGGTCGGGTTGGTGCTGCTGAAGTCCTGCGAATAGCTCGCGTTGTAGCCGTCGGTGCTCTGGAACTCGGCGTGGCCGTGCGTGGTCACGAGCGAGTCGTAGAACATGTCCGACACACCCATGATGTAGTTGATCGGCACGGTCGGCGAGATGATGCCGATGGTCGCGCTCGCGCTGTTGTTGCTCGTGTCGTAATCGCCCGGCGCGACGCCGGTCAGCTCGACCGTGAGATTCCGCTGGCCGACCGTGCTGAAGACGGTGCGGAACGAGACGGTGACGACGTCACTGGCATCGACCCAGATGCCGTTCGCACGATCGATCTCGACGCCGTCGGCCTTCAGCACGCAGTTCGCACGCGCGCCGCTGTCGCCGTTGCGCTCGAGCACCACGGCGTTGATGCTGACGACCGATCCGACGTAGGCCTGCGCCGGCGACTGGATCGACTGGATGGCCAGATCGGGACGGAGCTTGACGACGGTCGGCACGGTGACGACGTCGGTGCGCTTCGGATCGATGCCGCTGACGTTCGCCTGCACCTGCACGCCGGCGCCGCGCATCGGCCAGTCGTAGGCGAAGGTGCCCTGGCCGCCGGAGAGCGTGCCCTTGCGGTAGTTGTCGGTGACGATCGGATTGCCGTTCGGCTCGAAGATCTTGACCTGCACCTTGTCGAGCACTCCGGCCTGCGTTGCGCCGTCGAAGTCGCCGGTGGTCACTTCGATGTCGGTGTTGTTCTGGCCGCGCAGCGCGCGCACCTGAATCGCGGCGCTGCCGCTACGGCCGGTGGCCGGCTTCGCGCCGGCATCGCGGTACTTGACGGAGTTTTTGATCGGGCTCGGGCTTGCTGCATCCATGGAGCCGGCGGCGAGTGCGGCAAGGCACAGCACGGCCAGACTACGCGTGATCCTGGTCATGGGAAAACTCTCCTCTTTTGTGATTTTCGGGAACCGACGCGCAGCGATACCGAGATTGCCGGCGTTATGTAGAAGGACGGCAGATTTTTGTCGTTATTGGCGGACGGGCAGAGGTGGGGAAGCGCGCCGCAGTTGGGTGTACAGCTTCGCGAGATCGGCGGGACGGTAGTTCGCGTTCAGCCCACTCGGGTTCGGAAGCACCCAGACCTTCGTCGCGCCGATCGTCTCCTCCTGCAGCCCGAGAGTCGCGCGCGGCCGCGCGAACGCGACGCGATACGCGCCGATGCCGACGACGGCGAGGAAACGCGGCGTGAACTTCTTCACCTTGCGCGCGAGCGCCCGCGCGCCGGCGAGCAGTTCCTCGTCCGTCAGCTCGGCGGCCGCGGCGCTCGGTCTCGCGGCGATGTTCGTGATGCCGCAACCGTACTGCAGCAGCTCCGCATCTTCGAACGGTGAGAGCTGCCGCGGCGTGAACCCGGCGCGGTGCAGCGTCGGCCAGAAACGGTTGCCCGGCCTGGCGAAGTGATGGCCCACCTTCGCGCTGTAAAGCCCCGGATTGATGCCGCAGAAGAGGACGTCGAGATCAGGTGCGATGACGTCGGGAATCGCGATCAGAAATTGACCGCCAGGCCGCCCATGTACTTCTTCGTCACGCCATCCGGCTCGTTCACATCGAGGAGGAACGGCGAGTTCTGCGCGTGCGCGACCTCGAGCCCGAGGAGCAGCTTGAGATCGATCGGGAGGCGGAGCGATTGCGACATCCGGAGGTTGACGCGCTCGCTGCGATACGTCGTCCCGGCGTGCTGCGGTTGCTGCAGCTCGCGATACGACAGCGCGAGGCTCGTGCCGGTGGGGGTCCAGGTCGATTGCAGGTCGCCGGTCACGTACACCTTGTTGCCGGCGAACGGCAGGTCGTGCGACGGCGACGCGGTGCCGGCGCTGGTCGAGACGTCGATGGCCAGCTTGTGCGCGATGTCCTTCCGGTACGCGAGCCGGAGGTCGCGGCGGATGTCGCCGGCGTCGACGTACATCCCGTCCCAGAACGGCTCGAAGCCGTCGCTGAAGACCATCCGCATCGGCGTATCGATCGCGCTGACGGTCGCAATGGCCGATACGCGGTCGCCCTGCTCGTCGCCCGACACCACGCCGAACGAATAGATGTAGCGCGGCATGACCCGCGCGTCATCGGTCCAGACGACGATGCTCGGCAACGCCAGCGTGCCGCGCGCCTGGTCCCACACTTTGTACATGCCGTTGGCGATGAACGACGTGTGGCCGGCCTTCCACTCGATGCCGGTGCGCGGCGCCCACTGCGTTCCTTCGAGCCCGAGGCGCGACGACATGCCGTAGTGGACGATGAAGGACGGGACGAGCTCGAGGCTCGCGTTCGCCGTCACATCCGCGGTGCGCAGCGTCGCGTTCGCGGCGTTGTGCATGCTCTCCTGCGAGACGCGCAGGGAGACGCCGAGGTCGCTGCGACGGGTCTGCAGCACGGTCGTGTCGCCGGCGATCTCCAGCAGGTCGGAGCCGTAGGGATTCGATTCGAAGAGGTTCTGCTGCGCCGAGTAGCGCACCGCCACATGGTTCGCGCCGTGCTGCCATTCGAAGTTGTGCGCGCTGTAATCGGCCTCGTGGTCGGTGACCGGGACGTCGTCGCGATAGCGCCAGAAGCTCTTCGTCGACGCGACGCGATACGCATCGGTCGGCGACGAGCGGACCTCCATCGACATCACGCTCGACTGCGCCAGCGGCGCGCCGAAGCGCTGGTCGTCGGTCGGGTCATCGATGCGGTGCAGGTTGCCGCGGATCCCGACCTGCCAGTTGTCGCCGAAGCGTCCCTGCACGCCGAGCGCGGTCTGCGCCACCGACGGCACCGACTGCGCGGCCATGCCGGTCATCGACACCATCTCGCCGCGGATGCGCGGCACGTCGTACGCCACCTGCACCGGCGGCGCGAGCACCTGATCGAGCTCGTGGAGGACGTCGGGCGGCAGCGAGCCGCGGATTTCCCAGATCTCCTGGTTCGCGTCGCGCGAGGCGCGCGAGCTCTTGTCGTTCTGCAGCCGGATCGTGACGCGGTTCTCCGGATGCGTCGGCACGAGCATCGTGGTGGCGGGGACGAAGCCCTGCTTGACCGCGATGATCTTGTAGACGCCGGAGCGGAGGCGCGGGAGCGAGAACGTGCCGTCGATGCCGGTGAAGGTCTGGACGGCGTCGAAGTCGGCGAGGTTGAGGGCGATGACGAGCGCGTTGGCCACGGGCCGCGCGGCGGTGGTGACGTTGCCGAGGACCGCGAGGAAGGGTGGCAGCGGTACTTCGGGGCGAGCGGTGCCGGCCATCATGACGATGGCGGTCGCAAAGGCGATCGCGCGGTATCGGCGCATGCTCCTCCCTATATTCAGCCGCGAGTTTACCACTCGGGTCAACAACGTCCGGTTACAGCGGTGTTCCGCCTCGCGAACGGATGAACCCGTCAGTCCCGCACGCGATGCACGCGCAGCAGGTTCGTTTTCGCCCGCGTGTAGATCGGCGATCCCATCAGGATCACCAGCCGGTCGCCGGGGCGGACGATGTCCTTCTGCAGAAGGAACTCGTCGACGCGGTCGACGATCTGCTCGTGAAAGTCGCCGGTGTCCTGCAGGACGTACGGCTGGACGCCCCACAACAAATTCATCCGGCGCGCGACCCAGCTCGACGGCGTGAGCGCGATGATCGGCGCGATCGGGCGGAACTTCGACATGAGGCGCGCGGCGAAGCCGGTCTGCGTGAAGACGACGATGTACTTCGCGTCGATCTGCTCGGCGGCGTAGTTCGCCGCGCCGGCCAGCGCGTCGGTGAACTCGTCGGACTCGTTCGATTTCCGGAACAGCGGCGCGCGGCGCGAGTGCAGGTCGTACTCGCGCGCGTTCTCCGCGCCGATGATGATGCGCGCCATCATCTGCACCGCCTCGACCGGATAGAGCCCCGACGCCGTCTCCGCCGACAGCATCACCGCGTCCGAGCCGTCGAAGATCGCATTCGCCACGTCGCTCGCCTCCGCGCGCGTGGGGCGCGAGTTGGTGGTCATCGACTCGAGCATCTGCGTCGCGGTGATGGCGAACCTCCCCCACCGGCTGGCGCTCTGCAGGATCCGTTTCTGGATCACCGGCACGCCTTCGGGCGGCAGCTCGACGCCGAGGTCACCGCGCGCGACCATCACGCCGTCGCTGACTTCGAGGATGTCCTCGAGATTGTCGATGGCCTGCGGCTTTTCCAGTTTGGCGATGATGTTCACGTCCGCGCCGCCGCACTCGCGGATCAGCTCGCGCAGTCCTTCGATCTCGCTGCGGCGGCGGATGAACGACGCCGCGATGTAGTCGAGCTTCTGCTCGCACGCGAACTGCACGTCGACGCGATCTTTCTCCGTGATCGCCGGAATGGTCAGCTCCGAGTCGGGGAAGTTCATCCCCTTCTTCGATGAGATCGGCCCGCCGTGGATGACGCGCGTCGTCACGTGCTTCTCGTCGACCATCGTCACCACCAGCTCGACGAGGCCGTCATTGATGAGGATGCGGTGGCCGATCGCCACCTCACGCGGCAGCGCCTCGAACGGCGTCGAGACCATCTGCGCGTTGCCCGTCATCGCCTCGGTGGTGATGACGAAGGTCTGCCCGTTCTGGAGCTGGATTACCCCGTCGACGTCACCGATGCGCAGCTTCGGCCCCTGGATGTCGCCGACGATCGGGACGTAGCGGCCGATGGCCATCGCGCACTCGCGCACGGTGCGGATGATGCGCAGCTTGTCGGCGTTACTGCCGTGCGAGAAGTTGAGGCGGAAGGCGTCGACGCCCGACGTGAGCAGGCGATAGATCGTCTCCTCGTTGCTGCATGCAGGGCCGAGAGTGGCGAGGATCTTGGTGCGGCGCACGGATTACGAGGCCGCCAGCGCCGGCTGCAGCGAACGTCCCACCACCCGCGCGATCGCATCGCACTCGCGCACGATCTGCGCGAACGCCTCCGGCAGGATGGCCTGCGGGCCGTCGCTCAGCGCCTCTTCCGGCTTGTGATGCACTTCGATCAGCACGCCGTCGGCACCGACCGCGATCGATGCGCGCGACATCGGCGCGACCTTGTTTCGCTTGCCGGTTCCGTGGCTCGGATCGACGAGGATCGGCAGGTGGCTGATCCGCTTGACCGCCGGCACGATGGAGAGATCGAGCGTGTTGCGGGTGTGATCGGAGAACGTCCGCACTCCCCGCTCGCAGACGATCACGTTGTAGTTCCCCTCGGACATGATGTACTCGGCCGACAGGAGCAGCTCCTCGAGCGTCGCCGACATCCCGCGCTTGAGCAGCACTGGCTTGCGCGACCGGCCCGCGCTCCGCAGCAGCGAGAAGTTCTGCATGTTGCGCGCGCCGATCTGGATGCAGTCGGCGTATTGATCGACGAGCTTGATCGACTCCTCGTCGATGGCCTCGGTGACGATCGGCAGGTCGAACTCTTCGCGAACCCGCGCCAGGATCTCGAGGCCGCGCTCGCCGAGTCCCTGGAACGAGTACGGCGAGGTGCGCGGCTTGTACGCACCGCCGCGCAGCAGCTGCCCGCCGCCGCGCTTGATGCCGTCGGCGATCGCGCGCGTCTGCTCCAGCGACTCGACCGCGCAGGGGCCGCCGACGACGACGATGCCGTTGCCGCCGACCTCGACGCCGCCGATCGAGACGATGGTGTCGTCCGGCTTCGCCTCGCGGCTCACCAGTTTGTAGGCATGCGTGACCGGGATGACTTCCTTGACGCCGGCGAAGTTCTCGAGGACGAACGGATCTTTGTTGCCCTGGTGACCGGTGACGCCGATCGCGGTGCGGTGCGCGCCCGGGATCGGATGCGCTTTCAGGCCGAGCCGTTCGATGTGCCGGACGACGGCTTCGATTTCTTCAGGCCGTGCGCCGGCCTCCATGACCACGAGCATTGGCGGGATCTCCTGCTGAGTCCGCGCGGAATCGTTGCTCCCCGCGACGGCGTTCTAAGCTCGGTCAGTATAATCGACACCCCGATAGTCACATTCCGGAGCTGAAGCCATGAAAAAAGCGCTCGTGCTGTTCGCGTTCGCGTCGCTCGTCGCGGCGCAGTCGTTTGCCACGTACATCGTCGTGCTCAAGGACGGCAAGCAGTACAGAGCGAAGGCGAAATGGACGACGGCGAACGGCAAGGCGCTGGTGCAGCTCGAGAGCGGGCAGACGCTCTCGATCGATCCGGCGCTGATCGATGAAGCGAAGTCGGACCAGACGACAAAGCTCGGCCTCGGCGACGTCCGCATCATGAACCTCGACACGCCGCAGATGCCGAACGGAGCCCCTCCCAAGCCGGCGCAGCCGAGCCTCGGCGACACGATCCGGCTCCGCAAGCTCAATCAGAACAACCAGCAGGCGCCGCCCGCGCCGGTCGCCCCGACGCCCGCGCCGGTCAGCGACGCCAACAGCACCGAGATCCTCAACAAGTTCGAGCGCGCCTACGAGAACATCGGCGTCTACGAGCACAAGCTGACGGCGACCGGACCGCACTCGCTGCACGCCGAACTGACGGTGGACAAAGAAGAGAAGGTGTTCCTCGCCATCTCCGCGACGTCGTTCCTGATGGTGCACAACGCCGGCATCAGCGGCGCGCAGATCGACATGGTCGAGCTCTTCATGAAGACCACCAACGGCGGCGCCGCCGGCCGTTTCCAGATGAGCCGCGAAGACGCGCAGGCCATCGATGCGAAGACGATCTCGCAGCAGGATTACTTTGTGCGGAAAGTGATTTACTGAGTCATCTCAACACTTCCGCTCTCGCCTGCCCCCCATACACGAGCACATAGCGAAAGTGCCGCACCTCGGGATCGATCACCGATCGCTCCCCGGCTGCGAACACGATCGGGCGGATGTTGCCTTCGAGCGTGAAGAGCTCGGGACGCACGTTGGCGAAGCGGACGCTGATCTCCCGCGGCTGGCGGCTGTCGAAGTTCGCGGCGAGGCGCACGCGGCCGTCGCCGATCTCGCCGAAGTCGTACGCCGTCGCGCGCACGCGATGCGAGCCGACCACCGCCGTACCGCCGATCACCTTCACCTCCGGGATCTGCGTGATGAACGTGAAGACGTCGCGCGGCGCGACGACTTTCTGCACCGGCAGCTCCGGTTTGCCCGCGGCCGTCGCCAGATAGTTCCAGCGCCCCGTCGGAGGCTGCCCGAGGATCATCGGCGGCGCGAAGGGACCGGCGTCGCGTCGCGGCAGCATGTCGTTCCACGTGCGGAAAATCTTCCAGCTCGCATCGGTCACCACGTAGTTCTCCACCTCGGGTGAGATGTCGAGCGCGGCGATCAGGCCGCCGACCCCGTTCGTGCTCCGCACCGCGACGACGATCCGGTTGCGCCCCGTCTTCGCCAGCGTCGTCACGTCGTACACGTCGAGCGCATCGTGCTCCTCGCCGAAGCGCCGCCCGCCGATCTCCTGGCCGTTGAAGTACAGCGTGTACTCCGGATCGCCCGCCACCTTGATCTTCGTGTAGTAGCGGTTCGCCGGCAGCTCGAAATCGCGCGCGGCGAAGAACGCCACCGGCACGTCGCGGCTGAGCTGATGCCTCGGCCAGATCCACATCGCGCGGCCGGTGACGTCGAAGAATTTCTGCGAGTAGAGGCGGTCGAGCCGGGTGAAGGCGGCGACGAACAAAAATCCGAGGACGATCACGATCGTGAGGCGCCGCATCAGGTCGCGGTCCTCGCTGCGGATAGAATGCTCGTCCGGCATGAAGGCGGTGATTGTAATTCCGGCGCGCTACGGCTCGACGCGCTTCCCCGGCAAGCCGCTTGTGCCGATCGCCGGCATCACGCTGATCCAGCGGGTCTACGAGCGCGCGAGGCATTCGAAGCGCGCCGACGCGGTCTACGTCGCGACCGACGACGATCGGATCTTCGAGCACGTGCGCGACTTCGGCGGGAACGTCGTGAAGCCGCTCGGCGAGTTTCAAACCGGCACCGACCGCATCGCCGCCGCGCTGCCATTGATTGGTGGTCTCGGCGGCGATTTTGATGCCGTGATCAACGTGCAGGGCGACGAACCGCTGATCGACATCGGGGAAGTCGACGCCTTGATCGATCGACTCGCGAACAGCGACGCCGACATCGGCACGCTCGCCTGCCCCATCGAGACCGACGAGGAGTTCGCGAACCGCGACGTGGTGAAGGTCGTGGTCGACGACTTCGGCAACGCGATCTACTTCTCCCGCGCCCCGATCGGCTCGCGCACCGCCGCGCTGCGGCACATCGGCGTCTATGCCTATCGCCGTGAAGCAATTACGCGATTCGTGGCGCTGCCGCAGTCGACCCTCGAGCGCGCCGAATCGCTCGAACAGTTGCGGGCACTGCAACGGCGATTTAAAATCGTCGTGCTGCAGACCACGAAGCCACACCTCGGCGTCGACCGCCCCGAGGACGTAGTCCGGGTTGAGAACGAACTTGCGAAGCACGTTTAAAGCTGGAGTTTGTGAGTGAGCCGCCAGGCTCAACACACCAGCCACCTCACTCTCACCGAACAACTCTCCCCTCGAAACGCGAACCCATCTTGCATCACCACCAACTGGAGGACCGCATGAGCACCAAATACATCTTCATCACCGGCGGCGTCGTTTCCGGACTCGGCAAAGGCATCGCGGCGGCCTCCATCGGCGCACTGCTCGAGGCGCGCGGATTCCGCGTCACGCTGCAGAAATTCGATCCCTACATCAACGTCGATCCCGGCACGATGTCGCCGTTCCAGCACGGCGAAGTCTTCGTCACCGATGACGGCGCGGAGACCGACCTCGACCTCGGCCACTACGAGCGCTTCACCTCGATGCGCGCCTCGCGCAAGAACAACTACACGACCGGCCGCATCTACCTCAAAGTCATCGAGAAAGAGCGCCGCGGCGATTACCTCGGCAAGACCGTGCAGGTCATTCCGCACATCACCGACGAGATCAAGAAGTGCATCAAGGACGTGAGCGACGGCGTCGACGTCGTCATCGTCGAGATCGGCGGCACGGTCGGCGACATCGAATCGCTCCCCTTCCTCGAGGCCATCCGCCAGTTCCGCCAGGAGATCGGCCGCGGCAACGCGATCAACGTCCACCTCACGCTCGTGCCGTACATCAAAGCGAGCGAGGAGCTGAAGACGAAGCCGACGCAGCACTCGGTCAAGGAGCTGCGCGAGATCGGCATCCAGCCCGACATCCTCCTCTGCCGCTCGGAGCACACCATCCCCGAAGAGATGAAGAAAAAGATCGCGCTCTTCTGCAACGTCGAGGACGACGCGGTCATCCCGGCGTACGACGTCGAGTTCATCTACCAGGTGCCGCTGACGTTCGCGCGCGAGGGACTCGACGAGATCCTCCTCGACAAGCTGCACCTCCCGCACGAGGAGATCGGCGCGCTGACGAAGTGGGAAGAGATCGTGCGCAAGATGCGGCATCCGGAGGACGAGGTGCGCATCGGCTTCGTCGGCAAGTACGTCGAGTTCGGCGATTCGTACAAGTCGCTCAACGAGGCGCTGGTGCACGGCGGCATCGCCAACAACGTGAAGGTGCGCATCGTCTACATCGACTCGGAGTCGCTGGAAGAAGAGGGCTACCACGGCGAGCTCGGAAGCGTCGACGGCATCCTGGTCGGTCCCGGCTTCGGCGCCCGCGGTGTGGAAGGAAAACTCCGCGCCATCCGGTATGCCCGCGAAAAACGCATTCCGTACTTCGGGATCTGCCTCGGGATGCAGTGCGCGACGATCGAGTTCGCGCGCAACGTCGTCGGGATGGTCGGCGCGAACTCGACCGAGTTCGACGACGAGGCGCCGTACAAGGTCATCTACAAGCTGCGCGACCTGATCGGCGTCGACGCCCTCGGCGGCACGATGCGCCTCGGCAAGTATCCGTGCGCGCTGAAGGAAGGCTCGCACGCGCGCGAGGCGTACGCGACGGAGCTGGTCGAAGAGCGCCACCGCCATCGCTACGAGGTCAACCCCGAGTACGTGCCGCAGCTCGAGGAGCGCGGCCTCCGCGTGACCGGCGCGTCGCCCGACGGCAAGTTCGTGGAGATGGTGGAGCTGGAAGGACATCCGTGGTTCGTCGGCTGCCAGTTCCATCCCGAGTACAAGTCGCGGCCGAGCGCCCCGCATCCGCTGTTCCGCTCGTTCGTCGCCGCGGCGCGCGCGTACAAGGCGTCGATGAAGACAACCGTGCAGATGCCGCAGCCGCGTGAGGCGGAAGAGATGGTTTGAACCGGCCGGTCATTGCCGCGATCGCAACAGCGCTGCTCTACGCCGCATTCGTCGCCACGCTGATCCACGCGCGCGACGACGACGTTTCCCGCTTCGTCGTCGCCGGCGGTCCCGGCGTCGATGCGCATGCCGTCCCGCCCGGCCTCACCGTGCGCCGCGACATCGCCGGCTACGACGGCACGATGTTCTACCGCCTCGCGCTGAACCCGTTCACGCGCGAGGAGACGGCGCACGGCATCAAGCTCGACAACCCGGCGTATCGCCAGCAGCGCATCGGCTACCCGCTGCTCACGTGGCTGATCACGGCCGGCCGCCCGCGCCTCATCCCGTGGGCGCTCCTCATCATTAATTACATGGGCGTGATCGCGATCGCCTGGCTCGGCGGCGTGCACGCGGCGCACTTCGGCGCGCATGCCGCGTGGGGTCTGCTGTTCGCGATGTACCCCGGCTTCCTGATGACGATCTCACGCGACCTGAGCGAGATCGTCGCCTGCGCGTTCATCCTCGCCGCGGCGCTCGCGTTCCTGAAAGAGCGGCCCTACCTCGGCGCAACTTTGCTGACGTTCGCGATCCTCACGCGTGAGACCGCGGTGATCGTGGCCGTCGCGTTGCTGCTGCGGCGCAAATGGATCGCATCGATCCCACTTGCGATCTACGCCATCTGGCAAGCCGCGCTCGCGCTGCAATGGGGTGTCACTCCGCTGAAGGGGCGCAGTCCGCACTTCACGCTCCCCTTCTCCGAGTTCGCCGCCTTCTTCGCGGACGCCGCGCCGCGCCGGATCTACATGCAGCGGCTCCATTTCGCCGAGTGCATGCTCCTCGCGCTGATCGTCATCGCGGTCGTCGTGATCTGGCGCCGCACCACGATCGCGCTCGAATGGCGCCTCGCCTGGCTCGGCTTCCTCGCCCTCTTCGCCACGCTCCCGCACGACGTCTGGACCGAAGACTTCGGCTTCCTCCGCATCCTCGGCGACTTCTTCGTCGTCAGCGCGCTGCTGATCGTCTCGTCGACGAGCACGGCGACGCGCTGGATCGTGCTGCTGGCGTCGGCGGGCGTCTGGCAGCACCTCGCGCGGCACATCATCGAGCTGCGATAGCACGGCTACAATGCGCAGCGCATGACGACTCGCGCCATCCGCATCACCGACGACATCTCCTTCGGCGGCGACAACCCGCCGATGTTCATCTGCGGCCCTTGCGTCATCGAGTCGCAGGAGCACGTGCTGCGCATGGCCCGCACGCTGCGCGCGCTGCGCGACGAGCTGAAGATCAACCTCGTCTTCAAGTCGTCATTCGACAAGGCCAACCGCTCGTCGATCGAATCGTTCCGCGGACCGGGACTCGAAAAAGGGCTGGAGCTCCTGCGCATCGTGCGCGAGGAGACCGGACTGCCGCTGCTGAGCGACATCCACGAATGGCAGCAGGCGGAGCGGGCCGCGGAAGTGCTCGACATCATCCAGATCCCCGCGTTCCTCTGCCGGCAGACAGACCTCATCGCCGCGGCGGCGCGCACCGGCAAGGCGGTCGCCGTGAAAAAAGGGCAGTTCCTCTCGCCGGAAGAGACGAAGAACATCCTCGACAAGGGCCACGAAGTGGGCAACGACCGCGTCTTCATCACCGAGCGTGGCACGTCATTCGGTTACCAGAACCTCGTCGTCGACATGCGCTCGTTCCCCATCGTTCGCGGCCTCGGCGCGCCGGTGGTCTACGACATCACGCACTCGATGCAGCGTCCGGGCGGCGAAGGAAAGCAGACCGGCGGCACGCCGCAGTTCGCCCGTCCGCTCGCGCGCGCGGCGGCCGCGGCGGGGGCCGACGGCTTCTTCATGGAAGTACACGACAACCCACCCGAGGCGTTGAGCGACAAGACGACGCAACTGAGACCGGAGGCGGCGCGGGCGATCATCGCGGACGTGCTGGCCATCCGCGCGGCGTTGCCGCCGATCTGATATGTCGAAGTCCCGGCTCGTCCTCGCAGCCGCGATCGCCACCTTTCTCCTGCTCACGCTGCTCGATCGTTTCAAGGTCATCGAGCTGCTGCTGATGCGCACCGCGCTGCCGCTGGTAGTCGCCATCGCGGAAGGCCTCGCCATCATCGGCGCCGGCTTCGCGGTGCGCGCGTGGCGCCGCAGCGCCCTCGATCCCGCGCTCGATTTCGTCCTCGGGTATCCGATCTTCGGCACCCTCTGCTTCCTCGTCGCGACCATGCGCGTAGCGACGTGGACGATGCTGCCGCTGCTGATGATCGGCACGCTCTTCGGCGCGCTCACGCTGGCGCGCTGGCGCGAAGCGGGCGGGACGCTCGAGTTTCCGGTCTCCATCCCGATCGCCATCGTTTTCTTCTGCGCGCTCATCGCGGCGCAGGCGCCGCCGGCGAGTCTCGACGAGCTCGCGTATCACCTCGCCATTCCGAAGACGTGGCTGCTCGAAGGACATGCGGTCGCGCTGCCGCTCCTCTCGCACTCGTACTTTCCGCTCGGCATCGAGTCGGCCGACGTTCCGCTGCTCACGCTCCTCGGCGACGACGGCGGCACCGCCTCGCACTTCGTTCATCTCTTCGCCGCGATCGCGACGGCGATGCTGATTCAGCGCCGCGCGAAGAACCTGCTCGTCACCGCCGCGATCCTCACCACGCCCGCGCTCGCGATCACCGCCGGCTGGTCGCTCGTCGACTTCCCGCTCCTCGGCATCTGCGTCGCGCTCTGGCTGGCGCTCGAAGCGGAAGACGATGCGACGATCGCCGCCGCCATCGGCGCGGGACTGCTGACGAAGTACACGTTCATCCCGTTCGCCCTCATCGCCGCGCGGAGATGGCGCGCCGCGATTCCGGGCGTGCTGATCGGCTCGATCTTCTTCATCCGCAATCTCGTCATCGCCGGCAATCCGATCGCGCCGTTCCTCGGCGCGGGGGCGCCGCACGTCTCGAATTTCCGCGCCGGCGCCTACCTCTCCGATTACGTCTTCGATCCGCGCTTCATCGACGAATCGCTGGGCGCCGCGATGCTGATGCTTGCGCCGCTCGCCGCGGGCTTGATTCCGTACCTCGTCCTCGCGACCGGCATGCTGCTCTTCTTTCTCAGCCCGTCGTCGCGGTTGCTCGTCCCGTTCTTCGCCGTGCCGGCGATCAGCGCGACGATCGAGCGGAAATGGGTGAAGTGGCTGGTTGCGATCGCCATCACCGTGCAAACGCTGATGGTCGTCTATCTCACCGATCGCGGCGGGACGTTCGGCCTGCTCGCCGGCGACAGCGAGCAATCATTTCTCTTGAAGCAGCGGCCGTCGTACGCGTCGGTCGCGTGGCTCAACACGGCGCTGCCCGAGCAGTCGCGGACGCTGGTCATCGGCAGCGGTGAGAGCTTCTGGTTCTCGCATCGCGTGCGCGCGGGAGGCAACTTCGACTCCGAGCGCATCTCCGCGTACCTGGCGACGCCGACGCCCGAAGCGCTACGCGAGAAGCTGCGCCGCGAAGGGATCACGCACATCGCGATCATCACCGTCACCGCGCCGCCGACGCAGGTCGTCCAGAAAATCGAAGAGCGGCAGACGCTGTTGACGCCTGCCGCTCAGAGGATGTTGTCGCAGTTGCTGGATCGTGATGCGGCGAGCGTCGCGTCCAACGGGAACGCGACGCTCTTCACGCTTAAACCGTGACCGCTTCGCCGACGCCGGCCGCCGCGCGCAGCGCGTCCGCCTTGTCGGTCTGCTCCCAGGTGAACTCCGGCTCGTTGCGGCCGAAGTGGCCGTAGGCCGCGGTCTTCTTGAAGATCGGACGGCGCAGCTTGAGCGAATCGATGATGCCGCGCGGCGTCATCTGGAAGTGCTCGCGCACGAGGTCCGAAATCTTCGACTCCTCGATCTTCGCGGTGCCGAACGTGTCGACGTACACCGACACCGGATCGGCCACGCCGATCGCATACGCGAGCTGCACTTCGACCTCGTCCGCGAGTCCCGCGGCAACGAGGTTCTTGGCGATGTAGCGCGCCATGTAGCACGCCGAGCGGTCGACCTTCGTGGGATCTTTCCCCGAGAACGCGCCGCCGCCGTGACGTCCGCGGCCGCCGTACGTGTCGACGATGATCTTGCGGCCGGTCAGGCCGGTGTCGCCCTGCGGTCCGCCGACGACGAAGCGGCCGGTCGGATTGATGTGGAAGACGGTGTCCTTGTCCAGCAGCTCGCCCGGCACGGTCGGCTTGATCACCTGCTCGATGATCGCGTCGCGGAGGTCGGTGTTGCTGACGTTCGGCGAATGCTGCGTCGAGATGACGATGGCGCTGGCGCGGATGGGGCGCTTGCCGTCGTACTCGATGGTGACCTGCGACTTGCCGTCGGGACGGAGGAAGTCGAGGTCGCCCGACTTGCGCGTCTCGGTCAGCCGCTTCACGAGCTTGTGCGCGAGCGTGATCGGCAGCGGCATCAGCTCCGGCGTCTCGCGGACGGCGAAGCCGAACATGAGGCCCTGGTCGCCGGCACCGCCGGTGTCGACGCCCTGCGCGATGTCGGGCGACTGCGGGTCGATCGAGGAGATGACCGCGCAGGTCTCGCTGTCGAAACCGTACTTGGCGCGCGTGTAGCCGATCTCCCGGATGGTGTTGCGGACGATCGACGGGAAGTCGACATACGTCCGCGTCGTGATCTCACCGGAGATCATGGCGAGGCCCGTGGTGACGAGCGTCTCGCAGGCGACGCGGCCCACCGGATCTTCGGCGAGAACGGCGTCGAGAATCGCGTCGGAGATCTGGTCGGCGATCTTGTCCGGGTGACCTTCGGTCACCGACTCCGACGTGAACAAATGACGGTTGCTGGACATGAAAAATGCTCCTTGTGAGTAATCGACGAATAGTAACACTGAGGGGGCGGGGGGCAGTTGACAGGGGGCAGGGTCGAGCTCCGGCCCCCTGCCCCCTGTCACCTGCCCCCTTGTCACCCATCTTGCAGACTCAGCACTCGAATGCTGCGAACACGGAACCTGCCCGCTTACCGCGACTTGCTCGTCCTTTTCACGAAGTATGGGAGGAAGGACTTCCACGTAACCTTCGACAAGGACGAAATTCTTTCCAGCACCGAGCCGGAGGGCGAGATCGAGCCCGAGGTGAAGCAGCGCGCGCAGGCGTTCGCCAAGGCGCTGAAGGACCTCGGGCCGACCTACGTCAAGTTCGGCCAGCTCCTCTCCACCCGTCCCGACATCGTGCCGCGCGAGTACATCGACGAGCTGGAGCAGCTGCAGGACTCGATCGAGCCGTTCTCGTTCGCCGAGGTCGAGCAGACGATCGAGGAAGAGCTGGGAGTGCGGATCTCGAAGGCGTTTCAGTCGTTCGATTCCACGCCTCTCGCCGCCGCATCACTCGGGCAGGCGCACAAGGCGGTCCTGCGCGACGGGCGCGAGGTCGTGGTCAAAGTGCAGCGGCCGAACGTGCGCGAGCAGGTCAAGCACGATCTCGAAGTCTTCGCCGACATCGCCGGCACGATCGAAGAGCACTCCGACGTCGGCCGGAAGATGAACCTCGTCGCCACGCTCGAGCAGGTGCGGCTGACGATGACGAACGAGCTCAATTACCTGCAGGAGGCGCGCAACACCGACCTGCTGCGGAAGAATCTCGAGCAGTTCCCGCAGATCTACATCCCGGCCGTCATCCACGACTTCAGCTCCTCGCGCGTGCTGACGACGGAGCTCATCCAAGGCCGCAAGGTCTCGAAGCTGACGCCGCTGATGATCGTCGACCGCGACTATGCCGAGCTGGCGGCGGTGCTGACGCGCGCCTACCTCAAGCAGATCTGCGTCGACGGCTTCTGGCACAGCGATCCGCATCCCGGCAACGTCTTCCTCCACGACAACCAGATCGTCCTGCTCGACTTCGGGATGGTCAGCCGCATCTCGCAGGAGCTGCAGGACGAGATCATCAAGCTGCTGCTGGCCATCTCGTCGAACAACGGCGTGGAGGTCGCGGAGTCGTGCGTGCGGATGTCGGAAATCGAAGAGCGCTTCGACATCACGAAGTTCCATCGCGAGATCTCGACGCTCGTCGCGCAGTTCCACGACGTCGATCCGCAGGCCGTCAACACCGGCCAGGTGCTGTTCCAGATCATCGCCCTCGCCAACAACAACGAGCTGAAGGTGCCGGCGGAGATGGCCATGCTGGCCAAGACGCTGCTGAACCTCGACGCGATCACGAAGAAGCTCGATCCGAACTACAACCCGCAGCAGGTGATCCGCGACTACGCGCAGGAGCTGATGACGCAGAAGCTGCAGCAGAAGTTCAATCCGCAGAACTTCTATCCCGCGCTGCTCGATCTGAATCAGCTCGTGCTCGATCTGCCCCACCGCTCGCGCGAGATCCTCGACCTCACCGCCGGCGGCAAGCTGACGTTCGGCGTGAAGCTGACGCAGGCGGAAGAGTTCCTCGGCGGCATCCACAAGATCGCGAACCGGATCACGGTGGGACTGGTGATCGCCGCGCTGCTCGTCGCGTCGTCGCTGATGATGCGCGTGCCGACCAGCTATCACCTCTTCGGCTATCCGACGATCGCGGTGATCGGTTACCTGCTCGCCGCCGCCGCCGCCGTCTACCTGATCGCCTCGATCCTGCTGCGCGATCGGAAGGATCAGGAGCGGGCCAAGATCAAGTGAATTGGTGACCCCGAGAGGACTCGAACCTCCGACCTTGAGTTTAGGAAACTCCTGCTCTATCCTGCTGAGCTACGGGGTCTTAGCGTTTCGCGCAGCGTAGCATCCTGGCGTCGATTTCGCAATTTTGGTGAGTGTGAAAAGAGCCCTGGTTTTCGCGATTTCTCTCCTCGTCACTCCCCAGCTTTTCGCCCAGACCAAACAACCGTGCCGTTGGTATCAACTGCGCTGCAGCGAGCAGAACGAGCTCGCGATCGAAGGACTTCCTCCCGAGGCGCCGCGCAGCGGGACGGTGATCACGATCGACGTCAGTACGAATCATGCGTACCTCTTCCAGGACGGACAGCTCGTCCGCGCGTCGAAAGCCGCCACCGGCAGCGAGAAGACGCTGGTCAAAGGCGACGACATGTGGGTCTTCCACACGCCGCGCGGACATCTGAAAGTGCTGCGCAAGATCGATGACCCGGTGTGGCGCAAGCCCGACTGGGCGTTCATCGAAGCCGGCGAGCGCGTCCCGCCCCGCGACTCCCCGAAGCGCTACATCAAAGGGAAGCTCGGCAAGTACGCCCTCGACCTCGGCGACGGCATCCTGATCCACGGCACCGACGACCTCGACTCCTTCGGCCGCAGCGTCTCCCACGGCTGCATCCGCTTGCCCGAACAGATGCTCGAGACGGTGTATAACGCGGCGCGCGTCGGAACGGACGTCTACATCTTCGAGAGCCAGCCCGTCCCGACGCCGCGGACCGGCGAAGCGCAGGCCGAGGCGCAGCAATGACGGCGCTATACTTTTCGCGATGAGCAGACCGAAAGCGCCGCGAGGCAAGAAGCAGCAGGTACCCTCCGGTCCGGAATGGATCGCAGGGCCTTTCCTCCGCCCGCTCGAGAAGAGCGAGATCGGAGTGGCCCGGATTCGCGCCGCGATAAGGGCCATCAAGGCCGCGCAGCGAGACGAGCGGCTCAAGAAGATCAGTTGACGAATGCCGCTTGACCGCAATTACGAGCGGAACGTGTTCGTGAACTGTCCCTTCGACGACGAATACACGCCGTTGTTCGAAGCGATGATCTTCACCATTCTCGACTGTGGCTTTCGGCCGCTCTGCGCGCGGGCACGCATGAACTCGGCGGAGCTTCGCCTGGACAAGATCATGGAGATGATCCGCGACTCCCGCTTCTCGATTCACGACCTCTCGCGCACCGGACTCGATGCTCGGTCTTCGCTTCCGCGCTTCAACATGCCGTTCGAATTGGGCATCGCGCTCGGCTGCAGCCGATTCGGAGCCGGCAAGCAGAGGCTGAAGAGCATCATGGTGCTCGATGCGCGCCGGCATCGATATCAGCGGTTCATCTCGGATATCGCCGGCCAGGACATCAGCGAGCACCGCAACAGCGTGCCTCGCATCATTACCGTCGTGCGTGACTGGCTGCGAACGGAATCGGACATCGAGATGCCGGGCGCGGAATTCATCGTGCAGCACTATCGCGCCTTTCGCCGTGCGATCGACCGGTTCGCGGGAAGCGTCCGGTTGAATGCCGAACGACTCACCTACGCCGACTACTGCTTCACGATTTCAGAGTGGCTCGCGCAGACGCGCGCGGAGCGCTAACTTCTGCCAACGCGCGAAGCGCGCTACGCCATCACCCGCGACACCACCGCCAGCAACTCCTCGATGTCGTACGGCTTCATGATCGACGGCACGTTGCGGCGGTGCGTTTCGCCGAGGGCGCGGGCGTCGGCGTGGCCGGTGGAGAAGATGATCGGCAGGTCGGGCCAGCGTTTGGCCAGTTCTTCGTAGACCTGGAAGCCGCTGATGTCCGGCAGATTCACGTCGAGGAGGACGAGCTCGGGGGCGAAGGAGGCGACGGCGTCGATGGCGGCGGCGCCGGTGGTGACGTGGCGCACCTCGAAGCCTTCATCGGTGAGCAGCTCGCAGATGCCCTGACCGACCGAATCATCGTCCTCGACCAGCACGATGCGGCGGAGCTGCGGCGTGCGTTTCTCCACCTCAGTGCGCGGGGCCGGCGCGGATGCCGCCGGGAGGACGATCGTGAACGTGCTCCCCTCGCCCACCCGGCTCGTCACGCGCAGCGCTCCTTCCTGCTGCACCGTCGCCTGATGCGCGATCGAGAGGCCGAGGCCGGTGCCCGATCGCTTCGTGGTGAAAAGCGGCTCGAAGATGCGGTCGAGCAGTTGCTCCGGGATGCCGAAGCCTGAATCGGTGATCGACACCTCGATCTGTCCGTCGTCGCCGCGTGCTGCTTCGATCAGCAGCTCGCCGCCCTCCGGCATCGCATCGCGCGCGTTGACCAGGAGGTTCGTCGTCACCTGCTGCAGCAGTGAGAAATCGCCACGGGCGTAGAGATTGTGATCCCTGATCCGCGTCGCCACCGTCGACGTCGAGCCGAGCGTCGCCTTCGCCTCGCGCGCGATGTCGCCCACCCAGCGCTCCACGTCGATGGTCACGAGCGACATCATCGACACCGGACGTGCCAGGCGCTGGATCTCCTGCGACACCTGCCGTCCGCGCTTGATGGCCTGGAAAATGTGCTTCGTCGCCGTGTCGACCTTCGCGTCGTTCGGCGCGCGCCGCTTCAGCAACTCGGCGAACGGCAGGATGCTCATCAGCACGTTGTTGAACGTGTGTGCGGCCGAAGCCGCGAGCTGGCCGAGGCTGGCCAGGCGTTTTTCCTTTTCGCGTTCCAGCTCGTCGTGGCGGCGGCGGGTCACGTCGCGCGCGATGCCGAGCATGCCGATCACCTCGCCGTCGATGCGCAGCGCCTGCGGCGACGTCTCGACGATCACCTCGCCGCCGTCTCGCGTCCGCAGCCGGTAATCGCCGGTGATCGGCTCGCCGCGCAGCACGGCCTGAAAATGCGCGATCGCCTCTTCGACGTCGCCGGCCTTGAGCAGATCGAAGAACGAACGGCCGATCCATTCAGCGGCGTTCCACTTCGTGATCGACTCGAAGGCCTTGTTCAGCGTGGTGATTCGCCCCTCGCGATCGACGGCGTAGATGATCGCCTCCGCCTGCTCGACCAGCGTGCGATAGCGTGCCTCGGAGCGCGCCAGCTCGTCCGCCGCGCGCCGCCGGTCGGTGACGTCGGAGATCACGCCGAACGCATACTTCTGGCCGTTGACCTCCGCCAGCTCCGCGCGGTTGTGGATCCAGATCCAGCGACCGTCGCGGCGCATGAAGCGGTACTCGACGTCGTACCGTTTTCCTTCGCGGAACATCGCCTCGTACTCGGCGAGCACCCACTCGCGATCCGCCGGATGCACGTGCCGCAACCAGATCTCCAGCTCTCCCTCGATCACTTCCTCGGCGGTGAAGCCCCAGACGTCGACGATGTTCTCGCCCATGAACACCGGCTTGCCGAACATGTCGTCGCGCCAGACGACCTCGGGGATGTTCGCGAGGATCGTGCGATGCAGCGCCTCGCTCTGCCGCAGCGCCGCTTCGCTCTCCTTCCGCGCCGTGATGTCCTGCGCCATGCCGAGCATGCGCGGCGGATGAAGATCGCTGATGACCTGCCCGCGGGCGTGGATGCAGCGCTCCTTGCCGTCGATCGTCGCGGTGAGCTCGGCGTCGAACATCGAGCCGTCGGCCGCCGCGCGATTCAGCTCGCCGAGCAAACGCGTCCGCTCGGCAGGCGCCACCGACCAGAGGACGTCGGCCATCCTTGCCGATGATGCCGCCGGTCCGCCGAGGACGTTCCGCAGCTCGTGCGAGAGCGTCACGACGTCGTGCTCGAAATCCCACTCCCAGCTGCCGATGTGCGCGAGATGCTGCGCCATCGACAGCTTCAGCTCGCGGCCGCGCAGCTCCTCTTCCATCAGCCGCCGCGCGTTGATGTCGCTGACGAGCGCAAGCGCGCCGGCCGACTCGCCGCGCGAATCGTCGACGTTGCTGAACGAGACCGAAACCCAGAAGAGCGTGCCATCGGGACGGCGGAAGCGGAGCTCGTGGCCGTCGCCCTTGCGGCCGGACACGCCCTGCAGCTTGGTCAGTGCAATGGCGCGATGCTGCGGATCGACGAAATCGAAGAACGACGCGCGGTTCAGCGACTCGACCGTCACGCCGAGGAGCTCCGCCATCCGCTCATTCGCGTAGGTCGTCTTGCCTTCTTTGTCGATGACCCAGACGCCCTCGTGCGCGTTCTCCAGCAGCTCGCGATAGCGCCGCTCGCTCTCGCGCAGCGCGGCCTCGGTGCGATGGAGCCGGAGCTCCCGCTGCATCACGTACGGGAGGCGGTAGAGCTCCGCATGCGCGACCGCGGCGAAGTCGCTGGAGAGCGACGGATCGTCGTCGGGCGATTCGAGCAGGAGCACCGCGGGCGTCGCGCCGAGCTTCTCGCGCAACGCGATCAGGACGGCGCGGCGCTTCACCGCCGAGGCGCCGATCACCGCGAAATCGCAGGCCGCATCCGAACCGTCATCGGCGTACAGCGTGACGGTCATCGAGGAGGGCAAATGACGGCGCACGGCGGCCAGCTCGTCCTGCGAGCAGTAAAACAACCCGACCGCGGTTGTTGTGCGCATCGAAATCTTCAGAACGAAACCAAGCAGCGTGCCAGCCGCACGTTTCCGGGTAAGTGCCGAGCGGGGCGCCACTTACAGCTATCGGGATGATCCAGCCCTGCGTCCTGATTCCGAATTTCGTCCGGAATCCGAACGCTTTACAGAAGTAATTCGGGATAGTGTATCGAGAAGTTGTTCCGCTTCGAAGGGTTTCCGTAAGAATCCAATGTGGGGCCGTGGCAGAAATCGCGCCACGGCCCGGTCGTCCAGCTCCGCCGTGATGAACACCACCGGCAGCTGCGGCCACCGCATTGCGATCTCATTGTAGACGTCGGCGCCGCTGACGTCGGGCAGTCCGATGTCGAGCAACACGACTTGCGGCAGCCGCCGCGCGATTGCGCTGATCGCCGCGGCGCCGCTCGTCGCGGTGCGGACGTCGATCTCTTCCGCCTCGAGCACCGCGCACAACGCGAGCGTGACGGCGGGATCGTCCTCGACCAGCAGCACGCGCGAAACGCGCCGCGCATCGTCCGCCCCGACGTCCCCGCGAACGCGCGGAAAGCGGAGATGGACCTCGGTGCCGCGGCCCGTCTCGCTCTCGATCTCGACGGTGCCGCCATGTGCGGTCACGACCTGCTGCACGATGGCGAGCCCGAGTCCCGTGCCGCCGCGCTTCGTGGTGAAGAGCGGCTCGAAGATCCGGTCGCGCAGCTCGGGCGCGATGCCGCTGCCGCGATCGCTGACGATCAGCTCGACGCGCTCGTCGACGAGCGGCCGCGCGGCGATGCGGATCGGTCCAGCGGGCGCGGCATCGCGTGCGTTGATGACCAGATTCGCCAGCACCTGGTTCAGCAGCGCGACGTCGCCGCGGATGAACAGCTCCCCTTCGACCGCCAGCTCCGCGCGATCGCCGGTCAGCGCCGCGGCCTCGGGCAGAAAGTCGTTCAGCCAGCGCCGGACGTCGATCGTCGCCAGCACCGGCGACGGCTCGCGCGTGAAGCGGAGCACCTCGTCGGTGATCCGCCGGCCGCGCCCGAGCGACTGCTGGATCTGCGCGACGGCGTTCTGCACCTGCACCTCTCCGGCAGTCCGGCGGCGCACCACTTCCGCAAAGGTGCTGATCCCCATCAGCACATTCTTGAACTCGTGCGCCATCGTCGCGGCAAGGTGACCGAGGCCGGAGAGGCGGCGCGACTCGCGCTGTTCGTCGGTGAGATCGGTGACGCTGCCGAGCACGCGCGCGCCGTCGCGCTTCGCCTGCAGGCGGAGGAAGCGCGTCTCGCCGTCGTCGCGGCGGATGCGCAGGCGGGCGTCGAGCGAGCCGTTCCGGCGCGCCACGTCGATGGCATCGCGCAGACGCTGGCGGTCGGATTCGACGACGCGGCCGAGGAAGTAGCGCAGCGTGATCGGGCGCGACTGCGGCTCGAGGCCGAGGATGCG
>Ga0207677_10000037_pt1 | contig 113152 bp, 100 predicted proteins | sample KBSMisM42_FD_184311 | JGI IMG/M metagenome (GOLD analysis project Ga0207677, IMG submission 184311) | Miscanthus rhizosphere microbial communities from Kellogg Biological Station, Michigan, USA - KBS Miscanthus M4-2 (SPAdes) (version 2) | ecosystem: Host-associated > Plants > Roots >...
CATCCTGCCGCGCACCGCCATGCGCATTGAGCGGATCGTGGCAGTTGTTGCAGCTCGATGCCTGGCGGATCTCGTCCCACTTCGCGGTGACGGGATTGCCGTCGGGGCGGAAGTCGTACTCGGCATTCGCGAAGTAGTTCTTGCCGAGGAGGTCGGTCAGATTTCGCGTGGAGTAGATGCCGAGGGTGTGCGTGCGCGTGGCGTCGAAGCCGGCGGGCAGTGCGTTGCCGAACGAGTAGCGCACGTGACCCGTTTCGAGATCGGTGAATGTCCCGCCCGAATCCGCAGCCGCCTGGATCGCTTTCGCGCCGGGATGCGGGCCGTCCGCGGGCGCCGTCTCCGTTCGCGTGATGTACGAGGTGTAGTTCTGCGAGAGGGGGTCGTACCACGACAGAACGAAACTGAGCGAGATCGCGCCCGGCGTGACTTTTCCCAGGCGGTCGAGAGGCTGGTCGAGGCTGTCGGTGAGAGTCAGATCGACGACCGGCTTGCGGTCGCTGCCGATCGTGACCGAGTTGACGCGGATCTTCAGCCCGGGACGGATGAAGGCGATGCCGCCATCGCTCAGGTAGGCCTCGAGCTGATCGGGCCGGAAACCGGGGGGCGGTGTCGCAGCATGGCGTCGATCGGAGGACTGGGTTGGAAAGGCGAGGGCGGTAAGGACGGTCAGCGCGGCCAGATACTTCATCAGGAATCCTTCCGCGGCGAGCGCGCGATCATTGCGACATCCTTCGAGGCGCGAGCGTCTGCAGAAGTGTCAGGAGATAGAGGCCGATGCCGCCCGCCAGGAACAGCCCGCCGGCGCCGAAGAACACGAGGAACGCGGCTGGATGCGCGGAGAAGAGCGTGGCCAGTTCGATGCCGAAACCGCAGAGGAGCAGGATTGCCGACAGCCGGAACCGGCGCTCCATCATTTCGGCTCCTTCCAGAGCGTCTGTTTGTTCGCATTCGCCACGTCATGCACCGTTTCGTGGCATCCGCTGCTGATGCAGGAAAGCTTGTTCGACCGGATCGCCGGAAGCGTGGCCGGATCGACGTTATGCATGGCCCCTTCCTCGAACGAGCGCGCGCCCTCGTGGCAATGGAGGCACTCGCGGTTGTTGTAGGGGGAGTAGAGCTTGATGTGCTGCGGCATCGTGCCGATGTACTGGATGTAGATATGCCGCAGGCCGTGCAACTTGGCGTTGTAGTCGCCAAACATCGTGTAAGTCGTGTGACAGGTGAAGCAGGCGCGGTCGTGCGGAACGAGGTGGTTCTGATAGTGGACCGCCGGAATGTGCCCGCGATCATCGACGTGCAGGCTCCGGCCGTACGGCGTCATCACGTGACACGACAGGCAGAACTCGGTCTCTTTCGATTTTTCCACGTGGGCCGTGAGTCCGGCCCATCCCGCGAGCGCCGGGATTACGAGCAGCGCGGCAAACGCGAAGATCTTCCCCGCGCTGGTCGCGGCGATCGCCGGCTTGATCACGATCACAGCAGCCATTGCGGCCGCCAGAATTACGAAGAGCGCGACGAGATTCGCCGGCGTCAGCACGTCATTTCATCGTCCGGATGACTGCCACGAGCGACTTGATCTCCGCCGCCGTGAGCTTCTTGCCGTACGCGGGCATCTTTCCTTTGCCGTCGCTGATCACCTTCGTCAGTTCCGCGTCCGTACACTTCTGCGCGTCGGCCGACGCGAAGGGCTTGACCTTCATGTTCTTGCCTGCGGGGGTATTGCCGCTGCCGTCCGCGGCATGGCACGCGGCGCACCTGGCCTTGTAGAGCGCAGCGCCGTCAGCGAAGACGGCGGCCGGCAACCCGATCGAGAGCGAGGCGGCGATGAGTGCGGCCGAAAACCGTTTGTACGTTTGACGAGTCATGAAGATCTCCTTCGCGAACAGTGAGTGGTCTGGCCGCAAGCCCCACCCTATGCGGAGATTGCGTGCGGCGCTGTGCAATCGGGGACAGTTCGCAATCAGGCCGCGGCGATGCAGGCGCCGACGGTGGCGACGATTTCTTCGATTGCGGCCGGCTTGTGGAGCGTGGCAAAGACGTTTGCGCCCTTTGCCTTCGCGATGTCATCGAGCGGCGCGGCGGACATGATCACCACGAAGCGCGCCTTCGGCGTCCGGACGGCGAGGCGTTTCAGGACTTCGAAGCCGCTCATGACCGGCATCATCAGGTCGAGCACGATCACGTCGTACTCTGTCTTCCCGGCCTTCTCGACGGCATCCTCTCCATTCGTGGCGGTATCGACGTCGTAGCTCGCGCGCCGCAGAATCGTGGCCAGGAGCGAGCGGATCGACGGATCGTCCTCGGTGACGAGGATGCGTTTCGCGCTCAACGCACGCCTGCCGGAATCGTGAACGAGAACGTGCTGCCGGCGCCAATGGTGCTCTCGACCATGATCCGTCCGCCATGCGCTTCGACGGCGAGCTTGCAGAAGGCGAGGCCGAGACCGGTGCCGACACGGCGCGAATCGAGCTGCCCGAATTTTTCGAAGATGCGGCCGAACGACTCCGCCGGAATCCCTTCGCCGGTATCGCGGACGGCAAAGCGGATGGCGTCAGATTCCTGATTCGCACTTACCGTCACGGTTCCGGCGCCGGTGAACTTGATCGCGTTGCCGATCAGATTGACGAGCGTGCGGCTCAGTTTCTTTTCGTCGCCGGGGAAGGGGAGCAGATCCGCGGGAACCTCGGTCACGAGCGTGGTCCGGCTTTCCTCAGCGAGGAATGCGACTTGGGTGACGGCGCCGGCGACGAGCGTGGCCGCGTCGACGGCGTCGTACTGCAGTTGCGCGGAGCCCGACTCCAGTTTCTCCACGTCGAGCAGATCGTTGATCATGCCGAGGAGCGTTCGGCCGCCGCCCGTGGCGATGGCGACGATTTCCTGCTGCGTTCCACTGAGCGTGCCGTCGGTTTCCAGCATCTCGATGCCGACGATCAGCGCGGTGAGCGGCGTGCGGAGATCGTGGACGATCATGTTGCGCATGTCGTCGCGCTGCCGTTCGAGCTCCTGCAGCCGTTCGTAATTGCTCTGCAGTTGTTCGAAGAGAGCGCTTTCGCGATCGCGCCCGCGCTTTTTCTCCAGACACGCGCCGATGCGGGCCTTGAGCAGCGTCGGATTGAACGGCTTGGTGAGGTAATCCTCGGCGCCCGCTTCGATGCAGCGCACCACCGACTGCAGCTCGTTGAGGGCGGAGATCATGATCACGGGGATGTGTTCCAGCCGGCTGTCGGACTTGATGCGGCCGAGGACTTCGTAGCCGTCCATCTCCGGCATCATGATGTCGAGCAGGACGAGGTCGAAGGCCCCTTCGCTGAGGATGCGCATCGCATCGAGGCCGCTCCTCGCGGTCTGGACCTCATGTCCCTGCCGCTCCAGACGGCGGCAGAGGACTTCGCGGTTCGCGGCGTCGTCATCGACGACGAGAAGATGTCCGCGCACGTCGTCACTGCTCGGCGGCGTTGCGTCCGCCTGCGTCAACAACTCTGCTTCGCGCGTCACGAGCACCGGAAGCGCTTCGCGCACGGAGGTGAAGTTCTCCTCGATCAGCGCGAGCATGCGATGCCCTGCGGCGCGGATTTTCTCCAGATCGGTGGCGAATCCTTCACGCCGCTGCCCCTCCGCCTCCTCGGTCAGCATCTCCGAGTAGCCGATGATGTGATTGAGCGGACTGCGCAGGTCGTGCAGAAGTTGCGGCGACAGGTTCGTCCTGCCGGCCGTGACGGCCGATTCGGCATTCGGTTGCGAGCTCAAGAAACCGGCTCCAGACGATGTTCGAGCAGCGCTTCCATCTTCGCCAGGAGACGCGGCAGCTCGATCGGTTTCGTGTCGTAGTCGTCGCAGCCCGCTTCGAGCGCTTTGTCGCGGTCATTGGCCATCGCGTGTGCGGTCAGCGCGATGACCGGAATGTGCTTCAGGCGATCGTCGGACTTCAGCCGTCGCGTCGCTTCCCAGCCGTCGACGACGGGAAGACTCATATCCATCAGGATGAGATCGGGCATGTCCGTGCGCGCCACTTCGAGGCCGCTTTCTCCATCGACGGCGATCAGCACCGTGTAGTTCTTGCGCTCGAGCCGGCGCGACAGCATGTCGCGGTTCATCTCGTTGTCCTCGACGATCAGAATGGTGGTCATGACGGAGCTCCCACCACCGCGTGCGGACGCACCGCGCGCGGCGCCTTGCTCTCAGCCAGCAGGTCGCGGACTTGTTCGAGCAGCGTCTCGCGCGAGTCGCCGTCCTTCCGCAGAATCTTTTCGACGTTGCCGTTCAGCCGGCGGCGGTCTTCGCTGGTCAGGTCCTGCGAGGTAATCACGACGATCGGGATGGAGCGCCATTCCTCGTGCCTGCGCACCTCGGCCGCGAATGCGAAACCATCCATTTCCGGCATCATCAGATCGAGATAGATCAGGCGCGGGCGTTCGCGAGCCATGCACTCCAGCGCCTCGATTCCGTTGGCGGCCTCGGAGACAGCCCATCCTTCTTTTTCCAGCATGGCTCTCATCAGCGAGCGACTCGACTCTTCGTCGTCGATCACAAGGACGGGACATGGCGGCCGGAGGCAGGTGTACTTTTTCAGGATCTGCGAGAGGCGGCGGCGATTGACCGGCTTGGTCACGTACTCCGACGCCCCGAGCGTAAAGCCGCGGTCCGGATCATCGACCATCGTCAGCATGATCACGGGGATCTCGCTCAGCAGCGCGTCGCTTTTGAGCTCCGAGAGCACACTCCAGCCATCGACTTCCGGCATCATCACATCCAGCGTGATCGCGGCCGGCAGCAGTTGGCGGGCCAGACGCAATCCCTGCGCGCCGCCGGTGGCCGTGCAGACGGTAAAGCCCTCTTTGCGCAGATACCGATGCATGAGATCGCGCTGCAGCGGATCGTCGTCGATGACCAGCACGCACGTTCTCGGCGCCGGAACCGGTTCTCCGTCCGTAGCGATGAGGTCCGGAACCGCGGGCGCCAGGCGGCGATCTTCGACCAGCGCCTCCGGCTCGATGGGGGCTAGTTCTACGACCGTTGCCGGGAGTTTGATCGTGAACACGCTCCCTTCGCCCGGAACGCTGTGGACCGTGACGTCGCCGCTCATCATCTGGCAGAAGCGGCGCGTGAGCGCGAGTCCGAGGCCGGTGCCACCGAACTTGCGCGTGGTCGATGCGTCGGCCTGCGTGAATGACTGGAAGAGGCGAACGATCTGCTCGGAGCTCAGGCCGATGCCGGTGTCCGAAACGCGGAAGACGATCCATTCGCTGCCGTCCATGAGCTGGCGCTCCGCTTCGATCTTGATCTTCCCGTCGTGCGTGAATTTGGCCGCGTTCGAAACGAGATTGAACAGACCCTGCCGCACTTTGCTCAGATCGGCGCGCATGATGCCGACGCCCGGCGCGCAGACGATCTGCATTTTGTTGCCGTTCTTGGCAACCTGCATTTCGATCGTCGTCGCAACCTCGGCAATGAGCGCCGAGATCGAGAACGCTTCGAGATGAAGCTCCATCTTGCCTGCTTCGATCTTCGAGAGGTCGAGGATGTCGTTGATCAATCCGAGGAGATGCTTGCCGGCCGTCGAGATTTTCTGCAGGTCGGCGCTGAAGTCCTGCAGATCGCGCTCGACCGCTTCTTCCTGCAGCATCTCCGAAAATCCGAGGATGGCGTTGAGCGGCGTGCGCAACTCGTGGCTCATGTTGGCGAGGAAAAGGCTCTTGGTGCGGTTCGCCGTTTCCGCCGCTTCCTTCGCCGTCGCTACTTCGCCCTCGGCGCGGCGGCGTTCGGTGACGTCTTCCATCGCCAGCACGAGCAGTTCGGCGTGACTGCCCTGGCGCAGTTTCCGCGCGTTGAGCAGCATCACGCGGCGTCCGATGACCGGGAAGTCGTGCTCGAGCTCGAAGTCGTTGAAGACCGAGCTGGTGGGGACGATGTCCTCGAGCAGCGTACGCAGATCGGGGATGTCCCACTGTCCGTTGCCGAGCTCATAGATGAGCTGGTTCTCCGTCTCTTCGGCCGAGACGTGGAAGGTCTGGTAGAACGCGCCGTTCGCCGAATGCACGCGCAGGCTGCTGTCGAGAATCAGCAACGGCTCGCGAACGGTGTCGACGACATCCTGCGCATACGCCTCGATCTGTTCGAGCAGATGCTGCGCGCGCCGCTTCTCGGTGACGTCTTCCATCGCCAGCAGCACGAGCTCGTCGTGCAGTTTCCGGGCGTTGAGCAGCATGACCCGGCGTCCGATGTGCGGAAAATCATGCTCGAGCTCGTAGTCGTTGAAGACCGTGCTCTCGGGCACGATGTCTTCGAGCAGCGTGCGCAGCGCGGCGATGTCCCACTGGCCGTTGCCGAGCTCGTAGATGAGCTGGTTCTCTGTCTCCGCCGCGGAGACGCGGAATGTCTGGCAGAAGGCGCTGTTCGCCGACCGGACGCGCAGCCCCGCATCGAGGACCAGCAGCGGCTCGCGGACCGTGTCGAACACGTCCTGCGCGAAATTCTGGATGTCGGCAACCAGCGGCTGCACCGCAACGCGCTGCGGTTTCGTCTCGTGGAGTGCTGGCTCGAAAACCGTTCCGTTCATGAATCGCCTCCTGGTTGCTTCAACCGGACGCGATCGCAAGGCGCGGGCAGTCGGATGTCGGAAAAACTACCTCTGCGGGTTGGTGGGAAGGCTTGACGTCTTCGGTAACGGCGTTACCGTCGCTGGTATTGCTGTTGAGATGCGGTTCTGATGCCGTGTTGGTTGAGCGCGGTCTTCGCGAGCATCAGCAGCACAGACAAGAGTGTCTGTGCCCACACGTGTCCAAATTGGCGGAACTCCGTCGCCGGAGGCGACACGTACGGAAAATGAGGGCGGATGTTTTCCTCGACCCCGGGCAGGGGTCGCGGATCAAATACCAGGCGGCGTGAATTCCCTCCGCGACCGCTACCGCGGTCGGAAAATCGGGGGGCGTTCGTCGATCCGGTGGTCTCGTGCTTCGCACGCGACCACCGGCTACCGTACGAGCCACCTCCGGTGGCTTTCGCGCCGCTTCGCGGCATCCCTGCATGAATCCACAGATCGCGACGCCGGCTAATTTGGACACGTGTGGGCAAAGACACTCTTGTCTGTGTTTTGGCAAGTAATGCAGATGTTGGTGCTTGCCCCAGCACAGACAAGAGTGTCTGTGCCACATTGAGTCCCCGAACCGCGCCGCCATTTCTTCGTATACGCTCACGAACGTTCACGTATGTTGCCCGTCCAACAGAAGCCCGAACTTCCGCGCAAGCGCCGCGGCGCGCGGCTTTTTGCGCTCTGGGCAGCCGCGCTGGCCGTCATCATCTTCGATGAGGTCGTCACGCGGCTGCTCAAGCCCGCCCACATTCCGGGCGTCGGCATCTTCAGCTTCATCACCTTCCTGGCGTCGCTGCTCCTCATCGCGCTGACGCTCTACGGCTTCGCGGTCTTCGTCCGCTGGATGCTGCGCAAGCTGTTCTGGCGCGTCGGACGCCGCCTTTTCCTCAGCTACGTCCTGATCGGCATGCTGCCGTTTTTCCTCTTCGCCATCCTGCTGCTGACCGTCGGCTACCTGATCTGCGGCGTCATGACCCACGCCGCGTTGCGCGGCGAGCGCCTCTCCAGCCTGGGGCAGCTCGAGACCGCGAACTTCGAGTATTCGCTCACCGGCAAACGCCCCGCCGGCGTGACGAAGAGCCTGGAGATCTACGACACGAACGACGCCTCCGGCGCGAAGCTGCCGCCGTGGCTGAAATCGACGACGTTCAGCGGCATGGTCTGGCGCGACAATCAGGGCCTCCTGGTCGCCTCACGGCAGTCGCTGCGCGAAGGCGCCGAGCCGCGCACGATCGTCTTCGTCGAGCCGCTCGATGCCGAGTGGACCGAGCAGTTGCAGGACAAGTCGGGCATGACCGTGCGCATGTCCGTGGAGGGTGCCGGAAAAGCGCAGAAGGGCGGACTGAAGGTCACGAAAGGCAGCCACTCCTTCAACATCGACGCCGACGACAAGGGCGAGACGACCGACCTCGTGCTCAAGTCGATCGGCCGCAAAGTGATCTGGGCCGACGTGACCGCGCTGACGGATTGGAACACGGGCGCCACGATCGACGGCCACCACGAGCTCTTCACGCTCATCGTCAATCCGTTCCAGAACCTCTTCCACTTCTACTTCGGCGCGCAGGCGGACGACTACGTTCGCAGCCTGCTGCAGTTCATGGGCGTGGTCATCTTCCTGCTGCTGATCTTCTACGCGCTGGCGGTGCTCTTCGCCGCCGTGCTGATCTTCTCCATCACCCGCGCCGTCAACCGCATCGAGAAGGGCACCAAGGCCGTCGAGCGCGGCGACTTCACCTACCGCATCGCCATGAAGCCCCACAACCAGCTCGGCGAGATGGCCAACTCGTTCGACCGCATGACGGAGTCGATCGCCACGCTGCTCGTGAACGTGGCTGAGAACGAGCGCCTGCAGAGCGAGATCGAGATCGCCGCATCGATCCAGCGCAACCTGCTACCAAAGGAAGGGCCGCAGTTCCGCGGCGTGTCGTTCTCCGCGCATTTCGAGCCGACCGCATCGATCGGCGGCGATTACTACGACGTCTTCAACATCGACAAGACCCGCCTCGCCGTCGCCATCGGCGACGTCTCGGGCCATGGCCTCTCAACCGGTCTGGTCATGGCCATGGTCAAAGCCGCCATCACTACGCTCGTCGAAGAAGGGGCGGAAGAGACGGCGCTCTTCCATCGCCTCAACGATCTCGTCTTCCGCTCCACGGAACGCCGAGCTTTCATGACCTTGGCCTTCACCATCTTCGACCTGGAAAAAGGGACGATCCGCCACACCAACGCCGGCCATCTCTATCCCTACCTCCTGCGCGAAGGGCAGAAGCCGCGCGGCATCGAAGTGCCTTCGCTCCCCCTCGGCGTGCGCAGCACGATCAGCACGCACACCGCCGAAGTCGATCTGCAGGAAGGCGACGCCATCGTCTACCTCTCCGACGGCATCGTCGAAGCGCAGGACGAGCACGGCGAACCGTTCGGCTTCGATCAACTGGAAGCGCTCCTGTCGCAGTCGACGGAGCGCTCGCCGAGCACGATCCGCGATCACATCCTCGAAGCCGTCGCGCGCCACTGCGGCACCCGGCCCGCCGATGACGACCGCACCGTCATGATCCTGCGCTTCGACAACTTCAACCACAGCCACGCCCGCGAAGCAGTCGCGGTGCTCGAGGAAGTGGTGCCGGCATAATTGCGGCGACTTCAGGATCTTGTCGCATTCACGTCTCATCGAGCGGATACGTTTCGAACGCGGCGCTGAGTCGTAGCGCGAGGCGCGTTTATGCCTTGGAGGCATAATTGCATGACACATACCCGTCGCCGCGAAAAGGAGCTGACGATGTACAGAATGATATTCGCTGTAACAATTATCAGCCTCGCTGTCGTCGCCGAAGGACGGGTAATTCAAAAACCCGAACCCGTGGCAGACCAATATATTGTCACTCTACATGACTCGGTTCCCCGGAGCGCCGTCGTGGAAACAGCGATGGCCATGACATTGCAGCATCGCGGACGACTCCTCGGCTCCTTTTCGCGCGGTGTCAGAGGGTTCGGCATCGAGATGGCGGCCGCGGAAGCTGAGGCGCTGTCGAACGATCCTGCCGTGGCGCGCATCGAGCAGAACGGCGTCGGCCATTTGTCTTACAGCGTTGAGTATTACGGAGACGACACGTTCTGGCACCTTGATCGAATCGACCAACGCACGACGATTAACCCGTTTATGACAAAGGCATACGCATGGACTTCGACGGGTGCAGGTGTCGCGGTATATGTCATTGATGCTGGGGTACAAGCGGCTCATTCGGAATTCAACGGTAATGTGGTTGCGGGCGGCAATTTCGCGCTGGAAAACTCCGGGCCGACGTACGCGCCTGACAATCCTTGCGGCGGCTTCGTCAATGCCTTAAATCCGGGTCACGGTACCGCGGTCGCCTCGATCGTCGCCGGGCAGCACGTCGGGGTGGCGCGTGATGCGACAATCATCGCGGTAAAGGTATCGACGTGCAAGCCTAACGACCTGCCACTCTATGGTTTCCAGTTAAGCGAGCTCTCCATTGTACAGAGCCTTGACTGGGTAATCGGCGATGTTCAGGCACACCCCTCGCGGCGCGCGGTCGCTACCATGAGCGTTTATGTGACAGCGGGTCACTTCTGCAACGGCTTCGAGTGCGCGGGTGCACTTGACAACAACGTGCGAAACCTCGTTCATGCAGACGACGCTCCGGACGGGACTTACGGCTACGGCGTGGTGGTTACTGCCTCAGCAAATAATCAGTACGCCGACCGCTGCACGGAACAATCACCCGCGCGGCTTGGGTACGGTGGGATGTACGACCCGGGCAACCAGCCAAGCTGGCCGTTTGTCATCACCGTAGGCGGTACCGATATCAATGACGCGCGATGGTATTGCCCGTCGTGTCCCGCGGAACAGGGCAGCCCGTCGGTTGGCTCGAACGTTGGTGCGTGCGTTGACATCTACGCACCGGCGAAGGTGATCCATGCCGCGCATATTGCTACAGCCAACGCATACCGCGATCAACAACAGTGGACGGACGATTGGAACGACCTGTTGCACACACACGGCTTTCCCAATACGACGTATGCGGTCGACTACGTCGCCAGCGGTACTTCCTTTTCCGCACCACTGGTCGCGGGGATCGCTGCCCGGCTGCGGCAGACGTTCCCGAACATGAAAGCCCGCGAGGTCTGGAACTACATCCACGACTCTGCAACCGCTCTTCCGTCGAATTTCGACGGCGACGGAAAAGCTGACAATGATCGGCTCGCGTACATCTCGCCGTTCGACTGATGCAGCACCACCCTGGAGGCATCGAATATGACAAGACTTGCCGCTGCGCTCGTGTTTGTTTTTGCTCTGCCGCTGCTCGCGCAGACGTCGATGGAGAAGATCCTTTTGCCGGTTGTTGTTCAGACGCCGGTTCCCGGTGCTTTGGGCTCATTGTGGAAGACCGAACTCGACCTGTATTATGCCGGCAGCCAAACACTTTCTATTGAGGGCGTCGATGTTTTTTGCCCTCTGCCAGTATGCCCGGCACCTCCCCTCGATCAAAGAGTCGAATTGCGCAACGTAGTTGTGCGGACCGCAGGTGGGACCTTAAGTGCATTTCTCGTCGTCCCCGCGTCCTTAGACCGCGATCTCAGCGTGCACCTCCGCGTGTTCGATATTTCGCGTACGGCGACGAATCGAGGAACCGACATACCCGTCATCCGGGAGGCGGAGGCATGGACGACACCGATACAACTGCTCGACGTTCCCACCGCTCCTCCTTTCCGGTCGCTCGTGAGGATCTACGACTTCGATCCGCGCGAGGACCACACTGTCCTGATCAATGTATACAAGCTCGGCGTGTTGTTGGAGACGCGCTCGGTGGCGTTGCACCCGCCAGCGACGGTGCCGAACACGATCTCAAGTCCCGGCTACGCCGAGTATGACTTGTCGCACATCGGTGATGTTGGAACCAATGTTCGCGTCGAGATCGTCCCTCTCTCAGCGGGCCTTCGGTTCTGGGCGATGGCGAGCACCACCAACAACGATACACAGCATGTGACCCTGACAACGCCGTGACCCCGCGGCCGCTAGTCGCGCTTCCTGCCACCGGCGAGAACCCTTACCGCGCAGTGGAGCCGGGTACGTCGACTGTAATTTTGGCGGGCGTCGCGGGAGCCATCGCGTTGCGGATGTGTTTGGCGATGCGGTTGATGTAGGTGATCGTCTCGCGGAAGGGGGGCACGCCGTTGTACTTCCAAACGTTCCCTTCGCCGGCGTTGTAGGCGGCTACGGCCAGATCGGCGTTGCCGTGGAAGGTCTGCAGGAGCCAGCGCAGGTAGCGCACGCCGGCGTAGATGTTCGCGGCCGGATCGTAGGAATCGGTGACGCCGAAGCGCTCGGCGGTCGACGGCATGAGCTGCATGAGGCCGCGCGCGCCTTTGTTGGAGACCTCGCGGGCGTTGAAGTCGGATTCAGCCTTGATCACGGCGGAGATGAGCGCCGCATCGACGTCGAATTTCTTCGCCGCTTCGATGATCAGCTTGTCGAATTTCGATTTGAAGATCGGCCCGCGCGCCTCGTCGTATCGCCACGAGCGGGTCGGAAAAACGCCGCCGTCTTTCTCGACCGCCTTCTTCACCTCTTCGACGATGACCGCGGGAACGATCTCGTCGTCGACGATGCGGTCGACGCGCGTGAGCGGCACGGTGATCGCGCCGCCGCTCTTCAGCGTCAACTGGACATTCGTTTCATCGACGACTTTGTAGTCGCTGATCTTCATCGACCGCCCATCGACGAACAAAGCGATGCTCGCGCCGGCCGGGGTGGCGAGCGCAGCAAGAGCGATGAATGGTAGAAGCCGCTTGAGCATCGGGAACATGGTCGTCAACTAAGACGCGGCAGATGTTATTGCAGTTTCGCGGCTCATGCCCGCGGGTGGAATTGCTCGTACATCTTCTGCAGTCGCGCCCGCGACACGTGCGTGTAGATCTGCGTCGTGGAGATGTCGGAGTGGCCGAGCATCATCTGCACGCTGCGCAGGTCGGCGCCGTTTTCGAGCAGGTGCGTGGCGAAGGAATGCCGGAGCACGTGCGGCGAGATGTGCGTCGCGATGCCGGCCAGCCGCGCGTACTTTGTGATCTTCATCCAGAACGATTGCCGCGTCATCGGCCGGCCGCGGTTGGAAAGAAAGAGATGCGGGTCGGCGTGCTTGTTGAACTCGGCGCGGCCGCGCTCCATGTAGACCACGATCGCGTCGCGTGCGCTGTCGCCGAACGGGACGATCCGTTCCTTCGATCCTTTGCCGATCGTGCGCAGGAAGCCGGCGTCCATCACCAGGTCCTCGATCTTCACGTGGATCAGTTCCGACACGCGCAGTCCCGTCGCGTACAGCAACTCCAGCATCGCCGCATCGCGCAGCCCCTCGGCGGTGCTGCGATCGGGCGCGCGCAGCAGCGCATCCACTTCCTGCGGCTGCATCGACTTCGGCAGCGTCGTCCAGAGCTTCGGATTTTCGAGGTTCTCCGTCGGATCGTGCTTCAGATGCCGCTCGGCGACCAGAAACCGGAACAGTCCGCGGATCGCCGCGAGCGCGCGCGCCACGGAACGTGCCGAAATGCCGGACGATCGAAGCGCCTGAAAGTAGCGGACGATGTGAATCCGCTCCACGGCATCAAGCTCGCGCTTTTGATCGCTGAGCCAGTGGCCGAAGTGTTTGAGGTCGGTCTGATACGCGGACAGCGAGTTTTTGGCCAGCCCTTTTTCGACCGCGAGGTAATCGAGAAAGATCGGCAGCCAGGTCAGAAAAAACGGCCCCGACTCCTTCTTCTCCGGATCCTTCGCGCGCGGGGATTTACGCATGCGCGGCTTCGTGAGCGACCGCGTCGGCCATGTACGAGCTGCGGACGAACGGGCCGGAAAAGACGGCGCGGAATCCGATTTCCTCGCCGATGACGCGGTACTCGTCGAACACGCGCGGCGCGACGTACTCGACGACGTCCAGCTTCTCGCGTTTCGGCTGCAGGTACTGGCCGATCGTGACGATCTCGACGTGCGACTCGTGAAGCCGGCGAAGGACGTCGATGACTTCCTCGCGCCGCTCGCCGAGGCCGAGCATGAGGCCGGATTTGGTGGTGATGGTCGGATCGATGCGCTTCGCTTCGCGCAAAATCGCCAGCGACCGTTCGAAACGCGAACCGGGACGGACGAAATCGTACAGACGCGGAACCGTCTCCACGTTGTGGTTGAAGTAGTCGGGCCGCGCCTTGACGACCGTTCGCACGGATTCGAAATTGCCGCGAAAGTCGGACGTCAGCACTTCCACCGCGGCATCCGGCAGAGCTTCACGCAACGCGGCGATCGTGCGCGCGAACTGTTCCGCGCCGCCGTCGTCGAGGTCATCGCGCGTCACGCACGTCACCACCACGTGCCTCAGCCCCATCCTCTTCGCGGCCTCGGCTACCGATCGCGGCTCGTCCGGCGAAGGCGGAGCGTAGGGGCGGCCAGTGGTCACGTTGCAGAAGCCGCAGGAGCGCGTGCAGACGTCGCCGAGGATCATGAACGTGGCCGTGCCGCGGGAGAAGCATTCGCTGCGGTTCGGACAGGCCAGCGACTCGCACACCGAGTGCAGCGACTTTTCGCGCAGCAGCGACTTGATCTCGTGCAGATCGCGAAGGTTGACCTTCTTCTCGCGAATCCAATCAGGGAGGCGGCCGGACATTCGAATGTCATCGTAGCAGCGCGCCGGGAAAAATCGATCAACGCTCCTCGCGAGCGGGTGAAATCAGTCCGCGGATCGATCGAACTGCAAAATTGCAGATTGATCTGTCCGAAACGAACACAAATTCTAACCAAGGACAGATTCATTCGCAAAATTTGCAGATTACTGCGGAAAAACAAGCGAGTGATCTATCCAAGGATAGAGTTTTTCTGCGAAATCACCGATTCACCGGTAAAAATGCGAATGAATGCAATCCAAGGGCGGATTCACGTTCAAAAATTACCAATTCATCCGTGAAAATACCAATTAACGTGATCCATGGACAGATTCATGCGCAGTTTCCCGGCACAAAACGCCCCCGGGACTACTCGTAAAACAAAACCGCCGCCCGTTTCGGGGCGGCGGTGCGTTGAATCTCGAATGCGTGCCGGCTAGTGGCCGCCGAAGGACTTCTCCAGCGACCTGGCGATCAACTTCTCCGCCTCGGCCTCCGGGATGTTCTTGACGATGGCCACTTCGGAAACCAGCAGGTACTTGGCGCGGTCGTACATCTTCTTCTCGCGGAACGAGAGGCTCTTCTTCTTCTGCACTTCGCTGAGGTTCTTGAGGACGTCGGCCACGTCTTCGAGACGGCCGGTCTTCATCTTCTCGAGATTCTCGCGGTAGCGGCCCTTCCAATCGGTATGGGCTTTCTGCGTGGTCTCTTCGAGAAGGCTGAGAAGGCCTTTGATCTGCGTCTGTTTGTACAGCGGGCGAAGGCCGACGCGATCCGTGTTCTTGATCGGAACCATCAGGCGCGAATTGTTCGCGAGGAGCCTGAGGTGGTAGTACGTGTCATCCGCACCCATGATCGGCGACTCGCCGATCTGCTCGACGATGGTTACGCCGTGGTTCGGATAGACGAGCTTTTCCCCGACCTTGAAACCTAATTTCATTGACGACAAGTGAAGCTCCTTTCGGAAGACTGGCGAAGCTGAGGGATCGGCATTCTACGTCAGCCGGCCGGAATCGTCAATCAGCCGTGCGCCGGAATGTGAGCGTTGGAAGCTCAACCGTTGTCGTTTTCGACCGCGTCAATGACCCGCATTCCGAAGGCGCCGGAGGAGTTGGTGAAGTCGGTCAACTCCTTGACGGCGTTCAGCTTCCGTCCCGGTCAGGAGGTCTTCGATGGCCTGCAGTTCCGTCACGGTCTCGGCGTCCTCGCGGCCTGCGGTGACATTGACTTGTGACACTGCAGGAGTCGCGGCAATTGTTGCCGGAGGCGCTCCAATTGGCGCCGGAGTTACGGTCGATGCCGCCGCAAACGAGGTCGAAATCCGCTGGGCCATGGCCCGGATCGATGACTTGTCGGCGTGGTCGATCGCCTTCAGGATCGCCTTCGCACTCTCGACCGCGTCGGCGTACGGGCTGGAAGGCTCGTCGAAGATGCGCGCCTCGATGAACGTCAGCGTCACGTTGGCGTAGCCGCCCGCTTCCGCGTGCGCGTAGACGCGCGCGGTGGCCTGCTTGCCGATGTCGCCGAGGTCGATGGTCTTCGACGTGCCCGGTTCGAGCCAGGCGTCGACCTTCACCGTCTGGAACTTCTTCTCCGAGGACGTCTGCGGCAGCATCTCGATCTCGACGCGGTCGACGTAGATGTGGTGGTTCTTGGCCACCATCATGCGCCGCGACGGGACATTGATGATGAGGCGGTACGGGAAGACGTCGCGCAACTCGAGCACCGACTCCTTGCGCTCGGGATCGACGGAGAAGCTGTCGGATTTGCGGCCCGCCTCCATCCGGTCGTACGCGGCGTACTGGTAGGTGCCGTCGGCGCGTTTGCCGCGCAGCAGGTCGATGTCCTCATTGACGATGCGCTTCAACAAGTCTTTCGGCAGATCGTTCGTACTCGCCTCGGCCACGCGATCGATGACCTTTGCATCAGTCGCTACACGCGCAGTCGGAATCTGCGCGGCGAGGTTCGTTGCGGCCAGACAGCCGATGATGATCGCGATCCGTTTCATCGCATCACCTGCTGCAGGACGCTGGTACCGGGCAGTCCGTCGCGTGAGATGCCGAGGTGCTCGCAGATCGTCGCGCCGAGGTCAGCGAAGGTGGAGCGCGTGCCGAGAGACTGCGCGATGACGCGCGGACCGGCTATGACGAGCGGCACGTATTCGCGGGTGTGGTCGGTGGAGACGTCGGTCGGATCGCAGCCATGATCGGCGGTGATGAAGAGCAGATCGTCGTCGCGCATGTCGCCGAGGAGCGCCGCCAGCTCGCCGTCGAAAACCTCGAGCGCTTTGGCATACCCGGGAGCGTCGTTGCGATGGCCGTACTTGGAATCGAAATCGACGAGATTCGTGAAGATGAAATCGGCGTTCGACTGGCGAATGAGATCGATCGTCTTGCGCATTCCGTCCGAATTGTTCTCGGTGCGGATTTCCTGCGAGATGCCGACGCGGTCGAAGATGTCGGCGATCTTGCCGAGGCCGACGACCTGCCTGCCGGAGTTGAAGGCGCGCTCGACGACAGTGAGGCCGGTCGGCTTGACCGAAAAATCTTTGCGATTCGCGGTGCGCTTGAAGTGCCCCTTGCCGGTTCCGAGGAACGGCCTGGCGATGATGCGTCCGATGTTGTGCTCGCCGCGCATCAGCTCGCGCGCGATCGCGCAGATGCGCCAGAGCTCCTCGACCGGGATGATCTCCTCGTGCGCCGCGACCTGGAACACCGAGTCGGCCGAGGTGTAGACGATCGGCGATCCCGTGCGCATGTGCTCTTCGCCGAGCTCGTCGAGGATCACCGTCCCCGAGGCAGGCTTGTTGCCGAGCGTTTTGCGTCCGATGCGCCGCTCGTATTCAGCGATGACGTCGGCCGGAAATCCGTTCGGATACGTGCGGAACGGATCCTCGACGATGAGTCCCATCATTTCCCAATGACCGGTGGTCGTGTCCTTCCCGGCGCTGACCTCATTCATCCGCCCGAACGCGCCGCGCGGCGTCTCGGTCGACGCCGGCTGCGGAAGTGTGTGCAGCAACCCGAGGCGTGAGAGGGTCGGCAGAGACGGATGCTGCGTATCGAGCACGTGGCCGAGAGTATTCGACCCCTCGTCCCCGAAGTCTTTGGCATCCGGCAGTTCGCCGACTCCGAGGGAATCACAGACGATGACGATGGCGCGGTTAGTCATGCTTTCTTCTTTTTTGGTGCAGCCGCTCGAGGCGCTGCGGTCGTAAGGCGTTTCACCACAGAGACACAGAGATCACAGAGGGTTTTCTCCGTGACCTCTGTGCCTCTGTGGTTCAAAGTTTTTGCTCAATCGATCTATTTGGGCTGCGCGTCTTTTTCATACGCTCTGCGACTGATCGCAATGCGACGTTCATGGATTCGTTGTCGGGAAATATGGCCGCCAGATCCTTCTCGATTACACGAACGTAGTCAGCGCCGTGCACCTTGACGAACCACGGATTCGGGATTGATTTGCTGAAATCGAATTCAGCGGGCATCTCGTCATCGTCCGCGCTTCGTTTCATTTGCTCTTTTTGGTCTTCGGGATGCTCGCCGTCCGGGCACTCACTTTTTTGGGTGTGGCAGACGTCAGACGAATGAACTCTCGCAATGCTGCATCGACGGAGTCGGAATCAGGAAAACGGGCGAGAAGATCGGGTGAGAGAACGCGAAGATTCCGGTTACGGCTGTAGCGAGCAGCGAACGGATTTGGCCTGACGTTGCTGAATTCGATCTCATGATCCAGGGGGTCGTCATCTTCAATGAATGCGGGTTTCTTGTTCATAGAGTTGTTGCTCGCGCCGATTGGAGCGGCGGGCGCTGATGATTCGGACGGTTTCTTCATCTCGGTAGGTGAAAGCTACGGTTAGCAGCCGATCAAGCTCAGATACGCCGACAATGATAAAGCGATCTTCCTCTACCGAATGCAGAACATCGCTGATGGGAGCGCCCCATTGATCAAACACTGTCATTGCTTCGCGAAAGGACACGCCATGCTTGCGCAGATTTGCGTCATCCTTGGCGTCGTCCCACTCGAAGCCGAAGTCCTTCACACCAGATGCTCATGAATCAGCGGCCGCTCCTCCGGTTTCTCGTCGCCGAACGTCACGAATGACAGGTAGCGCTTCGTCAGCTCGTCGGCGTCGCGATTCGCGTTGCCGAGCTGGATGCGGGCGATCGTGTCGCCGGCGCGGACTTCATCGCCGGTTTTGCGGTCGAACATCACGCCGGCCGCGTAGTCGATCACGTCGTCCGCCTTCTTGCGGCCGGCGCCGAGGTCGACGGTGAACATGCCGGCCTGGTAGGTGTCCATGAAGGTGATGAAACCGGACCGCGGCGCCTTCACCTCGATCGTCGTGCGAGGCTGCGGCAGGAGCGAATAGTCGTCGACGATGGCCGGGTCTCCGCCCTGCGCTGCGATCCATTTGCGGGCCTGCTCCACCGCGCGGCCGGAGGCGAGCGCGTCGTCGAGCGCGGCACCGGCGGAGGCTTCGTCGAACTTGCCCGACAGCACCAGCGTGCGAACGGCTTGCGCGCGCGTGACTTCCTCGACATCGGCGGGACCGTTGCCCTTCAGCACTTCGATCGTCTCGATGATCTCGTTCGCATTGCCGGCGGCGACGCCGAGCGGCCGATCCATGTCGGTGATCAGCGCTTCGACGCGCGTGCCCGATCCCGCCGCGGCGGCGATGAGGCTCTGCGCAAGCGCTTTCGAATCCTGGTAGTGCCGCATGAATGCGCCGCTGCCGGTCTTCACGTCGAGGACGAGCGCCGAGGCGCCCATGGCCAGCTTCTTCGACATGATGGACGCGGTGATCAGCGGTAGCGACTCCACCGTCCCGGTGACGTCGCGCAGCGCGTAGATTTTCTTGTCCGCCGGCGCGATCCCTTCCGTCGACGTCGAGATGACACAGCCGGAGTCTGCGATGCTCTGATCGAACTGCTCGCGCGACAGGCGCGCGTTGAAGCCGGGAATCGCTTCGAGCTTGTCGAGCGTGCCGCCGGTGTGGCCGAGGCCGCGGCCGGAGAGCATGCCGATCGGAATGCCGCAGGCGGCAACCCACGGGGAGAGCACCAGCGACACCTTGTCGCCGACGCCGCCGGTGGAGTGTTTGTCGGCGATGAAGTCGTACTCGCTGCGCAGGTGCCACTGGTCTCCGCTGCGCAGCATCGACTGCGTCAGCGTGGCCATCTCCTCGGCGGTCATCCCATTGATGGCGATGGCCATCAGCAGCGCGGACATCTGATAGTCAGGAATCTCGCCGCGCGTGTAGCGCTCGATGAACAGCTCGATCTCGCGCGCGTCGAGTGGCGCGCCGCGGCGTTTGCGGTTGAGAACTTCGTACACGTTCAGTTCGGACATGCGCGCGATTGTAGTATTCGCCGCGATGAAAGCCGTCGTGCTGTTGAGCGGAGGACTCGATTCCGCCACCGTTCTCGCCATCGCGAAGAGCGAAGGGCGATCGTGTTACGCGCTCTCGTTCGCGTACGGGCAGCGCCACGGGATCGAGCTCGCCGCCGCACAGCGCGTCGCGCAGTCGATCGGCGTCGACGAGCATGTCGTCTTCCCGATGGACCTGCGCCTTTTCGGCGGCAGCGCGCTGACGGCGGAGATCGACGTTCCGAAGGACGTCGCGGACGCCGCAGGAATCCCGGTCACTTACGTCCCCGCGCGAAACACGATCTTTCTGTCGCTGGCTCTCGGCTACGCGGAAGCGCGCGAGGCGCAGGAGATCTGGATCGGCGTCAACGCGGTCGACTTCAGCGGCTATCCCGATTGCCGCCCCGAGTTTCTCGATGCCTTCCAGCGCGTGATCGTGACCGGCACGCGCAGCGGCGTCGAGCACGGCGAGCCGCGCCTAGTCGCGCCGCTGGTGACGATGTCGAAGGCGGACATCATCCGCCGCGGCGCATCCCTCGGCGTCGATTACTCACTCACGCACTCCTGCTACGACCCCGATGTTCGCGGCTTCGCCTGTGGCCATTGCGATTCGTGCATTCTGCGCAAGAGGGGATTCGAGGAAGCGGGGGTGGCGGATCCGACGGTGTATTCGTAATTTCGCCATCCTGCCGAGCCTCACCAGCACAGACAAGAGTGTCTGTGCCACACTGGCTTTCGCCCGTAGCAACATCTCACTTCGCCAGGATCAATGTGGCCTGTGCCACATGGATTCGCCATTGACCTACCAACCCTACCGGCGGCGCCGGTGTGGCACAGACACTCTTGTCTGTGCTGTTGCAAGATGCAGCGGCTGACGTTGAATCACCGCAATGCGTTCACCACCGCATCCATCGTCGCGTCGATCTCGATCATTCGCTCCGGCGGCACGTTGCGCATGATCGCGTCGGTATCTTTGAGCAGATGTCCGGTGAGCACGCAGACGATCCGTTCGCCGTCGCGCATCACGCCGGCGGCGCGCAGTTTCTTCACGCCGGCCAGCGTCGTCGCGGACGCGGGCTCGCAGCCGATGCCCATCTCGTCGATCTCGCGTTTGGCGCGCATCAACTCATCGTCGGTGACCTGTTCGACGATTCCGTTCGTGAGTTGAATCGCCGACACCGCCTTGCGATGGCTGACCGGATCGCCGATGCGGATCGCGCTGGCGATCGTCTCGGCGGCGATGCGGTGGCGTTGCGCGAATGCGTCGACATAGCTGCGATAAAACGGATTCGCGCCCGTCGCCTGAATCGACGCCAGCCGCGGCATCTTCGTGATCCAGCCGGCGTCGAACGCCTCGCGCAGCGCTTTGCCGAAGGCACTCGTGTTGCCGAGGTTGCCGGCAGGGACGACGATCCAGTCGGGCGCGTTCCACTCCAGGTCCTGCAGAAGTTCCCAGACGATCGTCTTCTGCCCTTCGATGCGGAATGGATTGATCGAGTTGACGAGGTAGATGGCGAGGCGGTCGCTCGCTTCGCGGACGAGCTGCATGGCGGCGTCGAAATCGCCGCGGATGTGCAGCGCGGTGGCGCCGTAGGCGAGCGTCTGCGCGAGTTTTCCGGTGGCGACTTTCCCGGCGGGGATGAAAACGATGGCGCGCAGTCCCGCCTGCGCGGCGTAGGCGGCCAGCGAGGCGCTGGTGTTGCCAGTCGATGCACACGCCACCGCGCGCGCGCTGAGGCGTTTGGCCTGCGTCATGGCCACGGTCATGCCGCGGTCTTTGAATGAGCCGGTCGGATTTTCGCCTTCGTGTTTGAAGAGGATTCCGCCGCGTTCGTAAAGCCGCGTCGATCCCTCGGGATGCGTGACGATCTCGTTCTCATCGACGTTCAGCACCGCTTCGCGGAATCGCCAGACACCGCTCTTGTCGATCGTCTTGCGGCTGGCGAGCCGTGCATCGAAGATCGCGCGATCCGGCATCGCGTCGCGCTCGACGCTCAGCAGCTCGCCGCACTCGCACGTGTAGCGAACCTCCGACGCATCGAAACGGCGTTCGCATCCGATGCACTGCAGCCATTCGCTCATAGCGCGCGCACTCCTTGTTTTGCGATCGGCGAGACGTGCGCGACCGAAGGCACTTGCTCGAATGCAGCTTGCATTGCCGCGGCGACTGCACGCGCGACCGCATCGTCGATGCAGATCGCGACGAGTGTCGGACCGGAGCCGCTGATCGTGCAGGCGAAGGCGCCGGCGTCGATGGCCGCGCGCTTCACGGCGTTGAAGTGCGGGATGAGCGCGGCGCGGCGCGGTTCGGCGTAGCGATCGTCGAGCGCGCGGCGCAACAGTTCGCCGTCGCCGGTGGCGAAGGCGTGCACGACGCCGGCGGTGTTCGCCATCTGCTGCACCCACACCGCGCGGCCGGACGTCGACGGCAGCACCTCGCGCGCCGCCTTCGTCTGGACGCGGACGTCGGGCGTGACGAGCGCGAGGCGCCAGTCGGCGGTTACCGTCAGCGCAACGATGTCGATCGGACGAACGGATCGCGAGAGCGCGAGACCGCCGAGGATCGACGGGGCGATGTTGTCGAGATGCTCGCCCGCCACCGTCATCTCGCCCTGCAGCGCCGCGGCGGCCAGTTCGAGCGGCGTCGTCTCCGAGGACATCGCGAGCGCGGCCGCGAACGCGCCTGCGACGCTGCTGGCGGCGCTGCCGCCGAGGCCGCCGGAAAGCGGCAGACCTTTGTCGATCGTGATGATCGGATTGCGCGCGTCGCCGTGCGCGCGAAGCCAGGCGATGGCCGCGATCGCCGCGGCGTTGCGTTGCGGATCGAGCGGCACGAGGGCGGCGTCGACTCCCGTGATCGCATCGATGCGCGCATCGCCCTCGGTCAGTTCGACGCTGACCCGATCGCCGAGTCCTTCGATCGCGAGGCCGAGGACGTCGAAGCCGGGACCGACATTGCCGATCGAGCCGGGTGCGAATGCCGTCGCCTTCATCGCGGACTTCTCCGCCGTTCCTCCATGGCGATGGCCACGATGTCGTTGAGCACTCCGGCCGCGGTCACTTTCGCGCCCGCGCCGGGGCCGGTCACGACGAGCGGATTGGTCTTGTAGCGCTTCGAATAAATCGCGACCTGATTGTCGGTGCCGCGCAGGTGCGCGAGCGGCGAAGTCGCCGGAACGGCTTCGATGCCGACCGAAATCGCGCGGCTGCGGATCTTCGCCACGTATCGCAGCACGTTTCCGTTCCGCCGCGCGCGTTCGATGCGTTCGCGATAGGCGTCATCGAGTGCGCCGAGGCTGTCGACAAACGCTCGCGCATCCACATGCGCGCCGTCGTCGTGAAAGAGCGGCTCGAGTTTGATCTCGTCCGGCTCCGCGCGATAGCCGAGGGTTCGCGCGAGGATCAGCGCCTTACGCGCCACGTCTTTGCCGGAGAGATCGTCGCGCGGATCGGGCTCCGTGTAGCCGAGCTCCCACGCTTTTCGCACGGCCTCGGAAAACGGAACGCCATCTTCGAGCGCGGTCATCAGGTAGCCGAGCGTTCCGGAGAAGCAGCCGAGGATCATTTCGATTTTGTCGCCGGCCTCCTGCAGTTTCGCGATCGTGTCGAGCACGGGCAGTCCTGCGCCGGCAGTCGCTTCGTAGCGGATCGAGAGTCCGCGCTCCTTCGCCGTTTCCATCAGCCGGTCGAATTCGATTTGTGGTCCTGCCAGCGGTTTTTTGTTCGCGCAGACCACGTGGAATCCGTGCTCCAGCGCTTCCTGCAGCAGCGGCGCGGTCTCCTCGGACGTGAGGTCGACGAGCACCGGTCGATACGACGGCAGCATCCACAACTCGCTGCGCATCATCGCTTCGAGCTCGCGCAGCGACAGCGGCGAGCCGCGCTCGAACAGCCGCGCGCCGGACGCTTTCTGCTTCGCGAAGCGCTGCAACGCCACGGGCGTGAAGCCTTTGTCGTTGAGCTGGATGCCGGATCGATCTGCGACAGCGACCACTTTCAGATCGATGCCGAGGTCGCGGCGGAGGTGCGGCTGTTGCGCGATGAGCTGCCGCGCCAGCTCGCGGCCGATCTGTCCGAGGCCGAGGAGCGTGAGCTTGGCCTCGCGGCCAGTCGTGTCTGCGAGGGGGCGGATTTTGTGGAGCTGATATTCGGAGTGCAGCGCTCGCAACGCGCGCGTCGCATCCGCCTCGGAAACCGCAACGGTGATGTTCAGCTCCGACGATCCCTGTGCAATGGCGACGATGTTCACGCCCGCCGCCGCGATCGCCGAGAACGTGCGCGCTGCGATGCCCGAGGTTCCGCGCATGCCGAGGCCGACGACGGCGATGAGCGCGACGCGCTTCTCGGCATCGATCCGATCGATGAGCTGCAGCTTGCGCTCGGAGTCGAACGCATTCTCGAGCGCTGCGATCGCGTGATCGGCTTCCGCCTCAGGCACGACGAAGCAGATGCTCGACTCGCTCGACGCCTGGCTGATCATCGAGACCGAATGTCCCGCGTTCGAGAGCGCGGTGAACGCGCGGCCTGCAACGCCCGGCACGCCGATCATCCCTTTCCCTTCGATCGACACGAGCGCCTGGCGATGAATCGCCGTCAGCGCTTTGACCGGATACGCGCCCGGCTTCACGTCGCCGGCGATGCGCGTTCCCGCGCTGGTTTCGCGAAAACTGTTGCGCACGAAGAGCGGAATGCGGCGATCGACGAGCGGGATCATCGTGCGCGGATGCAGCACTTTCGCGCCGTAGTACGCGAGCTCCGCGGCTTCTCTGTAATGCAACTCGGCGATGACGCGCGCGTCCGGAACGCTCTTCGGATCGGCGGTCATGAGGCCGTCGACTTCCTTGAAGAGCGTCAACGCGCGCGCGTTCACGCTGCGGGCGATGATGGCCGCGGAAAAATCGCTGCCGCCGCGGCCGAGGGTGACCAGCGCGCCATCAGGTCCGCTGGCGATGTAGCCCGGGATGACGACGATCTTGCCGTCCGCGAGCAACGGCAGTATGTTCTTCTTCGCGGCGCGCTCACACTTGGAAAGATTCGGCCAGATCGCGCCGAGGCGGCGCTCGGTGGTGATGATGTCCGTCGCATCGACATAGACCGCGGCGATGCCCGCTTCCTCCGCCGCGGCCGCGAAAATCCGCGCTACGGCGCGCTCACCGCGCGCGACCAGCGCATCCTGCGCGCGCGGCGTCAGCTCGTCGAAAACCGCGACGCTCTCCATCATCGAGCGCATTTCCCGCACCGCTTCGCGGATGATTTCGCGCAGCTCCTCGGCACGGCGTTTCGATGCGATCAATTCGTCGACGAGCGCGAGATGCCGCGATTCAAACTCGTTCGCGGCCGCGTCGCAGCGTGCGGCATCACGCCGCAACGCAGCCTGCCCGGCGTCGAGCAGCAGATCCGTCACGCCGTTCATCGCCGAAACGACGACGGCCACATTCGGCGCGGCCCGCCGCACATGCGCAAGCGCAATACGAATCGCCTCGGCGTTGCCGACAGCGACGCCACCAAACTTGAACACATCCGGACGAACCGATTTCATGGACCGCCGGAGTATACGGGGCGGGGATGATTACGGCTTCGCCGCGCGATGCCGAGGAGTCGACGCCACTGTCTGATACAGGAACGCGTTTGCGAGCGTTGACGACGCTCCGCCCGGCACCTGAACGCTCACCGTCGCCGTGCCCGGCGTTCCGGGTGGAGCGGTGGCAGTGAGCACGTTGGGTGTCAGCACGCTTACGTTGGTCGCGGTCGCATCGCCGAACTTCACAGAAGCTCCGGCGACGAATCCGGCGCCCGAAATGACGACGTTCGATCCGGCGCCTCCCATCGCGGGCGACACCGCGGTCACCACGGGCGTGAGCGCGCCCGCTTGCGAAACGGTGAGCGTGATGGGCCCGAAATCGTTGGCGTAGAAGTTCCAGACCAGGAATCGGATCGTCGTTCCGGCCGTGAGCGTGACGGAGTTTTTGCGGCCGGTCGAACAATCGGCCGGCACGACGTCGATCGACTGTCCGGAGACTGCAGGATTCTGATAGCAAAATCCGCTCGGCGTGTATGGCCCGCACGACGCGCCGGTGTAGCCGACCATCGTGGCGCTGACGCGCGAGCCGCAGAGCGAGAAGTCGTAGCTTCCGGTGACGGCCGGCGTGAAGCTCAACCAGATCGTCCGCTGCAGTCCGAAGGAAACACACGGCTGTCCGTTTACCGGGTCCGAGGTCTGTCTCGACGCAACCTCGGTATTCATGGTGACGCTCCACGGAAATGGTCCCGAGGAAGGGATCACGATCGGCGTCTGGCAGGAATCGCCCGCGTCCATGACGTCGATCTCGATCGACGACGCTCCGATCGCTCCCTTCGCGTCAATGGCTCGCAGCGTGACCGGAAATCTTCCGGCACGATTGAACGTGTGCGACGTCGGCGTACCACTCGATGCCGGAGCGGTCTCCCACGTATCGGAGAAGACCCACGCCATCGAAACCGGATCGGAATCGGGGTCGCTGCCGGTTCCGGCGAAGTTCATCGTCGTGCCGCGCTGGATGGTTTGTAGCGCCGGTGCATTGATCGACGTGACCGGCCGCTGGTTCGTTGCGCCGGTGATGGTCAGTTCCCACATCCCGCGGCCGTGAGTAGCGGCGCGCAACGCCGAGCCATCGTCGAGCGCCTTCAGATCGTCGACGCCGACTGCGGGCAGGCCGCTGCCGAAGCGCGACCACGACGCGCCGAAATCGGTCGAGCGATAGACGCCGACGTCCGTACCGCAGTAAATCGTGCTCGAGTCGGTCGGATCGACCAGGATCACCTGCGCGGAAAATGCGGGAAGGCCGTTGCTGGCCGGCGTCCATGTCCCTCCGCCGTCGACCGTCGTGTAAACCGACGGCGTCGACAGCCCCGCGGTCGTCAGCCACGCGCGATTCGGATCGACTGGATCGATGGCGATGCTCGTGAAGCTCTTGGTTGGAAGACCGCTGACGACGCTCCTCCAGGTCGCGCCGCCATCCGTCGTCCGGAAGACTCCTGCAGCCGAGGCCTGCGACACCATCATGATTCGCGGATTGGATTTTGATATTGCGATCGCGGAGATGCTGCGGTCGGTACGCCACGTGGAGCCGTCAACCGTCGTCGTGGGCAGCGGCACCCACGAGTCGCCGGCGTCCGGCGATTTCCAGAGGCGGTACGACGGCGTGTAGATCACCGCGGGATTCGATGGATCGCTGACGACGAGCGTCCGGAAGGGAACGAGCTCGCCGGACGGGAAGATCGGCGAGATGTTCCGAAAATTCGGAGCCAGCGCTCCGCCTTCGATCGTCCGAAAGAGAAGTGCATTCTGCACCGAGGCGTAAACGAACGAAGGAGCAGCCGGATTGACGAGACAGCCGATTCCGTCGCCGCCGACCATGCTGTCCCACGACGTACCGCCCGCATCCGGACGCCGGATCGTTCCGTTGTCCTGCAGCCCGCCGAAGATCCTGTTCGCGTTCGTCGGATCATTGGTGACGAAATAGAACTGGCGCGTTACGAGGCCGTCATTCCGCGGCGTGACATGAACGGCATTGTCGGCAGAGGTCCAGATGCCTCCATCGTTGGCGATGAAAAGCCCGCCGCCCGCGTCGTAACGCATGTCATGTGCATCGGAATGAACGCCGGCGCCGCTGAACGACGGCGTCGTCCAGGTCAGCCCGCCGTCGGTCGTTTTGATGTAGCGAACGCCACCCGCAAGAACCGTGTTGGGATCGGAAGGACTGACGACGATGGTGTTGTCATAGCCCGCCTGCGCCGTCAGATAGTTGTTCATCGGCGCGGTCTGCGCGAGTGCCGTGTCAGCCCACGACGTACCGCCGTTCGTCGTTTTGAAAACGTGGCAGACCTCGGAGCCGTTGGTCGTGTCGAGAATCGCCACCGAGGCGTAAAGGGTCTGCGGGCTCGAAGGGGCGATGGCCAGCGAGATGCGGCTCAGACGACTGGCCTGCGTCGAGACAGGCAATCCCGTACTCGCCGGCACAAACGTTTTGCCGCCGTCGGTCGACTTCAGGATCGCCGGCGACGCGAACGGAAGCGGCGTCGTGCTCGGACATCCCGTCTTCGTGCAATTCGCTCCATCCCACGTCGCTGCGTAGATCACCAACGGATTCGAAGGGTCGCGGACGAGATCCGCGACCTGTCCGAACGTGGGGCCGGAGATGGTCTGCGTCCATGGACCGGCAATGCCGTTAGTCGAGCGGAAGGCGCCGTTGTTTGTGCCGACGACCAACTCCTGCGGATTCGATGGATGAACGGAGATGCGATGAAAGCCGGTGGCCAGAACGGAGGGCGGCAATGTCCATGTGAGGCCGCCGTCGTTCGAAGAAAGGATGCCGATGCCCGGAATCCGATCGCCGTTCGGTCCCGCTTCACCCGTGCCGAGGTAGACGACGGATGGCGAAGAGTGCGCGATGGCGACGGCACCGATGGCGAGATTGGGAATGGTGTCGGTCAGCGCGGTCCAGTTCTGACCGAAGTCGGTGGTCTTCCACGCGCCGCCGCCTGCCGAACCAACGATCGCCGTTCCGGGAACCGTTGGATCGGTGGCCACGGAGAGGATGCGGCCCGCACCATTGGTCGGCCCGAGACTCACCCAACTGTTGCCGGCGATGCTTGCCGCACGGATCTTTTTGGACGCGCGGATGTCGTTCTCCAACTGCTCATGGATTTCGCGCGTTCGCTTCAGCAGGAGCTGCGGATCGATCTTCCCGTTGTCGCCGTGGCGCATCAGGTAGTCGCGCATGCGTCCTTCGAGATCTTCCTGCATCTCGGCCGCCGGCGGATTGTCAGGCGGCGTCTTGACCGGCGCAGCGGCGAATGCGGCCTGCGCGAGCAAAGGAAAAAGCGCAAATCGGCAAAAGCGGAAGCACGCACGCACGATCATGGAAAGCCCCTGAGTTTTTGTGGGCGGAACTATAAATGAGTCCCGCTGTGCAGGTGTGACGCGTTTGATAACCTAGCGCGTTATGACGACGACAGAGATAGCCGGACCCATGGTCGATGACATGACCGCCGAAGAGATGATCGCGCTGACCAAGCGCCACACGATTTTTTCATGGTCCGCGCAGGCCAGCGTGAATCCGATCGCGATGGTGCGCGGCGAAGGCATCTACTTCTGGGATGCCGACGGCAAGCGCTACATCGACATGAACTCGCAGTTGATGTGCGTCAACATCGGCCACGGCGACAAGCGCGTCATCGACGCCATCAAGCGCCAGGCGGAGGAGCTGGTGTACGCCGGTCCGGGAATGGCGACCGCGGTTCGCGCACGTGTCGGCAAGATGCTGGCCGACCTCACGCCCGGCGATCTCAATCGTTTCTTCTTCACCCTCGGCGGCGCGGAAGCGAACGAGAACGCCATCCGCATCGCGCGTATGGTCAGCGGCCGGCAGAAGATCATGGCCCGTTATCGCGGCTATCACGGGGCCACCGCCGGCGCGATTTCGCTCACCGGCGATCCGCGGCGTTGGGCCAATGAGCCCGGCATCCCCGGTGTGGTCCGTTTCTTCGATCCGTACAAATATCGCAGCCACCTTTATCGCGAGGGCGACAGCGAAGAGATGTTCGTCCGCCGCTGCCTCGACGAGGTCGAGGAGATCATCGCGTACGAAGGCGGCCACACGATCGCTGCGATGTTCGTCGAAACCGTCACCGGCACGAACGGTCTGATCGTTCCGCCGGATGGTTACCTCCAGGGCCTGCGCGCGATCTGCGACCGCCACGGCATTTTCCTCGTCTGCGACGAAGTGATGTGCGGCCTGGGCCGAACCGGTCGCTGGTTCGCCGCCGATCACTGGAATGTGATTCCCGACATGATCACGATGGCCAAGGGATTGACGTCCGCGTATCTGCCGCTCGGCGCGGTCGCGATCAGCGATCGCATCGCCAGCTACTTCGACCGCAACACCTTCTTCGGCGGCCTGACCTACAACGCGCATCCGATGAGCCTCGCGGCAGCCGAGGCGTGTCTGCAGGTGATGATCGACGACGACACGATGGAACACACGCAGAAGATGGGCCGCGTCCTGGCCGATCTTCACGCGCAGATGAAAGCGAAGCACCCCTCGGTCGGCGACGTCCGCTCGATCGGTCTCTTCGGAGTCCTGGAGCTGGTCCGCAACCGCGAGACCAAAGAACCGATGGCGCCCTTCAACGGCACCAGCCCCGAGATGCAAAAACTCGGCGCCTTCCTGCGCGAGCAGGGGATGTACGCCTTCATCAACTGGAACAATCTCTTCACCAACCCGCCGCTCTGCATCACGGAAGCGCAGTTGCGCGAGTCGTTCACGATCATCGATCGGGCGCTTGAGATTACCGACGCGGCGGTGGTTACGTAGAACTTGCGGGGCCGGTGCTCCCGTCGTCGGCGAAGCCGGCGTAAGGACCATAGCCCCCATCTTCAGATGGGGTTTGACGGCGTTTAAGCCTTGTGAGCCCGCTTTAGCGGGCGAAAGAAAGCTTTCTTTCGCGCGTCAAGACGCGCTCACAAATTTGCGCGATCCTGATGACCCACGCGTGAACGCGTGGGCTACGGATCTTACGCCGGCTTCGCCGACGGGGAGTTCCGGTCTTCTTAATCACGACAAAAACTTCGCGAAGAAGTCGGGGTGCAATCCCCACGCGAAGAATCCGGCCAACCCGAACAGGATGCCGAAGAACATGAACACGATCGCAAGCGCCAGCAGCCAACGTTTCTTCGTCAGCGCGGTGACGCCGAACAGAGCGATGGCGACGGAGAGGCAGGCATCCGACATATCGAACTGATCGTCGTGAAGGTTGAGCGTCTCGTATTCCTTCTGCTGCCCTTCCGCGTTCGCCTTGATGTCGATCTTTTCCTTCTCGTATTTCTTGACCTGCTTTTCGTAGACGGCGATTTTCGCATCCAGCATCGGCGCGAACTTCGGATCTGCGAGCATCGACCTCTGAAGCTGCAGCTGGTCGAGCGTCGCCTCGGCCAGGTTCTGCTTCATCCCTTTGGCCTGGTAGTACGACCATTGGTCCACCGCATTGGCCTGCGCCTGAGCCATCCCCTGGACGATGTTGCCGTCCTTGACGTTGCAAAGCGCCATGAACGTCGCCGCGATCGCGACCAGCGCCGCGATGATCGAGTTCAGCCGCGATTCGGATCCGTGTTCAACCGCTTCGTTGATGGTGTCGCTGATGTCGGACATTGCTGAATTCTAGCGGCTGAGTCCCGCTTTGTAGATCGCCGTGTCGGGGTGATACGCGCGCCAGTCGAACCAGTAATCGCGCAGAATCTCGATTCGTTGTAGCTGGCGGCCTGTTGACGGACCGTGAATTGCGCGTCCGCTGAAATCCCATTCACTGCCTGTGGTCGCGTCGACGAGCGTGATCGATGCGGCATTGGGACGCGCGAAGAGATCGGCCGGCTTGCCATCGACGACTCGGTAAAATGCGCGAACGGATTGGCCCTCGGCCACGATGACGATCGGAACGCCGCCGATGGTGTCGATGATCGGATTCTGCTGCTGCACGTCCGTCATGCGATACGCCTTGGCGTGCCCGTTGACGACGATCCCGACGATCAGTTCGCGAAGATCGAGACGCTTGTCGCTGATGCGCGTCGCCACCGGCAACTTGGCAATGCCTGCTTCCCAATCCGCCGATGCGTAATGTCTTGCGAGACGCGGATCGGGACGCAGAACGCGTCCCCTCGGCTGCTCCCGTTTCCAGAGCGCGAATGAAATCTCGTCCATCGCCACGGGCGTCAGTCGGCGTCCCTTGAGCGGTCCGAGGATCGCTTCGCCGCTGACCTGCTGCCACCAGGAGCCGGTCTCCTCATCGCGCATGATGAAGTTCTGGTTGTTGATCCCGGCCAGATGGAAGTGCAGCGTCCTTCCGTCGATCGTCGTCTCCCACACCAGACCGGTGTGGCAGAGCGTTCAATACGTGACGACGATCGGTACGCCGCCGACTGTGTCCTGCACGAGGTGGTGATAGGCGAGCTGCCGGATGGGATACGCGGCTGCTTCGCCGTTGCGCGCCACGGTCATGACCAGGTCGGAGTCGGCAACGAACGTTGCCGCATTCGCGCCCACGTAGCCCGCATGCGCGAGCGGGTTGAACATCCACTCGAAATGGTTCTGCCGCGCGAACCACGCGCTGAGCATCGCCGGAATCATGAGCAGGATGAGCGCGATTCGGCTCCATCGCGCGCCGCGCCACAGTTTTACGACCAGCGCGACGCAGGCGATCAGCGTCGCGATCGTGAAGATCGGGGCCAAGCGTTTCAGGAAGAACGAAATCTCCAGCCCGCGCGGCGACTGCGGACGAAACGGCTGGACGACGAGCGCCGGAACGAGAACGACGGCGAGGGCCAACGCCGCGATGAGCAACAGCAGAAACCAAAGCAGGCGGCGATTCATCGAGCTACTCTTTCGCCGCCGGCGCGGTGCCGTCGAAGTAGGCGCGGATGCGCGGCCATTCGAACTGCGCGACCTTACGGCCGAGGGCCAGGCCTTCGACGTTGTCGGCCTGGATGTGGTATCCGCCCATCACGCGCGAAATGCCGGCCAGCTCCGCGGTTGCCGTGAACGTCGGCAACTTCAACTCGACGTCGCAATTGATCGACTGCGCCGCCTTCCCATTCGTTGCCTGCATCGCCATGCAATCGCTGTCCGCCTCGGTGAGGACTCCGGCCTTGCGCTTCTCCACTTCGCCGAAGTAATCGCTGCCGGTGAAGAGCTCCAGCGTCTTCGCGCACGCGCCGCTGACCGTGCTGTGTCCGGAAACGTATCCGGGGAACGGCGGCGTCACAAACGTAAACGGCGAATAGGGATGCCACTCCTCGGCAGGCAGTTCGACTACACCCTTGCCCGGGCCCGCCCAGCCAGCGACTTTCTTCCCCGCGTAGTAGTAGCGCACCAGCGTCCATGGACGGGAAGTGTCGTAGTAGCGCTTCGTTTCCCAGCAGGCGATGAACGCGTCCATTGCCACGTTGCCCACGGCGAAGAAGAGCTTCACGTCGCGATCGAGATCGTTGTGGTCGCGCTTCGACACGAGCTGCGCGAACTTCAGCCAATGCCCGGACTGCCCCGTCGAGCGCGGCCCGTCGCGCATGAACTCGACGGTCGCTTTCTGCTCCGGCGTCAGGCTCGCGTTCAACGCGATGTTCTCCTCCGTCTCCTTGCGCAACTGTTCGGAATCGACGCGCGGCGGAACCGGAGCGCGAAACTGATCGCTGCGGTCGAGCGCGAACGGTTTGACGCGATACCAGTGTGGCGTCAGAAATCCTGGCGTGACGAAACCGCCCTTCGGATTGACGAACGGAATCGGCTGCCACCGGTTCGGATCGTTGAGCTTCTCCGACGTGTTCACCGGCGCGTAGTAGGTGTAATCGGAATACGGCACGCCGTTCGATCCCACTTCGTCTCCGAACTGATTCGCCCCATCGTGATGCCGGTACGCGCAGACGGCCTTCGCCGCCACATTGCCGATGCCCTGCGGCGTGGAGACGTCGACCGACACATCATCCGGATCGAATCCCTTCGCCCGCATCTGCTCGTCGATCCAACTCTTATCCTCGGGATATACATCGACGAGCGCTCGATACGTAGCGTAGGCGATGGCCTTCTCCTTGTTCGCCTGCGTCCGCTCCGCGAGCGGCCGCCGCAACGTCGCACCAAGGCGCGTGCCGACGGCCTTCTCGTCATACGCCGCCCACGCGTCGTACATCGCCGTCAGCGCGATGGCCAGCGTGCGCGAAATGATCGTCGGACGCGCCCCATGCCGGTCAACTTCGCGCGCCGTGGCCTCGAGCGAGATATCGAGCCACTCATACGCGGCCGAGGGTTTCCATGCGTTCGCCGCGCGGAGCGATGGCGACAGAAACAACACCAACATCACCGCGGTGACGACCGGACGAATCGTTTTCATGGAAGCGAGAAAGTTATGCCGAAGTGGGTGAAGGAGGCAAGGGACGGCGTTTGTTTAGATCGATCATGCGATGAATCCGACTAGGATCGCTGCATGAGCGAGCCGCGCCGACTCCATCGCTACATCTACGCCGACTACGTTGCGCTCGAGGCGGTTTCCACGGGCAAACACGAGTTCCTCGACGGTGAGATTTACGCGATGGTTGGTGGTTCCGAGGAGCACTCCGCGCTGGCGGCGGAGATCGTCAGGCTGCTCGGAAACGCTGTGGGCGATCGCCCTTGCCGCGTCCACACCTCGGACCTGCGAATTTATGTCGAAGATGCGGGCTTGGCGACGTTCCCCGACGCCTCGGTGATTTGCGTTTCGTCCTTTCCTTCGACGGCGATGATCGGCGAACTTACGCAATACGCCGCGCTCGGCAACCGCAATCTCCTCGAACGCGCTCCTTTGGACCGCCGATCGCGATTTTCAGGAACTGACGTCTGACGGTCTGCGCCTGTTTTCGTAAGGCGGTTCCGCTCAACGGCCGCCGCTCAAACCATAGCCTCCCGATGACGGGCCATCCGAGACGATTTTCCGCCCGTCCTGCTCGCTGTGAGCTGCGTTTAGCGTTTCCACATGCTAGCGATTCGTGGCAACAAGGCTTCGCGGGCCTTCGTTTCGGCAAATCGGTACATAATCACAACTCCAGCGATCGAGAAGGAGCGCCATGAGTCAAAGGTCGTCGCGTCTTCCCACCGTCATGGCCGTGCTCCTGAGCGCGTCCTTCGCAGCAAACGCGTTTGCGCAGGCCGCCTCTGCGGTCATCACCAAGAGCTTCTCCCCCGCGGTCGTCGCGCTCAACGGCCTGTCCATCGGGACGATCACCGTGACGAATCCCAACGCGGTCCCGCTCACGAACGTTCAGTTCAGCGACACCATGCCTGCGGGAATCGATCTCATCACCCAAACCGGCGGTACGTGCAGCACGCTCGCAACCGGCGGAGGCACCTTCTCCATCAATCCCGGTACGGACACGTTTTCCAGTACCTCGAATGTGCTTGCAGCGGGCCAGTCCTGCACGATTACGGTCAGGGTGGCGGGCACAATCCTCGGCCCACACATCAACACGACGTCGCCAGTCACATCCAGCGAAGCCCCACCCGGCGCCGCCGCGTCCGGAACGCTCACCGTCGTGAATGACCTACCCACATTGTCCGCGTGGATGTTGATGATCCTCGCCGTCGCATTGGCCTTTACGGCCGCAATCAAGCTGCGCGCGTAGGCTGTGGGGTGAGAAGAAATGGTGGCGGAGGCTGGGCCAACCAACGCTGCGGCGCGTCGCCGCTGGCGGAGGGGGTGGGATTCGAACCCACGGTACCGTTACCGGTACGGCGGTTTTCAAGACCGCTGCCTTAAACCACTCGACCACCCCTCCGGGATTCGCGGTAACGCTCGCCTACGAAAGTAAATTCACGTCCAGCGTGATCTTCAGCCGCAGCCGGCGATGCTGGCGGAGCTCGTCCATCGTCAGGTTCAGAGGGACCGTCACTTCCTTTACCAGGCCGTCGGTGGCGCGGCGTTCGGTGGGGGCGGTGGCGGTGCGCGATGACGACGGCGCGCTGAGGTCGGGGAGCGAATCGAGAATGCCGTCGGGGAGCGGGATCTCGATCGAGCTCATGGGCACTTCGATCGGCATCTCGCTCAGCGCGGACAACGCCGACGTTCCGCCGCGGACGGAGATGCCGGACGACGGCGGCTTCGCCTCGGGTTCCGTATCCGTGGCGAAGTAGTCGCGGAAATCTTCGAACGGTTCCTCGGCCACGTGCTGCGGAGCGGCTGCGGGTGCGGAGCCGATCAGCTCCGTCGGGACGAGCGGGATGTCGTCGGCGTCGCCGGCATCATCGAGCGTGAATTCCGACACAGGGGTCGGCGATGGGTCGGCAAACGGATCGTCTTCATCCCACAGCGAATCGTGCGGGCGCGGCTCGGCGGCGAGCGTCGGATTGAGGATCTGGATCTCGCGGTCAAGCGGTTCGGATCCTTCCAGCCCGTACTTTTTGATCAGGTGCTGGAGGACGAGCTGCGTCACGCCTTTCAGCGTCTCTTCGACGCCGATGCCAGTCGTGGCCACCGACTCGAAATGCGGAACGCCGAGCTTGTTGATCTCGGCGTCGAGGTCGGGGATCCCGAGCGCGTTCGGCAGATCGCGTTTGTTGTACTGGATCACGAGCGGGATTTCGCGGATGCGCACGCCCTGGCGTTTGAGGTTGTCCTCGAGGTTCTGCAGCGACTCGATGTTCGCGTCGGTGGCGTGGTCCTGGCTGTCGGCGACGAAGACGACTCCGTCGGCGCCTTTGAGCACGAGCTGGCGCGTGGAGTTGTAGTAGACCTGCCCCGGCACCGTGTAGAGCTGCAGCTTCGTGCGCATGCCGCGGATCTTGCCGAGGTCGAGCGGGAGGAAGTCGAAGAAAAGGGTACGGTCGGTCTTCGTGGCCAGCGACAGCATCTTGCTTTTGTTGTTCGACGGCAGAGAGTCGTAGACGAACTGCAGATTCGTCGTCTTGCCGCAGAGCCCCGGACCGTAATAGACGATCTTCGCAGTGATCTCTTTGGTGGCGTAGTTGAAGAGGACCATGGAGTTGAGTTGGCTGAGCGTAGCGAAGGGGGATGAGGGAGTCAAACGAACGACGCCGCAAGCCGAGGAGCTCGCGCCCCAGAATCTTAGGAAACAAAATGTCGAGCGGAGCCTTGGGCAACCTGCGCTGCCGCTCGTACCGGCTAGAATGGCGCCCCCGCGGAGGTGCGAATGTCCAGGCGTTTCCTCTGGTTTTCCGTTTTCTCCCTTCTTTTTCTCGCCGCGCCGGCGTTCGCCGATGCGCCGGGCGTGTACGCCATCACGGGCGGCACGATTCATCCGGTCAACGGGCCGGAGATCACGAACGGCGCGGTGATCATCCGCGATGGGCTGATCGAATCGGTCGGCTACGCGCAGGCCATTCCGCTCGACGCCACGATCATCGACGTGAAGGGCGGGCACATTTATCCCGGCCTCATCGACGCGCAGACGTCGCTTGGATTTCCGAGTGCGACGGCGACGCGGCGGCGTGGTCCCGCGGCTGCCGGCGCGCGAAATACGCCGGAGCAACTGCCGGAGACGGGACCGTCGTTCCTCGCCTTTCGCGAGGCGAAGCTTTCCGATGACGACGTCGATGCCAAGCGCGCCACCGGCGTGACGACGATCGTGACCGCGCCCTCGTTCGGCATCTTCAACGGCCAGTCGGTCGCATTGAACCTCGGCGGCGGGACGATGGAGTCGCGCGTGATCCGCAATCCGGCCACGCAGCAGATCTCGTTCAATCCGCGGCCGGCGTGGACGTATCCCGACTCGCTGATGGGCGTGATCTCGTACATCCGCCAGACGTTCATGGACGCGCAGCAGTACTCGGCGGCGCGCGCGATCTACGACAAGAATCCGGCCGGCTACAAGCGGCCCGATGAGAGTCCGTCGCTCGAAGCGCTCGACCGCGTTTTGCGCCGCGACGTGCCGGTCGTCTTCGTCGCCGACAGCGAGTTGATGATGCGGCGCGCCGAGGCGATTGCGAAAGAGTTCGGCGTGCGGATGATCATCGCCGGCGCGCGGCAGGGCTACAAGATGAGCGACGAGTTGAAGTCGCTCAACGCGCCGGTGCTCGTGTCGACGAAGTGGGCAACGGCTCCAACATCGAAAGAGGATCGCGAAGAGCAGCCGCTGCGCGTCATCCGCGATCGCCAGCTCCAGCCGACCACTCCCGCGGTGCTGGCGAAAAGCGGTGTGCTCTTCGCGCTCGTCAGCGGCGCGGGCAAGACCTCCGACTTTTTCCCCGGAATCCGCAAGGCGATCGAGAACGGCCTTTCCGCCGACGACGCGTTGCGCGCCACCACGATCAACCCCGCGAAGATCCTCGGCATCGACCGGCAGCTCGGATCGATCGAGCGCGGCAAGATCGCCAACATCGTCGTCACCGACAAGCCGATCTTCGACAAGGAGTCGAAGGTGAAGCAGATCTTCGTCGACGGCCGCGAAACGAAGGTGTCGATCGAGGATGAGAAGAAAAAATCCGCCGCGACGTCGACAGGAACGGGCGTCGATGGAACGTGGAGCTTCGTCGTCAAGGCAACGTCGGGCGACGTGAACATCACCGCCACGCTGCACGTCGAGAACGGCCAGATCAGCGGCACCTACTCGGGCGACCGCGGCGCGGGCGACGTCGGCAACGGCACATTCGACGGCACCACGGTGCAATTCTCGATCGCCGGCGGCGGCAAGGAAGAAGCGGGCGACTGGGTCTTCCACGGCACGGTGAGCGGCTCAAATATGTCAGGAACTGTGTCGACGACCCTCGGCACGTTCCCGTTCACGGGGAGCAAGAAATGATGAATGAAATGATCTGTCATTCCGAGCCCGGCGGCGCCCCGGAGGGGCAAAGCGCGGCGAGGAATCCCCGGCTGCTAACGACCACCACCGCCCGACCCCGGCTATCGGCTGGGGATTCCTCGCCGCGCTACACCCCTCCGGGGTTTCGCCGGCTCGGAATGACAGCGTGTGTCGTCGCGCTGATCGCGCTCGGAGCGTTCGCCCAGGACATCGTCATCCGCGACGCCACCATCCTCACCGTGTCGCACGGAAAGATCGAGCATGGATCGATCCTCGTGCATGGCGGGAAGATCGCGGCGGTTGGTCCGAATGCGCAGGTTACGGCGCCCGCCAATGCGACCGTCATCGATGCCGCGGGCAAGTTCGTCACGCCGGGCATCATCGATACGCACAGCCACACCGCCGTCGAGGGAAGCGTCAACGAGATCTCGCTGCCGAACACCGGCATGGTGCGCATCCGCGACGTGCTGACCAACGAAGATATCGACGTCTATCGCCAGCTTGCCGGCGGCACCACCACCGCGCTCGTCCTGCACGGATCGGCCAATCCGATCGGCGGACAGTCGCAGATCGTGAAGTGGAAGTGGGGACATCCGATCTCCGAATGGCCGATCTCCGATGCCCCGCGCACGATCAAATTCGCCCTCGGCGAGAATCCGAAATCGTCGAACTTCCGCCCGCCGCCGGGCATCCCCGCGCAGTATCCGCAGACGCGCATGGGCGTGGAGGAAGTGATCCGCCAGTCGTTCACCGACGCGAAGGACTACATCGCGCGCTGGGACGACTACGACGCGAAAAAGAAGCGCGGCGAGAATCCGATTCCGCCGCGCCACGACATCCTGATGGAGACGATGGTCGACATCCTCAAGGGGAAGATCGACGTCCACTCGCACTGCTACCGCGCCGACGAGATCATGATGCTGCTCAATGTCGCCGACGAGCAGGGCTTCAAAATCCGCGAACTGCAGCACGTGCTCGAGGGCTACAAGGTCGCGAAGGAAATCGCCGCGCACGGAGTCGGCGGCGGCACGTTCATCGACTGGTGGGGATTCAAAGCGGAGGCGTATGACGCGATTCCGTACAACGTCGCGCTGATGACCAACGCCGGCGTGCTCACCTCGGTCAACTCCGATTCCGCCGAGCTGGCGCGCCACCTCAATCAGGACGCCGCGAAGGCGATGAAGTACGGCGGCCTGTCGGAAGAAGAAGCGCTGAAGCTCTGCACGCTCAACGGCGCGAAGCAACTCCGCCTCGATCACCGGCTCGGAACGATCGACGTCGGCAAGGACGCCGACATCGTGATCTGGACCGGTCATCCGTTCTCTACGTACTCGCGCGTCGAGACCACGCTCGTCGACGGCGAGATCCTCTTCGACCGAACCCGCGATTTAGCGGCGCGCAAACAGTTGGCGCAGGAGAAAAAGGATCGCCTGAAGAAAGAAGCGGACGACGAAGCGAAGAACAAGAAGAAACCGGGTGCAAAGGAAGAGGACAAGCCGGAGGTGGCCATTGAAAACTAAAGCGTTCCTCTTCGCGATCCTCGTCGCGTCGTCCGCATTCGCACAGTCGGTGATCATCAACAGCCCCGGCAAAAAACTCACGGTGGCCATCCGCAACGCCACGATCGTCCCCGTCTCCTCGGCCACCATTCCGAACGGAACGATCGTCTTTTCGAACGGTCTGATTACCGCCGTGGGCGCCAGCGTGAGCATTCCGTCCAACGCCACGGTCATCGACGGCACCGGCCTCTTCGTCTATCCCGGTCTGATCGACGCCGGTTCGCATGTCGGACTCGAAGAGATCAGCGCTGTTCCCGGCACGGTCGACACCGCGGAGCTGGGCGACATCAATCCGAATGCGCGCGCCGAGGTTGCGGTGAATCCGCATAGCAACGTGATTCCGGTGACGCGGGTGAACGGCATCACCAGCGTCGTCACCGAGCCGGAAGGCGGCATCATTTCGGGATCGTCGGCGATGATCAATCTGGCCGGCTGGACGCCGCAGGAGATGACGCTGAAGGCGCCGCTGGCGATGCACATCCACTTCCCGCGCCTGCGCACGAACGCGTTCGACGAACAGCCGCAGGACGAAGAGGCGGCGAAGGAAGCGGCGAAGAATTACACGAAGCAGATCGACAAGCTGCGGGATACGTTCAAGGATGCTCAGGCGTATTCGAAGGCGTCCGCCGCACACGTCAAACGCGTCGACCGCGACCTGATCCTCGAAGCGCTCGTGCCGGTCGTCGAAGGACGCGAGCCGGTGGTCATGCACGCGAACCTGGAGCGCGACATCCGCGCCGCGCTGAAATTCGCGGACGAGTTCAAGCTCAAGGTGATCCTCGCCGACGCCGAAGACGTGGCCCGCGTCATCCCCGAACTGAAGTCACGCAACATCCCGGTCATCCTCGGGCCGATCCTCTCCATGCCGCCGCGCGAGGACGATCCATACGATCTGATTTTCACGAACGCGAAAGCGCTCAACGACGCCGGCATCCCCTTCGCGATCCAGTCCGGCGACGCGCACAACGCCCGCAACCTGCCGTACAACGCCGCCGCCTGCGCCGCATTCGGACTGCCGAAGGACATCGCGCTCCGCTCGGTCACGCTCGCCCCTGCGCAGATTTTCGGCGTGGCGGACAAAGTCGGATCGTTGGACACCGGCAAGCTCGCCAACATCATCGTCACGGACGGCGATCCGCTGGAGATCGTGACGCACATGAAGCATCTGTACATTGCCGGCGAGGAAATCACGCTGGATACGAACCAGACGTTGCTCTACGAGAAGTTCAAAGCACGGCCCTAGATAGATGACGGTGATGCTTGCGCAGCTCCCGGCAGATTTCGCGAAGCTTTGGAGTGCGGTGGCGATCGAGCCACCGCTTTGGGAGGGAGGGGGACGGTGACCTCGCGACGACGTAGCAAGCATCAAACGCATCGCGTCGTCACGATTCCACCACCCTCCCAAAGCGGTGACGTTGTCACCGCACTCCAAAGTGCTTCGCACGAAATGAGCGATACGTCAGCGCGGTCTCCCCGGAGATCCTGACACTTCCGCTTCGCGGCAGCGCAGGATAAGATCGCTACAGTTCTTTCCCAATTTCCTCTGAGTCAGTGAACGGGAAGCCGGTGTGATGCCGGCGCGGCCCCCGCCACTGTGACCGGCGACGACTCGCGCCACGACAGCCACTGCATCGCTCGATGCGGGAAGGCGGCGCGACGAGAACGACCCGGAAGCCAGGAGACCGGCTGGCTCGGAACCCACTTTTGATCGGCCTTCTTCGGAGGGAAGGAGTCGTCATGAAGAGAGTTCTGTTCGCTGTTTTTCTGGCCGTCCCCGTCTTCGCCCAGTCCACCTCACAACCACAAACCGCGGTCACCATCGTCGTCACCGCGTCATCTCTGCCCGAAACGCTGGGCGAGACGCCGGCCGCGGTCACCGTCATCACGCGGAGGGACATCGACGAACGCGCCGCGCTCAACGTCGCCGACGTCCTGCGCGAAGTTCCCGGCCTCGTGCTCGCGCGCAGCGGATCGCCCGGCAAGGCCACGTCGCTGTTCACCCGCGGAGCGGCGTCGACGCAGACGCTGGTGATGTGGAACGGAATCGTTCTGAACAATCCCTATTTTTCCGGCTACGACTGGGGACGCTTTTCGACCGCGGGCGTCGAACAGATTGAAGTGGTGCGCGGACCGTATTCCGCTCTGTACGGTTCCGAGGCCATGGCTGGAGTGGTCAATGTGTTGACGACTCCCAAAAACAGCAGGCTGCACGGCGATTTCGAAAGCGGCAGCCACGGACTGCGCAACGCCATGCTCAACGGCGCCATCGCGACGGACTCGATCGCGGCCGCCGGCACGTACGAGCACCGCACCGACGACGGCTTCAATCCCAACGACGACTTCCGCCAGAACAGCGCCAGCGGCAATGTGAAGTGGTCGCTGTCGGATGCCTTCTCCATCGGCGCTGCCGCCCGCCACACCTCCTACAACCTCGGCATCCCCTTCAACACCAATGCGGCCGGCACCGCGCTCGTCCCGAGTCTCGATCGCCGCCAGAACGGAACCGAGACTCAGCTCGCCATCCCCGTCACCCTCACCCTCGGCCGTTTCATCACCGACCTGACCCTTTCCGACAACCGCCGCCGCGACGACTTTCACGATCCTGCCGATCCGTTCACCACCTCGACGTCGACCGACGCCAAGACGCGCCGCGGACGCCTGACCACGCGCTTCGCCACGCCGATCGGAACGCTCGTCGCCGGTGGCGAGTACCAGCGCGACGTCGTCAGCGACGTGACGAACTTCGGCCCGAACTTCCTCGACCAGCACCGCACCGACCGTTCGTTCTTCGTCGAAGATCGCTATACCCACGACCTTGGCCAGGGCTCGCACTTCGAGCTGAGCGCCGGAGTCCGCAACGATCACTTCGACGTCTTCGGATCGCAGACTTCGCCGCGCCTCGCCGCCGCCATCGTCCGCGGCGGGACGAAGTGGCGCGCCGCGTTCGGCCGCGGCTTCCGCGCGCCGTCGCTGGGCGAGCTGTACTACCCCTTCTTCGGCAATCCGAACCTCAGCGCGGAGAGCAACCGCAGCTACGAGCTCGGCTACGACGCCGCCATGGGGCGCGACGGAGTCTTTTCGCTGACGTACTTCAACACCCGCTACCGCAACCTGATCACCTTCGATCCGGTCACGTTCATCTCCCAGAACATCGGCCGCGTCGGCAGCGACGGCATCGAGCTCGGCGCCACGAACCACGTCAGCGCCAACGTCTACACGCAGCTCAGCTACACCTACCTGCACCGCAACGAAGACGAGTCGACCGGACTGCGCCTCCCGCGCCGCCCGAAACACTCCGGATCATTCGCCATCGGCCGCCGCAGCGGCGCGATGGACACGAACATCGTCATCCTCCACAGCGGCGAGCGCGAAGACTCCCTGGCCATCTTCCCGTTCACCCGCACCACCAACCGCGCCTACACCACGATCGACGCGAACGTCCAATACCGCCTCTCCCGCGTTACGCCGTTCGTAAAGATTGAGAACGCGACGAACAAGAAATACGAGGAAGTCGTCGGCTACGCCTCACCAACACGCCGCGTAATCGTCGGCATCAAGTTCTAATTCTGCGTTCCTCTGCGGATAGACGTTTATCCGCAGATGGACGCAGATTTACGCAGACAGGGGCAACACCACCGTCGGCGCGCGCACGCACGTGTACACCGGCCGTGGTGCAGCGTCACGCGGGGCGTGTGCGCGTGAAAGTGTCACGAAATGAGGACAGCTCAGGCGGCAGCTTTCAAGGTCGACCCTTAACTTTCCAAGGTCGACCCATGACTTTTCAAGGGTGACCCATGACTTTTCAAGGGTGACCCTTAACTTTTCAAGGGTGACCCTTAACTTTTCAAGGGTGACCCTTAACTTTTCAAGGTCGAACCATGACTTTTCAAGGTCGAACCCTAACTTTGTGCCCTCGAACCCTGACTTTCCAGGGTCGAACGCCGATTTATCACGGTCAGACGCTGTCCCCTCTGCGTAAATCTGCGAAATCTGCGGATTCGTTCTTCGAGGCTTATCCGCAGATGACGCAGATTCACGCAGAGGGAGAATCCGGCCACGCCATCGCCTCGGCGAACCCCGGCAGCGCGGACGACAGCTCCTCGATGTGGGCGCTGGCGATTCCGTCCAGCTCGCGGGCGAGCACGCCGCTGACGGTAGTCTCCTGCTGGTCTGCCCGGTACTCCAGCATAGAAATGTGATGCCGCGGCAGCCGGACGCGCAGCTCCGCGGTGCGGATGGCCTGCGGAAGAACGCCTTCCCCCTCGGCGCCGAGCGCCTCTTCGATCACGTGCAGCGGCCAGATCTCGAGCGCCTTGGCCATCATCTCCGCCCGAGGAAACCACTTCCCGACCGGCGTCGTCCACAGCTCGACCTCACCCGCTTCGATGGCGTCCGACATCTCGCGCCGCGTCCACCCGAGGAGCGCCATCGCCTGGGAGATGCTGACATGCGGGCGTGGGTGTAGGAAGATGTGACGGATGCGGTCGATGACGTCGGTTTCGAGCATGGTTGGGTGCCTCATTGATACGTACAAAAGTATGTGGCCGCGCGATCGATTTGTCAAGAGCCAATGAAGCATTCAAAAGACAAATCCGCAGCCGGCGAGTTGTTCGGCGCGCAACTCCGTGAACTGCGATTGAAGCGCGGGCTGAGTCAGCAAGGCCTAGCTGAGCGAGTCGGCATTCCTCAAACGCATGTTAGCGCGATGGAAGTCGGAATCAAGTTCCCGAACCTTCTGACGGTCCTTCGTCTGGCCGCCGCGCTCGAATGCAAGGTGACGGAGTTGGTCCGCGTCTTCGACAGGTCCGACCTGACGTCGCTCCTGCCGAAGTGATTTTTGTGTCGCTAATCGAAATAACGCGCGGAACGTTTTTAAACGCCGTGAGCTCCTTGCTGACCAAAAGTTTTCCACGCTGGATCAGGGAACGCGAACTCCTTTCCGTTCGCAACGACTCCATACGCGACGACCGGCCCCTCGTGCTTGACTTCGAACTCAGTTTCGACGAGCACACAGTGCTCTGAATATTTTCGCGCAATCTCTTCGTAGGCAGGTTGGTTCAAGAGAGTTGTATTCGCTAGCGTCGCGCCCATCCTGCATGCGTACACGACGGGGGTGCCAACCACCGTCAAGCCATCCGCGACCTGCACCAAGTGAACGTCACCACGGTCGATGCCGATGCCCAATCCGACGCGTTTCGCCACCGCCACGAACGTATTTCGATGAAGTTCATAATGTGCCGCAAATGCGGCGTGACAGTCGGCTGCCGCGAGAACAGCGCGGAACCCGGCATCTTCACCTGTGTAGAACTTAGGAAAGAACGCTAAAATACCGTCGCCAGTGAACTTATCGAACACGCCATGATGAGCAATGACGATCTCCTTGAGAAGATTGCATAGTCCTGTAATAAACCCAGCATACGCTTTCGCAGTTCTGGCCTTAAGCATTAGGTCTGTCGAACGTCTGATGTCGACCGACATGACATAAGCCTCAAGCGGCCTTTCGTCGCGAAAGTGACCTTGCAATGCCTCGGAAGCAAGCAAGACTTTGCCGGCGCCCTGATTGATACGACTGAGGATGTAAAGTAGCGCTTCTTTCTGCTCGGCATCCCTCAGCATCTCGTCGCGCTGCCTGACAGCCGACGCTTGGGCTTCGACGTCCTCAGTTTTTTTCTTAAGAGCTTGCGTCTTACTCGACAGCGCGTTACGTAGCGTAGATATCTCCTTCTTAAGTTCGCGCTCTCCATCCGTCACGTAGAGTTCGCCCAGCGGTCTCTCCAAAACAGAATAAGGAGTGATCACATCGAGGTACTTCGCCACTTCCTCAGATAGAGCCGGAGTTCTAAAACGTGATGGGTCGAGGTAGTGCGTATACGCAGCGAGTTGTGTCGATAGATCGCCTAGCTCGGGAAAGCTGAAAGGCTTCTGTGCCTCAGTAAAAATCGAAGACCACTCAGAAAGAGACTCCATGCTGACTGGCTTTGCCGCTTGTGCGATAAGTTCAGTCAACTTACGGTTTTCAGCGCTGAAATCCAGAGCTTTAAGAGCTGCGGTGGCTACTCCGCTCATCTGCCCGATAGCGTTACCGGACATGATGTCTTTGACGGTCTCAAGGTATGCATTCGGGATTGAGTCACTGATGACCGGCATCGCCGCTTGCGCTACAAGCTCATCGAACTTGCGATTTTGGGAATTGAAATCGAGCACCTCACGAACTGCCGCTGGCACTCCGGTCATCTGCTCGATCAGGCCACTTGGTGGCACCATCCCCTTAACCGTCTCCATGTATGCGTTCGTATTGGCGCTCATGTCGGCCGGCTTCATCACTTGGGACATAAGCTCAGCCGCCTTGCGATTGTCGGCGCCGAAATCAAGCGCACCGTTCGCTGCCGACGCGATGTGGGACATCTGATCGATTGCGCTATCGGTTGGTGCAACCTCTTTCACAATCTCAAGATATGCGCTCGGGATCGCGTCCGTGGTGAAGGGCGTCATCGTGTCCGTCATCAGTTGGTACAGGCGGTCATCGCCCAGGCCGAAGTCCGTATTCGTGACGAGTCCAGAAAAGTCATCGGGTGTCTTTTTAGTCTCTACAGACGTTTTCTTTGTCGTCGGATTGTTCGTGGGTTTTCTTCTTGCCATTTCGTACTCCAAAATTGAGAGACACACTTGGGTTTTACGCGAGCGACATGCCAGGAAGTATAGCTTTCAAATCTCGATACCATCGATCATCTCGAAGACGATGCGCGAAGGGCGGTCAAAGCTACGTCCTTTGAACTGCCTCCGGTTACGTCCCTTGGACGGTAAGAGCTCTTAATCACTAGCGGCGCTTCTTCCTGGTAGCCTTCAATGCGGTCGACTTGCCAAACACCCACGGCACGCGAGTCTGGAAAGTTTGTCTGACGACCGAAGCAATAGAGACGTCGGCGACCTCGTGAGCGAGCACAACGACATCAATTCCTTCCGCGTAACGCGCCGCGTACTTGCCGCGTACGCCACCCGAGAAGTCGTAGTGACGCCGCATCTCGTCGTCGTGCTTCGTCTTGCGCGCCATCGTGTCGAACATTCTCCGTCGGTGTTCCTTCGAATCGCGCACACTTCGTGCTTCGCACTCAGCGCATGGCGAAAACCACATCTGACTTTCTCATCGAACGCCTTCAGGCCTGGGGCGTGAACCGCGTGTATGGGTATCCCGGAGATGGCATCAACGGGATCATTGGGGCGCTGGAGCGGGCTGAGGGGGCGATCGACTTTGTGCAGGTGCGGCATGAGGAGATGGCGGCGTTCATGGCTTGCGCGCACGCCAAGTTCACGGGGGACGTCGGCGTTTGCATGGCCACCTCGGGGCCGGGGGCGATCCACCTTCTGAACGGGCTGTACGACGCGAAGATGGATCACCAGCCGGTGGTGGCGATCGTCGGGCAGTCGTCGCGGCTGGCGATGGGGGGGAGCTATCAGCAGGAAGTCGACCTGCAGAATCTCTTCAAGGACGTGGCCAGCGACTACTGCCAGACGGCGATGGCGCCGGCGGCGTTGCGGCATCTCGTCGACCGCGCCTTTCGGATCGCGCGGGCGCAGCGCAGCGTCACGTGCATCATCATTCCGAACGACCTCCAGGAAGAAAAGTACGAAGAGCCTCCGCACAAGCACTCCACCGTTCACTCTGGCGTCGGCTACACCAGTCCGCGGATTGTCCCCGAGGATGCGGATCTGAAGCGGGCGGCAGAGGTGCTGAATGCGGGGACGAAGGTGGCCATGCTCATCGGCGCGGGAACTTTTCGAGCGAGCGACGAAGTCGTCGCCGTGGCCGACCTCCTCGGCTGCGGCGTCGCCAAAGCACTCCTCGGCAAAGCCGCGCTGCCGGACTCGCTCCCGTTCGTCACCGGCACGATCGGCCTCCTCGGCACGAAGCCGAGCTACGAAATGATGGCCGGGTGCGACACGCTGCTCATGGTCGGGTCGAGCTTTCCGTATCCGGAGTTTCTCCCCGAGGAGGGGCAGGCGAGGGCGGTGCAGATTGATGTGGATGGGAGGCAGCTCTCGATCCGCTACCCGATGGAGGTCAACCTCATCGGCGACAGCAGGGAGACGCTGCGCGCGCTGATCCCGCTGCTGCAGCGCAAGACGGACCGGACGTGGCGCGAGAAACTGGAGGCGTCGATCCGCGACTGGTGGACGCTGATGGACGCGCGGGCGATGGACGACGCGGTGAACGGCATCAATCCGCGGCGCGTGTTTCACGAGCTGTCGAAACGGCTGCCGGATGACTGCATCCTCTCCGCTGATTCGGGATCGACGGCGAGCTGGTACGGACAGCACCTCCGATTCCGGCAAGGGATGATGGGATCGCTGTCGGGCAACCTGGCCACGATGGGACCGGGCGTTCCGTACGGCATCGCGGCGAAGTTCGCGTTTCCGAACCGCGTGGCCATCGCCTGCTGCGGTGACGGCGCCATGCAGATGAACGGCACGGGCGAGCTGCTCACGGTGGCGAAGTACTGGAAGGAGTGGCGCGATCCGCGCTTCGTCGTCTGCGTTCTCAACAATCACGACCTGAACATGGTGACGTGGGAGGAGCGGGTGATGGCCGGCGACCCGAAGTTCAAGGCGTCGCAGGAGCTGCCGGAGTTCAACTATGCGAACTTCGCTTCATCCATCGGTTTGAAGGGGATTCGCGTGGAGGATGCATCGCGCGTTGGCGCGGCGTGGGATGAGGCGTTGTCCGCCGATCGGCCTTGCATCCTCGACTTCCGGACGGACCCCGAGGTCCCGCCGCTGCCGCCGCACATCACGTTCGAACAGGCGAAGAATTTCGTGACGTCGCTGCTGCACGATCCGAGTCGCAGCGCGATCATTCGCGATTCGATGAAGCAGTTGATGGATACGTTTACGAAGTAGTTTCGTGCGAAGCACTTTGGAGTGCGGTGACAAAGTCACCGCTTTGGGAGGGCGGCGGAATCGTGAGGAGCCGCAGCGTGTGATGCTTGCGAGTTCTTCGCGATGGCACCGTCCCCCTCCCTCCCAAAGCGGTGGCTCGATCGCCACCGCACTCCAAAGCTTCGCGAAATGTGCCGTGAGCTGCGCAGCAATTTACCGATGGAAACGATCACCGACCTTCGCGTAGCGGCGTACAAGATTCCGACCGCGACGGCTGAATCCGATGGCACGGCCGAATGGGATTCGACGACGCTGGTGACGGTGCACGTCGACGCGCGCGGTAACACTGGCTTCGGCTACACGTACGCGGATGTCTCCACGGCCACGCTGATCGACGATCGTTTCAAAGAGATCATCATCGGCCGCGATCCCTTCGCGATCGACGCCGCTTGGGCGGCGATGATCCGCTCCGTTCGCAACCTCGGCCGGCGCGGCATCGCGGCGATGGCCATTTCCGCGGTCGACAACGCGCTGTGGGATTTGAAAGCGAAACTCCTCGGCCTCCCGCTGGTGACGTTGCTCGGCAGCGTTCGCGATGAAGCGCCTGTGTACGGCAGCGGCGGATTCACGTCGTACTCGATCGATGAGTTGCGCAAGCAGCTCAGCGGCTGGGTCGCCGACGGCATCCCGCGCGTGAAGATGAAGATCGGACGCGATGCACGCGCCGATCGCGAGCGCGTCGCTGCCGCGCGCGACGCCATCGGCAGCGAGGCTGAGCTTTTCGTCGACGCGAACGGAGCGTATTCGAGAAAACTCGCGCTGGAGCAGGCCGAAATCTTTTCGGCATACGATGTCCGCTGGTTCGAGGAGCCGGTGTCGTCGGACGATCTCGAAGGTCTGCGCCTGCTTCGCGATCGCGCGCCGGCGTCGATGGAGATCGCGGCGGGGGAGTACGGCTACGAGATCATGTACTTCGATCAGATGATTGCCGCCGGAGCAGTCGACGTGCTGCAGGCCGACGCCACGCGCTGCTGCGGCATCACGGGCTTCCTCAAAACGTCGGCCATCTGCGAGGCGCGATCGATGCCGCTCTCCGCGCACTGCGCGCCGTCGTTGCACCGTCCGCTCGGCTGCGCGCTGCTGCCGCTGCGCCATCTCGAATACTTTTTCGATCACGCGAGGATTGAATCGATGCTCTTCGACGGATTCGCCGCGCCGATCAACGGCGCAATGTTGCCCGACCTCTCCCACCCGGGACTCGGCGTCGAATTGAAAACGCAGGATGCGGAGCGATTCCGGGTGTGAGCGGCAACGCTGGCCGTTGATCTTTTCAGCCGTCCCGAGCCTCACCAGCACAGACAAGAGTGTCTGTGCCACACCGGCTCCGCCGGTACCCTCACCGCCGTTGGTAAACAGGAATGTGGCAGGGCGAGACAGTCTGTGCCACTGACCTGCCGTACTTGCGCAGATGCCGATGCGAGGGAGGGCGCGTGTGGCACAGACACTCTTGTCTGTGCTTTGGCAAGATGCAGCGCCTGAGATTGTTAACGCGCGCACACCCTTCGCATACGATGTCTTCGATGTCTCATACCCACCCTGTAAACCTCGCGGTCGGCGGCGCCTCCTCGCCGAAGACGCGCGACGAGCACCAGCGCTTTGATCCGATGGAGTTCGAGCACGACCGCGCCGTGCGGCCGCACATCGAGCATCACGATCGCGTGCAGACGTTGAACGTCGACGCGGAGATTCTCGCCTCCGAACTGAAACGCGCGATCAAAGGAGAGGTGCGATTCGACGATGGATCGCGCGCGCTCTACGCGACCGACGCCTCGAACTATCGCCAGGTTCCGATCGGCGTCGTTCTGCCGCGCGATGCGGACGACGTCATCGCCACCGTCGCACTGGCGCGAAAACACGGCGCGCCAATCCTTGCGCGCGGCGGCGGCACGTCGCTGGCTGGACAGTGCTGCAACGTGGCGGTGGTCATGGACTTTTCGAAGTACATGCACAACATCCGCGAGCTGAACGTCGACGAAACGTTCGCGATCATCGAGCCGGGCATCATCCTCGACGACCTTCGCAACGCCGCGGAAAAACACACGCTCACGTTCGGTCCCGATCCCGCCACGCACACGCACTGCACGCTCGGCGGGATGATCGGCAACAACTCCTGCGGCGTGCACGGGTTGATGGCCGGCAAGACGGTCGACAACATCGAGGAGCTGGAGATCGTCACGTACGACGGCGTGCGCATGCGCGTCGGACCGACCAGCGACAGCGAACTGGAATCGATCATCGCCGGCGGCGGACGTCGCGGTGAAATCTACGCCGGACTGAAGCGCATCCGCGACACGTACGCCGATCTCATTCGCGCGAAGTATCCGAAGATTCCGCGCCGCGTTTCCGGCTACAACCTCGATTCGCTGCTCCCCGAAAACGGCTTCAACGTGGCGCAGGCGCTGGTCGGCAGCGAGAGCACCTGCGTGGTCGTGCTCGAAGCGAAGTGCAAGCTGGTCTACTCGCCGCCGTCGCGCACGCTCGTGGTTCTCGGATACGACGACATCTTCGAAGCCGCCGACGACGTGCCGCGCCTGCTCGAGTTCAAGCCGATCGGTCTCGAAGGCGTCGACGACCGCCTCATCGCCGACATGAAAGCGAAAGGGCTCAACGTCGACAAGATCGATCTGCTGCCGGACGGAAAAGGATGGCTGCTCGTCGAATTCGGCGGCGAGACGAAGGAAGCATCGGACGGCTATGCGAAGAAGATGATCGCCTCGCTGTCGTCGGCACCCTTCAAGATTTCGCATCGCCTCTACGACGACAAAAAGGAAGAGAAGAGCATCTGGGCCATTCGCGAATCTGGCCTCGGCGCCACCGCCTTCGTTCCCGGCAAGGGCCACACGTGGGAAGGGTGGGAAGATTCGGCCGTCGATCCGAAGCACCTCGGCAAGTACCTTCGCGAGTTGCGCGCGCTCCTCGACAAGTACGGCTACAGCGGCGATCTGTACGGCCATTTCGGACAGGCCTGCGTCCACACGCGCAACAATTTCGATCTCGAATCGGCCGCGGGCATCGCGAAGTTCCGCTCGTATCTCGATGAAGCCGCGGATCTCTGCATCAAGTACAACGGCTCGCTTTCCGGCGAGCACGGCGACGGCCAGTCGCGCGCGGATTTGTTGCCGAAGATGTTCGGCCCGGAGCTGATCCAGGCATTCAACGAATTCAAATCGTTGTGGGATCCCGATTGGAAGATGAATCCCGGCAAAGTGGTGCGGCCGTATCACCCCACGGAGAATCTTCGCCTCGGCGGCGACTTCCGGCCGTGGTCGCCCGAGACACACTTCCATTTCCCCGAAGACGAAGGGCGCCTGGATCGCGCGGTGATGCGCTGCGTCGGCGTCGGCAAATGCCGGCGCATGGACGGCGGCACGATGTGTCCCAGCTTCATGGTCACGCGCGAGGAGGAGCACTCGACCCGAGGGAGAGCCCGCCTGCTGTTCGAAATGTTCGAAGGGAAAGCGATCCCCGCGAACTGGAACAACGAGGCGGTCAAAGACTCGCTCGATCTCTGCCTGGCGTGCAAAGGGTGCAAAGGCGATTGCCCCGTCAACGTCGACATGGCCACGTACAAGGCCGAGTTCCTGTCGCACTACTACGCGCGCAAGCTGCGGCCGGTCGCGGCGTATTCGATGGGATGGATCTACTGGTGGGCGGGCCTCGCGCAGATCGCGCCGGCGCTGGCGAACGCGCTGATGTCGCTGTCGATTTTCAAAACGCTCGGCGGCGTTGCGAAGCAGCGCGCGATGCCGCGCTTCGCGAAGACGACGTTCGTCGAGCAGTTCAGGAAACGCCCCGCGAAATCAGCAACGAAGAAAGTCGTGCTTTGGCCGGACACCTTCAACAATCACTTCCACCCCGCTACCGCGAACGCCGCCGCGGAGGTTCTCGAAGCAGCCGGCTATGAAGTGATCATCCCGCGCAAACGCCTCTGCTGCGGGCGCCCTCTCTACGACTGGGGCTTCCTCGGCATGGCCAAAACGTTGCTGCGCGAGACGATGGAAGCGTTGAAGCCGGAGCTCGACGCGGGCATCCCGATCGTCGGTCTCGAGCCGAGCTGCGTCTCCGTCTTTCGCGACGAGCTCCCAAATCTTTTCCCGCGTCACGACGACGCGAAACGTCTTTCGAAAGCGGTGAAGACGCTGCCGGAGTTTCTTCTCGAAGAAAACGTCGCGATCCCGAAGCTGTCCGGCAAAGCGCTCGTTCAATCGCATTGCCATCACAAAGCGATTCTCCATTTCGACGACGAAGAAAAGGTGCTGAAGAAACTCGGACTGGACGTCGATCACCCCGACTCCGGCTGCTGCGGCATGGCCGGCGCGTTCGGGTTCGAGCCCGACAAGTACGAGCTATCGATGCGCGTCGGCGAACGCGTGTTGCTGCCCGCGGTCCGCGAGGCATCGCCCGACACGATCATCGTCGCCGACGGTTTCAGTTGCCGCGAACAGATCGCGCAAGGCACGAACCGCGAAGCGCTCCACCTCGCGCAGGTGCTGCAGATGGCTCTACGCAACGAAGCAGCCGGCGAGCTTCCCGAACGCCGCTATCCCGACGACGCCGCAGCGCTCGACGTTCCGAAGCTTGCCTGGAAAGCGGCCGGGATCGCAGGCGGCATCGCGCTGTTTGCGGGCGGCATCGCGCTACTGCGCAGACGGCGGCGTCGTTTAAGCGAGTAGGGCATCGCAGCTCGTGGTTGCCATGTCCAGACGCTGCATCTTGCGAAAGCACAGACAAGAGTGTCTGTGCCACACCGGCTTTCGCCCGTATCAGCATTTGCTCGAATACGGCAGGGTGGTGTGGCACAGACACTCTTGTCTGTGCTGGTGAGGCTCGGGACCACTGTGCAAAATCACCACGTCCGCTTGAGCGGATGCGCCTCGGTGTTGAAGACGACGTTGTCCATGTTCATCGCCGAGTCGGGCGCGAAGAGCAGGTACAAGTACTTCAGCGTTTCGGCGAGGAAGTAGCTTGGCATCAGGTCGCTCTTTTCCATCGTCACCACGCTCTTCAGCGTCGTGTAGCCTCCCTCGGTGCGGCAGTGGGCGACGAGGGAATCGAAGAACGTCTTGCCCATCGTCAGGTAGCGCGCGTCGTGCGTGGCGCGGTGGAGGTACCAGGCCGATTCGATGATCTCGGGGCGGAGTTGATAGCCGGCGGACTTGATCGTCATCGTGCGGTAGTCGAGCACCTCCGGCTCGATGCCGCGCAGCGTCCACATGCGGAAGCACGACTCTTCCAGGCGGCGGCCGCGTTTGACGTCGCCGCCCAGCACGAGCACGGCGGGGAGGAACGCGTGCAGCGCGCCGAATTCGGAGGCGGTGCGCTTGCCCGTGTCCATGTCCACTTCGCCGTACCAGAGGCCGGACGGCGTTTCGTCGGCGAGGTGCTTGTTCAGCGCGGCGATGCTCGTCTTCCACATCGACTCGCAATCGTGATCGCCGAAGAGGCGCGAGCACTTCAGCAGGTACTCGTAGTACGAATCGATGCCGCCGCCGACGTGACTGGCCTTGCCGACCCAGGCGCCGGTTTCGACGTCGATCTCTTCGCCGACGAGATCGATCTTCGAGCGCCGCTTGTACAACTCGACGATGGCGCGCTTCGCTTTCTCGAAGTAGACCGGCTTGTTCGTCAGCTTGCTGAGCGTTCCGAATTCGAGGATGAGCGTGCCGATCTCCGCGGGATTGGAGCGCGTACCGGAGGTCTTGCCGGTGCGGAGATTGACGAACATGTAGGGCATGCCGGTGGGCGTATGGAACGCGGGCAGAAGGCGCGTGCCGAGGTCGTCGGCGAGGTGGAGGAGGCGGGCGTCGCCGGTCAGTTGATAGCCGGAGAGGAGGCCGCCGAGAAGGCGGATCGTGACTTCGAAGACCTTCACGTCGATGTCTTTGTCGAAGTCGAGGCGATCGACGATCAGCGTCTTCGCCTTCTCGGCTTCATCGTTGAAGCCCATGAGAATGAGCGTGTCGAGCGAATCGATGGGCGTCATCAGCAGCGACTGGCCGTACCAATCGCGCGGCTGCTTCGTGAGCGGACGAAGCTCGTCGTGACCCCAGGCGTATTGCTCGTAGGCCTTCCACGAATGGAGAAACTCGGCGCGGACCTTGGCCGCCATGGCGGCGCGATCGACGCGCGGCGCGGCGAAGATCGTCGGTGCGGAGAGAAGAAGGAGGGCGGCGGCGATGCGAAGCCTCATGCGCGCCGAGTATAGCGACCACCCAAAGCCGAGGAAGCGCGACGATGTCGATTCGAAGCGCGCGTCGCGAAGGAGGCCAGGCCAACCAACGCTGCGGGCCGTACCCGCTGGCGGAGAGAGAGGGATTCGAACCCTCGGTAGAGCTTTAGGCCCTACGACGGTTTAGCAAACCGTTGGTTTCAGCCACTCACCCATCTCTCCGTGGCGGAACCGTGGTGCCAAATGCACGCAGCAGAATGCGCTTTGGAGAGGGTCAATTCCCGAGGGTGTCATCTCGCCGCGACGGCGAGTTATTGCGGAGTTCACTGGCACAGTTCGTGAAGCCGATTAGCTCGCCTCACGCAGGTCGTACGCAGTTCTTGCGGTAACGATTTTTCAAGCGAAGGAGACTCTCATGGCGAATACGAGCAAGCGCGGTTTTGCATCGATGGATGCGAGCAAACAGCGTGAGATTGCCAGCAAAGGCGGACGGGCGGCGCACGCAAAAGGGACCGCTCACGAATTCACATCCGATGAAGCGCGCGTGGCGGGACGGAAAGGCGGCGAAGCAGTCAGCCGCGATCGCGCCCACATGTCGGCCATCGGCCGCGAAGGTGGCCACAGCCGCGGACGCACGCGTCAGCCGGCCCTCGGCGGCAACAACAGCAGCAACGCGATGGACACGGAGCGTCAAAATTACATCGGTCACGGCAGCGACCGCGGCACGTTCGACGAATCGAATCGCAATCCGTCGCCGTCATCGCGTCCGGAAAGCGGCAACGATTTCCGCAACGACAACAACGCCAATCGCGGCTCGTTTTAAGCAGCGCGCAGCGCTGGTTCCAAGGCCTGGCCTCTAACGAAGATCTCGTTGCATCCAACACTGTTGGTCGAGGCTAGGCCAACCAACGCTGCGGGCCGTGCCCGCCTGGCGTCCCCGGCAGGGATCGAACCTGCGACCCACAGCTTAGAAGGCTGTTGCTCTATCCGACTGAGCTACGGGGACAGATGCAGAAGATGAATTGGTCGGGGCGAGAGGATTCGAACCTCCGACCCCCTGCTCCCAAAGCAGGTGCGCTACCAGACTGCGCCACACCCCGACGAGGAACTCCCACAACTGTAGCGCGGCGGACGCGATTCCGTCAGACCGCTTTTGCGCGGTCGAGGCGGCGTGGCGGCAGGGCCGCCTCCCACTGTTTCGCCGCGGCGAGATCGAGCGTGAACTCGAAGACGTGGTTGTGCGCGCGCAGGCGCAGTACCTTGCCGGCGATCGTGTGGCCGGTGGCCGTCTCGTCGTCGTACTCCACTTCCTCGATGACTGAGAGATCGATCGACGCCTGCAGATCGCGGTTCTCGTAATTGAGCGATTCCGCGGTCAGAACGAGCGCCACGGGAATCTGCTCCATCCCCTCGAGCAGGCAGGCGCGGCTGCAGAGGCGGGCCGACGCTTTCTGCTTCGTCAGGACTTCGTCGACGTGATCGTTGCTGCGCAGGCGGAAGTAGAGCCAGATCAGAATCGCCAGAACGACGACACCGACAACCGTGATGGTTTCTAGCTGAGGCATTCGGTCAACCTCCTGTGGTCGCGCTCTTCGTGATGGAAAAAAGCGTACCCCTTTTTGACCGGTTCGTCACGTCTTTGTATGCGAAATGACTCAGACGGGCTGATCCACACCTCGACCAACTTTCGCGTTAACCATCCGTCCAATCGTCCGTACAAGCAGGAGCAACTCGGAGAAACTGCATGCGGAAGCTATGGAAAACGCTGTTCATTCTGGTCGTGCTGGCGGGCGCCAGCGCCGCGGTTTACGCGTGGACGCGCAACGGCAAAAAGGGTGATGGCGGCTTCAAAGAGGTCGAGGTCACGCAGGGCTCGATCGTCGAGAAAGCCGTCGCCGTCGGACAGATTCAGCCGAGGCAGAAGTTCTCGGTGAAATCGAAGATCTCGGGGATCGTCAAGCGGGCGCTCGTTCAGGTTGGCGACACCGTCAACGCCGGCGATCCGCTGTTCGAGATCGCGCCCGATCCGACGCCGATGGAAGTGACCGAGGTCGATCGCCAGGTCGAATCGGCCGCGGCGTCGTTCCGGAAGGCCGAAGGCGACTACCAGCGCTCGTTGCAACTGGCGAAGTCGGGAGTGCTGCCGAAGGCCGACGTCGAAGCGAAGAAAGAATCGTACGACCTCGCCCGCGTCGCCATGACCAAAGCCGAGCAGAATCGCGATCTGACGCGGAAGGGGCGGCTCACCGTTTCGGGAACCGAGTCGATCATCCGTGCGCCGGCGGCGGGAACGATCCTCACGCGCGCTGTGAATCCCGGCGATCCGATCGTTCCGCTGACGTCGTATCAGCCGGGAACGGAGATGGCCACGGTCGCCGACATGCGCGATCTCATTTTCAAGGGAACTGTTGACGAGATCGACGTCGGCAAACTTTCCGTCGGCATGACCACGCGCATCAAAGTCGGCGCGCTGCCGACCGACGTCGTCACCGGACGCGTCTCGCGCATCGCACCGCAGGCGCAGCAGAAAGAAGGCGCAACGCTGTTCGACGTCGAAGTCGAGCTCGAGCCGAGCAAGATCACGCTCCGCGCCGGCTACTCCGCGAACGCGGACGTCATCATCCGCGAGAAAAAAGACGTCCTGGTCATTCCGGAGCGCCTGGTCACGTACGGCGACGGCGGCAAGAAAGCGACGGTGGAAGTTCCGGGCAGTGATCCAAAGAATCCGAAGAAGATCGACATCAAGACCGGCATTTCGGACGGACTGAACGTCGAAGTCGTGTCGGGGCTGACGAAGGGACAGAAGCTGGTGGAGCGTCCGCCGAAAGAGATTTCGTAATTAGCGAGGACTTCCCGACAGCCGACAGCCGACAGCCACTTATGAAAGACGTCCTCAAACAGCTCGCGCGCGACCTCAAAGCGGAGAAGCTGCGCACCTTCCTCACGATCTTCGGGATCGTCTGGGGGACGGTGGCGATCAGCCTGATGCTCGCCTTCGGAACGGGGCTGCACAAGCAGCTCATCAAGTCGACGGCGGGCCTCGGCGACCGCATCGTCATCGCCTGGCCGGGACTGACGTCGATCCCGTACGAAGGCCTCGGCAAGGGACGGCGCATCCGCATCCGCGAGGACGATCTCACCGCCATTCGCGGCAACGTGCCGGGGTTGAAGGCGGTCTCCGGCGAGTACTCGAGCAACATGAAGGTCGTCTACGGAACGAAGACGCTGTCGGTCGACACCTCCGGCGTCGTTCCGGAGTTCGGCGCGATGCGCAACATGATCCCGCAGATGGGCGGACGTTTCATCGACGCGGTCGACTACAACGAACTGCGGCGGACGGCGTTCCTCGGCAACCGGCTGGCGAAGGACCTTTTCGGCGGCGAGTCCGCGATCGGAAAGATGATCAACGTCAACCAGTCGCCGTTCCTCGTCGTCGGCGTGCTGCAGGAGAAAGATCAGGACTCCAACTACAGCGGTCCCGACGACCAGAAGATGTTCATTCCTTCGACGACCTTCCGCGCGCTGACCGGCAACAAGTACGTCGACAACTTCGTCTTCCAGGCAGCGAATCCGGACGAGACGAAGCAGGTCGTGAAACGCGTCAGCGCGGCGCTCGGAAAACGGCTGCGGTTCAACGCCGACGACAAAGAAGCGCTGGGCATGTGGGACACCACCGAGCAGTTCAAATTCTTCGACGTCTTCATGCTCGCGTTCAACGCCTTCCTCGGCATCATCGGCGTGCTGACGCTCGTCGTCGGCGGCATCGGCGTCTCCAACATCATGAACGTCGTGGTCGAGGAGCGCACGCGCGAGATCGGCATCAAGATGGCCCTCGGCGCGAAGCAGCGCTACATCCTCGGGCAGTTCCTGATCGAGACGATGCTGGTCACGTTCCTCGGCGGCGCGATCGGTTTCGCCATCGCGCTCTCCGTCTGCGCCGTCTTTCCGAAGCTCGGGCTCAGCCAGTACGTCGGCGATCCCGTCGTCTCGCCGCTCGTGGCGATCCTGACGTCGCTCGCGCTCGGAATCGTCGGCCTCATCGCCGGCTACTTTCCCGCGCGCGACGCGGCGAGACTCGATCCCGTCGTGGCCATGAAGCTATGAAGAACGACCTGCACGTCATCCTCAATCTCTTCGCCACGTCGTCGCGGCTGCAGAAGAAGCGCGCCTACCTGACGATCGCCTCGATCGCCTGGGGCACGGTGGCCATCCTGCTGCTGCTCGCGTTCGGCGAAGGATTGAAACTGCAGCTCGACAAGAACCGCCGCGCCACCGGCGAGAACCTGGCCGTGATGTGGCCAAGCGAGACGACGAAGGCGTGGAAAGGGATGCCTCCCGGACGCCCGATCCGCCTGCGCGTCGAGGATGTCGATTTCATCCGCGAGCGCATGCCTGAGCTGAAGGCCGTGCACGGCGAGCTGACCTCCGGCCGCAACGCCATGACCTACGGACGCAAGACCAAGAATGGCCGCATCCTCGGCGTGAACTACGTTTTCGGCGAAGACCGCAAACACTACGCGCAGGCCGGCGGACGTTTTCTGAGCGTGGAAGACGAGATCCAGCGCCGCCGCGTGATCTTCCTCGGCAACGACCTGGCTAAGGACATCTTCGGCGACGAGCAGCCTGTCGGAAAAACGCTGCTGGTCAACAACGCCCCGTACAGCGTCATCGGCGTAATGCAGAAGAAAACGCAGATGGGCGTCTACGGCGGTCCGGACGGCAACCACGCCGTCATCCCGATCACGACGTTCAAAGCGCAATACGGGCGCGACCGCCTCAGCGTGATGGTCATCGAGACGCAGACGCCGGAAGAGATGAAAGGTGCGCTGAAGAAAGTGAACGAGCTCCTCGGCGGCAAGTATCGCTACGACCCGACTGACGACCGCGCGCTGGCGACGTGGGACATGGTCAAGAGCTCGAAGACCACCGGCAACATCACCATCGGCATCCAGCTCTTCCTCGGCATCGTCGGCGCGCTGACGCTGCTCATCGGCGGCGTCGGCGTAGCCAACATCATGTACGCCGTGGTCAAGGAGCGCACGCGCGAGATCGGCGTGAAGATGGCGCTCGGCGCGAAGCAGCGCTGGATCATCGCGCCGTTCGTGCTCGAAGCGCTCGTCTACACCTTCATCGGCGGCGCGCTCGGCATCATCATCGCCACGCTGCTCGTGTCGCTCACGAGCTTCATCCCCATCGAAAACAACCGGGTGATGTCGTTCCTCGGCCGCCCCACGTTGTCGCCGCAGATCGGCGTGGCCACGTCGCTGATCCTCGGCATGATCGGATTGGCGGCGGGCTACTTCCCCGCGCGCCGCGCTGCCAGCATCGACCCGGCGTCGACCCTTCGTTACGAATAGGAGACCCAATGGCCAATGAACTGATCATCCGGATGAACGAGATCCGAAAGGTCTACGACACCGGCAAGGTGAAGGTCGAGGCGCTGAAAGGCATCAACCTCGAGATCGAAAAAGGAGAGATGGTGGCCATCGTCGGCCCCTCCGGCTCGGGCAAATCGACGCTGATGAATCTGATCGGCTGCCTCGACACGCCGACGTCCGGCATCTACGAAATCGGAGGCCAGGCCGTCTCCGGCGTCACGCGCGATGAGCTGGCCGACATCCGCAATCGCAGAGTTGGATTCGTTTTTCAGGCGTTCAATCTTTTGCCGCACATCACCGCGCTCGAAAACGTCGAGCTGCCGATGCTCTTCGGCGGCGTGAAGCCGCACGAACGCCACGAACGCGCCTCGGAGCTGCTCGCCCGCGTCGGATTAGGCGATCGCCTCGATCACAAACCGACCGAGCTCTCCGGCGGCCAGATGCAGCGCGTAGCCATCGCCCGCGCCCTGGCCATGGAGCCGGACATCGTCCTGGCCGACGAGCCCACCGGCAACCTCGACTCCTCCGCCGGCGGCGACATCATGTCCATCTTCACCGACCTCTGGCAGCAAGGCCGCACGCTCGTGATCATCACCCACGACCCCGCACTCGCGCGCCGCGCCAGCCGCGTAGTCGAAATCCACGACGGCCGAATCACGTCCGATCAGGCCACGAACGCGGCAGCATAGTTTCGACTACGCGCGACTACGCGCGCTCGCTCAACATCGGCTTCTCGACCTTCCTCTCCGTCGGCAACAAGGCCGACGTTTCCGGCAACGACCTCATTCAATACTGGCCGACTGACGCGCTCGAGCGCGGCGGCGGCTGGCTCGATCCGGCCGAAGTCGATCACCTTCTCAATGCCGCCGGCATCAAGACGCCAGGCGGCGTGATCGTCACGGATGTCAACGAAGCCTTCGAAGCCGCCGTGTGCATCGGCCAACCGGTCGCGCTCAAAGCGATCGGACCAACCCTCCTTCACAAGAGCGACCGTGGCGGCGTGCGACTCAACCTCCAAACCGAATGCGACGCCCGCGACGCCTTCCTCGAAATGAAAACCCGCCTCGGCGACGACATGACCGCCGCCTACGTCCAGCCGATGATCCCCGGCGGCGTAGAAGTGATGCTCGGCGCCATCGACGACCCCACCTTCGGCCACGTCCTCGCCTTCGGCGCCGGCGGCACCCTCGTCGAGCTCCTCGCCGACGTAGCCTTCCGCATCCACGACGCCGACGACATCATCCAACAAACCCGGATCGCCAAACTCCTGACCGGCCTCCGCGGCGCGGCCCCGAGCGACGTCCCCGCCCTGCGCGAAGCGATCCTCCGCCTGTCAGCTCTCATTACTATCTGCCCCGAAATCCGCGATCTCGACATCAACCCGCTAAAGGTGCTCCCCCACGGCGCCATCGCGCTCGATGCGCGAATTCGCGTGGAGCGAATCGTTCCCGCGCTGCCTTCGCGGAGGATTGCGTATTGAACTGGTGTATTTCGTACGCGTGTCCCTCTCATGAGGAGAATCATGAGTGACGAAGGCGTAGCGCCGACGCAAACCCTATCAATCTTTCTGATCAAGGAAGGCGCGAAGCTCGACGATCTCATCGAGCCTACACACTCACCGAAGGAGATCCCGATTCGCGTCGGCGCCGTTGCTAGCACTCTGTTCACCGAGAAGACAGACCCTCACCAGCCTTCGTGGGTTTCGTTTTTCGGAGACACTGTAGGTTCGTCGCTTGATGATCTCCAAACCGCCAGCGCCAAGGCACTCCTCGTCGTGCCAATGGCGAATCGAACGTTCGCGGTTGCATTCGGATACGGACGCCACTTGCTTAACCCAACGGTGATCGATCCTACGTTCGGCTTGCGGGCGACGCTGAATTCGGTGGCTGCTGACAAGATCCGTTCGATCGATATGAAGACGTTTGAGGCCGCTGCCACCCAGACTCGCGAACAGGCCAGCAAAGACACTTCTATCGGAGATTTCGGACTGAACGTCGAGCGAGACGTGCTGCGCGCCGTTGTCGGGACTCCATTTGATTCGACGCTGGGGGTCGCGGCTGAGCGGCAAGGACTCCCTCACGGCAAACTGTCGAGCAACGATCGAAACTCTGCCGGAGTTTCTTCAGGCTTATTTGGCGCGGAGCCTCGACACTGTCTATCAAAAACACTTTTCTTGGGTTGACAACATTTTAGAGGTACGGGATCCGACCACGACGCAGAAGCTTGATGAGACGCTGATCTCTGTGCTTCGCAAAGGCGGCGACCCCAATACATGGCTGACGATTCCCGAATTGATCGACTGGTCGAGAATCTCCAAGGTTAGCTATTCGCTGGCTGCATCCGCGGCACGATATGACGATGTTCACTTGAAGCACTTTCTGGACGGCATCGACGAAAAACACCTTTCCGAAGACTACCTGCGCCGCAAATACGTGGTCGCATGGCAAGCAGACGGGGATCAGATCTACGATCGGTGGCCCGTGTACCGCTGTCTTTGCGCAGAACTAGTCTTGGCCGGTGCGACCTACGTCCTAAGCGACGGAAGCTGGTATCAGGTCAACAAGGACTTCGTCGCGGTAATCAGCGAGACAGTTCAGAAAATCCAGTCAAGCGCGATCGTCCCACCTCGATGCAACCCCGGCGAACATGAAGGGGACTTCAACAAACGCTTTGCGGCTTCCCTCATCGGTGCGTGTTGTGTCGATGCCCAATTGATCCAATACGGAGGAGGAAAGAGTTCGGTTGAGTTCTGCGATGTCTATACACCGGCCAAGCAGATGATCCATGTAAAGAAATACACCGGCTCCAGCGCTCTAAGCCATCTGTTTGCGCAGGGAACTGTCGCCGCAACCGCTTTTGTCAGTGACGAACGCTTTCGCCAGGAGGTCAATAAGCTTCTCCCGCCGAAACTGCGGATCAAGACGCCTTCGAAAATGCCAGTCGCCAGTGATTTCGAGGTGGCGTTCATGGTGGCGAGCCAGTCGCTGAGTCCCCTAACGCTGCCCTTTTTCAGCCGTGTCACGCTCAGGAACGCTTACATCCAACTTAGCACCTACGGATACGCAGTGACCTTGTCCAAGATCCAAGTTGCATAGCATCGCCGTCGGACCACACTCTTGTGCTGAACGATAATCCTTGGGACCAGGCATCGATCCGCAGGGAGCCAACCGCTTGCCCCGAGCCGCCTGCACGTTACCGCCTCGCGCGGCCGCGATCAGAACGCCAGCATCCACGAACGTCCGCTTCACGAGCCTTCTCGCCACCCGCCGCGGCGAAGGGCCACTTCGGTCTCGATCTCGTCCAAACCCAGCGGAGCGATTCCCGACTTGGTGATCTCCGCCCGAAGCTCGCGCCGGCGGCGGCCGAGCCGAGTCTTCGCCTCGGCGTCGGTTTGAATCGTCACATGGACCTCGGCGTTCTCCGGCAGGTCCACCGACTCTTTGAGCTTCAGGACACCGTTATCGTAGACCGCGTCGACGTCGATCGTCATCGCATTCGACCTCGGCCCCATCTTGTCGTCTTCCACGTTCTATCTGCGTAATCTGAGGATCACCCCGGCCACGCCATCGCTACGGCGAACCCCGGCAGCGCCGCCGACAACTCCTCGATGTGCGCGCTGGCGATTCCATCCAACTCCCGCGCGAGCACGCCGCTGACGGTCGTCTCCTGCTGATCTGCCCGGTACTCCAGCATATCGATGTGATGCCGCGGCAGCCGCACGCGCAACTCCGCGCACCGGATCGCCTGCGGCAGAACGCCGTCCGCATCCTCCCCGAGCGCCTCTTCGATCACATGCAGCGCCCAGACCTCTAGCGCCTTCGCCATCATCTCCGCCCGCGGAAACCATTTCCCGACCGGCGTCGTCCACAGCTCGACCTCGCCCGCCTCAATCGCCTCGGACATCCGCCGACGCGACCACCCGAGGAGTCCCGTAGCCTGCGAAATGCTGACATGCGGCCGTGGGTGTAGGAAGATGTGCCGGATGCGGTCAATTCCGTCGGCTTCAAGCATGGTTTCGCGCCTCACGAACTTGTACGATACTATAAGTTCGCAAGCACAGAAACGCAAGTGGAAAGTGCACGTATGACGCGCGTCCGCCAGCCGGAAGGCGAAGTGTTCGGACGGCGCCTGCGAGAGTTACGCGAGAAGTACGGTGTCACACAACACGCGCTCGCTCTCGCCTCTGGACTGACGGACGCTTACATCAGCAACATGGAGAACGGGTTCGCAGTCCCGAGTCTCACTACCGTACTTCGCATCGCTGTGGCTCTGGACTGCAAGGTGACGGCGCTCATCTCCGTCTTCGACAAAACCCATCTACCGTCGATTTTGCCGAGGTGAGCTGCGCTCAGATCGGGCGTCAGAGTGGGCGTTTTCGGCCCCTCAACGCCGCCTCGCTGATGCGAATAACCCCAGATGTTCAAATGAGCGACTCCGAAGGCTCGTTTTATCCAATTATTAGGTATGGCCAAAAACAAGGCTTGGGGCTTCATCACACGGCGGAAACTCTAGTCGTCGTCCGTCAATCGTTATGGATCGACGGATTACACCGCGTTGGGGTAGGGAAATAGTCGCGGCGATCACTCCTTCAACAGCAAGCTGGTCACATCGGAGGAATCTCATGATGCTTCGTCAAGCTCTTGCGGTGACGCTCTCCGTGCTCTTGGTTTCATGTTCGAGTTCGATGCTTCCGAGCGGTCCGCGACTCAGAACTCAGGAAGACGTTGGAACCGTGCAGGTGGGCGTCCAATCCGTTTCGCCATTCGAGGACTACATCAGCAGTCTTGAGCCACAGTTCGAGTTGAAGCCCCAAGACGCCTTCGACCGAGCGATAGCGCAGACGCAGGTTGAGGACTCCGCGCTCGTCAACCAGTTCTTAGCCACATTACAGGTTGCACTTCCACAGATCACGCACACGAAAACGGCCTCCTCTGCGAACGACGGAACGAAGACAACGGACACATCCACTGACTCACACTCAACGACACCACCTGCTGCCGTTACGGCGTCCGCTCCTGGAACGGTGACCCCGCTCGGGAGCGTGACCCTCCCGGCGACAGCTGTGGTCGATGTCGATGCCGCTTTGCGATATCGAGCTGCAACGGCGTTGGCTCAGGAGGTTTCTCTTCTGAATCACTACGTGCGTGACGCTGCGGTGCGCACTGGAACGAAACCGTACATCGTTCGACTTCTTCTCACTGTGATGCCCGGAGCCCGCAACGAGCCATACGACGCCTACTCAACGATATCCTTCTTCACAGCAAAGAGTCAGCCCGCCCCGATCCGCTCCTCGTTGTACGACGGTTTGCACGCGTACAAGACGACTAGATACACGGTTAAAAAGGATGGGCACGACGAATCGCAGCTCCGGGCCGAACGTACTACGCCTGAAGAGGTAACTGATGCGTTGATCGAAGCCCAAAAAAAAGAATGCGGAGCGAACACTTCCATTCCTGTCGATGTGATTCCGCTACTTGTGACCGACGAACTCGAATCCAACCTCCATACGAACGCCTTGCAGCGGATACGCGATATAGCCGCAGCTTTGCAGGGAACTTTGAGCAACATCGGCGTGGGTGTCGGTACTCGGTATCACTCCGAGGAGCTTGACAAGACGCTCAACCGCAATCTCAACAGTATTTACGCTTTGGGGCAACCATCGCCGAACGCGGTCGTAGCCCGATTGGGTGCCGCCTACGCTAGCAGCAAGTACGTTACCGTACCGAGAAGCTATGGCGTGACGCTCTTGGTCCTGGCAAAAACGGTCGCGGCTGTTGACAGTGCCGATCGCGCCGGAAACGAGGCGATTCTCTGTCCTGCTATTACCTTCAGTGCGTCGACGCAGATGCACGATACGAACGCCCGTGGATTCATGCCTCCCCGTCCCGCCCTCGAGTCGAAGAGAGAGCTAAAAGGCTTGCTCGAATCCAGAGGTGTGGCAATGACTGATGGGGACATGGAAAAAATGCTCAAGGCCGCTGGCAGCGGGACATTCGACGACGTGAAATCGCTTACAGACGCCACCGCTGCATGGAGTGATTCAGTTTGGGTTTCACAGCGATCGGGTCACAGCGCCGGAAACTTCGTCGTTTCATTGCCTCGCGTCTCACTTCCTTCCGACAAGGACCACTTCTCGCTAATTGACGATGGAACTGCTACAACCCTTGCGATCAACCATGCCGCGAACCTTCTTCCAGACCGTTTGCACGCGAACATCGCCGCGCAGTTCGCTGATGATTGGATTTTCCTGGCCAACACCGATGTACGCGTAGGCTCGTACGGACGTTCCGCGACATTCACCTTTCCATCGCTGAACAAAGTTCTGGCTTCGCGAGCCGAAAAAGCGGCCGCAGAGGAGAAGGCAGCCGCCGCCAAGAAGGAACCACGCAGCAAGTCTGACACGCAAGATAAAAAAGACAAAATCAAAACCGTAGCGACCCCACTGCACATCTATGGCGAAGTGATCTACGGGCGAAGCTTAACGTCATGGAGTGCGGGGACTGACCGGAACGCACCTGAACTACTCTGGTATCCAATGCTTCCGGAAGGAGATCTAGGCGATCAGCTGGTTCAAGACGCCACTAAGGCGAACGTGATTAGACCGGGTGAAGCACCCATATCGTATGTGCTGACGAAAAAAGCGGACAAGACCCCGAGCGAAGCCGGCTTCAAGATTTCCGTTCCGGCAGCCGTGATCGCTGATATCGATGGTGCGGGGCAGATGCTTGTCGAGATACGAAATACGGACCCGGAGAAAAAGAGAGAGGCTCATCTCCAGATTGCGGAAGGTGCTTTTATCGACAAAACCTCGGAACCTCCGCGGGACGGAGCCGACCACGTCGGCGGCGAGGGAGCGTGGCTCCTGAGTCTTCACGGCTTGCGTCCGGGGACGCCGATCGTCCTTCATGCTTTTAGACTCGATGAAAAGAAAGAGCAAGTTGCCGCAGAAGATGTGCATGTTCAGGTAGTCGCCAAGACGCCGAAACCGGATGGAAAGACGAAGGAGAAGCAGGAGTAATCTATGAGTACGAAAAAGAAGTCTCCGCAGAAGACCGCCAGCAAATCGAAAGGGTTTCACCCCGTAGTTAACGACACGAAACTGCGAGAGCATCAGGAGAGGCTCCTTGCGCTCTCGTCAGCTGTGAATGAGGTAATGCGCAATCACGGCTTTCTCGCCGATGGAGATCAGATGATCTGCGAAGACGTCATTGTTATCTTACCGAACGGACAGTCGAGAGTGGAGCGTCGTTGCTATCCAGTTCAATCAACAGCGTAGTGCGTCGTGTTGGGGATGGAATCCATTCGAGGGAAGCCATGAGCGTCGGATCTCTCTCTTATCGGTTGTTGTTGCGGACGCTCAAGCCGCAGTGCAACTCGGTGAGCGAAGATGCCTCCGCAAGGTAGTATGGGTTCAGGCCTTTGTTTCTTTCGAGACGCCCTGAGGAGGAAGACACCCTTCGTGATGCTGTCACGATGCAGCGCATGATGAACCGTTTGCGCGGGGGCGCTCTCATTCCGCTTGTACCGGTTCGTGGATCATGAGGAGGCTGACGAGTGGATGATCAGGACGATCGCGAATATTCACGCGCACCTGAGCTCGAAGACCTCCTCTCGCTCTGCAAAGCGCTGACGCGGATGGCGCCCGGTACTTTCTTGTCGGCGGCTTCGCGGTCAACCTGGACGCAACGTTCAACCGGCGTCAGGAAGCGGATGAGTAAATGCACGGCATCGAACTCGGAGACGGACAGTCAGGCCGACCTACCGAAGCTCGCATTCGTTCGACGACGATCCGGAGCGCCAAGGGCTCGCGCATGCGCGCGAGGTTTGTGCGCGATGGGGCGAGAAGGCGAACGTCCCGGCCACGGAATGGATGATCATCCTGCAGCGTCCGTGGCCTGAGATCCGAAATATTCTGCTTAATGAATCGGAGGAGGGAACGCGACTGCGTCAGAGCGATCCTTTCTGCGGAATCCTGACTCCGGCTGAGCGGTGGGAGATTTATCGGGATGCTGCGCGGGATGAAGCGGCGATGAGCGGGGACCGCGATGAATAAAGTGATCCTCTTCGTCCAGGTCTCCCTCGACGGCTTCTTCGAAGGATCGAAGAAGGAGCTCGACTGGAACATGGTCGATGACGAGATCCACGCCCACATCCTCGAGGTGCTCAGGCCGATGGGAGGGTTTCTGAGCGGACGGGTTGCCTACGAGCTGATGGCGGGATACTGGCCGACGGCCGACGCCGATCCGGCGGCCACTCCGTTCGTGAAGGAGTTCGCGGCGATCTGGCGGGAGATGCCGAAGGTGGTCTATTCGAAGACGCTTGGCTCGGCGGGGTGGAACACCGCGATCGCGCGGGACGTCGTGCGGGATGAGGTCGAGGAGATCAAGCGGGGGAGCCGAGGGGATCTTGTGGTCGGGGGTGGGGAGTTGGGGGCGGCGTTCATGGCGCAGGATCTGGTCGATGAGTACCGGATCTATGTGCATCCGATCCGGATCGGGGAGGGGAACCGGCTTTTTCCTCCTTCGCAGGGGAAGGTTCCGCTGCGGCTTATCGAGACGCGGGCGTTTGGGAATGGGGTCGTCCTTCTGCGGTACGAACGGGTGAGCTAATCCACTCCAAGGCAAATGTTGAATGTTGAATGTTCAATGTTGAATGGGGCTCCGCTCCTCGTCACGCTTTCATTCAACATTCAACATTCAACGTTCAACATTTCCTCAACGGCCGGACGGAAACGACCGGGCGCGCTTGCGCGCGCCCGGTCTCCCTCCCGCCCATCACGGTTACACTTGTGGACTCTTCGGTGGCACAGGAATCGGTACCGGCGTGCCGGGGGCGGGCGCCGCTTTCTTGCGGCGCTTGACGCTCTTCAGACGCTTGACCTCGTCCAGGTGCGGCTTGAGGACGGAGTTCGCCGGATCGCGCGCCAACTGGGCGCCGATGTTGAACGCCTGCCCCGCGATCAGCGCGATGCGCTGGCGGCGCAGGAGGTTCGCACCGGCGACGCCATTCAGCATCTCCCGCAGCTCACCCTCCACCGCCGACCAGCGGTTGACGTCGTCCGACAACTGACGCACATCGGAGGCCGGCTGGCCGACCGCCTGCGAGACGTTCTCGAGCGCGCCGATGACGTTGATCGACGCCCGCAAAACCGGTTCGGGCGTGTTCGCATGGCGCTTCAGCACCCGGCGCTCCTTGACCGTCATCGGCGCCACTTCGCTGATGCGCGCCCGCGTGGCGCGCAACATGTCCACCACCGCCTCGGGCGTGAGAGCCGGTTCGACCGGCACAACGTCCACGGCGGCGGCCGTACTGTTACTGCTCGTTACCTGACTGCTGGTTTCCTGATTGGTATCCATTTGCTGGTCCTCCTTAGACCATGGGTTAAGGCCGGAGGAACCAACGAGCACTTTGTGCACGAGTGCAGGCGGCCACCGGCTGGAGGAGACGGCGACGCGCCGCTCTTCCGGTTGATGTTTTCCCGAAGTGCGCACACTTCGAGAGCCCACGGCAGGAGGAGATGACTCAACTCCCGCGGAATGAGAAGACGTCAGAGCGCTTGTCCAGCGCCACTTCTCACCCGTTGGCCGCCGGGAGCGAAGAGCTCTTACGAGCGCCCGCTCCCATTTCGTGAGCCGGCTAGCCAGCCCAACGAAGCCGGATATTGTAGCAGGGTCAGCCGTGATGTCAACCGATTGTTTTGCGACGAAAACGTTCCGTTCGCAGTTCGGGCCGGCGTCGTACACAGTGCGGACCCTTTGTAAACAGCGCGGGACGCGCGGTTACACACCGGGGGACGCGACGTAACACACCGCGTGACGCGACGCCCGCACCGCGTGACGTGACGTCACACACCGCGTGACGCGACGTAACACACCGCGTGACGCGACGCCCGCACCGCGTGACGTGACGTCACACACCGCGTGACGCGACGTCACACACCGCGTGACGCGACGCCCGCACCGCGTGACGCGACGTCACACACCGCGTGACGCGACGCCCGCACCGCGGGACGCGACGTCACACACTGTGTGACGCGACGCCCGCACCGTGGGGCGCGACGTCACACACCGTGGGACGCGACGCCCGCACCGTGGGACGCCGCGTCACATGGCACAGACACTCCTGTCGGCGCTGCTGATGCCCGGGACGCGTGTGCAATCGACGCGTCAGGCCTACCGCGTTCCCTCGCTGCCGCTGATCTTCTTCCGCAGCGCGTAGCCGACCACCTCGGCGCGGTTGTGGAGGTGGAGTTTGTCGAGGATGTTGCGGACGTGGAACTTGATCGTGTTCTCGCTGAGGTCGAGGCGTTTGGCGAGGCGGCGGTTTGACGTCACGCCTTCGACCAGGAGCTGCAGGACTTCCAGCTCGCGGACGGTGAGCGTGTCGGGATCGGTTTCGGACGTCTTCGGCTGCTCGTGCGGCCTGGCGAATTCCTGCATCAGTTTGCGCGCGAGAAGGGGAGTGAGGGCGGCCTCGCCGGCGGCGGCGCGGTCGAGGAGGGCGAAGAAATCGTCGGCCTCGAGGTTCTTGAGCAGGTAACCCTGTGCGCCCGCTTTGATCGGTTCGAAAAGCGTCTCGTCCTGATCCGAGGCGGTGAGGATGACCACCTTCACCTCGGGCATTTCCGAGGTGAGCTGGCGCGTGGCCGACACGCCGTCGAGCTCGGGCATCGAGACGTCCATGAGCACGAGCTCGGGACGAAGCTGGCGCGCCAGCCCTATACGGTTCTTACGCCGGCTTTGCCGACGGACGCGTAAACGCCGTTCTGCGGGTTGAGTCCAGGGAAACCAATTTCACGCGGAGAGCGCGGAGGTTCTTCTTCTCCGCGGAGGACGCGGATGAACGCAGAATCAGATCGCGGGTAGGGATTTGGTATCGTCGCGTCCCTCCTTACGGGTAGAGGATCTTCCGCACAACATGGTGAGTTTGGCGTTGCTGCTGCTGTCCTGCTTTGCCGGCGATGTGCCGGCGGCGCAGGTGCCGGCGGTGAAACAGGAGATCGTCGTCACGGCGGATCGGGCCGAGGAGCCGCGCGATCAGGCCTCGGCGGCGGTGACGGTGCTCGAGCGGAAGGACGTCGAACGCTTGCCGGCGTCGTCGCTGTCCGAGGTGCTCGGGTTCGTGCCGGGCGTGACGATGATGTTCGACAGCGGCGCGAGCGGATTGCCGATGATCACGTCGCGCGGCTTCTTCGGTGGCGGCGAAGTCGAGTACGTGAAGCTGCTGATCGATGGCGTGCCGGTGGCCGATGCGGAGTCGGGCAACGTCGACTGGCAGCGCTTTCGTGCGGACGACGTCGATCGCATCGAGTTCCTGCATGGACCCGGCTCTGCGCTTTACGGCGACACGGCGCTCGGCGGCGTCGTGCAGATTTTCACGCGGCAGTTGGCGAAGGACGAAGAGCGCGGCGAAGTGCGGCTGCGCAGCGGTAGTTTCGGCTCGACCGATTTCGACGCGAACTACGGCACGGAGGTCGGCGGAACGCGCGTCGATGCCAGCGCGGGAAGCTGGAGGACGGGCGGCTTCCGTCAGCACGCGAGCACGGACGACCGTTTCGCGCGGCTTCTGATCGAACGGCTCGGCGACCGGTCGCGGTGGAGGTTCGATGCCGAGGGGGATCGGGAGAACCGGCATCAACCGGGAGCGCTGACGCTGGGCGAGATCGCGAAGGACCGCGAGCAGTCGGAGACGATTTACCGATTCGATGGCCAGGATACGAGCCGCGGACGGGTGGCGGCGACGCATGACTCCTTCGGCGCGATCCCGTATCGCGTCACGATTTACGGATCGCAGCGCGATGACGACAACCTGCGCACGCTGCTCCTCGCTCCCGGATTTTCGAGCAGCGCGTTTCGCGCGCTGACGACGCGGAGCGGCGGCGGCACGTTCGAGGCGTCGCGCGAATCCGCTCGCGGCACGCTGCGAGCCGGAGCGGACGTCGAGCGGTCCACGCTCTCCGGGCGCTACGCCTCGGTGGCCGCATCGGGACAGACCGGAAGCACCGTGGCCTCGGAACGAGGATCGCGCGATCGCGTCGGCCTCTTCGTCACTGGCGGCTGGGCGCTGAGCGATCGCGTTCGACTCACCGCCGGACTTCGCCGCGACGACATCCGCGATGATCTCACCGCGGCCACGACCGGCGGGGTGGCGAACCGGCAGGATCTTTCTGCGTGGTCGCCGCGCGCGGGAATCAACGTCCACTTCGGGCCGACGGCGTCGCCGATCTCATTTTTTGCGCAGGTGTCGAGCGCGTTCAAGGCGCCGACGCTCGATCAGCTTTTCGATCCGCGGCCGTATCCGAACGGCTTCGGCGGCACGCTGACGATCTCGAATCCGTCGCTCCTTCCGCAGCGCGCGCACAACGTCGAGGCGGGCGTGTCGCGCGGTTCGGCGTGGAGTGCGTGGTCGGTGGTCGCGTACCGCATGCGCGTGAAGGACGAGATCGATTTCGATCCGGAGACGTTTTCGTACAACAACGTCGGCAGCAGTCTGCACCGCGGCGTCGAGGCGAGCTTCGATATCGCGAAGTCGGAGCGCATTTCGCCGCAGATCACGTACGCGTTGACGCGCGTGGCCGATGCGGCGACGCCTGACCGGCAGTTGAAGAACATCCCGAAACAGACAGCGCAACTCCTCCTGCACGCGCGCATCACCTCGGACACGCGCGCGGATCTCATCTACCGCTGGCGCGACGCGCTGACGCTCGACGACGAGGGGCAATTCGCGACGCCCTCGGTCTCGCGCGTCGATCTCCGTCTCAGCCACGATCTTCGCAATCTGCGCTTTCAGGCCGATCTGCTCAACGCGTTCAACGCGCACTACAACGAGCTCGGATACGTCCTCGTCGATTTCAAGGGACGGCCGACACCGTTCGAATATCCCGCCCCGGGCCGCGCTCTGCGCCTCGGCGTTACCTGGACTTTTTCGCGAAGGGGGAACGGATGATCTCCATCAGAAACGTGATCGTGATGACTGCTGCCGCCGCGGTGCTGCTCGCGGCCTGCAAGGCATCGCCGCCGGAAACGGCAACGTCGTCGGCGAGTACGACGAGTACGTCGACGACATCGACAACCGCAACGACGAGCACCGCGCCGCCGCCGTTTCCGTCGATTCCGGCGGTAGTCATCAGCGGCAACATTCCGGGCGTCGTTCCCATCCCGTCGACTGCACCGCCCACTGCGACGCCGGAGCAGGTCCGGCCGTACTTCGACTGGTTCTCGTGGGAGAGCTTCATCGCGCTGAACTGGCCGGCAGGAACGGGCCGCGGAAATCCGAATCAGCCGAATTCGCCGGCGGTCTTCACCTCGATGACCAACGCCACGCCGGTGACGTGGGATACCTACAAGGCCAACTGGGAGTTGTACGACCAGTACGACAAGCGCCCCACGCCGTGGGACGACTACAACGCGCCGTACATGCCGTCACTTTGTCCGAAGGCCTCGCCGCAGGACAAGCAGTTGCTGATGGTGACGAAGGGCGACAGCGAGCTGTCCGACGTCAATCAGGCCTTCTCGTTTCCTCTCGTCGATCAAGCCAGCAACTTCGTCTTCTTCGAGGTGCGCTACAACAAGCCGTACTACGAATTCGTGCGCGGCGACGACACCAAGCCGCCGACCTGGCTCTATTTCTCGAAGAACCTTCCCACCGACTACACGCAGGTTCCGCTGCCGCCGAACACCACGAACAGCGCCAACGCCATCATGATCAAGGCGGCCTGGCGGATTCTCACGCCGCTGCCGCCGGCGCAGCGCAGCCGCTACTACACGATCAACGCCTGGATCTACAACTCGGCGACCAAGCAATGCACGCAGCAGCCGATGGGACTGGTCGGCTTCCACATCGCCCAGAAGACCAGCGCGTTCACGGAGTGGATCTGGTCGACCTTCGAGCAGGTGGACAACGTTCCGCCGCAGGTCGACGGCGTGCCGTCGTCGTTCAACAACGGCACGGACAATCCGTCCACGGGCACGCAGGGCTTCGCCAACCGTCCGCAGTATCAGGCCTCGAACCCAGGCCAGCTTCCGTCGAATCCGACGCCGACGCAGGTGGCGCGGCTCAATCCGATTCCGACCACGCCGGCCGGTGCATCGACCGTCGACGTGAACAACACGTTCCACAACGCGCTGCCGAAGGACTCCGTCTGGCAGCACTACGAACTGGTCATCACGCAGTGGCCGTCCACTCCGGATGCGCCGTACAAGCCGCCGGCAAACCGAGGAATGTATCCGAAGGATTGCGGAGGCGCGTTCCCGGTCAATGGGGCGGTCAACACCACGCTCGAGACCTACTTCCAGAACCCCACGCTGGCCACGGGCGCGTTCGGCAACAGTTGCATGTCGTGTCACTACAACGCCGGCACCGGCCTGCGCGACTTCAGTTGGGGCTTCGCCCGCCGGCCGCACTCCGACCGTCCACCGCCACCGAATTCAAAAATGACGCTCGCCGCCGCGGCGAAGTGAGAGGAGATCTTCCATGTCCGATCCGGCACCCAGCACCTGGTGGATGTTTCACGGCGACCCGGCCCACACCGGCGAAGCGACCGGCAGCAACATCGACAGCGCGTCGGTCAAGAACCTGACGCTGTTGCACTCGATCGAGGTGAAGGGGTCGATCCTCTCCACGCCCGCGGTCGATGACCAATTCGCCTACGTCGGCCTGGCCAACAGCCTCGAGGCGGTGATGCAGGACGGCGGTCAGTTCCTCAAGATCGAGCTGGCCACCGGCAACGTGGCCGCGAAGTACACCTGGGCCATCGATCCGAAGGACCGCGACACGCACGGCTTCTGCGGCATGGGATGCACGCCGGCGGTCATCAACGGCAAGGTTTTTTTCAGCGCGTTCGACGGCAAGCTCTATTGCCTGAATCAGTCGGACCTGACGGAGGTCTGGGTGACCGACCTCCGCTACGCCGACTTGGCCCACAACCAGCCGGTGACGAACGATTTCCCGAACGGCAATGGCAACCTCAGTCTCGGCATCGGCCCGCAGGCGAAGGCGTCGGGCTGGTCCTCGCCGGTGGTCGTCGGCGACCGCGTCTACCTCGGCATGGGCGAAGGCGAAAACAGCTATCTCTACGGCTTCATCTACTGCATCGACGCGAACACGGGCAACGTGATCTGGATGTTCTGCACGTGCCAGTACGACATCAACAAGAACAATGAGGTGAATCAGCTTCCGCTGGAGACGATCCTCCAGGAGCTGCCGGCCGGTTTCACCACGGTGGCCACGCAGCCCGTTGCGAAAGGCGCCTCGGTCTGGTCAGGAATCGCGTACGACCCCGGCACGAATCTGCTTTTCGCAGCGACCGGCAATCCGCAACCCGACGGCTCGCTGCCGACCGCCGGCTACACGAACAGCATCGTCGCCCTCGACGCCACCAGCGGCGCGTTCAAGGGCTACGTGCAGATTCCCGGCTCGACGCCGGACGGCTCCGCGTTGCCGAGCGGCAGCTACCGGCCGAGCGACATCGACGTCGACATCGGCGGCGCTCCGACGATCTATCAGATCGATGGAAAGACGGTCGTCGGCATCGGCTGCAAGAACGGCGTCTACATGGTCTTCGATCCGAAAGACCTTACGTCTGACGTCGTGCCGCCGCCTCCCAACGTGCCGATCACGTCGCGGCAGATGCTGCCGTACATGAACGACGGCTCGCAGATCCCGACGGTCGATCCGCACTACGTCGACACCAATTTGAATCCGCAGCCGGTGGTCCCGAACAACGTCTCGAACGTGGTGCCGGCCGAGAATTTTCAGGGCACGTACAGCACGGCCGCGCTCTGCAGCGCGCAGAAGAAGCTTTTCATCGGCATCGGCGGCAACAACTATCACTACATCTCGTCGGGCATCGATACGCCGAACGTGCCGTTCATCCGCGCCATGGACTGGACGACGCTCGAGGATGCCTGGCCGCTCGACGACGGCGATCCGAAACGCTACAAGTGCGCCCAGGATCCGAACAACCCGCTCTACAAGAACGCCGGCGAGAGCGGCATCTCCGTCCCCGCCGTCGTCAACGACGTCGTCTTCATGTCCACCACGCTCGTGGCGCTCTACGCGTTCAGCTGCACGGACGGGATGTTGCTCTGGAGCGACGCCGAGAACTTCGGTCCGCAGACCGGCGGCATGAGCGGCGGCTATGGCTACTGCATGGGACCGGCGATCGCCGGCAATTACGTGGTCGCCGGCGCACTGGTTCAGGGAGGAACGGGCGGCGTGTTGAACATCTACTCGCTGCCGAAATAGCCGATGCTGAAGATCATCCTCCTCGGCATCCTGGCCGGATCGGACAACCTGCAGGTGGCTGCGGCCATCAGCATGGCGCCGCTCACACGCGCGCGCCGTGCGCTCTTCGCGCTGGCCTTCTGCGCCTGCGAGATCGCCACGCCGTTGCTCGGAGTGATCTTCATCCGCTTGCTGCACGCGCGCTTCGGCGTCTGGATCGACCGCCTCGGGCCGCTGATCGTCGTGGCCTGCGGCGTGGCGATCCTCATCCTTGCGTTGAAAGACCGCGACGAACTGGAGACGCTGATCAATCACCGCTGGACCATCGCCGCGCTGCCGTTGTCGCTCTCGCTCGACAATCTGCTGATCGGCGTGAGCCTCGGCACGATCGGCTATCCGCTGCTGACGGCCGCCGCGATCATCGGCGGCATCAGCGCTTGTATGTGTCTGTTCGGCATCGCCGGCGGGATGCGCATCCGGCGATGGATTCCGGAGCACGCCAACGTAGTGAGCGGGCTGTACCTCATCGTGATCGCGGCCATGATGTGGGCCGGCGTTCGAGGCTGATCGAGACAAGAGGAGGATTCACCGTGACATCGTTCAAGAATGACATCGCCCCGATGCTCGCTCCCTACCGCGCCAACATGATGTGGCGCTTCGACATCACCGACTACGACACCGTGAGCAAGAACGCGAAGATGATCTACGGCCGCCTGACCGGCACGACCGGCACGCAGATGCCGCCCCCGCCGCTCGACCCGCTCAACCCATCCCAGATCGCCCTCTTCGGCGAGTGGATCGCCGACGGCTGCCCGGAGTAGGGGCGGAGTGCTGCAGCTGGTTGCTACTGGCGGAAGTCAGTGTGGCACAGACGCTCTTGTCTGTGCTTTTGCAAGATGACAGGCCGCAAATTGATCAACCCCGCCAAGCCTCAAAGGCACAGACAGGAGTGTCTGTGCCACACAATCACGCCACGCGCTTGAAGCGACGGAGATAGGTCTTCCCGTCGCCGATCAACAACTGGTCTTTCACGATCTTGAAGTCACGCGGCTGGTCGGTTCCGGTGTACTGCCGGAGCACGTCGGTGATGACGTTGGCGGTGACGACACCGTTGATGACGATCCCCTTCTTGTACTCGACCGTGTAGGTGCCGAAGTACGCCATGTAGTTGTTGAACGACGCCAGCATGTCGTCGTTGGCCGTTTTGCCCATCGTCCACCACGCCGCGTCGACGAGCGGCAGCGGCGGATTGATCGAGATCTGCACGGACACGTTCCCCGCCGAGTCGTACACCCAATAGCCGAGCGGCGGATTGCCCCACGGATACGACTTGATCTGCTTTTTAGGATCGTTCGGGTCCGGGTTCATATCCCAAGCCTCAACCATCCACCACGACCCAACGATGGGACCGAAATCCGTTTTCTTCGCCATTTGCTCTCGCTCCTCAGCTTAGGAGAGCGCTGAGAGGCCAACTTCCCTACCTCGGCTTCGCCACAAAACTGCGCAGCATGGATATGAGAGCCCGCCTTGGCGGCGAGAGAAAGCTTTCTTTCGCCCGTTAAAACGGGCTCACGAGATCCCCGCGACCTGCAAATCCCCATCTGAAGATGGGGGCTACGGTCCTTACGGCGGCTACGCCGCCGGGCAGGCGGTCATCCTGCGATTTTCTATGTCAGTCAATCTTGCCGTAGACATCGAAGTGACATAGCATCCGCACGCGCATCCCTAAACCTGAAACGTTGTGACCCTGCCGGTGCCGTCCGCGAAGGAGGAATCCGTATGGCTGACGATACGAAACCCAAAGAATTGAATATCGGTATGACCGAGCTGCACTCGGCGATCTCGGCGCTCAACGACAAGCTCGACAAGATCGCCCAGCCGCAGTGCCAGCCCTGCATCGTCAACTTGTGTCAACCGTGTCATCCCTGTTGGCCCTGTACGCAGTGCATGTATTGCATCCAGTGCTACCACTGCCTGCCGTGCCAGCCGATGTGCGCGCTTTGCCAGCCGATGTGCGTACAGTGCCAGCCGATGTGCCAGTTGTGCGTCTCGAACTGCATGCAGTGCACCCGTTGCGTGGCCTGCACGAACTGCACGCCCTGCGCGACTCCGTGCGCCAACTGCACGCCGTGCACGAACTGTGTGCAGTGCACCAATTGCACTCCGTGCGCCGGCTCGTAGCCGTCCGCGCATGAGGGGTCGGGATGCGCCAACCGACGCCGGCAGGGTCCATTACAATCGAGGAGTCGATGAAGAAGATCCGTCTCAGTCCGTCGGCGAGCATCACCACCACACAATCGGGCGTCGTGCTTCGCTCGGACCTCGGCACGTTCCAACTTCACGGCGACGACGTCCGGCTCTTCGTCTCGCAGATCGTCCCGCTGCTCGACGGCACGCGCGACGCCGCCGCGGTGGCGGCGGCACTATCCGGCTACTCCGTTGAAAGCGTCACCAACTTCCTGACGCTGCTGCAGCAAAAAGGGCTCGTGGAAAACGTTCCCGATTCCGAGCGCCGCCTCGCCGAGGATCGCTTTTTTCAAACGTTCGGAAAGGGAGAGGGGACGGCGTTGCATCAGCTCGCCGATGCGCGTGTGGCCGTGGTCGGACTGGAGCCGTGGGGCGCGGTGGCGGCCATCGAACTGGCGGCGGCAGGCGTCGGCCGGCTGCACCTGGTCGATGATCGAACGGTTACCGACGACGACGTCGTCGGCATCCGTGCGCTCATCCCGGGCGACTCCGGCAAGCCGCGCCGCGAAGCGGTGCGCAACGTCATCGCGCGCATCGCCGAGAACGCGCAGGTCACCATCGCCGCGCAGGCGATCGGAACCGACGATCGTTTCTCGCTCGATGAGCCGTTCGATCTCCTCGTCACCGGATTGCACGGCGACGACGTCTATCAACTGCGTCGCATCGCTGCCTTCACGCACGAGAAACGGATGCCGTCGCTTCACGGACATCTCGACGGCGTCGAGTCGTGGATCGGGCCCGGCGTCGTGCCGGGCCAGACGGCCTGCTGGAATTGCTTCCGCCTTCGCCGCCTCGGCGCAGCCGATTACGTGCAATCCGCGCATGAAATCGACGCGTCGCTGAGCGCGTCGCCCGGCCAGCCGCGCGCCCGCTCGTACCTCGCGCCGATGGCAGGCATCGCCGGGCAGTCGCTGGCGATGGAAGCGATCAAACTGCTGACGCGCTACACGGAAACGATCATCCCGGGCCGCTTTCTGGTGCAGAACCTCGTCTCCGGCGAGAACGCGTGGCACAAGGTGCTGCGCATGCCGTGGTGCGAGGTCTGCGGCGGCGCGGCGGACGCGAAGGAGAACAGCGGCGAGCATCAGAACCTCAGCAGCGCGAAGGATGCGGACGAGCTGAAAAAAGCGCTGGAGGGGATCGTCGACCGTCACGTCGGCATCATCAAGATGCTGACCGCGGACGCCGGCGCCGCGCCGCCGTACGACTTTCCCGTCACCGCGACCGCGGTCGTCTCCACGTACACCGAGGGAGCGCTGCGGCACGCGCACGACCCGATGATCGGATCGGGCAAGGGCTTGACGAAAGTGGACGCGCTGATCGGCGCGGCTGGCGAAGCGATCGAGCGCTACTCGGCGTCCCGGTATCGCGCAGCCGATCTGCTGCAGTCGCCGGCGAAGGCGATGACCGACGCGTTCGTCGATCCACGCAGGCTCTGTCTTTACAGCGACGAGCAGTACGCGCAGCCCGATTTTCCGTGCGTGCGCTTCGACGAGAACCAGAGCATTCACTGGACGCGCGGCTGGTGGTTTGGCACGAAGGAGCCGGTGTGGGTTCCGGCGCTGCCCACGTATTTCAATTTCGAGGCGTGCCATCACGAGTTCTTCTGCCACGTCTCATCGAACGGGCTGGCCGCGGGCGCGGACGTCGACGACGCGGCGATGCGGGCGCTGTTCGAGCTGATCGAGCGCGATGCATTCATGCTCACGTGGCTCTGCCAGTTGCCGTCGCGGCGAATCGTGTTCGATGACTCGCTCGAACCGGGCATCGCCGAGGTCGTGCGGCAGATGAAGCAGCGCGGCGCGGAAATCGAGTTGTATCTGCTCGATGGCACCGACCTCGACATGCCCGTCGTCATGTGTCTCGCACTCGGCGAGGGCGCGCTTCCCGCGGTGAGCGTCGCGCTGTCGTGCCATCTCGATCCGCGCGTCGCCGTCCGCAAATCGATTCTCGAGCAGGCGCACGTCGGTCCGTATCTGATGCGTCAGGTCGCGGAGAAGAAGGTGCTCGCCACGCCCGCGGATGTGCAGACGCTCGACGATCACGCGGCGTACTACTTCACGCCCGAGCGGCTTCCGATCTTCGATTTCATCCGCAACACCGACCGCTCGATCGCACACGCGGACCTGCCGCAAGTTGATGACGTCTCAGTCGCCGCGTGCGCAGCCCGGCTGGAAAAAGCGGGAGTGCAGGTGGCCGTCGTCGACGTGACGTCGCCCGATCTGCTCGACTCTCCGTTTCGCGTGGCGCGCGCGATCGGCCTCGACGTGCAGCCGATCCACTTCGGCGAGCGCTTCCGCCGCCTCGCCAACCCGCGGCTCGTGAAACACAGCGGAGGCCGTCCGCTGAATCCGAATCCGCATCCACTGGCGTGAAGGAGACGACGTTGGCGGAGCTCGACATCGATGCCGCCGAGCTCTTTCACCTCAATTCGTCGCACGTCCGCGCGACGCCGGCGGAATTGCCGCACGATCCCGAGAACAAGCCACCCGTGCGCCGGCTCGATCCCGGCGCGCGCCGCATTGCCCTCGGGGACGCCGATCTCGATCTTCCGCTTCCCCTCGGCGCCGCCCTCGCCGCGCGGCGCTCCGTGCGCGATTTCTCCGAGACGATGCTGCCCGCCGATCTGCTCGGCAAGCTTCTCTTCGCCTGCGCCGCCGCGAACGGCACGCTCGCATTCGAAGGCGTCACCCTCGGCGCGCGCACGTATCCCTCGGGCGGCGCGCTCTATCCGCTGGAGATCTATCCCGTCATCCAGCGCGTTGCCGGAATCGCCGACGGCATCTACCACTACGATCCGTTCGCGCACGAGCTGGCGGAGATCCGCACCGGCAACGTCCACGAGCAGTTTGCGGCGATGACGTTCGGCCAGGCGACGCTCGCCAGCGCGAACGTGATCCTTTTCATTACCGCCGTCTTCGAGCGCTCGATGTGGAAGTACGGCCAGCGCGGCTATCGCTATGTCTGGATCGAGGCCGGCCACCTCGCGCAGAACTTTTATCTCGTCGCCGGAGCGCTCGGCTTGGCGTCGGTGGCCCTCGGCGGTTTCTACGACGATGAGGCTGATGCGCTGCTCGGCGTGAGCGGCGGCGAGAAAACGATTTACGCGATGTGCGTCGGGCAGGCGCGGGGCTGACGTGCGATTCCTCATCTGCGGTACGAACTACGGCGCAACGTACTTTCGCGCGCTGTACGCGAACGAGAACGGCGTGATCGCGGGAGTGCTGGCGCGCAGCGAACGCTCGCGCGCGGTGGCCGCGGAATGCGGCGTTCCGTTCTTCACAAGCGTCGACGAAATCCCGCCCGACGCGATCGATGCCGCATGTGTTGCCATCCCGGGTCCCGACGGCCACCGCATCACGTCCGCGCTCCTCGCGCGCGGCATTCACGTGCTCGCGGAGCATCCCGTCTATCCGGCCGAGGTGATCGCGCGTCGCCAGACCGCGCGCGAACACGGCGCGGTCTACCACGTCAACGCGCACTACTCCGATCTCGAAGCAGCAGCAACGTTCATCTCCGCGTTTCAGGCCACGCGGCAGCGCTCGCAACTGCTCTTCGTCAACGTGATGACCAATCCGCGCGCGCTGTACTCGGCCATCGAAATCGCAGGCCGCGCCATCGGCCTGCTCCGTCCGTTCACGGTGGAGCACGTGCCGTGGGACACCGGATCGTTTTTCCACCTCGCGCGCGCGATCGTTCCCGGCGCGCCGCTCACATTTCAACTGCAGCGCATCAGCTCCGAGGTCGACGACGGCTCCGCGAACTGGGTCAGCCACAACATCACCGCCGGATTCGACGACGGCATCCTCTCGCTCGGCGAAGCATTCGGACCGGCAGCCTGGATGCCGTCGCCGCCATCACTCCCGCGCCTGCAATCATCGGACGCGGCGCAGCTCTGGGCCCGCCCGCTCTGGCGCGTGCTGGCCACTCCGCCTCCCACCTTCTCCGACTACGCCGGCTGGGCCCGCGACCGCGCCAACCGCGTCGCCATCGCCCGCCTCGCGGCGGAGATCACCACCGGAACGACGCCCCCCGAGCAATCCGACGCCCACCTCCTCGGCGTCACCGAACTCTGGCAAGCAATGCTCGGCGGACCGATTACGGCTCCCGCACCGCTTCATCGCCGCGAAGAGTGATCGTCCCAAGAACCGGCTCGACGATCCGCTCAATGTCATCGACAAATCCCAGCGTGCGCACCAGTGCGAAAGCAACGATATTCGCGTGCGGATATGTCTCCTGCAGCCGGCTCGCCGCGGCGAGCAGCGTTGCTCCCTTGGTGATGACGTCATCGATCAGACAAAGCTCCTCGCGATCCGCGACCATTTTCACGGCGGTAATCGATTCGTAATGTTCGAGCGGCTTTGGACGCGTTCCGGATGCGGCGAAGGCAGACTTCGGACGGCCTTTACCCGTTGCAGGCACGGAAGCACCGCCGCTCCGATGCCATTCGCGACCAGCGCTGACGCGATGTTGTAGGCAGGCCAGATGCCGCCCTCGACTGCACGGCTGCTTCGCGGGACGGGAACGAGCAGAGGCGCCGCTCCGAAAATCTCCTCCATGATGCGAGCCGGATGTCGCTCCGCGAGACGACGTCCCGCGAACTGCGAAGGCGATTGCGGAGGAGCGCCGATGAAACGTTCTTCCTTGAGCGCGCGGACGAACTGTTTGGCCCTGTTCGAGAGCTCACTCGTTCCGCGCGGTGCGTAGACGAGGAACGAGCCGAACGTGATCTTAGAAAGCAACTTCCTCGAGAGGCGGAAGGCCGAACGGCAGAACATCGAGGATCTGGACGAGATCTTCGAGCACCTGCGCGCCGTACTCCTGCATTTCACGCGGCCACGTCAAGCTGCTGTTTTCGAACACGGACTTGAGGATGAACAGCGGCCGATTGAGCCGGAGAGCTTCCCAACCTTGTGAGAGCGTCCCGCTCGACTCTCCCGCTTCAACGATCACGGAGGCGTCGCAGAGAAGTGCCATGGTCCGGTTCCGCCGCGGAAAGTTGGAGCGCAGTGTCGGATGGCCGATCGGGAATTGCGTTACGACGAGATGCTCGGCCATGAGCCGGCGTTGAAGCGCAGCGTTCGCGGGAGGATGCACCTCATCGAGAGGCGTTCCGAGCACGGCGATCGTGCGGCCGCCTCGCTTGAGCGTCTCCTCGTGAGCCGCCGTATCGATTCCGGCGGCGAGGCCGCTCACGATTACCACGCCATGGTCCACCAGACCGTTGACGAGCCTTTCGACGCGTTTGCGGCCGGGAAGCGATGCCTTTCGCGATCCGACCACTACTACGCGCGCCGGCGCCTGAAGCAACGCGACGTCACCGCACGCGAAAAGTTTTTCCGGCGCATGCCGCCGCTCGTATTCGTTGAGGCCACCCATGACACGAGCGGTATCGAGCGTCACGATCTCCGTCGGTGAGATCCGCGCATTCTCAGGCGGCATTGTGAGAAGAGTTTACAACGCCGATGACGGAGTTACCTTACGCCTGCCGTCTGCGCGACGACCTCGGCGATCGAGTCGCAGATGTAGTCGACTTCGTCCTCGGTGAGCTGGCCGTGGAACGGGAGCGCGAGGAGGGAGTTGCCGGCGGCCTCGGTGTGGGGGTAGGCGCCCGGCTGGAATCCGAAGCGCTCGACGTAGGGCGGCTGGAGGTGGATGGGCCAGAAGTAGGGACGGGTGGGGATGCCGCGGGCGGAGAGATCGGCGGCGAGCGCGTCGCGACTGAGGCTCTCTTCGACGCGGATTACGTAGATGAACCAGCTCATGTTCATGCCGCGGCGCGGCGGCGGCAGCGGCGCGATGCCGTCGATGCCGCGCAGGCGCTCGGTATACATCGCGGCGACGGTTTCGCGTTTTTGCAGCAGCTCGTCGAGACGGCGAAACTGCGCCAGGCCGACCGCTGCGCTCAGCTCGTCGAGGCGGTAGTTGTATCCGAGGCGCTGATGGCGAAGCCACGAGCGATCGTCGCTGCGGCCCTGCGAGCGGAGGCTGGAAACTTCGCGGGCGATGTCGTCGCTGTCGGTCAGCAGCATGCCGCCTTCGCCGGTGGTCATCTGCTTGTTCGGATAGAACGCGAACGCGCCGGCGTCGCCCCAGCGGCCGGCGGGAACGCCGTCGAGCGAAGCACCGACGGCTTCGCAGGCGTCCTCGATCACCGCGATGCCGGCGGCGCGCGCGGCGGCGACGATGGCCTGCATCTCCGCGACGCGGCCGAAGACGTCGACCGGGATGATCGCGCGCAGCGTTCCGGTCGGTGTCGCGCTGCGAGGCGGCAGAAGGCGTTCCCATCCGCTGCGGCGCGACGCCAGCGTCTCGATCGCCTCGGCCGCGGCGGCGGGATCGATGGTCAGCGCTTGCGGATCGATGTCGACGAACACCGGAATGGCGCGTTCGAAAAGAATGACGTTCGCCGAGGCGATGAACGAGAACGGCGTGGTGATGACCATGTCGCCGTCGCGCACGCCCGCGGCCAGCACGGCCAGATGCATGGCGGCCGTTCCGTTCGAAACGCCGATGGCGTGGCGCGCGCCGAAGCGTTCCGCGAATGCGCGCTCGAAGGCGGCCAGCATCGGCCCTTTCGAAAGGCGGCCGGAGCGGAAAACTTCTTCGACGAGGAGGCGCTCGTCGTCGCCGAGATCAGTTGCGGAGAGGGGGATAGGCCGGCGAAACACGGAAGCTCACGATATCGCAGGCAATGGTCAGGAACGAAGAGAACGATTCAGCATCGGCAGAACGGCGATCTTCAGGTTGAGCCCGAGCACGCCGAATAGGTCGGCGACCTCGCGCGAGATCGGCACTTTCGAGAAAAGGATCAGCGCGAACATGTCGCCGGTGGTGATCAATCCGCCCAGTCCGATGACCGAGGCGATCCCGTACGGCTTGACGAACTCCTCCTGCGCGACGATGTGCGGGCTTCCGAGCGCCTGCGGAACATAGAAGACGTTCTGCTTGCGGCCCTCCGTGTCGAGAAGGAGACCCGCTTGCGGATGGACCACGTTTGCCACGGAGAGGCCGAGCTGTTTGATGAGCTGCGCGATCATCGGCGCCCGTTCGACCATGTCGATGCTCGTCAACGGAATGGCGCGATGTCCGCGGGAGCGTTCGGGCGACGTCCAGTCCGGCTCGTCGCCGGCAGTAGCGAGCAACGTCAGGCAACGCACGTCGTCGTCGAGCGCCGCGGAGCCTGACGCTTTGAGCGCGAACTCCTGCTGATCGCCGTCGAGAGCATCGAACCGTTCCGTCTTGAAAAACCGGACCAGCGCGGAGGCCGATGCGCCATGTTCATCGACGAACTCGTCGCGGAAAAAATCGACGACACGCTGGGCTGCGCTGGCGATGCTGCCAGGATCGTCATCGAAGAGGCTGCGCAGACGGCCGCGGCAGGCCATCATTTCATTGACGCCGAACGTCGCGATTTTGTAGGGCATCACTCCGAAAACTTCTTCACCATCGCGCCGAGTTGTTCGACGTCGAACGGCTTCTGGATCACTGCACGAACGATCGAATTGTCGAATACCGGAGTGTGGCGCGGGCCCGCAGCCGTGCAGACGATGACCGGTACGGTGCTCTTTGCCGACGCGAGGTGCTGGATGATTGCAGGACCGTCGATGACCGGCATCATCAGGTCGAGAATGATGCAGCAGAGGTCATCGCGCGTGTCGATGATTTCGAGCGCTTCGCCGCCGTTCGACGCGACCACCGACTCGAGGCCGGCGCGGAGCATCACTGCCGTGAGCAGGCCGCGCGTGGGCGCATCGTCGTCGATGATCAGGACCGTTTTTGCCATGGGGACGGAACGTTACGATACAGGAGCAACGCGCTCGTACAAAGAGGCAAGATCGGAGCCGGTTCGGGCCAGCGTGAAGCGCTCCAGCATGAGCTTGCGGCCGGCGGCGCCGAAGCGTCGGCCTTCGTCGCGATTCGCGAGCAGACGCTCGATCGCGGCCGCTAATGCCTCGGGATCCGCAGGCGGAACGAGCAGCCCGGTCTCTTCGTGTCGCACCGATTCCGGGATGCCGCCGACTCGCGTGGCGACGGTCGGCCGCTCCATCAATAACGCCTCGATTGTTCCGCCGAGTGTTTCGGTCAGCGGACACTGCACCGCCACATCAAATGTCGCCAGCACCTCGGCGATATCGTTTCGATGGCCGGGGAAGAAGACGCGCGAGTCGAATCCGTCCGCGCGGCAGGCGTCGATGAGCGACTGCCGATACGCCTCACCCTGCGCGTTCGAGCCGCTTCCGACCAGAACGAACCGCGCCTCGGGGAATCGCTTCGCGACGATGCGCGCCGCGGCGAGGAAATGATCGTGTCCTTTCAGATCGACGCCGCGCGTCACCGGAGGCGCCTGCGGTCCGCGCATCGGCGGATAAAAGTGCGCGACCAGACCGACCAGCGGAACGCCGGCGGGGATGCCGAGGTCGCGGCGGAAGGACATCGCGTCAACATTTGACGGATCGAAACGTTCGGCGGGAGGACCGTAATAGATGCACTCGACGCGGTCAGACGGCGCGCCGGCGTCGCGGTAAAGCGCGGCGGTGTATTCGCATCCGGCCACGATCGCCGCGTCGGTTCGCCACGTGAGCCGCTCGACGAAGCGCGTCAGCGGCGCTTCGAGGTGACGCGGTCCGGCGGCGCTGCTGATGTTGCGTGCACGCGTGAACAGCCGCGCCATGCGCGTGACGAGGTTGGCCACAAAGATGTGCGAGTGCGCGATCTCGGCGTTTTCGCGGCGAAGGATACGCGCGACTTTGATCGCGCTGATCGGCAGCCGAAAGAGGTAGAAAGGCAGCCGCGCGCGATCGAGTGTCTCCGCGAAATGCATCGGCACTTTGTAGTGGCGAATGCCGAGCGACGTGAGGCGCGCGCCGAGGCTACCGTTGGCGGAGTCGATGATGGCGAAAACGTCGTAGCCGCGGCGCGCCATCTCGCCGCAGATGTCGGCGAACCACGGCGAGTGATTGCCGACGGAGGCGATCTGCGCAACGCGGCGCGATTTCGGGGTCACGCTCGTTCCCCGAAGACGAATGTTGAATGTTCAATGTTCAATGTTGAATGTTGAATGGATCGGGGCGGAGCGCAGCCACATTCAACATTGAACATTGCGGTCATCGATCGTGGAGCTTAACAGCGTCGTTTCGGCGGCGCCCTCCGTGAGAACCGTAACCAAGGTTCCAGACGCGGTCCTTAAGCCGCGTAGCGGCTGAAGAAGGTAGCCAGGGGTGCGAGCGCTTTTTGCGAGCACCCCTGGAACTCGATGCGATTGGAAGTTGTGCCGCGTCAGCGGCACTCGAGCGGTCCGAACAAATGTACGTTCGGGAGACGCTTCTGGCGCCGCTGACGCGGCACGAAAATCCACAACATCCTTTTCGAGGGGTGCTCGCAAAAAGCGCTCGCACCCCTCGCTACCTTCTGTTTGCCGCTAACGCGGCGGTCAACAAGCGCCGGAGATACACTCGCGCGCCATGACGGAGCGCATCGTGATCGTCGGCGCGGGATCGCAGGGGATGATCGTGGCGGACATCCTCGCGTGCGCGGGGACGCCGGCCATCGGGTTCGTGGACGACACGCCTGGGAAGAACGTTCTCGGCACGATCGACGACCTGCGCACGATTCCGCATGACTCGATCATCGTGGCCATCGGCAATAACCGGCTGCGGCGCGCGCTCGTGGAGAGACTCGCCGGCGAGCGGCTGGCTACGGCCATCCATCCGTTTACTTCGATCGCGGCCTCGGTGCGCATTGGGGAAGGATCGATGATTTCGGCCGGCGCGATCGTGACGCCGAACGCGGTGATCGGGCGGAGCGTGATCCTGAATACGAAGGCGTCCGTCGATCACGACTCAATCGTCGGCGACTTTGCTCACATCTCCCTCGGCAGCACGATCGGCGCGAACGTGCGCGTCGGCGAGGAAACGTTGATCGCCGCCGGCGCGACAATCGTGACGGGCGTGACCGTCGGTGCGCGAAGCATCATCGGCGCCGGCGCCGTGGTCGTGCGCGACATTCCAGATGACGTCACCGCGTTCGGCGTGCCGGCGCGTGTGCGCTCATGAACGCACGGCGCGCCACGCGCGCCACGCGACGGGCAACAGGCGGAAGGGCGCGGCGAATATTCGCGCGATCGTCCGGTGCAGCCGGTAGTGATCCCGCGCGCGGGCGGGAAGGCGCGCCAGCAACGCTTCGACGTCGGCCACCGTTCGCGCCAGCGTGAAGCGCCTCAGCATCCGCGCGCGGCCGTTTTGTCCGAGGCGGCGGGCGAAATCGCGGTCGCGAAGAAGGCGAACGATCGCGGCGGCCAGCGCGGGCGGATCGTCGACCGGCACGGCCAGTCCGGTCTCTTCGTGAATGATCGTGTCGGCAAACCCGGGGATATCGGAGACGACCATCGGCCGCTCCATCAGCAGCGACTCCACGGTTCCGGCGAGGTTGTCGCTGAGCGAGCAGTGCACGGAAACGTCGAACGCGGCCAGCATCGCCGGAACGTCGTTCGTTTCGCCGGCGAAAATCACGGCGTGATCGATGCCGAGCGATGTGGCGAGGTCGCGCAACGTTTGCTCGTAGGCGGGACCGTCGGCTCCCCATCCGCGGCCGACGATGACGAACTTCGCGTCGGGCACGGACTGCAGCACGTCCGGGATCGCGCGCAGAAAAACGTCGTGACCTTTGACGCCGCGCCCGTGCAGAAACTTTGGAAGCGTTCCGTTCTTCTTCGACGGCGGGTAAAAGTAGGCGATCTTGCCGACTACCGGCGTTGCCGCGTCGATGCCGAGGTTGCGGCGCGCGGCGGTGGCGTCGACGAGCGCCGGATCGTGTCCGCTTTGGTCGACGGCATAGAAAATCAGCTCGATCTGGTCCGCGGGAACGCCATATTCGATGTAGAGCTGCCGCGTGTACGTCGACGACGCGATCGTTTTCGTATCGCAGAACGCCAGCCCGACTTCGAGCGCGCGCATGACCGTCGATTCGAGCGAGAGCGGGTGAACGTTGCCGGCCAGATGAATGGGCACGTCAGCGATCCACGACGCGATGCGCGCGGCGGTGACCGAGGCAAAGATGTGGCTGTGGACGACGTCGGGCCGGATCCGCCGCAGAAGTCGCACGACGCGAATGAGTGAACGCACGCGCGCGATGTGCGAGGAGGCGTAAAGCACGCCGTCGACGGGCGCCGCATGAACCTCGATTCCGGCGCGGCGCAGCTCCGGCGCGATGTTGCCGTCGAGCGACGGGATGACCACCGCGACGTCATGCCCGAGCTTCTTCTGCTCGCGCGCAATGGCGATCATCCACGGCGCGCCGTTCGGCGTTGAGGCGATATGGACGATCTTCATGCGGAGAATGCCACCGGCACCGCATGCAGGGTGGAAAGGCGGTTGGCGGGCATCTCGCCGGGCGTGTGCTCGTGGGCGAGCAGATAGCGGACGGCGTCGGCGTCGTTCGCGAAGATCGCGGTGTTGCCATTTCTGAAGCGGCCGCTCACGCTGTTTTTCATGGCGCCGATGAGCCGCCGTATCGGGCGCGACGGCGGGCCGAGGATTCGCTTGTAGAGCGGCTTCGCCGCGGGCGGTTCCGGAGCCGGTTCGCGCCAGCCGTGCCGTTCCAGGATCTCGCGCATTTCCGCGCGCAACTTCAGGTCGGAGATGTTGGCGAGACTGCCGCCGAGGTGGTTCAGGTAGCGTTCGCGATCGATCGGAGGGAAGCGGTCGCCGGCGACGTTGCGGACGACATTGTATTCATGAAACATGACGTTGAAGCCAAGCTTCAGCTCCGGAATCGGCGCGGCGTCGATCCACGGCCGGTCGCCCCAAAGCCGGATCCAGTCGGCCCACGCTCCCGACTCGTCGCCGCGCAGGTATGCCCATCCATTGCTATGCGCATAGCCATAGACGATGAACAGCGCACGGTCGAGATGATGGAAGACGTCATCGATCGCGCAGAGGCGGAAAAGGAAGGCGCCGTCCGGAGTCGCCGAATCGCAGATGCTGCCGAACCGGTCCCGGATGCGATCGAACGTGTTGCGCGGCACCATGCAATTGGCCAGCGCCGGATAGGCTTGGTCGATCTCGGCGATCTCGGCGCGCGAACAGCGCTCGATGACCTCGCGGGTGGGGACGGCGTACAGACGCCCGCTGGCCGGAAGGCGGCTGGCGAGCGAATGATCTTTCGACGCAAACACGAGATCCCAACCGTACGTCGTCGTCATTTCGGGCCCGGCCTGGACGGCTGCAGACAGCCGGCGCAGTCCGTCCGGTTTCCAGAGCCGCCGGTCGTATTGAATGCCGAGGTGCGTGGCGTCGGTCATCGCCAGCGCCTGCTCCATCGCCCAGTTCCAGTGGCGCGGCATGGTCAGCGACTGCGGCGGACGGATGTACTGGAGGCGCGGGTCGCGGGCTTCGCGGCAAACTTTCTCCAGCGCATCCTGATCTTCGGCGCGTTCGGAGTTGTCGGAAACGATCAGGTCGAAGTCTTCATCCTGCCTCAGAAGCGAATGGATATTGGCCGCCGCGTACGACGGCCGGTTTCGCGTGGCCATGACCAACCCGAGTTTCACGCCGCGACCTCTTCGGCCTCGACGCCCTCGAGGTGATGGGCATGGCGCGCGATGGACATGGGGTGGTCGATGGCAAAGCGGATGGCCGCTTCATCGCTGCGAAAGAAAAAACCGGTCGACTGGCTCGGGCCGGCATGGAGATGCATGAGCAGCTTGCGGACGAATTGGCGAAGCCGGATTCGCACCGTCGGCGGCGGATAGGGATCGGCGTTGCCGCTCCATCCGTGAGACTCGAGAATCTGCTTCAGGCTCTCGCGCTCGGCGACGTTGGTCTTGAGGCGGAGCGCCTCGCCGAGTCCGCGAAGATAGCCGTTGAAGTCGATCGGCGGCAGACGGTCGCCGGTCTGCGCGCGAGTGATTTCGTATTCGTGAAAGAGCATGTTGTGGCCGAGGTTGAGGCCGGCGATCGGAGCGCGCTCGAGCCATTGCCGGTCGCCCCACGTTTTCAGGTAGTCGGCGAAGTCGCCGCCCTCGCCGCGAAGGTAACCCATGCCTGCGCTTCGCTGCGGCGCGTAGGCGATGCCGACGGAGCGGTCGTAATGGAGATAGCGATCGTCGACGGTCAGATAGCGGCAGAGAAACGGCGCGTCGGCGCTGTTCGAATTGCAGATGTCGCCGAACCGCTCCGCCATCCGCATCAGTGTCGTGCGCGGAACGAGACAGTTGGAAAGAATCGGCAGCGTCTGCCCCAGCTCGGGGATCCGCGACGCCGCGAGGAGCGCGGCCGTCTTCGCCGTCGTCACCGAATACACCTTGCCGGTCCACGGCGGTTGCCACAGACGACGTGGCGGCGGATCGATGCTGACGAAGTCGATCGGGAACGTGATGAGCTGGTCCGGAAAGCGCGTGGCGATCGAACGGAGCGCACCCCAATGGTTCGGCTTGGACAACTTCCGGTCGTAGTGGAGCGTGATGTGACTGGCCTTCGAGCGGTCGAGAACCTGCCAGAGCGCCCACTCCCAATGCTCCGGCATGGAGAGCTCTCGCGCCGGGCGGAGGTAGTGGACGTTCTCTTTGCCGAGACAAAAATCGCGCAGGCCGGATTCCGACGTCGAGTTGTCGGAGACGAAGATCTCGATCGCACAATCCTGATCGAGCAGCGACTGGACGGCAGCTTGTGCGAGATCGGCGCGGTTGCGCGTCGGAATCAGTGCAGCGATCGTGGCTGTCATCGAATCCTTCTCAGCAGTCCGCCTCGGAAACCAATCACCGGACGGCGAATCTCGCTCTCGTTGAACGGCATGGCCGGATCTTCGACGGCGAACTCCGGATGATCGGCGGCAAACGCGCGAACTCCGAGGTTCGCGTTATCGGTCGCCCAGTTCGAATCAGGACTGTCGGCCCCGATGAGCTCCATCAAATAGCCATCCATGACCACGATGAAGGAGCCGGGAGTGACGAGAGTCGAATACGCCTCGAGCTCGGCGCGAACATGAGCCGTGGTGTGGTTCGAGTCGAGAATGATCAGAACCGTTTCGCCCGGCGCGACGAGCGATCGCACCTCTTCGACGATGCGCGGATCGGTCGAGCTGCCTTCGATCAGCGTGATGAGCGGCTTGAGAGGATGCGCCTCGATCGCTGCGCGGTTATGCGGCCGGATCTCGATGTCGACGCCGATGACGCGGCCGCGTTCCAGCGCTTTGCACAGGCTGGCGTGAAAGATGAGCGAGCCGCCGTGGGCGATGCCGGTTTCGATGATCACGTCCGGCTGCAGCCGGAAGATGATTTCCTGGAGGCGCAGCAGATCGTCCGGAAACTGGATGATCGGACGCCCCATCCATGTGAACGTGTAGGGATACTTCATCCGCAGGCCGGTGGAGAGCCACTGATCGGATAGCGCGTCGAAGGCCGCGAGATCCTCGTTTTCAGTTTTCGTTGCCGGTTCCGACGGAACGCCGGCGGCGGCAACAAGACGCGGAAGATCGTCGAGCACGCGCGCAGGCACAAAGCTGAACTCTTCCTCGATCCGGCTGCAGTCGATGCGCGCGAATCCGGTCAGCGGCGCGTCGGGAACGACGGATACCGCGCATCCGGTAAGCGCGGAGATGGCCGCCGTAACCTCGCGATTCGTGACGTTCTCGCCGCCGCCGAGGTTGTAAATCTGGTGGCGGCCAGTCGTGGCGATGCGGACGAGAAGCGGAACGAGGTCATCGATGCTGATGTAGTCGCGCTCCGACTCCAGCGCGCTGCGCAGCGTGATCGATCCCTCGCCGATCGCTTCCTGAATGATCGTGCCGAGAAACGACTCGCGCTGCTCGGTGCCGTAGACGTTCGAGATTCTCGCCACGCGTCCCTTCGGACCGAGCGCGAGAACGACCGCTTCGCCGGTCGCTTTCGAGAGGGTGTAGATGTCCTCGAAATCGGCGGGGTTGAAGCGCAGCTCATCGGTCTCGCGCGCGACCCCCTCACTTCCTCGGTAAAGCCGAATCGACGACAGATAGAGAATCGATTCGAACTTCGCGGTGCGCACGACCTCCACGAGTTTGCTGACGTGCGCTTCCACCGCATCGAAAGGACGGTCGCGAAAATCGCCGGTCAGACCGATGCAATAGATGATGTGGCCGAGGTTGCGGCCGGCCAAACGCTCGTGCCGCGCCGGCGCCTGATGCTCGATTCCGTTTTCCCGCAGATGACGGACGAGATGTGAGCCGATGAAGCCGGATGCCCCGAGGATCGTGATCAAAGGCCGCCCGCCGGATGATGGAGTTTGGGATCGCGGTGAAACAGCAGCTTCGGGCTGACGTTCGGCGTCACGCGGAACAGGGCGTCATCGATCACCGCCGCGTCGCGAAAGGCGAAAAGGTTGAAACCGTGCGGCGGACCTTCTAGATACGCCGTCTCGAGCGGAACGAGCTCGATCGGTCTGCCCGCGAGGTCGTAGTTCGATTGAAAGTCACGAACGGCGTGGATGGTGTAGCCGAACGAAGAGAGGAATTTCACGATCTCGGTATTTTGCAGGCCGTGAGACCAGTCGACGTAAGAGCGGTGCACTTCGAAAACGACGTACGGCGCATTGCTCCCGAGCTGCTCGTTGGCACCGCGCAGCGCGTGAAGCTCGCCGCCTTCGAGATCGAGCATGATCAGGCCGACGCGAATGCCGCGCTCGCGCGCGTACACGTCGATCGTCGTCGCGGCGATGCCGCTCTCCGATTCCGCCGCGCCAGCAAGCGCGTCGTGACCCACCAGGCGAAGCGTGGCCGGTTGGCTCCAGAGTCCGATGGCATTCACGCGCACGTTGTCGAGACCGTTGATCGTCGCGTTGCGCTCGATCATCGCTGCCTGCTCGGCGTCGGCCTCGAACGCGTGACACGTTCCGCGACCGCGCAACGCGTTTGCGATCGGAATGGCCTGGTCGCCGAAATACGCACCACCGACGACGACGTCGCTGACCATTCCGGCCAGGTACACGAGCAGTTTCGTCGTCTGCGGCTCCCAGACGTGGTCCGGTTTCTCGGGGCGGGACATGACGAAGTCGCGAGCGATTTTCGAGCGGTACGGAAACTCGAATACGAGACCATTGCTCAACTCTTTGCGGACGAACGGAAGCGACGCGTGCAACGCGTCCGCGACCGGTCCGGTGACGTCGTCGCGCACGGTCGTGAAACGGTTTTGCGGCAGCCGTTCGAACTGTTGAAGCGCCGCGATCATCCGCGCGCGCGTCGCGGCGTCCTCACCCAGTCGGTGCAAGGCTTCTTCGGTCATCGGTTCACGTTGGGCCAGGTCCGGTCGCGTTCGGACAGCAGCAGCGGCTCGAATGGCCAGTCGATGCCGAAGGTGGGATCGTCCCACCGGACGCCTCCGCCAGCCTCCGGTTTGTAGCCGCCCGAAAGCAGATAGCTGACTTCCGTGTCGTCTTCGAGAGTCAGGTAACCGTGCGCCAGACCGGCGGAGATGAAGAGCATTTTGAAATTGTCCCGCGAAAGCTCGATCGCAAACCATCGTCCGGTTTCGAGATCGAGGGCGACGTCGTAAACCGCGCCGCGGCTGCAGCGAACGATTTTCGCTTCCCCATGCGGCGCGTGCTGAAAGTGCAGACCGCGCAGCGTTCCCTTTGTTGCGTTCCACGAGACGGCGCCCTCGGCGATCTTCGGAAGCAACGCATGCAGTTCGTCCGAATAGGTCTGCAAAAAGTACCCGCGCTCATCGCGAGCCGGCTCGATCTCAATGACCTTCACGCCTGCCAGCGGCGTTTCGACGAGCTTCACGCCACCACCTCGGTGCGCGGGATGGCCACGACGAACTGTCCGCCCCACTCCCGTACGTGCGCCATCTGCGCGACGATTTCGTCCTTCAGATTCCACGGAAGAATCAGCACGTAGTCCGGACGCGTCTCGGAAATCTTCTCCGGCGCAAAAATTGGGATGCGCACGCCCGGAAGGTACAGCCCCTGCTTGTGCGGACTGCGGTCGACGGTGTACGAAAGCAGATCGCTCCGAACGCCGCAGTAGTTGAAGAGCGTGCTCGCCTTCGCCGGCGCACCGTAGCCGACGACCTGCTTCCCCTCTTCGCGCGCGTCGATGAGAAAGCGCAACAGCGAACGCCTGCAACGCGCGATGCCGTCGCTGAATGCGCGATACGCGTCGAGCGACTCGAGGTGAAACTCCCGCTCCTTCGCCAGGACGCTTTCCACACGCGGCCCCACCTCGGCGCCGCGATGTTGCGCGTAAACGCGAAGCGACCCGCCATGCGACGGAATCTCTTCGACGTCGGTCACGGTCAGGCCGTGCGCGTCGAGAATCCGCTGCACGACCCGCAACGACAGATACGACATGTGCTCGTGGTACATCGTGTCGAACTGCACGAATCGGATGATCTGCAGCAGGTGCGGAAACTCGATCGTAATCGTCCCCGCGGGCGCGAGCGCCAGCCGCATTCCTTCCACGAAGTCGTTGATCTCCGGAACGTGCGCGAGGACGTTGTTGGCGATCAGCAGATCGGCTTTGCCGCCGATGTCCGCTCCAACCGCGGCGCCGAAAAATTCGGTGCGCGACTCGATGCCCTTCGCTCGCGCTGCCTCGGCGACGTTCGCGGCCGGCTCGATGCCCAGCGCGGGAATCCCAGCGTTCACGAAGTTCTGGAGCAGGTAGCCGTCATTGCTCGCGATCTCGACGACGAGTGAGCGCGGTCCGAGGTTGAGGCGCGGCCGGATCGCTTCGGAGTATTCGCGCGCCCATCGCACGCAATCATCCGAGTACGACGAAAAATAGGGATAGTCGCTGAAGATCCGTTCCGGTTTTTCCGCCAGCGGCGTCTGCACCAGAAAGCAGCGGTGACAGACCGAGATGACCAGCGGATAAAACATTTCGGGACGGCCGAGAGCATCGGGGGTCACCAGAGCATTCGAAAGCGGCATCACGCCGAGGTCGGCGACGACCTCGGTCAGGGGAGTACTGCAGAAACGGCAAACGGTCATTCGGCGGCGCGCTCCATGAAATCTTCGATCTGAGAGTTGGTGAGGTCACGCTCGCTCCGGTACCAGTCGGTCGTCCAGGCGACGGCGGTGGGGATGTCGAGCAGCGGCTTCCATTGGAGAATCTGTCTTGCCAGCGAGCTGTCGAGCGCCAGCGTCTGTGCTTCGTACGGATGCGAACCTTGTACGACCTGCGAGGACGCGCCGTCGCCCCATCGCGCCGCCATCGCCGCCGCGAGCCAGCCCACGGTGCGCGCTTCCTGCTCGCTCGGTCCGAAGTTGAAGGAGCGCGGCAGGTCGTCGCGGTCGAACGCGCATTCGGCAGCGAGCAGGTAGCCGTGCAACGCGTCGAGAACGAACTGCCAAGGACGCGTCGATTCGGGATTGCGGATGAGCGCTGCTCTTCTATTGAGGAACGAACGGACGAGGTCCGGAACGAGCCGATCGCTCGACCAGTCGCCTCCGCCGATCACGTTTCCCGCGCGCACGCTGACGATGCGCGGCGCGCCGGCGCGTGAGAAGTACGACTTTCGATACGCTTCGATGGCCATCTCCGCGCACGCTTTGCTGCCCGAGTAAGGATCGTCGCCGCCGAGCGGATCGCCCTCGCGAAATGCGCGGCCTTCGTTCGCATTGGCGTAGCACTTGTCGCTGGTGACCAGAACCGCGACACGAACGGACGTTGTGCTGCGCAGCGATTCGAGAACGTTGACGGTGCCGATTACGTTGGTGGTAAACGTCGTCACGGGATCGTCGTACGACGCGCGGACGAGCGCCTGGGCCGCGAGGTGAAAGACGACCTCCGGCTGTGCGGTGTTCATCGCAGTGCGTAGCGCGGCCAGATCGCGCACGTCGTTGTCGGGGAGCGAATAGCCGCTGACGTCGGCGCCGAGAATCGTCAGCCATCGCGCCAGCCACCGTCCTTTGAAGCCTGTATGTCCGGTGAGGAAGACGCGCCGGCCGCGCCAGAATTGCGGGTTCATGCCCACACTTTCCAGGGTGCCTGGCCGGATGACCAGAGCGCATCGAGATGCGCGCGGTCGCGCATCGTATCCATCGGATGAAAGAAGCCAGTGTGGCGAAACGCGGAAAGCTGCCCGCTGCGCGCCAGCGTTTCCAGCGGCTCACGCTCCCACGACGTCGCATCTCCTTCGATGAGATCGAAGACGTCCGGCTCGAGGACGAAGAAGCCGCCGTTGATCCAGCTTCCGTCGCCCGGCGGCTTCTCGGCGAAGTCGCGGATCTTGTCTTGCTCGATGTCGATGACGCCGAAGCGTCCCGGCGGCTGCACGGCAGTCAGCGTCGCGTGCGTCTTCTGCTGGCGATGAAACGCGATCAGCGCGGCGATGTCGACGTCCGCCAATCCGTCGCCGTAGGTGAAGCAGAACGTCTCACCGTCAACATGTTGACGAACGCGGCGCAGCCGTCCGCCGGTGGCCGTGTCATCGCCGGTATCGACCAGCGTCACGCTCCACGGCTCCGAGCTGTTCTGATGCACCTTCAGCTCGTTGTTGCGCAGGTTGATGGTGACGTCGGAGTTGTGGAGGAAGTAGTTGGCGAAGTACTCCTTGATCGTGTAGCCCTTGTAGCCGAGGCAGACCACGAAGTCGTGGATGCCGAAGTGCGAGTAGAGCTTCATGATGTGCCAGAGGATGGGACGGCCCCCGAGCTCCACCATCGGTTTCGGTCGAATGACTGTCTCTTCACTGAGTCGCGTGCCGAGTCCACCGGCCAAGATGACTGTTTTCAAAGGCGCGCCATGATAGCGGACGCGCTACCGCGTCACGATGGCCTCGAAGCCTTTTCCGCGCAGTTGCGCGATCGTCTTCGCGGCCGCAGCGCGCGATGCGTAGGGGCCGACGCGGACGAGGATGAGCTGATCGCTCTGCACACTCTCGGCGTGCGTTCCGGTCCGCGCGACACGATCGATCAGTTGCGCGGCGTTTCGGGCCTCGCGGAACGCGCCGAGCTGGACAAAGAATGACCGGACGGCGGCGGGCACGCTGACGCTCGCGCGCTGCGGCGTTTCAGCGACCTGCGGCGCATCGGTCAATACGAACGTGGCGGCGTTCAGCACCACCGGCTCGAACGGAATGGTGATCGTCCGCGACGCAACGCGTCCACCGCGGCGCGCGGTGATCGTGAACGTGCCCGGCGGGAGCGAACGGAACACGTAGTTGCCGCCGGCGTCCGTCGAAGCCGTCAAGCCGAGCGGATCGATGCGCACCTCGGCCTGGCCGCCTTCGACCGTGCCGGCCACGCTGCGCAGAGCCTGCACTTCGAAGGCAACATTTTTCGGCTGACCGGCGGGCGCGTTCACGACGCGCGTGCTCGTTCCCTTGATCGTGTATCCGGCCGGAAGCGATTCAGCAGTGAGATCGATGGTGTATTCGCCCGCTGGTCCTGCCAGCACGAAGCCGCCCTCGGTATCGGTCGTCGCGCTCATGTCCGCGCCTTTCGCCGTTCTTGCGTTGATGACCGCGCCGGCGATGCCGAGGTTGGCGTCGCTCATGACGCGGCCGATGATGCGTGCCGGTGACCAGACCAATCCGAAATCGGCGTGGCCCGACGCGCTCAATTCGGCGGTGGACGGCGTGGTGAAGTACGCCGGTCTCGACGCGCCGAGCTTCGCCGCGACGCGATGCTTGCCGGGCGGAACGTCGCGGAATGCGTACGCGCCGTTTTTCGCGGTGCGCGTGGAGCGCGTGTCGTCGAGCATGACCACGATGCCGTCGAGCGGAGTAGTCGTGTCGTTGACGACGCCGTGCTGCTGCGGATCGAGGAAGACGATTCCTTCGATCGTGCCGGCGCGCTGCAGGAATTGCGGCAGCCCGTCGAAACGATGGCGCACGCCTGCTTCGACCGAGGAGCCGTCGACCGATCGCGAGGCGATGCTCGTCCGCCAGCGCGAATACGACCCGTAGATGTCGGTCGATGCCATCAGCCGCCGCGTGTAGGAAAGCGTGGCCAGCATCGACTCCTGTGTCGACACTACTCCTTCGCTGCGGTCGACGATGGCGTGGAGGCGGAACTGGTTGCGCGTGTCGGCGGAATTGAACGCGGCGTCGATCCCGCTCTGCACGCGCCGCGGCGTGAGATTGACGGTGACGCCGTCGATGTAGCCGAGGTTGATGAGCGCGGCGTTGTCGCGAAGGACGCGCGCCAGATCCTCCGGCGTCCGAACGGTGATGCCGAGGCGCAGCAGCGCCAGCTCGAGGCCGGGCGTGTCGTGGAAGATGAGGTCGAGCGACGGGGCGCGGCGCAGCCGTTCCACCCAGGCGTTGACGGTGAAGCCGCCGCTCCCCGCGCGGCCGCTCAGGCGCAGCGTGTCGCCGCGCCGGCTGGTCTGCGAGTTGTCGAGGAGATGGTACGACGCAGCGGCGCCGAAGCGCTGGGCGTCGTAAGAAACGCCGGCAGGGATTCCTATGGTACGGATTGATGCATCCGTGCTGCTGCGCACGACGCTGCCGTCCGCACCGGTGAGCACGGAGAGATGCGGCGTCACCGCGTAACGCACTGCCACGTTCGCAACGCCGACGGTCTGATCGAACGCCGCGATTTTCGTGCGATCGTAGGTCGCGTACGAATCGACATTGAGTCGCTTCGTGGCGCGGCGGCTCCAATCCATTTCGCCGTGCACGCCGGGAAGGTCGCTCAGTCCAAGCGTCGGAAAGTCGTTCGGTTTGTAGAAGAGGCGCCCGCGCAGTTGATCCCTTTCCGTCTGATACCGCACCTCGCCCGCCCCGGCCACTCCGCGGCCGGCCGCTATCTCGCCGCGCGCAAAAAGCGCCTCGCCGCCGCGATACTCCGTCGCCAGCGACGCCACGGCGCCGCGCCGCGCTGCCGTACCGCGCGGCTCGGAGAGGAATGCGTATGCCGAGGGGATGATGCGGAAGCGGCCGCGATCGATGCCGTAGCCGGCGCTGGCGATCCAGCGTCTGTCGGCGGGAAGGAAAAGATCCTCGTACATCGTCGACGCCGCGTATCCGGCGTGCAGTTCCAGCGGACCGTCGATGAGATGGGCGCCGCGGACTTGCGTGGAACGGATCGTGAGCGGCGAGAGGTCGATGAAGTCGTCGAGGAGCGTCAGCGTGCGGCGCCCCGAGGTCGTGCGGTAGTAGACCGAAGGGATCGCATTCGCCGACCGGCCGAACGATTCGGTCAGGTAATGCACGTTGAGCAGGTGAAACTGCGAGCGCCGTTCGCCGTCGGTGGTGAAGACGTCGAACGCGCTTTGCACCTGGTGCGCGCCGCCCGCGTAACGAATGTCCGCGCGTCCGATCGGAGCATTCTTCGCAAGCGCGGTGGGCAACGGCTGATGGGCCGCCGCGGAAATGGTGATGACGTACGCCCGAGGGCCGCTGGCGGTGACGGCGATGATCTGCGTCGTGCCCGCGCTGCGGCCGGTGATGGTGACGCGGCCGCCCGAGGCCATGGTCACGTCGGCGATGGCGGGATCGACGGCGTAGGCGGCCGTCGCGCCGGAGATCTCGATCGTCGCCGTTTCCGCCACGCGCAGCGTGACGTTGTCCGCCATAGCGAGTCGCGCAAGGAAAACGAGGGCGACCGCAACGGCGACGCGCCTCACCGGACGTCGAACTCCGCGGATGACGTGATCGGCTTGCCGTTCTGCAGGTCGTAGGTGACGAAGGCGCGGTAGTGGCCGGCGGCCAACTCCCCGCCGTACTCGGCGCGCAGGTCGAAGTTCTCTCCGGGCAGCACGCGGTGGGCCGGCAAGGCCTGCTTCGCCACGAGCGCGCCGGCCGGATTGACGATGGCCAGAACGCCGCGCGCCAGCAGCGGCTCGCTGCCCGTGTTCGCCAGTTGCTGCGACACGGCGAGATTCGCGGTCCGGCTCGGCGGCCGCACCGACAGCGGCGTGGCCGTGGCCGTGGCGTTACCGGAGAGCGCGAACGTCATCAGCATGCCCAGCGATGCGGTGGCGTTCATCCCTGCGCTCTTCATCCTGGTCGTGCCGTGAAAGAGAGCGATGATCGCGCGCGATGCCGGATTCGGCGGGATGGTGACGGTGACGGTGACATTGGCGCGTTCGCCCGGAGCCACCGTCACCGACTTTTGCGAGAACACCGCCGTCGCGGCGATGCTGCCGGCCAGTTCGCCGGCGTCGACGTAAATGCGATGTCCGTCGCGGGCCACGGCATCTTTGGCGATCATGTCGAACGTGAAGCGCTGATCGCTGCTGTTGACGATGGTCAGCGTCTGCGTCGTGCTCTGTCCCGGCGTTCCCTGCAACATGACCACGGCCGGCGAAACGGCTAGCGAGCCTTGAGTCGCAAACAGAGGAAGCGCGCAGAACATTAGGGCAATCATTACGAATTTAAAGTTCATCATACGTCCTTCAGTTACTAATCACTTCCCAGGAGACGGATGCGGAGAGCGGCCCCGCGGCCGAGTCGATTGGGACTTCGATGTCGAGCGTGTGGACCGTGACCGTTCCGACGGCCGCGTGCGCATCGACGACGAACAGCGCTGCCGTCAGCGGCCGGCCGTCGAGCCTATACGTCGCTCTGCCGTCCCACGACTCCAGCCGCGCCACGATGGCGGCCGTTCCCGCGGTTGCGTTGCCGGCGCGTTCGATGCGGATTCCGAATCTGCGGCGGAGGCGCGTCGTGCGTGCGTTTCCCGAATGCGTGACCGCGTTCAGATCGAGCCACGCTTCGCTGCCTGCTGCTTTCAGCGACTCGCCGCCCGATCCAACTTCGACGAACACGATCGACAGCGTCTCCTCGGGGGGCGCGGCGGCGCGGCGTCGTTCGGCACGGACCGGCAACGCTGCCGAAACCAGGAGAACGAGTACCGCGATCATCATCCGTTTCATGCATCACCTCAACGGCGGTGCCGGAGCGCGTCGCCACGCTCCGGCACAGGCTCGTCAATTCGATTCGCGTCAGTTGGAGGTGGCCGTGAAGTTGATCGTGTTGTCGATCGCGGCGGCCGCGGCGCTGTCGGCGACGACGATGTCCCACGAGTAACTGCCGGTCGAGCCGTAGGTTCCGGTCGAGGTCAGAGTGGTCGCGGCGGAGTCGCTCAGCGTGCTGCCGTTGAGCTTCCAGGCGATGCCCGTTGCAGGAGCCGATCCGAGCTGCGCGGTGAGCGTGTAGTCGGTGCTGGTCAGGTTCGCTTTATCGACCTGCACACCGACGGTGGACGAGATCGTCCAGTTCGAGGCGCCACGCGCCAGCGTGAAGCCGGTCGGCGCCGAGCCGAACTTGCTGATGTTGCCGAGGGCGCTGGTGGCGGCCGCCGTGCCCGTGCCGCTGGTCGAGCCGCCTGCGGATTCGACGGTCAGGCTGATCGAGCTTTCGACCGTGCCGGTGACGGTGAGCGTACCGCTCGAGGTATCGGCCGACGCGACCGACGCAAACGCCAACATTGCCACTGCTACAGAGACACCAAACATCTTCTTCATTTCTCTTCTCCTGATTTGTTTTTTGACTGCTTCGGTAGGTAAGTGCCGGAGAAGAGACGAAAAAATACAGGCTCCCGAACTTTTTTCGTTTCGCGGCTAAAATTCGCGCACCGGAGGACCCGATGAAACGACTGCTTCTGACGATTGCCGCGCTGCTGATCGCCGTCGCCGCATGCGCGCAGGACTCGACGAACCCACACGCCGAACATGCGATGACCGCGGCGAACACGAGCGTGTCGCAGGATTGGGCGAAGAAGAAAGTCGACGCCTCGCCGCGCCATCACGAGTGGGTGAACCTGAAGTCGGGCGCGCGCACGGTCAGCGCCTTCGTCGTCTATCCCGAGGTGAAAAAGAAGGCGGCTGCGGTGGTGGTGATCCACGAGATCTTCGGGATGAGCGACTGGGTGCAGATGCTCGCCGACGAGGTCGCGGAAGCGGGCTACATCGCCATCGCGCCCGACCTTCTGTCCGGAATGGGTCCGAACAGCGGCGGCACGAGCAGCTTCGCCGACGGCACCGCGGTCGGCAAAGCGATCCGCGATCTTCCGCCCGACCAGATCACCGCCGATCTGAACGCCGCCGCCGATTACGTTTCCAAACTTCCTGCCGCGAGCGGCAAGGTGGCCGTGGCCGGATTCTGCTGGGGCGGCACGCAGTCGTTCCGCTTTGCCACGAATCGTCCCAGCCTTTCCGCGGCGTATGTTTTCTACGGCACTGGACCGGAGTCGCCCGACGACATCGCGAGGATTAAAGCGCCCGTTTACGGCTTCTATGCCGGCAACGACGCCCGCGTTGGCGCGACCATTCCGAAGACCGTCGAGCTGATGAAAGCCGCGAATAAGACCTTCGAGCCGGTGACGTACGAGGGCGCCGGACACGGCTTCATGCGCGCCGGCGAAATGCCGCCGCCACCCGCCGACGCCGATCAGAAAGTCCGCGACGCCTACGCCGGCAACAAGAAAGCGCGCGACGATGCCTGGACGCGGTGGAAAGGATTGTTCAAGAAGCTGTAATGCCGATCGCTGAAGTGCCGCTGCCATGATTCGGCGCCGCGCGTCATCGGCAGAAATCCTCTTGACGCTCGCGGGCGCGGCGTGGGGACTCGGCGCCGGAATCACCATCGCCACGCTCTGGATCGCCGAACCGCACGCCGGACAACTGCCCGGCGCGATGCTCGCTCACGCTCTCGATGCGCGCGGTCCGTTGCGCGGAATCGTGTCGGTGATTCTCGCGCCGCTCGCGGCGGCGTTCCTGATGCGGCGATTCGCAGCGCATGTCGCTGCCAGCCGCCCGTGGGCCTTGCGCGCGATGGCAGTCGCCCTCGCTAGCGGTCTCTGGCTCGCACTCATCGATCCATTCGATTCGATCGCCATCCTCGTCCTGCCGTTGGCTGCGTGTGCAGTGCTGTTCCTGATCCGGCAGATCGATGCGCGTTTCACGCGGCGCGACGTCATCCTCATTCCATCCGCGATCGCGCTCTACGTCACGCTCGCCGCGCTCTGGCCGGCGATGCCGCTGCCGTTGGCGATTCTGTTCGCAGCGTCGATCGTCCTCGCGTTGCGAATCGTCGTGACGATCATGCCTGGCAATCTCGAACCGTCGTCGGCATTCGCGCTCGCGCCGCTCGGACTCCTGTTTCATGCGCGGCTCTGGTTCGGCGATTCGATCGCGCTGCCGATCTCCGCATTGCTGCTCATCGTCGCGTCTCCGCTGATCCTGCGAACCGCGATTCGCGAAATCCCGCGGCGTTTCGTCGCGTATGTCGTCTATCCGATCTTCGCCATCGCCATGGCCGCATCGAGCGACATCGCCTCGGCCGAAGGAATGCCGCGGCTCAACGTCTTCGAGGATGGGCACTCGATGACGCCCGCCGCGGCGATGCTTCACGGCGCGCGTCCGTATCGCGACGTCGTGCCGGGTCACGGCCTCATCTCCGACGGATTACTCGATCTCGTTCTGATGAAACTCGGCGCCGCCGACGCCGGATCGATTCTGCGCATGCGCAGCGTGGTGACCGCACTGCTTCCGGCTGCTGTCTACGCCGTCGCACTGGCCGCGACCGGCTCCGCGGAGGCGGCCATCCTCGCGCTCCTCGCTGCGATGTGCATCACCATCACCGGCACGCCGTGGGTCCTACCGGTGTCGGCGATCGAGGCGATGCCGCCGCTGCGTGCGATTCCGTCGCTGTTCGCGCTCGCGTTCTGCGCGGCGGCGCTGCGATTGCGGTCGCGCCGTTTGCTGACAATCGCGGCATGTCTCGCCGTCATCGCCGTTCTGACGTCGATCGACTTCGGCTTTTACGCGATTGCCGCCGTCGCCATCGCAACGATCCGCTTCCGCGACCGGCGCGCGTTCGTCAGTACCGCGACAGGCGCGGCAATCGCGGCGATTCCCACCGCGCTCCTGATGCTGATCGCCGGCTGCCTCGGCGCGTTTCTGCGCGTCACGCTCTTCGAAATTCTCCCCCTCACCGACGCCTACACGATCGGCTTCTTCGACTTTCCTGCCGCCTACAACTCGATGCGCGCCTTGCCGGAGATCGCCGCGGGACTCTTCGCCATGCGTACCGTCTGGATCGTTCTCTGGGGCGCGATCGCGGTCGCGACGTCCGCGATGCTGGCGTTCCGCCAACGGCGGACGATCGAGCCGCTCGTGATCCTCGGCGTCTGGGTGATGGCCGCGGCGCTGTCGTACGCGGAACGAACGAACGTCTACTTCATGCCCGTCGCGATCATCATCGTGATCGCCATCGCACATCTCTGGCGACGGAATCGGATTGCAATCGCCATCATGTCCATCGGGATCATCGCCATGTGTACGCCAACGGCTCGTCTCCTGCGCGACGGCACCATGCGGCGCGTGCACGGCGCCGATCGCGCCTTCACGCGCTACCCCGCCGCGCCGCATGCCGACGGCGTCTGGATGAATGTCGACAACGCCCGGAAAGTCGCCGCGGCACAGTCGTTCATCGACACACTCGCGCCGTCGGAGACCTTCTTCGATTTCGCCAACATGCCGATCCTCTATTACCTCTTCGATCGCCGCCTGCCCGTCCGCCAATACGAAACGCCGTTTTACGAGCCCGAGGAATTGCAGCGCGAAGTGATCGCCCGCCTCGAAAACGATCGCTCGGTCCGCGCCGCGCTGATGCAGTTCCCGAACCGCGGCGATTTCTCCATCGACGGCGTCCCCAACCCCGTCCGCGCTCCGCTCGTCTTCGCCTGGCTGCGCACGCATTTCAAGCCCGCCTACGCGCGCGATGGCGTCGTGTTCTGGATTCGCGTGCGCTGACTCAGAACTTGCCGAGGTCGATCAACTGGCCGGCGGCGAGGGTGACGCGCTTCTCACCTTTCGGCAGTTTGACGATGTAATCGCCCGGAGGCAGCGGGACTTCCGGTGCGGATGACGAAGCGCTTCCCACCTTCTGCCGCGCGACATTCAGAATGGGAATGCTGATCATGGCCGACGCGCGGATGATGCCCGGCGTGATGACGATCTTCGGACCGGCATCGAGGCGCACCGAGGACCACACGGCGCCGCCGCTGAAGTGCAGGTCGTAGACGCCAGGCAAGACGGCAGCGCTCGACTTCGCCGAATTGAGCTTTGTGACGACGTCGCCAGTTTCCGGATCGACGACCTGTACGCTCACGACCGGCCCGAGGTGCGGGATCTCGATCTGCGCGGGATCGATGGTGGTCGTCCCTTTGTCGTGGACTTCGATGCCGCGCCAGGCCAGCGGCCCGAACTCGACGCTGTACGTCCCGGCGGGAAGGCTGATGTCCGAGGCGAACATGTTGATCTTGCCGGCCTGATTTCCCGCGGCATCGCGAACGATGTGGCCGTCCATCCCCGGATGCAGCACGTGCAATCGGCCCGTGCCGCCTTTCGGAATGCTGGCCGAGGCAGCGGGAGTGATCGCCGCGGTCTTGAGCGCGCCGGTCAGCTCGTTCACCGACGTCACGTCGTAGTAATGGCCGCCGCCGGCGTCGGCAATGCAACGCAACTCGCTGCGCGCAGCAGCGTCGACGCCGAGGCCGATCGTGTGGATCACGAGATGCGCGTCCGCTTTGCGCAACGCCGCGGCGGTGGCGCACGGATCGCCGCCGCAGGTTTCCTTGCCGTCGCTGACCAGAATGATGACGTGACTCGATCCGTCGCCGCCGGAGAAATCGGCGGCGGCCAGCCCGAGCACTTTCGTGATCGGCGTATAGCCCTGAACGAGCAGTTTGTCGGCCGCGCTGACGATTCCTCGGGCGTTCTGTTCGACCGGTTTGAACGGGAGCAGGAGCGCGGTGTCGTCGCAATCGTGCTTCGACGTCGGCGACTGATGACCGTACGCGCGAAACGCGACGCGGCTTCCGGCCGGAAGAGAGCCGACGACCTGCGCGAGCGCGGCGCGGGCGCCCTCGATACGCGTGCGTGTGCCGTCGAACGGCGCCGTCATGCTGCGGGAAGCATCGAGGATGATCTCGATCGAGGTGCTGGCGGCTGATACCGCTGTGGCCAGCAACGTGGTAAACGCGGCGACGAGAACAACGCGCATTCGGCCTCCGTGCTTCTGAGCCGCAAAGCGTAGCGCAATTCACCCCAGAAACTTGTAGCCCGTCAGCCAATCCGTACCAGCGTCACACCGCGGCTGATCTCGCTGACGTCGGCACGGACCTCGAGAAAACGGCGGATCACGTCGAGGTTCGTCCTGGCGTGGCTGGAGAGCGGCGTGGTGGTGAACGAGCCGCCTTCGCTCAGCGCGAGCGGAAGCAGCAATTGATCCGCGAGGTGCTCGCCGACCGCCGCGGTACTGTTGATGTAGCGTTTGGCCTGTTTCGCGGCATCGTGCGCGACCTGCTCGGCGCGAACGCCGCGCGCGCCGAAGGCCGTGAAGACGTCCGTGACATTCTGCGAGGCGATCGTCACGGAAACCGTGTTGCCGGGACCGGCCGATCCCGTCACCGTATGCGCCTGCCGGCACTCCTCGCCCCACCCGAGCTCCTCGGCCGCCGTCTGCACTTCGCGCTGCGCGATCGTGTACGGAAGGTTGGCGACGACTGCGCGAATCGTGCGGCTGACGATTTCGCCACGCTGCTCGATATGCAGCGCACGGAGACGTGCGACCGGCGTGACGCGGACGCGAATCTTCCCGCCGCCGGCCGGATAAAAGCCGGGACGCACCAGTTCCAGATCGACGTCCGCTCCCATCCGCCGCAGCAGCGGCAGAAACGCGGCGTCGAGAAACTCGAACGGCGGCGCCGTCGGGTTATGCGTCCCGCCTTCAATCTCAATCGACGACGGATTTCCGGCCAGAATGAGCGGGAGCAGGATCGTCTGCAACACGAGCGTGGTCGAGCCGGCGGTACCGATCGCGAAGTGGTAGTCGCCGAAACGCAGCGCGCGCGGAACGAAGGTCAGCGTCGTCGCCCCGAGGCTGACGTTCTCCGTTGCGGCGTCGCCGATTTCTGTCGCCGCATTGACGGCGGTGAGGTGCTGTCGCAGAAGTCCCGGCTTCTCCCGCTTCGCGCGGATGTTTTCGATGCGGAACGGCTTGCCCGCCACGAGCGAGAGGGCGAGCGAAGTCCGAAGGATTTGCCCGCCCCCTTCGCCGAGCGCACCATCGATCACGATCACTGCGCGTCATCCTTTCACGACTACGACCTGCTTCAGCGTATGCACGACGTCGACGAGATCGCTCTGCGCCTGCATCACCGCGTCGATCGATTTGTACGCGGCCGGCGTCTCGTCGATCACGTCCTTGTCCTTGCGGCACTCGATGCCTTCCGTCGCCCGGACGTGGTCCTCGATCGTGAAGCGCTTCTTCGCCGCCGTGCGCGACATCGCCCGGCCGGCGCCGTGACTGCAGCTCTCGAAACTCTCCGGATTCCCTTTGCCGCGCACGATGAACGACTTCGCTCCCATGCTTCCCGGAATGATGCCGAGGTCGTTCTTGCCCGCGCGCACGGCGCCTTTTCGCGTGACGAAGACGCGCTGCCCGTAATGCTCCTCGATCGCCACGTAGTTGTGATGGCAGTTCACGACCTCGGCATCCGCCGAGAAGGGCCGAAGCAGATTTGCGCCGCGGATCGCGTCGAGAATCTCGGCCATCATCAGCTCGCGATTCGTCATCGCATACGACTGTGCCCAATGCACCGCCTTCACGTAGTCGTTGAAATGATCGGTACCCTGCGGAAGGTAGGCGAGGTCCTGATCCGGCAGGTTGATCATCCACTTGCGCATGTCCTGCTTCGCCAGCTCGATGAAGAACTGGCCGATGCGGTTGCCGACTCCGCGCGATCCGCTGTGCAAAACGATCCAGACGTTCTGCGCCTCGTCGAGACAGACCTCGATGAAGTGATTGCCGGTTCCGAGCGTGCCGAGGTGGTTGGCGTCATTGCCGCGGCCGAGTCGCGGATGCTTCTCCACGATCTCGCTGTAAACCGGCAGCAGGTTCGCCCACGCCTCCGCATTGCGCGGCGGCGGCTGGCGCCATGCGCCGCGGTCGTTTCGTCCGCCGTTGTCGGTACGGCCGTGCGGAACGGCCTTCTCGATCGCGGTACGGAGCGGGTGCAGATCGTCCGGCAGATCGCGCGCATTGAGCGACGTGCGGACAGCCATCATCCCGCAGCCGATGTCGACGCCGACCGCGGCCGGAATGATTGCCGTCGTCGTCGGAATGACGCTCCCAACCGTCGCCCCCTTGCCGAGGTGGACGTCAGGCATCGCCGCGATCCAGCGATAGATGAAGGGAAGCGTGGCGATGTTCAGAAGCTGCTGCTTCGCCTCATCCTCGACCGGAACCCCGCGCGTCCACGACTTGATCGGCGCGCCATGCTCCGGAGCAAAAACTTCGTACGTGTGATCGTTAGCCATAGCGGATTCCTTTTAATGCATTCGCTGTCTTGATGAACTCGATCGATTCCCGGCGCCGGGCCGAGGACCTTCACAAGCTGGTCCTCGGCCGTCGCGTAGAACGTGCCGTTCGTTTCCAGCGGCCGTTCCATGACGCTACTAATGGCGAGGGAGGTGCCAGAGTGCTCTTCGCGTACGTAAGTCTTTGATATCGCGATGGATGCCGCGCTTCCGTGACGTTCGCGCCTCGACTGAGAATCCGTGAACTTCTATCTGATGGGATAGCCGATTAGAATATCGGCCATTGTGAAGACGGTCGCGATCGGACTCCTCGGCGTTTCGCTCGATTCGGGCGGCAAGGCCTCTTCCCGATGGGAGAAGTGGCGTCCCTCGGTCTGTCTCTGCCAGCAGGAGGACCTTCTCGTGGACCGCTTCGAGCTGCTCCATCCACCCGAGGCGGAGAACCTCGCTCGCACCGTCGCGCGCGACATCAAATCGGTCTCGCCGGAAACCGAAGTGGTGCTGCGGCCTCTGGCGATGCCGCACGCCTGGGACTTCGAAGAGGTCTACGGAATCCTCCACGAGTTCGCGCGCACGTACCCGTTCGACGTTGAATCCGAGGATTACCTCATCCACATCACAACCGGAACGCACGTCGCGCAGATCTGCCTTTTTCTGCTCACGGAATCGCGGCACTTTCCCGGCCGCCTCGTGCAGACCTCGCCCGGCAAGGACGAGCGCTTCGTACAAGGAAGTTGTCAGATCGTCGATCTCGATCTCTCGAAGTACGACGCCATCGCCTCGCGCTTTCGCGAGGAACAGAAGGAGGCCGCGTCATTTCTCAAGTCAGGCATCGCCACCCGAAACGATCGCTTCAACCAGCTCATCGACCGCATCGAACAGGTTGCCATCCACTCGCGCGAGCCGCTTCTGCTCATGGGTCCAACGGGCGCGGGAAAGTCGCGGTTGGCCCGGCGCATCTTTGAATTGAAACGGTCGCGGCACCAGGTCGCCGGCGAATTCGTCGAGATCAACTGCGCGACGATTCGCGGCGAGGCGGCCATGTCGGCGCTCTTCGGGCACGTGAAAGGATCCTTCACCGGCGCGTTGCGCGATCGTCCCGGCCTTCTGCGCGCCGCAAATCGCGGCGTCCTTTTTCTCGATGAAATCGGCGAGCTCGGACTCGACGAGCAGGCCATGCTTCTACGCGCGCTGGAGGAGAAGGTCTTTCTGCCGCTGGGCAGCGACCGGGAAGTGAAGAGCGAATTCATGCTCATCGCCGGTACCAACAGGAACCTCGCCGAGATGGTTCGCGAGCACCGCTTCCGCGACGATCTTCTGGCGCGCATCAATCTCTGGACTTTCGTTCTGCCCGGTCTCGCCGAGCGTTTCGAAGACCTCGAGCCGAATCTCGATTTCGAGCTGGAGCAGTTCGCGCGAAACGGCGGCGCAAACGTGCGATTCAACCGTGAAGCCCGCGACCGTTTTCTCCGTTTCGGAACGTCGCCCGAGGCTCTCTGGCCGGGAAACTTCCGCGACCTCAACGGCGCCGTCGTACGTATGGCCACCTTCGCACGCGGCGGGCGCATTACGGTCGACATCGTCGATGAGGAGATCGCGCGGCTCCGCGACGCGTGGCATCCGCGCACGATTTCGGCGTCGACCGCGGTGCTCTTGCGCTGTCTCGGCGATGAACGCTTCGCTCTGCTCGATCCCTTCGAACGCGTGCAACTCGAGCACGTCGTCGAGATCCTGCGCCGCGCCCGGTCGTTGTCCGACGCCGGCCGGTTGCTCTTCAGCGCCTCGCGGCAGAAGAAGACCAGTGCTAACGACACGGACCGTCTGCGCAAGTATCTGGCGCGTTTCGGCCTCGATTGGAAAAGCGTTCGGGACGACGTTGGCGCGGTCTGAGGTTCAGCCCAGAAACTTGTAGCCGAGGCCGTGGACGGTAACGATGTACTCCGGCTTCGACGGATTCGCTTCGAGCTTCTGCCGCAGCGACGCGACGTGGACGTCGACCGTGCGCGTGACCGGCGTGGCGTCGTAGCCCCACACTTTGTCGAGCAGTTCGTCGCGCGCGAGGACGGCGCCGCGGTGTTCGACGAAGTAGCGCAACAGCTTGATCTCGAGCGTTGACATGTCGACCGGCGAACCGTCGCGGCGCACCTCGGCGCTGCGAAAGTCGACGTGCACCGGGCCGAATGCGTAGGAGTCGGAGGCGTTCGCGGCCATGGTCCGCGCGCGGCGCAGCAGCGCCTCGACGCGCGCGAGCAGCTCCATCATCTCGAACGGCTTGGTCAGGTAGTCGTCGGCGCCGAGCTTGAGCCCGACCACGCGATCGACGACCTGGCCGCGCGCGGTGAGCATCAGGATCGGCGTCTGGATGCCGCGCTGGCGCAGATCCCGGCAGACGTCGAAGCCATTTTTCTTCGGCAGCGCGACGTCGAGCACGATCAGGTCGAACGGTGTGCGCGTACCGGTGGCCAGCGCCGATTCGCCGTCGCTCTCCACCGTCACCAGGTAGCCCTCGGATTGAAAGCGGTCGCGCAGCGTGAGGATGAGACTTTCTTCATCCTCGACGAGCAGGATGCGCCGCTGGAGCTCAGCCATGCTGCGCACCCTCCGGCGATGCGGGCAAACGCAGCGTGAAAATCGCGCCCGCATCGCGACGCTTGTCGACCGACACGCCGCCGCCGTGCGCGAGCGCGATCTGTTTCACGATCGTCAGTCCAAGTCCGCTGCCGCGAACGCGATCGGCGCCACGGCCGCGATAGAACGGCTCGAAGAGATGCGGAAGATCGCGCGCGGCGATTCCGGGACCGCGGTCTTCGACCGAAATCGCGACGTTGTGATCTTCCGCCTTGGCGCGAATGGCAACCCACTTTCCGGCCGCACCGTGGCGGATCGCGTTCGCGATCAGGTTCTGCACCGCACGGGCGAGCGAGGCCGCATCGCCGTCGACGAGCGGCAACGCGCGATCGACGTCCGTCTCGATCGCGATCGACTGCTCGTCCGCCATCCACCGGCAATTGGCAACCGCTTCGTCGATGACCTTCGCGACGTCGACCGGAACGTGCGGCAACTTCCGCCGCGACTCCATCCCGCCGTACGCGAGCACCTGTCCGATCATCTCTGTCAACCGCCGCGATTCCTTCACGATCGCGGTGCCGTATCGCGACACCTGCGATGGCTCGGTGACGATGCCGTCGGCGAGGTTCTGTCCCGCCGAGGTCAGCGCGGCGACGGGAGTATTCAATTCGTGCGTGACGCCGGCCACGAACTCCAACTGCTGCAGGCGCAGCCGCTCCGCCGTGCGCAGCATCGCCACCAGCGCGAGCACCGTGCCCGCCAGCACGGCCAGGATTCCGCCGGTGATCAGCAGGTTATGCAGCCGCGTGTGCGCGACCATTTCTTCCATCGATCCGCGATGATGGCGCACGAGCAGGTTCCACATCGGCGGACGCGGTTGCGGCTCGGTCAGGG